>Ga0209598_10000896_pt1 | contig 24201 bp, 27 predicted proteins | sample M_140807_EF_Meta_FD_187317 | JGI IMG/M metagenome (GOLD analysis project Ga0209598, IMG submission 187317) | Freshwater microbial communities from Lake Montjoie, Canada to study carbon cycling - M_140807_EF_MetaG (SPAdes) (version 2) | ecosystem: Environmental > Aquatic > Freshwater > Lake...
TGCCACCCCATCACCAACTCCATCCAGATCGGAATCGTCAAGTTCTGCGGGGCTCGTTCGAACTTGCCGTTTGCACGATGGGCATTCCACATCACTTGATGCAACGGGCGTGTTGCATGTAGGACACAGCATGTTGCTCATGAACAAAGACTAGCAAAATCATGGGTATATCGGGCGTTGCCTGAAGCACTCCACGTGCCCCAGACCCCGGGTAACGGACCGCCACACGGCCTCAGCAGCCAGTTTGGCCAGATCCTTGACCGGCAGTTCGACTTACGCGTCTCGTCCTGACCAAAACCCGGTCGGGTTAGAAGGTCACTCCTCAACTTCAGTCCAGTCATCGGGGGACCCGCTGACGCCAGACACCCCCTTTGCACCCGCAAGATCGGCGCCCGTCATGTCTGCACCTTCAAGGTGCGCACCGCGGAGGTCGGCTTGGAACAGCCTGACACCCCGGAGATCAGCGCCAGCCAGGTTGGCTTGCCTCAGTCGGGCCCAAAGCATGTCGGCGTCCCGCAGGACGGCATCCACCAGCCGGGCGCCAGTCAGGTCGGTCTCTATCAACCGTGCGGCGGACAGGTCGGCACGGGACAGATCGGTCTCACCCAAGTCCGCCCGGGTCAGGTCGGCACGGACAAGTGACGCATGTGGCAAGCGCGCACCAGACAAAGTCGCGCTGTACATCCATATGCCGGTCATGGTCGCACCAGACAGATCAGCCTGCCGGAGGTTCGCACCCGGCGTCTTGGCTCCCGACAGGTCTGCACCGGCCAGGGAGGCCCCACGAAGCCACGCACGCGTCAGGTCAGCGCCACACAGGCGGGCACCAACCAGACTGGTACGTGTGAAGCGGACACCTCGCAGGATCGCGCCGGTCAGATCGGCATGATCCAGTTTGACCCTCACGAAGGTCGCACCCGTTAGATTTGACCCGGTGAAATCCATGCCGGACAGGTCTGCCTGCGAAAACGCGTGTCCAGACAAGTCCCGGCCGGAAAACCTCTCAGGCATCGGCCACCGTACCGGTCTCCATCAGGTCGGTCAACACGTTCGCACTCCCTAGACCTCGGTGGTGTCCAGGTCATTCGGCACGAGAATTTCGCCGGTGAAGTGTTCGGCCGCCTCGGCCCGTACGGTCTCGGGGTGTTGGCCGGTCCGGGCGTTGAGGTGGTGCAGGGCCAGGCGCTTCACGCGGGACGCCGCCGCTACTTTGCCTGCACTTGCCGCTGTGACATGACCGGTACCGAACACAAGGAAGGGGTTGGCGCCGAGGCTTTCCGACTCGATTGCCTCGTGGATCAACAGGTCGACCCCACCGGCGAAGCGCGTGAACCCCAGATTCGGACCCGTATCACCGCTGATGACCACCCGGCGAACTTCACCATTCGCAAGCGCGGCATCGATCCGCACCGCTTGGGCCGGGACCGGTGGCGCACCATGCGAGACCGCCATCGTCGAGATCGTGGCAACCACGCCTTCGGGCAGGGCGTCACCTGGCGTACCTAACCGCGCGGTCGTCGGGGAGGTAGTCCCGTCGTCCCTGAGCTCAAGTCCCCACACATACTGATCAGAGGTGCACCCATGCCAGCGCACCCGGTCGCCGATCCACCACGGCGTGAACATCCCGGGGAACAGGATCTCGCACATTCGCCTGAGGTCGTCAACGGCCGCCGCCGGGGCGCAGACGTCAATTGGCCCGCGATGCCCGTCGGCGGGGACCCCGGCCATAGCCAAGCGGAAGAGGACGAATGGGAGCCCGGCCGCGTGATCGAGGTGCTGATGCGTGAGAATGATCACTCGGATGCGGGCAACGTCAATCGAAGCTTCCCGCAAGGCATGCCATATCTCGTTCCCTCCGGAAGTGTCCACAAGGATCACGGTGCCATCCGGCAAGGAAACCGCGGTGCTTCCACACCGACGTGATGGGTCACCAGTACTCCCGGTCCCCAGGAAGGTCACCTTCACCGCACTCATCACTGGCCTCTTTGGCTACCCCTGACCAAGGGGCCGAAACAGCAACGGCCACCGTCCCGTCGGGGATGGTGGCCGGAGTGTAGTGGTGGAGATGGGGGCGAGTCGAACGCCCCGTCCAGAACGAATCAACCAGAAATGACTACGAGCGTATTCGGTTCGTTGTTGTCGCGCCTTTGACCCGAAACCGACAACGTTTCGCAGGCGCCAGCCCCTGATCTTAGCCGGACCCCCGGGGCGAGGGTACGGAGCACCTCGGCATTATTGCGCCCATCCTTCGCCCGTCGAGGCGGGGCTCGGGTGGACGGCAGCGTTAATTACGCTGCGAGTGCGTACTGGCGTTCGCCAAATACTTTGTTGTCCGTGGTTTTACGAGGTGGTATACGGACACCTCGGCTCGCCGCTTCTGCCCTCTCTGCCCTGTCGATACCCGTCATCCCCCTGTTGAGTCACGGAACCGGATAGGCCATTCGACCAACCCGTATCGTGCCTCCTGTCCATGAAGCATATCGCACCCTGCGACAATATGCAAGGATCACATCGGAAATCCAGCCCCTCGGAACCGGGCTGAACCTACCCTCGCTTGTACCTGTCAACGGATACCCGCGCCATGTCGCGCTTTGCGTCACGATCCGCAATCGTTGCCCGCTTGTCGTACTGCTTCTTGCCCCGAGCGACACCAACCTCAAGTTTGGCCCTGCCGTGCTTCCAGTACATCCGCAACGGCACGAGCGTGTATCCCGACGCCTGACTGCTCACCCGCAGTTCCTCGATCTCACGACGGTGCAACAAGAGCGTTCGGGTCCGCCGAGGCTCGTGGTTCTGATACGTGCCGTGGTCGTATGGCGGAATATGCACCCCCTCAAGGAACGCCTCGCCGCGATAGACCCGCACGTAGCCCTCCTTCAAGGTCAGACGTCCGGCACGCAACGATTTCACCTCTGTCCCGGTCAACACCAAGCCCGCCTCGAAGCGTTCCGAGATTTCGTACTCATGGAACGCCTCACGGTTGACGGCAATCTGGGGATTCTCGGCAACTGCACCGAACCGTGCGTCAGACTTGCGAGCCACGATCTCTCATCCTTCTCCGATTTTTGCCTATGCCAGTCTAGCGCACCTGACGGTCATCCGCGTCCGGCGCGTCCACCGCCTCCGGATCGGCAACGTCGGGCACCTCGACTGGGGTCATGCCAGCCCCCATCAGGAACCCGCGAGCGCGTTCCATCAACGGGTAGCGGGCCACCAGGCGCCAGAACGCGCGCGAATGACTGGGGACCTGAAGGTGAGCGATTTCGTGAACGAGCACGTAGTCGCGTACCCACGATGGCATTGCCGCCAAGCGATGCGAAACCCGAATCTCCCCCGTCCTTACACTGCAACTGCCGTGGAGTGTCGCCTGATTGGTGACGTACTGCACCCGTGCCGGGATAAGCAACCCACCAAAGTAGGTTCGGGACAGCGCCAAGGCCCGACGATGCAGGGCCTCATCCTGGGCGGCACGGTCCACCGGACCGGTCCCAAGTGCGCGCCTCGCCTCTTCCTTGTCACGCAACTTTGTTACGAATCGTGAGACGACCTCATCGGGGACACCGACGGGGACCCGGACTTCGAGCGTTCCGGACACGAACCGCCCACTTATCGTGCGCGTGCGGCGTTCCGACACAATGATGCGGACTGGCACGCCGTCCGGCCTTCCGGATACTGACATGAGGGCAAGTATGCCCCAATATCCGGAAAATCTAGGGAACGGCGTACCGGTTACATGGCGAATGCGCCCCGCGCAGTCGGTCTGAACCCGTGACCCGGAGGTCAGGCTCCGGCAGCGACCGCCGCTTCGGCGTGGCTGAGCAACTCGGGATAATTCTGCTTGTCAGAAACCATCACGCCAAGAAGTCGTTCGACAGCCATCGTGTGGCAGCAGATTTCCCAACCGGCGAAGAAGTGGCAGGAACAATTCCACTTGCCGTGATCGTAGGTCACCGCATGGTCACCGTTCTCGCCGCTGAATGCGATGGAAAAAGATTCGAAACGGACCCGTTCCGGTTCCTGGGCGTACTGCTTGGCCTTCTGCACCTTGCCAATCAAGCTAGATTGCACAGCATCTGCCCCCTTTGCACTTCACTCGACACGTTGCACCGCGGCTTTGCTGAAATGCCCGCCGGTTTCCCGTACGTGCCTTCATCCAAACGCGATCCATCCACATCAATCACGCACTGAGACCGCAAGCGTCTTGACGATGAGGGAACCGGATCCAGCGTCGCCACGCTACCATTCCGACCGTTTCCGGACCACGTCAGTTCGGTTGCGTCCGGCAACCACCCATGAGCGGTCCGCACGTTTCCTCTCTTTTGATCGTACCCGGTTCCACGCCGTCCGATGGGGTCAATCCAGAAAGACCTGAGCACTCAATCACCGGACCAACCACCAATTCCAGTATAGAGAGGCCTTCCAGACCGGTCAACGCCTTCCCCAGCTTCCCTGCCCTATCCTCTCCCGAACCCCGACCGAACCGCGTGCCGCGTCCTCCCACAATCATCATGAAAGTCCTAGTTGTCGCCGACGTCGAGGAACGGTCGCTCTACGACCACTTCCGACCCGAACGATGGGCGAAAGCCGGCATCGAACTGGTCATCTCATGCGGCGACCTCAAGCTCGCTTACCTCGACTTTCTTGCATCGATGTTCAACGTCCCATGCTTCTATGTGCGTGGGAACCACGACACCGCATACGGCGCTGCGGGACCCGCCGGGTGGGTAAACCTGGACGGACGCCTCGAACGGCACGGAGGGTTCCGCTTCTACGGCCTTGAGGGCAGCCCCTGGTACAACGGTGGCGAAGCCCAGTACACCGAGAGCCAGATGGAGTGGCGATCAAGGTGGGCACGCCTAACGAACTGGACTTCTGGCATCGACGTCATCGTCACCCATGCGGCCCCGCGCATCTGCCCGAACCGCGCCGACGCCTGTCCGTGCGTCTATCCCGCCGATGGCACTCCTCCCCGCAACCCGGGACAGCAATGCCTGCGTGACCCGGACCGGATGGTTCTCGACATGGGGGACATACCTCACCGCCCGTTCGAGGCCCTCCGCACACTCGTCACGACCGTTCAACCGCGGTTCCTGCTTCACGGGCACATGCATCTTGGGTACGGTGTGCGACCCCGCGAGATCCGCCTCGGAAATACCCGCGTGATCGATGCCTACGGGCACATCGTGATCGACCTCTGAATCACTCATCTGGCAGGGATTGGGACGCGACCGAGACCTGGCACCGTCACGGCGAGGAGGCGACGACCACCAGACAGGATTCCGTCACCGCACGGACCCGGGGAGAGGGGGTCGGTACACTCCATTTCATGCAACCGGGGTGACAATCCGCCCCGACGGAGGTGCGCCAGTGTCCGAGAAGCACGTCATCTACACCGAACATGCCCCCGAACCGATCGGTCCGTACTCCCAAGCGATCCGCGTCGGCAACCTCGTCTTCGTGTCTGGTCAAGGCAGCATGAACCGCGCAACTGGACAGATGGTCCGAGACTCCATCGAGCACGAGACGCACCAGGTGCTGACCAACCTCAAGACCATCCTCGAAGCCGCGGGCAGTTCCCTTGACCGCGTTGTCAAGACCACATGCTTCCTCGGGAACATGGACGACTTCCCAGTCTTCAACAAGGTCTATGCCGAGTACTTCACCACCAACAAGCCCGCCAGGTCCACCATCCAGGCCGCCCGCCTGCCCGGTGGCATCCAGGTCGAGGTCGAGTGCATCGCCACCGTCGACTGACGGGTGCTTGAGAAACGCCCATCCGGGGTGCGGGAAGCCGCCGCACCCCGGTGGTGATCGCGATCAGCCCCGCCGGATCTCGGCAATCCCACCGACGAACGGACGCAACGCCTCCGGGATCCGGATCGATCCGTCCGCCTGCTGATGGTTCTCGAACAGGGGAACCAGAAGCCGAGGTGTGGCCAGCGCGGTGTTATTCAGGGTGTGGACAAACCGCACCGTCCCCGACGCATCCCGGTAGCGGATGTTCGCACGGCGAGCCTGATATTCGAGGTAGTACGAACACGACTGGGTTTCGCGGTACCGGCCATCGGACGGAACCCACGTTTCCACGTCGTACCGCTTCCGGTTGCCCAACCCGAGTTCACCGGCACAGCAGTTGACAACCCGGTACGGGAGTTCCAGTGCCTGGAGGAGCGCCTCGGAGTTGGCAAGCAGTGTCTCGTGCCACCGGATGCTTTCGGCGTCGTCGCCCTCGCAAATCACGAACTGTTCGACCTTGCTGAACTGGTGCACGCGAAAGACACCCTTGAGGTCGCGACCGTAACTACCCGCCTCGCGGCGGAAGCACGCCGAGTACGCCGCGTACGTGATCGGCAACTGGGACGGTGACAGGATCTCGCCGGCATACATCGACGTAAGTGGCACTTCTGCCGTGCCCGACAACCACAGGTCGTCGCGTTCTAGGTGGTACGTCTCCTCCTCGCTTCCGGGAAAGTGACCTGTTGCGGTGAAGGCCGCCGACCGCGCCATGGACGGTGCCGTTGCGGGCACGAAGCCACGCGCACCGAGTGTCGCGAGGGCAAATTGCATCAGGCCCATCTCGATGATGGCAGCCTCGCGCTTGAGGAAATAGCCCCGATGTCCGGCAACTCGCGCACCCCGTTCGAGTTCGACGAGGTCGTGCTTCTCCATCAGCGTCACATGGTCAAGCACCGGAAAGTCGAACTCGCGAGGCGACCCGACATGACGCACCACGACGTTGTCATTCTCGTCGACACCCTCCGGCACATCTGGTGCGGGAGGATTCGGCACCCGCAGCAACAGGGCCTCGATGCGTGCATCGAGTTCCTTGAGTGGCCCTTCGAGCTCACGGAGCGCCTCGCCGAGCCGTCTTCCCTCGGCGATGAGGGTGGCGCGCTCGTCACCGGAAGCGCGTGGCACCGCACGCGATGTCTCGTTCTGTTGCGCCCGCAACTGTTCGACCTGCTGGCGAAGCGCAAGCGCCTCACGATCACACGAAAGCAACTCGTCGATATCGACCGACGCCCGCTTCTGGCGAACGCCCTCCTTGACCAGGTCGGGATTCGCCCGAATGAACCGCAGTTCCAGCATCAGTCCCAGTTCCTCCGCCCCCAAGGGACCGACGCCATGCCGGTCACGCCTCGGGCCTGTATCCCGAATGATGCCACTGGCCAACACCTGCACGCAGGTTCTGTAGCGCCCGTCGTCGTAACTGCCTTGCTGCCACCGGGCTGATCCCGAGCGCCGTGCCAATCCCCTCATCGTCCAAGCGTCGGTAGAACGTCAGGTACACCACCCGTCGCTGACGCACTGGCAACGCGTTCAAGGCGGCCTCCATGCCGGCGAGTGCGGCATCACGGGCACTGGCCCCCGCATGTTCACGCGCAAGGTACGCCCCAACCTCGTCGGCAACCGCCGCCGCGCCACCACCCTCCCAAGACACACGCTGGCCCGGCCAACGACGTCTCGCCACTGATGTCAGGTAGTGCCGCAATCGCGCACCGACCCGAACAACAAAGTACGGAAGTGCCGGTCCCCGTGCAGCATCGAATCCTTGCGCCAGCCGCCAGATCTCCATGCGCGCCTCCTGCACGAGATCCTCCAAATCCACGTCATCACGAAGCCCTAGCCGGCGCGCCCGCACCCGTGCCCGCCGCGCCGCACCATTTGCCAGCGGATCCAGCAACTCCACCAGTTGCCGTCGCGACCGATCATCCCCAGCCGCTGCCAAACGCGCCATTGCCTCAACCCGGACCGCCTCGGTCTCGCCGAACCTCCGGGTCGTACCGTCATGAACATCTTCGTTCCGCGCGGTCACTGCACTTGCCTCCTGCCCGGTGCCACCCCCGGCACCAATCCCGATACACCCCGCAATAGTAGTACAAATGTTCTATACGAGCGAGGGTTGTACCGGAGACTGCGCCGTCTTGACACGCGCGTGACGGGTGCGCGCAAGGGTCGTGCCGGTTGGGTGCTAGTCTCAATCCAAGAGTTGGCACATCCCATGCCGGGTCAACCAGAAGGCAGGAGCAACCGTGACCACGAACCATCTGGGCCGCAAGGCCAACCCGATCGGGTTCGCGGAATCGTCCCGTGATTTCCTGTCCTACCTCGACGGGTTCATGGATGCCTTGGTCGATCGCGATCTCGACTCGCTCATCGCCGAGGCTGGCGGACCGGACTGCGTGGCGGCCATCGCGGTCGATTTGGTTGGCGGGTTCTGCCATGCCGGTCCCCTTGCAAGTGACCGGGTTGGTGCCCTTGTTGCGCCGGTGGGAAGCGCCTTCTCGCATGCATGCGCGCGAGGGGTGCGACACTTCGCAATCCTTCGCGACGCGCATGATCCCGGGGCGCCGGAGTTCGATGCATTCCCGCCACATTGCATCGCCGGTTCGGACGAGTCGCAACTCGTTCCCGAACTTGCAGGCCAGCCATGGGTACACGCCGCACTTGACGTCCCGAAGAACGCATTGAGCGCATGGGTCGACGACGGCCCATTCCGTCCTTGGGTCACGGACATCGTGGCACGGGGTGTCACGACGATCATCGTGGCCGGTGACTGCACCGACCTCTGCGTCTTCCATACGGCAATGGGCATCCGGTTGTGGGCCAATGCGACAAACCGGAGCGTGCGCATCATCGTCCCGGCCAATCTGGTGGACACGTACCACCTGCCGGTCGATGTCGCCGGCACCGTCGGGGCGATGCCTCACGACGGAGACCTCATGCACGCAACGTTCCTCTATCACCTCCGCCTGAACGGGATTGAAGTCATCCGATCCATTACCGTGCCGGAATGAGGCGAGTCCCAGACCCCACACTTCGCGCCATCCACCCGTTGGCGTTCAGGACACACGAATACCCGGGAACCGGGCAGTGTGAAGGAAGGTGACCCCAGACAATGAACCGATGGATTGCCTTCCTGCTCTACGTCACCGGACCAGTGATCACGAACTGGGTCTACCTGAACCTCGCCGAACAGGTTAGCGAGACCGGCGAACGCCTCTTCATGGTCACGTCATCATTCGGCTTCGATCCGTCATTGCCTGTCATCGGGCTCATCTTCTGCCTGCGAGACTGGGTTCAGGAGACCCTAGGGAGACGGATCACGTGGCTCGCTATCCTCTTGGGCACCGCAGTCTCCGCCCTCGTGTCGCCCGAGGTTGCCCTTGCCTCCGGTCTCGCTTTCCTGGTCTCGGAATCGGTCGACTTCGTGTGCTACACGTCGCTCATGCCCCGCCAGGCGCTCGCAATCCTCGCCTCCGGAGTCCTTGGATCGATGGTTGACAGCGCGGTGTTCCTGACGGTCGCCTTCGGGTCGATCGAGACTTGGTCTGAACAGACCCTGGGCAAGGTGGCGATTGTCGCGATCGTCGCGCTTGCCGTCCGGATTCGCCCGACGCGGAACCATGCCATCGCCGCTGTCTCGGGCTAACGATGGGGCGCCTCACCCGAACTTTCGCTCAGGAAAGATCTTGGTCGAGTCGGCCACCGGAAGCCGATGTGCAAGGGCGCACAATCCCGGAAACCATTGTGAACCATCTGTCTGATCTCTCGTCCACAGGACGACCCCAACCGGTTCAGAACCACCCTTGGATTGACTGAAACTCCTGCTAACCAACCCCTAGACCAGGCGTTTCATGTTCTGTCACATTCCAGCAACCGGTGTCACAGTTTCTTCGGTGAATGAGTGGGTGACGTGTCACACTTCGCCTTTTCCGATTGACGGGGCGAAGACACGCACCGTACGCTCCGCCGAACATTATGTTAACTACACCGTTCACCGGAAGCTCAGGCGTCGACGCGCCTCTGGTCACTATCACCGGTGACCTGCAGCCGGAATGGGACATTCCGGTCAACCAGCACCTGCTGATCATTAGCCGGAACCAGAGTTGGCTATCTCACGGGTTCCACAAGTACCCCGCAAAGTTCTTCCCGGAACTGCCACGTTGGGCTATCCGCAAGTACTCGGGTGAAGGTGAACACGTCCTCGATCCAATGGCAGGCAGCGGCACCGTCAGCGTCGAGGCAATGCTTGCGAACCGTCACTCGGTGGCAATCGACGTGGATCCGTTCGCCCGCCTCCTCACCCGTGTCAAGACAACCACCCTGGACCCATCGATCCTTGATCGGGCCGTCGCCGCAATTGCCGAGGCGCTTGAAGCGTTCGAAGCGGGCGGTGATCCGGCCCGGATGCAAGCATGGACCCACGTGCCTCCATTCGCATACCAGGAAACGTGGTTCCAACCGTTCATCCTCGAGGAAATCGGCGCGATCCGCGGCGCATTCGCACGCGTTCGTGATGCCGTCGCCCCGCATGCCCCCGGTCCGTATCTGGACTTCCTGCGCATCTGTCTCTCGGCGATCATTCGCGAGGTATCCAACGCCGACAACAACTGCACGCGCACGGTGGTCCGGACACGCCTCAACAAGCGAGTCGTTCCCGGCATGGCGCTCCGTCTCTTCCGGCGCATGACCCAGGTCAACGTTGCCCGCATGCGCGAATTCGTCCCGCTGGCTCCGGCAGGAGCAACTGTGGCCGTTCCCGAGGACGGCGACGCACGCGCCATCCCCCTCGAACCGGGCACGATGGACCTCGCGGTCACGTCACCTCCATACATCAATGCGGTGGACTACCCACGCACCCATCAGCTCGAGATGTATATGCTCGACCTCTCACCACCGGGACGCCCGCTTGCCGAGGCGAAGCGCAAGCACATCGGCACCGAAGTGGTGAGCGCGGTCGACTACCGTGAACTGCACCGGTACGGGCTCGCAGATCTGGACGCGCAGGTCGAATCGCTCTATGCCATCGACAAGCGTCGTGCGTACATCGTCCATCAGTACTTCGTGGACATGGAGCGGAATTTCCGTGAAGTCTGGCGTGTACTGAAACCCGGAAGCCGGTACGTAGTGGTGGTTGGTAACAACATCATCCGCGAACAGGTGGTCCCCACCCATTCCTACCTCCTGCAGGTCGCCGAACGCGTCGGGTTCAACGTTGAAACCTACTTCGCCTCGGAAGTCATCCGCCACTACATCAAGGTTCCCCGCAAGGAACGCATCAATCAGGACTGGGTCCTCGTCCTGCGTAAGTGAGAACCAAGGTCGCCAAGGCACATGCCACACCGCCCCGACCGCGACCGATGCGTCGTGATCGGGGCGGTGTGGTATTCATTATCAATGCGCCGGATCGTCAACACCGGCACGCTTCCTGAACCGTACTAAGGAGATCACAACCGATGGGCATCCTTGACCGCGTCTCCACCATCCTCCGCGCAAACATCAACGCCCTTCTGGATCAAGCCGAGGATCCGGAGCTTGTCCTGACACAGATCCTCAGCGACATGAAGGACGCAATTGCACAGGCACGAACCCAGGTCGCCGAGATGATCGCGCAGGAGAAGCTCTTCCAAGGCGACATGGAGAAGAACCAGGCCCAGGCTCAGGAATGGGCGCGCAAGGCAGAACTCGCGCTGGGGCGGGGATCCGAGGAACTTGCCAAGGAAGCATTGCGTCGCAAGGTCGACTATGACCGCAATGCCTCAAGCTACATGCAGCAACTCATTGCGCAACAGCAGGTCGTTACCAAACTGAAGAGCGACCTCAACGCATTGCAGTCGAAATACGACAGTGCGATGCGCAACCGCGAATCGATGATCGCGCGTCACAAAGCTGCGATGGCGCAACAGAAGATCGCCGCAACGGCGCAGCAACTCTCCGCGATCGACCCATCGTCCGAGATCGCCCGGATGGACGCCAAGATCCGGCTTGAAGAGGCCCGGGCCGCCGCCGCGCTTGAAGTCAACGAACACCTCAGTCTGGAAGACAAGTTCGCCGATCTCGAGGATGACGGCGAAGTCTCCTCACAACTTGCAGATCTCAAGGCGCGGATGGGGATGCTTCCCGGTGGCACCCAAGGAACGCTTCCCGGTACGACCAGCCACTGACGATCAATGCGCACCCTGGAACCATGAAGAGAGGGCCATCCTGCAAGTGCAGGGTGGCCCTCTTCATTGGTTGCGTCTCACCTTGACCTACTCCCAGCCACCATATAAATCAGGGGTGGCGTTCCGAAGAACCCCACCCCCGGTTCGCGCGTGTGCCTGGAACGCCGTGCCCTACTTGAGCGTCGCCAAGTAGGCCGCAATCGCGTCGAGGTAGCTTTCCTTGAGCGCGTAGGGAGGCATCGACGAACCCGGCTTAAGACTGCTAGGGTTCGCTACCCACTTCTTCACGTTCGCAGCGTTGAAGTCGGCCACGCCACCAATCTTCCGGTTGGCAATCCCGTCCAGGGCCGGCCCGACGGCACCCTTTGCGGCCGTCCCACTGACAGCGTGGCAAGACGCACAAGCTCCCTGCGTGACGATCAACTTGCCGGCAGCCACCGGATCCGTGATCGGCGCCTCAGTCGGCGACATCACGCCCTGGGTCTTGGCCAACGCCTCGATTGCGTCCCAACGGCCCTCAGTGATCAGGATGGTCAGTTCGTTGATCATCTGGTAGTTGAGCGGACCACCGTTCTCGACACCCCATGCCGGCATCGCACCAGCATTTCGGCCATTGACAAGCGTCTGGGTGATCATCCGGACATTTGCCTTGTGTTCGTCGGGATCGGTCGCCTGCAGCGCACTTGTGGCCAAGGGCTTCCCAACAAGACCGATGTTTTCGAGGTACCCCTTGCCGGAGACCCCGTGGCAAGACACACAGTACTGAACATACGTGTGCGCCGCGGCCTCAACCGCGAACTCCTTCTGCCGTTCCTTGGCCTCAGCCTGGCGGAACGGTTCGTTCGCACCGTAAGCAATGAGAAGAAGGAACGCCTCGGTCAGCACGACCATGCCAAACACGATCTTGCGGCTCATTCCCGATGTGCTGAGCACCGGATCGAGGGCCGCCTCCTGCGCATCATCAGCGATCGCAACGCGGCGCGACCTCCAGGCCTCGAACAGAACAAGGACTGGCAAGAGCAACGCGATGAGTACAACCACCGTCGTTAGGAAACCTGCGCCACCGCCGCTCTCCACGTTCCGCTCCTTACTCCGACTCGCCCGGACCCGTGACTACGCCGAAACAGCTTGGGACGCTACCCACTCGTCACGCTTCATGATGAGCCCGGTGTTCACCTGGACCGAGCCACCCTTGATCTGGATTTTCATGTAATCAAGCGGACGGGGCGCCGGTCCGAACACGATCTGTCCCTGCATTGAGTACGTCGACCCATGGCACGGACATCGGAACCATCCCGTCTTGTCCTGATAGACGTAATCCTTCTGCCACGGCACGACACACCCAAGGTGTGGACACTTCTGGTAGAGAGCGATGAACCCCTCTTCCAGGCGGACAAGATAGAACTTGCCCTCCACGAAGTACTTGATGTCACCGATCTTGTAATCCGAGACCTTGCCGGCACTGATCACAGATCCGAACGCACCGGTCTTCCTGGGCCAGAAGTAGACGACGAAACCAACAGCCGCCTGAAGACCCATCAGGGCCATGAGCATCCACCCAGAAGCGGCTAGCACGCCACGGCGCGTCTCGGCCCCGGCTACTCCGTTCACTGTTCCGGCGACTGCCATCTCTGGCCCCCTCATCTCGGCACACCCGTTTCCACGCGCGTGGTGTGCCAGAACTCATCAATTCATGTTCGCAAGCAGCATCGAGCTGCCCGGGAAGCGTTCCCGAAACCTATGCAATCCGCGCCGGCATGTTCCACGGCCAGTAGAGCACCATCGCAGGACCTCGGAATGCCGAACCCACTAGTGCAAGGAGGATCCACGCAATGACGAACGCCGTGAAGTAGGCAATCATGACATCCCTAACCGTAGGTTTCAGATGGGCAATCGCGACGTACAGGCCGACGGCCACCGCCCACATGATGGCCGTGGGAACCATGGTCTGGGTCACGATCTCTGAAAGCCAACTGATCTTAAGAACCGGGATCGCGTTCTCGATCACTGCCCGGACGCCGACGAACTCATCTACGAGGATCAGCGCCCACGCCCAGAAGAATGTGTAAACCGTGGAGATCCAGAAGACTTTCTTTCCCTGAGCCCCGCTGAACCACACGCCTGTGTCGTCCGAGTTGATGTCGAGGTACGGGATAGCCATCAGCAAGACGATGATGACTGTCGGGATGACGACGCCGGCGAGGCCCGGGTGCATGTGAAGCAGGAGTTCCTGGAGGTTCAGGAAGTACCACGGCGCCTTCGATGGGTTCGGGGTGTGGTTCGGGTTCGAATGCTCCTCAAGGGGCGCATTGACGAACCACGCCATCACCGTCAGGCCGATGATCAAGAGCACTGCGGACAGGAACTCGGGCATCAGCAAGTGAGGCCACGTCGTGAGCTGTGCTTGAGCCCGCCTCGCGGCCGACCGCATCGCGCGCGCCGAGGAAGCGCCCCCACCTGATGCCGCCGCAGGTGCCACTGGTGCAGCAGCCGATGATACCGGGGCCGCTGCCGGCTTGGCCGGCGCCGCCTTGGGAGCAGCTGGAGCCTCGGCCGCCGCCTTGACGGGGACTGGGGCTGCCGCCGCGGGCGCCTCAGCTGCCGGAGCCGCTGCCCGCCCGGCACGTTCCATGATGTTCGCAGGCGTCTGGTCGAGTGCACAGACATTGCCGTGCGTCGTCCAGCAGTCCTTGTGATGGGGCGTATAGCACTTCGGGCACAGCACGGCGTTCTCGCCAGCGCCGATTGGCTTCTTGCAGTGCGGGCACTCCTTGCCAGCCCACTTCGATTCCGCCGTAGTTGGCCGAACCGAAATCAGCGCCGGCTTCAACCCCGCCTCACTCCCGCTCATCGCCGTGTTCCTTCACTCACAACCTGTACCACCGACATGCGCCTCGTAACGACACCTACATTGGCTGCGAGATGCCACCGTCCTGGCGAACGCGCCAGAAGTGCACCGCAAGGAATAGAGACAGGATCAACGGCAACGCGATCACGTGCAGCGTGTACCAGCGGATCAAGGTGTTCTGGCCGATTTCAAAGTCACCGAGAAGCAGGAAATTGATCTGCTTGCCAATGATTGGCGCAGCACCACCGATAGTCGTGCCAACGGTCACTGCCCAGAAGGAAAGCTGATCCCAAGGAAGCAGGTACCCGGTGAACGAGAGAAGCAGCGTGAGAACCAGCAGGATGACCCCAACGACCCAGTTGAACTCTCGAGGGGGCTTGTATGAGCCGGTGTAGAAGACCCGGCACATGTGGAGAAAGACCGTAATTACCATCATGTGCGCGCCCCACCGGTGGATGTTGCGCATGAGCATCCCGAACGTGACCACCGTCTCCAGATCCTGGATGTCCTGGTATGCCCGGGTGACCGACGGCACGTAATAGAACATCAGCAGCACGCCGGTGACCGTAAGCATCAGGAATGTCATGAATGACAGGCCACCAAGGCACCAGGTGTAGGTCACCCGGATGCCACCGCGTGGAACCTGGCTTGGGTGGAGATGCAGGAAGACATTCTTGGCAACCGTCATGATCCGGTTACGCCGGTCACTCGGGTAGCTGTAGCGAAAGATCGACTTGAAGACGCGACCATTGCGCAACCAGTCCCAAACCTGGGCACCAGTCGGAGGTCGTTGTCCTAACGTACGGCTCGCCACACTCGCAACTCCTGTGGGATCTCGGGTACCCCGAAACCCCGCCTAACTGCGGTCACGGGCACGCCCGCAACCAGCATCTGCCCGATGCACGATCATGAAGATAACAACGCCGAACGACAATGTACACCCCTCGCGCGGGGACCACGGACGAAGCCCTGTCCCTACTTCGTGAAGTGATTCACAATCCCGCCAAGTATCGCGCACGACGGTGGATTCCCACAACCCCGGCACCCGGGGAAACCCGGATTTCCATGCCCGAACATCGCTAAAGACTCAGGAGTCACGTCTCACAACCGAAACAGCGGCGGCGGTGGTACTCCGACCAATGGCCGCAAATACGCGCGAAATTCCTCGGTCACCGGGTCACTCAGCCCATCAGTCCCCGCAACATGGCCTTCGGGCAGCCGTCGTTCGGCCCGGGCCACAGTCTCCAAGGGAACGCCACCGAATGACCCGCATCCCTCACCCCACCATCCTCCCATCAAGGCATCGTGCGTGGCATTGGAGGTCGGCACCACCGGCATTGCCACCATTGAACCCGACAGCCCTGATGCCAATCGATCCGCAGCGATCCATCCTGCGAGTCTCGCACCAGCTAGATCAACTGCCGACATGTGCGCCACACTCGTCCGTTGCAGCGTGCCTGGCTTGTTGACCCGCGTCTTGACCCCAAGGCGTGCCATCGTGAGGTGCCCAAGCGTCTCTGCCACCCCAGTCACGATGGGATGGCCAAACTGATCGGCACCCTGCACCTGCCGGGCAACATAGGCGCCCTTGGCATCGCGGATCGTTTCGGTCGCCACCACGACGGCATATCCGACCCGGGAAAGCGCCGCTTCGACTGCACCGAGGAAGCGGGTCTCGTCGAATGCAACCTCCGGGACCAGCAGGACATGAGGCCCGTCATGTTCGTCACGACGGAACAACGCCGACGATGCTGCGAGCCAACCCGCATTCCGGCCCATCGCCTCCATGACCACCACACGGTCATAGGTGCGCATTGCAGCCAGGTCTCGCGTGACCTCCTGCGTGACCGTGGCCCAGTACCGTGCCGCACTGCCGTACCCGGGGCACCAGTCCGTTCCCGCCAGGTCGTTGTCTATCGTCTTGGGAACTCCGTACACGCCAAGCGAATGGCCACGTGACCGTGCCGCCCGCTCAAGCCGGGACAGCGTGTCCATCGAGTCATTTCCACCGCAGTACACAAACCACTCGACCCCGAGGCGCGCGAATGTCTCAAGCACGCCACGCTCATCTTCTGGTTCGAGACGCTTGCGGCAACTCCCCAACGCTGCCGCCGGTGTGAGTGCCAATGCATCCCGGTCCGATGCAGTCAATGCGGTCAGGTCGACAACATCCCCACGCAGGGCACCCTCGATGCCGTGCCGAAGGCCAAGGACGCGCATGTACGGCTGTCCCAAGCCTGAAGCAACGCGGTCAAGAACTCCGGCCAGGCTTGCGTTGATGACCGGGGTTGGCCCACCGGACTGGCCCACCAGCAAGGTTGGGACCCTGGTCCCGTCACTCATCACGCAATTTGCGCCTGCACGGCAGGGTCGGCGGGGTCCAGGACCGGCAGCAAACCTGTCTCAAGCAATTCGCTGTACTTCCACGCCGCACCGGTGTTGAAGATCACCACCCGGTCGGATGTCTTCAGGAAGCCACTGTCCCGCAACTTGGTCAAGGCTACGTAGGTTGCACCACCTTCCGGGGCCGGTGAAATGCCCTCGGCCCGCGCTATCGCCCGCATGGCCGGTGTGAATTCATCGTCGTGCACCGTGATCGCCGTCCCACCACTGGCGCGAATCGCATCGAGCATCAGGTAGTCACCGATTGCCACCGGCACACGAAGTCCACTGGCAACCGTATGGGCGTTTGCGAAGAGGGTGGCGTGCCGTTCACCGGCATCAAACGCGCGGACAATCGGCGCGCACCCCTCGGCCTGCACGGAAATCATCTTCGGGCGTCGCGACCCGATCCATCCCATGCGTTCCATTTCATCGAATGCCTTCCACATCCCCACAATGCCGGTCCCGCCACCTGTCGGGTAGATGATCGCGTCGGGCAACTCCCACCCCAGTTGCTCGGCAATCTCGTACCCCATGGTCTTCTTGCCTTCGGCACGACCGGGTTCACGCAGCGTGGACACGTCGAACCAGCGACCCGCCGCCGCACCCTCGCGCACGATGCGACCACAATCGTTGATCAGCCCCTTGACGAGGTACAGGTTTGCACCATAGAGGACACACTCGAGCTTGTTTGCAAGCGGAGTGTCCTCGGGCATCAGGACGTAGCACGGCAATCCTGCGCGCGCAGCATAGGCGGCCAAGGCGCCTCCGGCGTTGCCGGCCGTGGGAATTCCCAAGGCGGTGGCACCGAGTTCAAGCGCACGGCTTACGGCGACACTGATCCCCCGCGCCTTGAATGACCCGGTTGGGTTGAGGCCCTCCTCCTTGACATAGAGTTGGGAAAAGCCAGACACCGCACCGAGCCGGGGCGCGGGGAGCAAGGGGGTCATCCCTTCGCCAAGCGAAATGATGTGGCGGGTCTCGCGCACCGGCAGGAGTTCCCGGTACCGCCAAAGCGTGGCATCGCGGGCGCGGAGGGCATCGCGGGGAAGGGTCTCCCGCACGGCGTCAAGGTCGTATTCGTAGAACAGTACGCGCCCGCACGCCGTGCACACGTTCTGCAGGCGGTCGACCTCTTCCGGATGCCCGCACATGCTGCAGACAAGTCGGGTCAGGTAACTGCGAACCGCAGGGCGGTCGGGAACCGACGCCCCTGTGCCGGAATTACCTGACCCGTGCGTATTCGATGCCATCATCCATCCCTCCGTTGGTTCCGGGCGTCCGCACGGCAGGCAAGCGTGTCACGCGACGCGTCGCACGCCGGTCCGTCGGGACCGAAAGCGCACCGTCACGATCAACCCTACTGGGGCACCCGATCCGGGAACGCACGGCGGTAATCGCTACCGACGTTTGCCCGCTCAACCTGGAACTCCGCACCGTTCAGCGGGTCGTAGGTCAGGATCGTGCGCTGGAACACCTGCACCAGGATGTTCCGGTTGGCAAACGGGCCCTTGGTCACCACCGCGGGCACCGCCTCAGTCATCGGGAGCCCGATGTCATGCAACCAGCCCCCCGGGAAGATGTCCGAACGATTGATATATGGCCAGAAGACCGGTGAGACGCTATGTCCCGGCGCCGGTTGCAGCGCCTGCGAGTACGGCACAAAGACCGATCCATCGCTATTGGTCATCGTGCCACCAAGGAACCCGGTCGGCGGGGGAATGCGACGGTCCTCACGGGCCAGGTCATTCACCGCCTGGTAATTCAGGGTGGAGATCTCTCCGCCAATCGGCAGGCTGAGGCGCAACGTCTGGAGTTCATCCACCAGAAGCCCGTACTGGAACTGCCAGTTCGGATCCTGACTGATGCCAGTCTGATCTTCCAGGCGACCCTTCTCAAAGTACTGGGCGAAATATCCGGCAAAGAACGTGGGCGGCGAAATCGTGTTCCCAAGGATGCGCAACCCGTCACGTTCGACGTAGTAGCGCAGGAACCGCGTGTCGATCGGCCACGATCCCGGCGCGCGTTCGGCACCCGGCGTCCCGACGGCGACGAGTGGTACGCCACCGATCACGCCACCGATCACGGCACCGGTCATGGGCGTCGGCGTTGCCGTCATGACCAGCGTTGCCGAAGGGGTTGGAGTGATCGGCGCACGCTCCGCGCCCAGTACCTCTATGGAATCAACGTCGACAAGACTGTCAGACGATGCACCACCCCGTTGCCCGAGAACCTCGATCACGAGGGTGTGCGACACATCACCGTTCAAGCCACCGATCCAGCTGATCAGTTCATAGGTCGTCTCGTTTGGCCGGTACAGATCGATGATGCCGTCGCCCTGCGCACCCACGGCCACCCCATCCACGGTAAGTCGGGCACGACCGCGGTTGGGACCGCGCACCCCGAACCACTTGACGTACGGCCCGGTGAATTGCAGCTTCATCAGCGCGCCGGCCTGACGGGACTGGTGACGCGTGCCACCCACGGCCTTGGTGTCCTCGACGCGCGACCAATCACCCTGGTAGACCATGAAAGGGTCGTTGTCCTGGAAGGTGAGTGCCGTCGTTGTGGGGGTGGCCATGACGATCTGTGCAAGGGCAGGCGAACCGTCATTCGCCGTGGCCAACACCGCACCGACCGAGACCATTGCCACCACGCCAAGTAGCCGACGCAATGGTGCGCCAATCCGGCCCGACGTCTGCCCCGTTCGCGTTGTCATGCTCACATTCGTTTCCTGTCACCCCAACCGAACCCCGCCAAAGTGCGAGGACTGCCCCGGCTACTGGCGGTTCATCGCCCTGCGATGTACCGTACAGAAACACCCGCACGACTTTCGCCGTGTCCCCACGGGTTCGGATGCCGGACGAGATGCGTCAATCCGGACGGACCAGCGCAACTCCGCGTCCGCAGAGTGTGCCCGGATCATCGCATTCCGTCAACTCCGGTCTGGCCCATTTTGACCGCGCGCCCACCTCGCCGCGGGCTACGATCTGGCCATGAATGACCAGGGACGACCAAGAACGGTCGGTGGACCAATGGTCGTCGTGGTAGGGGTCTGCGGTTCCGGAAAGACCGAACTTGTCCGGCGACTGCGATTGCGGGGGATCGACGCACGCGTCGTAGCCCAGGAACACTCGGAGGTCCGAACCCTGTGGCGTCACCTCGGGACCCCGGATGCAGTGGTCTACCTGAGCGCCCGGACCCGCACCGTCCAGCGACGCGGGAGATCCACTCTCTCCGTCGCGATCCTGAGCGAGCAGCGCCGACGACTTGCCGATGCAAGGCGCATTGCAACCGTGCGAATCCGCACCGACGAGGTCTCCCCTGAGCTGGTGGAAGCCCGGGTCATCGCTTGTCTGGACGGCGTGCTTACCACGAGGATCAACCAACCGAAGTGACCTCAGCGTCCACTGAAGCACCGTATACTCGCTGCCACCGGAGGTTCTTCGCTGCGTGGTGACCCGTGCTTCCGCCCCACATGCGTCCGATGGCGGACCAGATCTGGAACTTCTCTCATCAACCGCCAGACGCCTCCGTGAAGACATCATTGCGATGACCACGCGGGCAGCTTCCGGGCACCCATCGAGTTCGATGTCGGCGATTGACATCATGGTCGCCCTCTACAAGGGTGGCATCCTGAACCTCGACCCATCGCACCCCTCCGCCCCTGACCGAGACCGCTTCATCCTTTCAAAGGGACACGCCGCGCCAGCCCTCTATGCGGTTCTCGCCGAACATGGTGTGATTTCCCATGAAAGCCTGGACACCCTGCGCGTGATCGGCAGTCCGCTTGAAGGTCACCCGAACATGCGCCGCCTTGCCGGGGTGGAAGCATCCACCGGTTCGCTTGGCCAGGGTCTGTCAATCGGATTGGGTCATGCCTTCGCCGGACGCCTCGATGGCCACGGATACCGCACCTATGTGATGTGCGGTGACGGCGAGATGCAGGAAGGTCAAGTCTGGGAAGCAATCATGTCGGCAGCCCATTTCAATGCCGACAACCTCACCCTGATCGTGGACCACAACGGTGCCCAGCAATCGAACCTGCTTCCACGCGTGATCGACTACCGGCCGCTCGCGGCAAAACTCCGCGCCTTCGAGTGGCACGTGGAAGAGATTGACGGACACGATATGCCTGCCATCCTGAGGGCTTTCGACTCCGTGCGTGCCGTGAAGGGACGCCCGCAGGCGATCGTTGCCCATACCGTCAAGGGAAAAGGGGTCTCGTTTGTAGAGGCCGACTGGGCCTACCATGGCAAACCCTTGACCGCCTCCGAACAGGTGCGCGCGTTCGCCGAACTCCGCGGTGAACCAGCCCCCCACTGACGTCATCCGGACGGCCTTCCAATGAGTGCATCAACTACACCGTTCGTCGTCAGCCCTGGTGCAGCCACGCGCGATGCGTTCGGCATCGCACTGCGTGACCTCGGACATTCCGAGCCACGCATCGTCGTCGTCGACGGCGATGTGGCCAACTCCACCCGGACCGAATGGTTCGGACAGGTCTTCCCGGACCGCTTCTTCAATGTTGGCATCGCCGAAAGCAACATGGTCGGCGTCGCCGCGGGTCTCGCTGCGAGTGGCAAGATCCCGGTCGTCTCCAGCTTCGCTGCCTTCCTCCTTTGCAATGCCTACGACCAGTTGCGCATGTCCGTCGCCTTCCCGCACCTGAACGTCAAGGTGGTCGGCACCCATGCCGGCATCTCGATCGGCGAGGATGGCCCATCACAGATGGCCATCGAAGACTTCGCCCTCGCATGTTCGCTTCCCGGGTTCACGGTCATCGTCCCTTCGGACGAGGCCCATACACACGCCGCCGTTCGCGCCATGATTGCGCACGAGGGACCGGTGTACCTGCGACTCGGTCGACCGAAGGCCCCGCGCATCCACGAAGCCGGTTCGTCATTGGAAATCGGCAAGGCCTACCAGCTTCGTGATGGATCCGATCTGACCATCGTGGCCTGCGGCCTCATGACCGCCGCCGCCTTGGAGGCACATGATGCCCTGGCCGCCAAGGGCATCCACGCTCGCGTCCTGGACTTCCCCACAATCCGTCCACTGGATGTCGACGCCTTGGTGCGTGCCTCCCGGGACACCGGGCACATCCTTGTCGCCGAGGAACATCTGGCGCACGGGGGCCTCGGCAGTGTCGTTGCGATGGCCGTGGGATCACACCACCCGTGCAAACTGGGCTACGTCAACCTCGGCAACCGCTTCGCCGAGTCCGGCACACCCGAGGCACTCATGGAAACATACTGCCTCACTGCACCGCACCTGGTCGAGGCAGCTGTGAAACTGGTTGCCTGAGCATCGAGTGCGCCGGTAGATGCACCCGACATCATGACGGCCATGAACCGACGCTGAAACCAAGGGTTGACTGTGTTTGTGAATCGGTATGCGTCGGCAACTGTTCGCGGACTCATCCTGATTGCCGGACTGGCACTCGCATCAGTTCAGTTTCAGACTAGCGTGTCAGCCAACGCTCTTGATGCAGACGGGCAATTCCACCCCCGCCTCATTCGCAGCATGACTGCGATCTATCTTGTCGTCAACAACAAGCGTCGACTGGTGGCCAATCCACAGGTCTTCACGGACTACAGGTTTCAAGAGGCGTGGATTGAGCAGATACCCGACGACGACCTCAACCGTGTCGGTCTCGGGCCAGATTTGGTTGCCGGACCCGTGCTTCGCGACCCTAGTAATCGCATTTGGATCGTCTACCAAGGAACTCGCCGCCTAGGGATTATCTGCAAAAGGTAGCGGCGGGGGAGTGTGGTGGGGAATCATGAAGGCATGAACCAACTGAGCCTGATGACGGGATTCGAGCGCGGGACCAAGCGGACGGTCAAGCAGGTGTTCCTGGAGGAGATGCTGGCGGTGGTGCCGTGGGATGCCCTGGTCGCCCTGGTCACCCCGCACGCACCTGCCGGGCTTACCGGCCGGCCCCCGTACCCGGTCCTGATGCTGCTGCGGATCCACTTCCTGCAGCAGTGGTTCTCCCTGTCCGACGAGGCGGTCGAGGACGCGTTGCATGACGTCCAGGTGTACCGGGCATTCGCCGGGATCGACCTGGGTGCGACGCGCATCCCGGACGCGACCACGGTGCTCCGGTTCCGCCACCTGCTGGAGGCGCATGGCCTGGCCACCGGGTTCCTCGCCACCATCAATGCCGTCCTGGAGGCGAAGGGCCTCCTGCTGCGCCGGGGGACGGCGGTCGATGCCACCATTGTCGCCGCCCCCAGCTCGACGAAGAACCGGACGGGGACGCGGGATCCGGAGATGCACCAGACGAGGAAGGGGAACCAGTGGTTCTTCGGGATGAAGGCGCACATCGGGACGGACGTGGCGTCGGGGCTGGTGCACACGGTGGTGGGGACCCCGGCGAACACGCATGACCTCACCGTGGCCGGTGACTTGCTGCACGGGGGGGAGACGGACATCCACGCGGACGCGGGCTACCAGGGGGCGGTGAACCGGGGGATTGCACCGGAGGCGACATGGCACATCGCGATGCGACCAGGGAAGCGCCGGTTGCTCGAGGCGGGATCGGCGGTGGCGCTGGCGGAACGGGTGAAGGCGCAGGTGCGGGCCCGGGTGGAGCATCCGTTCCGGGTGGTGAAACGCCAGTTCGGGTACGTGAAGGTGCGGTACCGGGGACTGGCGAAGAACACCGCGCAGCTGACGACCCTGTTCGCCCTGTCGAACCTCTGGATGGTGCGTCACACCGTGCGGGTTGGCTAGGGCGGAGCATGCCCGGAAGCGTTCGGGAGGCCACCTGGAGGCCCCGCCGAGGCCTCCAGGAGGTCGGCGGTCCGCGCCCGGACCTCCTTTGGGCGGGTGGAACCACCTCGCGATGGGTCACCGACCAAGTTCCGCAGACCGCTGGCGACCGTTCCAGACGAAACTGACCGCGACGACGTCCACAGCACCAAAGATTTAGCTTTGTGCAGCGCATCCCTAAGTCCTCGCCCCGACGCCGTCACCACCCACGTGGGCCCGTCGGCGGGTGTCCACGGACCTCAT
>Ga0209598_10000898_pt1 | contig 24156 bp, 23 predicted proteins | sample M_140807_EF_Meta_FD_187317 | JGI IMG/M metagenome (GOLD analysis project Ga0209598, IMG submission 187317) | Freshwater microbial communities from Lake Montjoie, Canada to study carbon cycling - M_140807_EF_MetaG (SPAdes) (version 2) | ecosystem: Environmental > Aquatic > Freshwater > Lake...
TTGTGGCTCAGGTGTTGGAAGGTCGTACCCTCGTCCGTGCCCCGGAAGTCGGCGATGCCCACCTCGAGCGAGCGGTACGGCGTGCGGACACCCTGCGCGGCGAACATATCGGCCGCGACTTGGTCGACGCTCTGGCGCGCAAAGGTCGTGACGATGGTATCCCGTGTGGTGCCGACCTGCGCGTAGCGGGCGCCCGTCATGATGCCGGTCATACCGGAGTGGTGCGGGTGCGAGGCGGTCTTGATCTCAAGCCCCGTGACCGGGCTCACGTAATCGCGCACGCGCTGGAGCGGCGCCATCTCGGACGCCGGCTGCCATCCAAAGCCCTCGCCGCTGGGCATCCACTGCGAGCGACGGATGCCGTTGCCCCAGAACCACACCCCCATGCGCGTCGGGATGGGGGTGCCGTCGGCGTGGGCGGTGCCGTTCGTGTTGAACATGGCCTCGAGCGGCGGCAGCGCGATGCTCGCGACCGCCCCGCCGAGCGCGCCGCGCAGGAACGTGCGTCGCTTCATTGTGCGGCCTCCGCGGTGAGTCTAAAGCCGGGGCTGAGGACGATCTCCAGCGCCGTCGAGCGGACGCGGAACTCGTCGTCCGAGAGCGCCGCGACCAGCGAGAAGAGCGCGGGCTGCTCGCCCGGCTCCTCAAGGTGCCCGGTCGCGAAGCGGTACATGCGGCGTACGAGGCAGGCGCCGACGTCGGGGTGGGCCCGAAGCACGCCGGCAAGGCCGCTCAGGCCACGGTACTCCGCGCCGGCGAGCTCACCCGAGGCGTCGATGGGCACCCCGAACTCGGTGGTGCGATACGCACCGATGGCGTCGAAGTGCTCGAGCGCGAGGCCGATCGGGTCCATGAACTGGTGGCAGCCGTTGCACGTGGGGTCCGTCGCGTGTCGCGAGATCTTCTCGCGCGTCGTCGAGGGCGAAGCGCCTGGCGGGTCCTCCTCGAGCGAAGTGCTCACGCCCGGCGGCGGCGGCGGCACGTCGAAGCACAGCAGCGCGTTTTGCACAAACTTGCCGCGGAGCGTGGGGCTCGTGACCGTGCGATGCGCGTAGGCGGCCAAGATGCCCGCAGTGCCCAGCAGACCGCCGCGCGGGCTGTTTCCCGGCAGGTCCACGGGCACGAAGGCCTCGGGCGCGGAGTCCAGCGGAAACGGCAAGCCATAGAGCGCCGCGAGCTCGCCGTTGACGAAGACGCGGCGGCTCGTGATGAGCTCGGCGAACGGCGCGTCTCGCGTGAAGGCCACGTCTGTGAACAGCGCCTCGAGCTCCGTCCGCATCGACGCCGCGAGGGTGGGCGTCATCTGGGGGAAGACGCTGGGGTCGCGCTGCACGCCGGAGACGCGGTCGAGGTTGACATACTCCCCAAAGAACGCGATCAGCGCGGCCTCGGCGCGCGGATCGGCGAGCAGTCGCTCCGCCTCAGCACGCAGGCCGTCCGTCGTGACCAAGCGCCCGCGCTCGGCGGCTGTGAGCAGGGCTTCGTCGGGCGGCTCGTTCCACAAGAAGTACGACAGGCGCGAGGCCATCTCGTAGTCGGTGAAGCGCCAACCCCCAGGCCGCGCCGGATCGGGCTCACCGACCTCGACGCGGTAGAGCACATCTGGGCTCTGCAGCGCCGCTGCGACCGCGTACCCGACGCCCTGCCATGGGTCCCGCAGTGTGTCGCCCGTTTGCCGCGCGAGCGTCGAGAAGGCCTCGAGCTCCTCGGCTGAGACGGGCCGACGGAATGCGCGGCGCAAGAACCGCTCGAAGAAGCCGCGCGCGCACGCGTCGTCGCCCGCAGAGACCTCGCAGCCGACCACTGCAGCGCGGCGGCCGGCGTCGGTGACCACCTGCTGGGCGACGTTCAGCGCGGCGGCCTCGAACTGCTCGGCGGCGCGGGGCGAGATCGTGATCTCGGAGCCGCCCACGGTCGTGAAGCCATGGAGCGGCGTGTCGGGGTCCAAGTCTTGCGGGATCGCGAGGTCCGCGCCGAGCAGCACACGCAGCGTTGCTTGGTACTGCGACCGCGTCAGGCGGACGAGCCGCGCGGCCGCGGGCTGAAGCTCGGGACCGGGCGGCGGAGGAGGCGTGATCGACCCCCCCGCGGCTTCACCACCGACCGGCGGTGAGGGGGGAACAATCGCGCCGCCCATCGCCTCACCCCCCGCAGAGGGCGGCGGCGCGACTATGCCGGTGTCCGGCAACCTCGGCGCAACCTGCGAGCTCAGGTCGCCCTGAGCACACGCAGCGAGCGAGAGAGCCAGCGTCGTCAGGGCTGCGCCTGAGCGCACTCGAGCGGTCATGGCGTCCCCTTCGGTGACTTCGGATTCCCCACGTAGACCCACTGATACAGCTTGCGGAAGTCGGCCAAGCTGAGCGGCGAGGGGTGCGAGCTTCCCCACGGGTTGTGGAGCTCGACCACGCCCGCCTTCGCGTCTACACGCTTCACGACATAGGCATGCCACGGGTAGACCTGCCGCTCGTCGGCCAGCGCCCGCAGCGCGGCGTCCTTCTTCAGGTCATCCTTGTCCAAGCTCGCGGCTGCGACGGGCTTGCCGGACTTCAAGAGGCCGGACAGCGTCGTCAAGAGGTCGTCGTCGCTCTTGCTCGCGAGCGCGAAGTCCGTCGACTGCGTCCCGAGCATAGCGGACATGGCCTCGGTGGTGCTGCCGCCCGAGTTCGCGCCCTGATAGTCACCGCCCTTGTAGAGCACGACGTACGCCTTCTCGATGAGCGACGGCCAGAGCTCACGCGTCGGGCTCTTGGCGTAGACCGGGTTCTTGCCATCTGTGCTGGGCATCTTGAGGCTCACGCGCACGGGCGTTGCCTTGCCCTCACCCGGGGGGGCGAGCGCTTGGTCGTGCGTGTAGAGCATCACGGTCGCGGTGCCGTCGCCGTTGTCCTTGATCATCGACTCGACCAGGTCGGGGCGCTGCATCGCGATCGCGCCCATCGCGGCGACCAGATAACAGTTCGCCAGATAGCCTTGGTTCACGTCACCCAGCGCAGCGCCGTCCTTGTAGACCTGCTTGCCGACGTCCGCGTACTTCGGCTCGACCACCTCGTTGCCATGCCGCGTCGAGGCCTTTGGATCCTTCGACAGGGGCGTCTTCTTCGCCGAGTCGTCCCCGACGTTCGGCGCCTTCTTGTCGCCGCCGACCAGCCCCTTCAAGTAAGCGACCCACGACCCGGTGAGGGGTGCCTGAGTCGTCCCCACGGCGTGGTCGTTCGACTTTTTCTGGCCTTCCTGCGACGGCCCTTGCTTGGACGCGCGCTCTGCTGCGACCGGCATACGCTGACCCTCAGGGGTGGGAGTGCTCGAGCACGACGTGCCCGAGGGCGGAATCTAGGACGACGACCTCGACGACCCTGAACTCGCGCCCCTCGACCACGAAGGCCTCCCCCGCGTGCAAGCGCTTTCGGAAGAGCGACGCGCCCGATTCATCGGCGACGGCGACCATGGCGGTCGGTCCATGTCCCGGCGTGCCGTCGGGGTTCGTCCAGTCGGCGTCCCACAGGCTGCCCACGCCGACACGCAGCCCCAAGATCGTGTCGATCGTCGTCTCGGTCAGGGGGGTGCGGGCGAGCAGGGCTGTCGGCATCGAGGCGGTCTCCAGCGACGCGGTGGGCGCACGCTCTGTGGCGTCGCGGGCCGCGCACGCGACCACGGTCAAACCCACCCAGAGCGTCAGGCACCGGCACACGCGGACACTGTCCCCGATTGACGCGTCTCGTGCAACCCGAAGAGGTCGCGGGCGGCCTCAGTTCAAGCCGTCGATCGAAAGCCGGTAAGAAGCGCCGCAGTTGAACCCCACAAAGCGCTTCACCCGCACGACCTTACGGCCCCCATCGTCCACGTTCAGGCCCTCGGTCCAGTCGATGGACTCGTCCGCGCTGCCCGCGGCGGTGCTGCTCCCCAAGGCGCGGCCCGCGCGACAGTCCGCCTCGCTCGCGTACAAGAAGATGTCTAGGTCCATGCCGTTCGGGACGTCCTCGAGGCGCACGCGGATGTGCTCTTGGAAGCCGGGCACGCTGAAGTCATCGGTCGTTGAGAAGCAGAAGTAGTCGTCCGCATCGCTCACGCTGTCGTGCGTGGCTGTCACCACCGTATCGGGGTCCGTGCCCGGGAGCGGCTCACACGTTCCGCAGGTATCGTTCGGCTCGTAGCGGTCAGCGCGGCGGTCTGCCGCGCCGTCGCAGTCCTGGTCGAGCGCGTCGCCACAGACCTCGGCCCGCGGGTCCACGTTGCCACGGCAAGCGTCCCAGGCGCTCCAGGCGCACGCCCCCGAACACGTCCGGAGCTGTGTGCCGAGCGCGCACTCCCCGACGTCGCTCGCGCCGCACGCACGCCGCTCCACCTCGCCGGGCGCGCAGACGCCCTCGCCGCCACACGCCCCGAAGGCGCCCCAGCGGCCATTCGGGCCACAGGTGCGCGACCGCGTTCCACACTGCCCGCACTCGTCCGTCTCGACGGCCCCCGCCGCGCACTCGGGCACCTGCTCGCAGGGTCCGAACGCGCCGTAGCGGCAGAGCGCGTCGCAGGTCCGCGTCTCCGTGCCGCCCGCGCCGCACGCGCGGCTGTCCACGTCGCCGAGCGCGCACTCGCCCTCGCTTTGACAGGCGCTCGGCGGGCCCCACTGACAGTCCGCGCCGCACGTCTCCGTGCGCTGCCCGCACCGACCACACGCCTGCGTTCGCACCTCACCGGGGGCGCAGCCCTCGACGCCGCCGACCTGGCAGCTCGACCACGCACTCCACGCGCAGCCGCCGTCGCACACGCGCTCGCGCTGCCCGCAACCGCCGGGGCACGGCTCGGTCTGCTTCTCGCCGGGGCGACAGGCGCCCTCGCCGCTGCAGGCTTGGTACTCGCCCCAGGTGCACTCCGCGGTGCATGTCCGGCGCTGGACCCCGCACAGGTCGCACCGCGCCTCTTCGACCTCACCCGGCACGCACGCTCGACCGCTCTCGTTACATGCGGTCCAAGCGCCCCAGGTCTCGCCGGCGCAGGTCCGCGACCGCACGCCGCAGGTGCCGCAGGCCTGTTCGTCCACCCGCCCATCGACACACGGGCACATCTCCGGCGCCGTGCACCGCGCCCAGACGCCCACTTCGCACGTCTCGACGCCTGCCCCGCAGGCGTTCTGGCAGTCGCGCACGATCTCGTCGTCCGCGACACCATCACAGTCGTCGTCCTCGCCGTTGCAGAGCTCCGCGGTCGGGGCGCGCGCGGTGCACGCTGTCCAGCGTCCCTGAGCGCAGCGCTCGATGCCGCTGCCGCAGGCCGTTCGGCAGTCTCGAACGTCGCCATCCGTGCAGCCGGCGCAGTCGTCGTCGACCTCGCCGTTGCAGTCGTCGTCGACGCCGTTCCCGCAGGTCTCGGGCTGGACGCGCTCCGCCGTGCAGCCGCGCCACTGGTTGCCCGAGCAGAGCTCGACGCCGGCGCCGCACTCCGTCTCGCAAGCGCGTGAGCGGCCGTCTTCGCACCCGAAGCAGCCGTCATCGATCTGTCCGTTGCAGTCGTCGTCGACGGCGTTGCCGCAGACTTCGATCGACTCGGTGCGGACGCTGCACCGAAAAACGCCGCCTCGGCAGCGCGCCACGCCCTCGCCGCAGGCCGTCATGCAGGGCTGCTCCGCGCCTTCGACGCAGGTGTCCGCGTAGCAGGCGCCGTCCACGCATCGTCCGCCGTCACAGTCGGCGTCGACGCGGCAGCGGCCCATCGGCGGCGGCGTCGGGCCCGCGTCCGTCGCGCTCGGTAGGCACGTTCCGTCCGTGCAGACGGTGCCGTTGGGGCACGCACCGCTGGCGCCACAGCGCGGGGCGACGCAGGCGCCCTCGAAGCAGACCTGCGTCGAAGGACAATCCGCTCGGTCTTCGCAGGCGGGCCCGCTCTTGGGCGCGTTCGAGCAGCCGGCGAAGAGCGCGGCGACCACGACCGCGAAGAGGAGCGCGCAGGCCCCAGCGCGCGGGCGTTCAGGCACGTTGGAAGTCATCGTGCCAGCGTACCGCGACGCGCGGCGTCAGGTCGAGGGCGAGTCCTCGGGCAGCGGGTGAATGGCGACTGCGCGGACCTGAGCCTGCGCCTTGCGCCTGACAGCGGTCCATCGCGCGGAGCGGCGCTCACGCCGAGCGCGCGCGAGCATGTCGGTCAGCGCGGCGCTCGCGAGCGCGTCCGTCGCGGCTGCGCTGCTGCCCACTCGCTCCGCCTCTTCGAACAGCGTCTCGGCCAGCGCGAGGATCGTCGTATGGATTCGCATAGCGGCAACTCCTGATTTGTGTCGGTTGATATACCTATAGCTATGGGTGTTTGTCGGCTCCGTCAAGCGGCATGATGTTGGGCCGCTTGCGTGCTGCTTCGCCCCGCGAGACGCTCCCGTCGATGGTGGTGACCGTAGGGCCCCAAACGCGCCCCTTACGAATCGCCGCGCTGTGCGTGGCGCGGCTGACCCCGCTTGCGCTGGTGTTCCCGACCGCCGCCGTGGCCCAAGTCGACTGGTCGGTGACCGCCGCCGTCGCGGGCTTGCCAGCGACACTCGGGCAGGACGCGCGGCTCTCGGCATCCCCCGCGTCCGATGACGTCGTCTGGCTCACGCTGGGCGACGGCCGCGTCTATGTCTCCACGGATGCGGGGCTGACTTGGGCGGGGCAGCACCTCGCGCCGGGTCGCGTGACGCCCCTCCCTAAGCCGGCGCCGCGACAACCGCCTCTCAAGAGCTTTGTCCCGCAGCCGCGGCGGGCCGAGGGCATGCCATCGGCTTCGCAGGTGCTGGGCTTCAGCGCGCTCGAGGCGTCCTTTGATGATCCCGTCGGCAGCCCGAGCACGCTGAGTCTGCGCGCTTTCTCCGAGGAACTCTGGACGGGACGCGGCGTCTTGACAGGGCCGAAGACCGACCCCGCGCCGAATCGACTCTATGCCGCGAATGCGCGCACAGCGGCAGATGGCAAACTCTTCAGAGTCGACGTCACGCCGCTCCCCGCGCACCCGCGCGCCGCGATCGCGCGCGGCAACGACGGCGGGGTTTGGCGAACAGACGACGCCGGCGCGACGTGGCGGCCTGTGAACGCGGCCACAGCCGCGGCTCACTCGGCCCCGCCGACGGACGAAGTCCCCGGCGCGCCGTGTGGTCGACGTGTCGGGCTCACACAGTCTGGGATCACGCTGGATGGCGTCGACACGTCGCTGGACGCCGACGCGCTCCGCGGCGCGTCGGCCTGCGCGGTCGGCGCGCACACGGTCTGGTGGCTCAGGGCGGGCCGCCTACTTCGCGCCGTACCGAGCGCTCGAAGTGACGCCCGCGCTGCGCGCTTCCGGCCGCGCCTTCGGCATGCGCTTGAATCCGCGCTCAGCCGCGCCGGGGCTGGCCCCCCTCAGGCACCCGCGTGGCTGCTGGGCCTCGCACCGTCGCTTCACGTCGGCGTGCAGGCCCAGCGCATCGCGCTCGACAGCACACGGCGGTCTGCATTCAGTGATGAGCCGGGTGCGGGGCCGGGCGCGTTCAACCGCGGCCCACTTGAGCCCTTCGATGCGACTGTGCTGTTGCGATGGGATCTCGCGCGCCTCTTTGAGTCAGAGCGCGCGTCCGCTCATCGCGCCGCGCGTCGTCGAACTGAAGACGTCGAGCGCCAGACCATGGCGGCCCTCGCGTCTTGGAGCGCTGCAGAGGCGCGTCTGGGCGATACGGCCGCGCTGACGCCTCTGGCGCGGGCGCAGACCGAGGTCGCCGCCGAAGCTGCAGCGGCCGCAGTGTACATGCTCGCCGGCGCGCACCCCGAAGACCTCTCGGACTCAGTACAGGAGTGAAGATGCACAGTCCCCTTCGAACGACCCTCGTGGCCGCGCTGCTCTTGGTCGCCCCGGGTTTGGACGCCCAGCCGAGTACTTCGAGCCGAGACGCGAGCGAGCGGGGCGCGCGCGCGGAGCCGTCGGCGCTCGAGACCGTGAAGGCGGCGCTCGCCTTCGCTGCGCTCCAGCCTGAGCGGATCGCGTCGCTCCGGACGCGCGCGGAGTGGAAGAGCGCGGTCCCCGTGCTCGCGGTCAAGGCGGGGGTGAGCAACTCGACCATCGGCCTGACCAAGTTCAACCAGAACTTCAGCGCGACTGAGGCGGCCGAGTCCGAGGACGCCCGCGGCGACGCCCTCGATGTCGAGGTGTCCGGACAGTGGAACCTGCCCGGGCTCGTCTACAACGCCGAGGTGCTCGACGTGAACGCGCTCGTCGACCAGCAGCGAGAGCTCACAGCGGTCGTTCTCGAAACCTGGGCGGCGCGCAAGCGGCTGGTCCTCGAGGCCCAGTTCGGCGGCACCGTGGATGCCGCGACGTGGGCTCGACGGGACATGGAAATTGAGCGCTACACCGCGTTCTTGGACGCACTCACGGGCGATGCGTTCTCGCGTCGGGCGCGGCGCGCAACGAACGGCGACGACTGACGCGCCGCGAAGCGTTCAGTGGTGCGCGGCGGCGGCGCCTTCGCCTTGCCCGGCGCAGTCAATGTTCTCACCCGCGGCCTTGGCGGCCTTCACGTACTCCGCGCCGCGGCCGCAGGCGGTGATCTTCGTGAAGACGCCGGGCGAGCCGCGGTTCACGGGCTCCCAGCATGCGCCGACCGTCATCGCCAGACCAACCAGCGCACTCATCCGAAGCAGGAACATGGCACAGGCCTTTCGCTCAGGGCTCGAGTTTCAAGATCGCCGCAGGATGTAACCAAGAGCGGCGGGACGGTCAAGGTCCATACGCCCGCTGGTACTGCGCCAAGTCAAGCTTGCGGCGCGCGCTGTCGCTCGACATGGGGCGCATCGTGCCAATCACGGGCTTGTCGGGCGGCCAAGGATGGTCGTATCGACCGAGCACCCAACCAATCCCTGCGTAGGAGTTCGGATCGCGGCCGTCGAGCGCCCAGCGGTCGTTCAGGACGAGCATGTGGCGGAGCGCCTCTTCAGGGCTCGCGCTCCACTCAAGGATCTTCTTGCCCCACAGCATCCGCAGGTAGTTGTGGATGATGCCCTCGCGCACGAGCTGGCGCTGCGCCGCGTTCCACAGTGGGTCGTGCGTCCGAGACGCCTCGAGCGTCGACACATTGTAGGTGTAGGCGCGGGCGTCGCCGGCGTGGCGAGCCAGCGTGTCCTGCGCCCACATCGGCAGGCCCTCGAGACGAGCGGCGTCGTCCGGCCGGTGGACGCAGAAGTTCGCCCCCAGCTCTCGCCAGGTGATGAGCTGGTCGAGGAAAGCCTCGGCCGCCGCGCTCGCGTTCCAGAAGCCCTCACGCTTGCCGGTCGCGGCGGTGCTCATCCGCGCGGGGCTCCAGCCCTCGGCGCCCAGCAACTCCCAGAAGATCTGATGCGCGCTGATATGACCCCAGTGGAGCGCAGGCGACAGGCCGCTCTGCCCCCCGCGGTCGGGGTGGTTACGGTCGTCCGGGTAGCGTGCGAGCTTGTCGCTCAAGAAGCCCTGCCACAGTGCCTGCGCCGCAGACTCTCCGCCGCGGGCAACTACGGGACCGACCCGCTGGTCGATGGCGAGCGCAGTGACCTCTGGCAGGTCGAACGTCCAGCGAGCGCGGAGGTCGTCGAGTGCGGTCGTCGCGAGCCTCGGCAGCGTCATCGCGTCCGCGAGCGGGTCGGCGGCCGGGCACACCTCGAGGTGGGCCGCGACGTTCTTCTGCATGAAGCGACGAAAGTGCACGGCCGCGGGGTAGTCCCGTGGCGCCGCGCGCAGCGGCAGGATGCCGTAGCCATCGACAGCCTCGACGCGCGCGGCGAGCCTGGGCGCGACGGCCGCGAGCATCCGGGGCAGAAAGAACGTGGGCGTATCGTCCGTGACCACTCCGCACGCACGCGCCGCCAGAGCCTCGACCAGACCACGGCCCTCGCCCGGGGCGCGCTCGACGTAGTGCAGGTAGGTCACGGGCGAGGGAGCGAAGCGCGCGGCGTTGTCCCGCATGCCATCCATGACCCACTGGTGGTGTCGCGCCGCAGCGTGGGGGTAGTCGACGCGAAGCGCCTCGAGCACCACGAGCGGGCGCCGCAGCTCGGCCGCCCAAGCCACCGCGCGCTCCAAGGCGAGGTTCCAGCGTGTTCGGCGTGCCCCCGTCATCCAGTAGAGGACAAAGTCGGCGTCGGCGCGCAGCGGGCGGTCGTTCAGGCATCGGTTTCGCACGCACCCATGATGCTCCGAGCCCGCGTTCGGTCGCTCCCGTGCTATGGTCCGCGCCCCTTCATTCCGAGAGGCGAAACATGGCCGCTGCTTCCCCCGAGGTCGTCCGCGACGGACTCGTCGTCGACATCGCTTACGTTCTGCGGGACGAGAAGGGGGCGGAGCTTGACCGCTCCGACGCCGACGACCCGCTCGCTTATTTGCACGGCGCCGAGAATATCGTCCCCGGGCTCGAAAAGGCGCTGACCGGCCACAAGGTCGGTGACGCCTTCGAGGTGCGCGTCGCACCCGAGGACGGCTACGGCGCCCACGATGGGAAGCAGCCGCGCCCCGTGCCTCGGTCGGTCTTCCCGCCGAAGATGCGCCTCGAGCCCGAGATGCAGTTCGAGCTCGAGGCGGATGACGGCGACGTCATGCCTGTCTGGGTCAAGCGCGTAGACTCAGAGAACGTGTGGTGCGATACGAACCACCCGCTCGCAGGCGTGACCCTCGTGTTCAACGTCGAGATCGTCGGGCTGCGGCCCGCGACCGAGGACGAGCTTGAGCACGGGCACCCGCACGGTCCGCACGGTCATCACCACTGATGCTCGCCCCGCGTCCGCGGCAGCTCAGGGCAGCGGCGCGGGACGCCAGGGGAGCTCGAGCGTGAACGCCGCGCCCTGACCCTCGACGCTCTTGACGCGCACCTCGCCACCGTGAGCGCGGGCGACCTGCTGGACGATCCGCGTCCCGAGCCCGGTGCCGCCGACCTTTGTGCTCACGGTCTCGTCTGTGAACAGGGTCCGGAGCACGGCGGGTGCAATGCCCGCTCCGTCGTCGACGACGTCCAGCCGGAGCCGGTCACCCCCCGCGGCGCGGGCATCGTGCTGGGCGATGACGCGCACGGTGCCCCCCGCAGGCGTCGCGGCGACTGCGTTATGCACCAGGTTGTAGAGCGCATTGTACATACGGCGCCGGTCGAGCATCAGCAGCGGCCAAGGCGGGCTGGGGGGCACGCCGGCGAAGTCGAGCGCCACCCCAGAAGGCTCCGCGACCGGGTAGAGCACCCGCAAGACAGACGCCACCAGGGTCCTCAAATCGGTCGGCTCGAACGTCGGCTCCGACGCAATCCCCTTGACCGCCTCCGCGATCTCGCGCACGCGGTCCTTCACGTCCGCGACCGCCTCGAGCACGATCGCGTGCAGCGCCGTCACGTCGTGCCGCAAGGGCGCGACCGTCGCCTCCAGGATGTCGCCCAGCTCGTCGGGCAGGGAGCCTCGCAGCATTTCGAGGGCGTCGAGCGCGTCGCTCAGGACCTGCGCGATGGTGCGCGTGCCTGTCTCGACCGGCGTCAACAGATTCTTGACGTCATGACCCACGTCGCCGAGCCGATGGGCGAGCGATGACAGCGCCGCCGCGCGCTGAAGGCGCGACATCTCAATCGCTGCGGCCGCTTGGCTCGCGAGCAGCTCCAGCAGCGTGCGGTCCGCCGGAGTGAACGCGCCGCGGCGCTTGTTCAAGACCTCGACGACGCCGATGGGCCGCGTCGCGGGGCCGGGTGCGCGCACGGGCACCGCGACCAAGTTGCGGGTCGCAAAAGTCGTCTGGGCGTCGATCGCCTTGTTGTGCTGCTTCGACCGCGCGACGTCGGCCACGATCACGCTGCGACCCGAGCGCAGGACGCGACCCGAGAGCCCCCGCGTATCGGGCACTGACGTCCCTTGGAGCGCCGCCTCAATCTCGGGCGTCGCGCCGATGACGTGGGTAAAGACCAAACGCCGCTGTTCGGGGTCATGCAGGAGCACGGAGCCCGCGGTCGCGCCGAGGGCCTCGACCGCGATCTCGAGCGTGCGCTTCGCGAGCGCCTCGGGGCTGGGGTTCTGCCGGAGCGCGGCGGCGACCGCGCGCAGGGCGGCGCTCGTTTTTCGGGGAGTGGCCCGTAAGGGGCTGGTCATGGGGTCAGCCTCTCACATGAGCGAGTCCCCCGGCCACTCCTCACGTCCCGCTTGCAGGATCACGGAACCTCGATTAGAACCCCTGTGTCTTTTCATCCGGTCGGCTACGCGCACGGCGGCAAGCCCCCGTGGCGAACCTGCGCGAGGAAGTAGGGAATGAGCGAGCTGCAGAAGGCATTCGAATCCGGCGGCCTCTTCATGTGGCCGATTTTCGTGGTCTCGATCTTCGTGATCGCGATCCTCATCGAGCGCTGCATGGTGCTCTACTTCCGCGCGAGCGTGTCGAAGGACTCCCTCGTCGGAGCGGTCGACAAGCTGCTGCGCGCGGGTCAAGTGGACCGCGCCATCAAGCTCGCGAACGATAGCGGAGCGCCGTTGGGCCGCGTCATCAGCGCGGGCCTGCGCAGCTTCAGCGAGCGCAAAGAGATCATCCAGATGATCATGGATGAGCAGGCCCTCGTCGAGGTCCCGAACCTTGAGCGGCGAACGGGCTACCTCGCGATGCTCTCGAACGTCGCCACGCTCGCCGGCCTCCTGGGCACCATCGTCGGCCTGATCCACTCTTTCGGCGCCGTGGCCAAGGCGGACGCCGCCACGAAGTCGATGCTCCTCGCGCAGGGCATCTCCGAGGCGATGAACTGCACCGCGTTCGGTCTGCTCGTCGCGGTCCCTGCGCTGATCTTCTTCGCCGTGCTGCAGAGCAAGACGCACCACCTCGTCGACGAGATCGACTCGGGTGCCGTGCGGGTCTACAACGTCATCGTCGATGTCAAAGAGGGCTTCGTGCGCCCCGCCGACTCGAGCCAGGCCTGAGGAGTTACGCGGATGGACGTCGTTATTCAGCACTTTAATGAGGGCGGCATCTTCATGTGGCCGATCCTCATGCTCGGCATCATCGCGATTGCCATCGTGGCGGAGCGGGCGAACGTCCTCTTCGTGAAGGCCACGAACCGCAAGGAGGAGTTCACGCGCGAGATGCGCAAGCTCATCTTGAGCGGCAACTTCGTGAAGGCCGTGAAGATGGCGAACTCGATCGACAGCCCGCTCGCGCGCATCGTGAAGGCCGGCCTCCTGCAGGTCCGGCGCACGGACGAGGTCATTCAGTCCTCGATGGACGAGGCGGCGCTGAACGAGGTGCCGCACTTGGAGAGCCGCACGGGCTACTTGGCGATGCTCTCGAACGTCGCCACGCTGACGGGTCTGCTGGGGACCATCGTCGGCCTCATTCACTCCTTCGGCGCGGTCGCCAACGCCGACCCTGCGCAGAAGGGCACGCTGCTCGCGATGGGTATCTCCGAGGCGATGAACTGCACGGCGTTCGGTCTGCTGGTGGCGATCCCGTCGCTGCTCGCATACGCCGTGCTGCAGAGCCGCACGCAGAAGTGCGTGGACGAGATCAACGAGGGCTCCGTGCGCATCGTCAACCTCATCCTGCTCAACCGCGAGAAGCTGCTCCAGGGCGAGCAGGGTAACGGTTGATCGATGGGCGTTTCACTCCCCGGAGGCGGTGGTAAGCGAGGGCTCGATTTCGAGATCAACCTCGTGCCGTTCATCGACCTGCTGTCGTGTCTGATCTCGTTCCTCCTCGTGACGGCGGTTTGGACGCAGCTCGGCAAGATCGACCTGAACCAGCCGGCGCCGTCTCAGGCAGAGAGTGACACGCCTCCCGAGCCCAAGCCCGAGGTGCGCATCCTGATCGACACCAAGGGCTACTACGTGAGCCTGCCGACCGAGGCTGCGCCCCGGCGCATCGACCTCGAGGGCGGCACCCAGTTCAAGGTCTGGGAGCTCGAGGATGCGCTCAAGAAGATGCTCGAGGCGAACGCGGAGGTCACGAACGTCAAGCTCGCGAGCGAGAACGACGTGAAGTACCGTGAGCTCGTCTCCGTGCTCGATGTGTGCATGTCGCTCGGGCTCAAGGGCCTGAGCATGGCCGAGCCCGAGACGCTGCGCGAAGCGTCCCCGGCACGGCCCTGAACAGCGAGGCTTAAGCCATGCCGATCCGAACCCCTGGTCGTCGCGCCGGCTCTGGCGCAGTGCTTCGCTCGGCGAAGCGCGCGATGTCTGGCAAGGCGAACCGCAGCATCTTCGCTGGGCTGAACCTGACGTCGATGGTCGACTTCATGACCGTGGTCGTCATCTTCCTGCTCATGCAGTTCTCGACCTCGCCCGAGTCGCTCGTCGGCAAGGACATCATGCTGCCCGAAGCCACGAGCACCCAGCAGCTGGAGTCGGTGCCGGTGATTGGGATCACCAAGGACTCGATCCTGCTCAACCAGCAGCTCGTCACGTCCGTCGGCAGCATGCTCAACGCCGAGTCACCCGTGATTCAAGAGCTGATGTCGCAGCTCGACGTCGCTCGCCGCGAGTGGACGAACATGAACCCCGGCAAGGAGTTCGACCACCGCGTCATCATTCAGGCGGACGAGAACATCGACTTCAAGCTGGTCAAGAAGGTCATGTCGACTGCGACCGTCTCGCAGTACAACAACATGATGTTCGCGACGCGCGTGGGCAGCCGTCCCAAGCCCGCGGGCGCTGCGCCCTGACGGGCGCACCTGAACGCCTTCATCTGCCATCGCTGCGGCTACGTGCCCGGCCCCGGCGCCGCGGTGCGCCACTGTCCGCGAGACGGCCTTCGCCTCGTCGCGGTCGAAGAGCACGAGCGCAACCCGCATGACCCGTACCTTGGGCGCACCTTGGGGGGCGACCGCTACGCCCTGCTTGGGCTGCTGGGGGAGGGCGCGATGGGCGCGGTCTACCTCGCGCGGCAGGTGCCCCTCGAGCGCGAGGTCGCGGTCAAGGTCATTCGACCGCTCGCGACATCTAATCCGAAGGCCCGCGACCTGCTCATGCAGCGCTTCACGCGCGAGGCGCAGCTCCAAGCGGACTTCAACCACCACGCCGTCGTGACACTCCTCGACTTCGGCATCGAGCCAGACGGCACGATGTACATGGTGATGGAGCGGCTCCAAGGGCGCGTCCTCGCGGACGTCCTGACGGAGACCTCGCCGCGCGTGCTCGTTGGGATGGTCACGCAGCTCCTCGACGCGCTGACCCGCTTTCACGACCAAGGGCTGATTCACCGCGACATCAAGCCCGACAACGTGATGGTGCTCGACGGGCCGCCGCTCTACGAGGACGTGCCGCGTATCAAGCTCATCGACTTCGGCATCGCGAAGTCGCTCAAGGACCAGTCCAACGTAAAGCTCACGCAGGACGGGACGGTCTTCGGCACGCCCGAGTACATGGCGCCCGAGCAGGCCATCGGGATCCCGGACGCGGTCGACCACCGCTCGGACTTGTATGCGGTGGGCGCCCTGCTCTACGAGGGCCTCTCGGGCAACGCGCCCTTCGTCGCGACGACCCCGCTCGCGGTGCTGCACAAGGTCGTGAATACGCCCCCCGCGCCTTTGCCCGAGAGCGTGCAGCCCGCGCTCGCGGACGTCGTGCTCAAGGCGCTGGCCAAGGGTAAGGCGGAGCGTCCGCAGTCAGCGGCCGAGTTCGCTGCGCTCTTGGGCGAAGCCATGGGCTCGGCGCAGCGCGCGCTGAGCCCAGCGCCGGTCGTGGGCCGCGCGAGCACGGCAGAGTCCCCGCCAAAGAAGAAGCGAACCACGGGCGCCAGCGCGTCGACGCCCGACGCAGCGAAGGCGGCGACGCAACCGGGCCCGCGCGCGACCACGGGCCCCAGCTCGGACCCGCGCGACGCGTTCGCTGTGCAGGCGCCCCTGGCCGACGACTTCGACGAGGTCAAGCCTGGGGGTTCGCTGGCCGGACGCCGCGCGGTGGTCGTTGTCGGCGTGGTTGTGGCGGCGGCTGCGGCGTGGGCGCTGTTGGGCTCGCGCGGCGCCCGAACGGTCTCGCAGGACCCTGTTCGTGTGACGGTCGGTTCGCCGACCCCGCCGACCAGCCCATCGAACTCTTCGACCGCGCCCCGGCCCTGAGCCGCGGCGCGCCCTTTCGAACGCAGGAGGTCGCCATGAAGCTGCCCGACACGGGGCGCCCCGCCCCCGAGGTCCTCGACGCTCTTGAGGCCATGCGCGCGCAGGACGCGAACTGGCGCGATGGGCGCACCTTCAGCCTCGTCTATCATGGCGGGGACGCGCTGCTCGGTCTGCTCAAGGACGCGTTCTTCAAGTATTTTTCCGAGAACGCGCTCAACCCGATGGCGTTCCCGAGCCTGCGCCGCATGGAGACCGAGGTCGTGTCGATGGTGGCCGACCTGCTCGGCGCCCCCGACGCGGTCGGGTCGCTCACGACCGGGGGCACCGAGAGCATCCTGATGGCCGTCAAGACGGCCCGCGACTTCGCCCGCGAGCGCGGCATCGAGCACCCCGAGATGGTGCTGCCGATCTCGGTTCATCCGGCGTTCGAGAAGGCCGCACACTACTTCGACGTCAAGGCAGTCCACGTGCCGGTGGACACCGATTTTCGTGCGGACGTCGACGCGATGCGCGCGGCGATCAATGAGCGGACGATCCTCCTCGTGGGTTCTGCCCCCGCCTATCCGCAGGGCGTCATCGACCCGATCGCTGAGATCGCCGCGCTCGCGGCGTCGCGCGGCCTCTTGTGTCACGTCGACGCGTGCCTCGGCGGGATGCTGCTGCCGTTCGTGCGCGCGCTCGGCTACCCGCTGCCGGCCTTCGACTTTCAGGTGCCCGGCGTGACCTCGATGAGCTGCGACTTGCACAAGTACGGCTACGCGGCGAAGGGCGCCTCGGTCGTGCTGTACCGTGAGCGCGACCTCCGCAAGCACCAGTTCGTTGTCTACGCCGACTGGACGGGCGGCCTGTACGGCTCGCCGACGATGTGCGGGACGCGCGCGGGCGGACCCATGGCCGCCGCTTGGGCGGTGCTGAACTACTTGGGGCGCGAGGGCTATCTCCGCATGGCGAAGACCGCGATGCAGACCGCCCACGCGCTCCAGGCGGGCATTCGCGCCGAGCCGGGCCTCCGCGTGCTCGGCGCGCCCCACGCGGCGATCTTCGCCTTTACGGCCGACGACGCGGACATCTTCGTGCTGGGCGACGAGCTCGCGGCCCGCGGGTGGAGCCTCGACCGTCAGAACAACCCGAACGCGCTGCACATGATGATCACGCAGGCGCACGCCGACCGCGTCGAGGACTTCCTGCGGGACCTGCGGGCCGCGCACGCCGTCGCTGTTCAGCATGGGCCTGCGACTTCGGGGGCAGCCGCGATGTACGGCATGCTGGGGAGCCTGCCGGACCGCGGCATGGTTCGCGAGTTCATCTTGGACTTCATGGACGGGCTCGACCGCACGTGATGTGGCTGCCGCTCTTCGCGGTCGCCGCTCTCGCGTTCATGGTCGAGGCCATCGTGGGGTTTGGTGCCACGGTGGTCGTCGTGTCGCTGGGCTCACTGTTCTTGCCGCTTGATGTCCTCCTGCCGACCTTCGTGCCCGTGAATCTGGCGCTCTCGGCGTGGCACACGTGGCACCACCGCGCCGAGGTCGAGTGGGGTCTGCTGCGCGGTTCGCTGCTGCCACCGCTGGTCGTTGGCACGCTCATCGGCATGTTCGCGCTCGCGGGACTGCCGCCTCGGGGGCTGCTCGTCGCCTTCGGTCTGCTGATCATCACGCTCTCGACGCGCGAACTCTGGCGTAGCCTGCGGGGAGAGCATGGTGCGGGTCAGCCCCTCGCGCCGCTCATCTCGACGAGCGTGCTCCTTGCGGGTGGCCTGATTCACGGCGTATTCGGGACCGGCGGCCCGCTCATCGTGTTCACCCTGGCGCGCACGGTGCACGACAAGGGCGCGTTTCGCGCCACGCTTGCGGTCATTTGGACGCTCCTCAACTCGATCCTGCTCGGTCGTTACCTGTTCGCGGGGAGCGTCAACGCTGAGACGCTGAGTGGCAGTGCGCTCCTTGTCGGCGCGCTCTTTGTCGGGGTGCTCATCGGTGAGCGGATTCACGACCGCGCCGACCCGCTGATGTTTCGGCGCGGCCTCTTCTCCATGCTCTTCGTCGTGGGGCTCGCGCTGACATTGCGCAATCTTCTGGCGTGAGCGCGGTGAAGCTCTAAGCGTGGGCGTCGGCGGTCTGAATCAGCGCGGCAACCCGCTCGACGAGCTGGGGAAACTCCACAGCCTTATCGAGCACGCGGTCACGGTGCGCGTTAACGAATGCGACCGCGTGCGGCGATACGGCGCCGCCGGTGAGCACATAGACACGAGGGGCCAAACGCGGCCAACGCGCTTCGACGAGGGGCATGAGCGTCGCAGCGCCGCCGTCGGGCATCATCAGGTCGCACAGCACGAGCGCCGCACTCGCAGCGTCCGCTTCGAGCAAGGCGACCGCCTCCGCGACCGTACCGCAGGTCTCAACCTCGACTGTCCTCATCAAGAGGCGCCGGGCGGCCACCAAGATGTCGCGGTCGTCGTCAATCAGCACGACCTTGGGACGCGGCGCGAGTCCGGTCGATCCGACAGCAGGCGGCGCGCCTCGCTTGGGCAGCGATGTCAATGCCGATGAGGCGCGCGCCGACGCGGGTGCGCGCACGAGGCGCACCGTCGCTGTCGTGCCCCGCCCGACCTCGCTCTCAAACGACAACGCGCCGTTCACCTCAGCGAGGATGTCGAAGCAAATGGCGAGCCCCAGCCCCGTCCCGCCCCCGGAGGGCCGCTGGGTCACGAAGGGTTCACCGAGCCGAGCGAGCGTCGCAGCGGACATCCCGACGCCGTTGTCGCGGACCGAGAGGTAGACCGCGTCGTCGTCAAAGCGCGAGGCCAAGGTGACCTCGTTGAGCGCCAGCGCGCGGTCCGGCGGCATCGCCTCGACGGCGTTTGTGAGCAGGTTCACAAAGACCTGCGTCAGGCGACCGTCCGTACCCCACACAGCCGGCAGCGGGCCCCGCTCGTCGACGAGCACCGCGCGGTGTCGGCTCAGCGGCTCGGTGAGACGCTGCGCCGCGTTGAGACAGATCCCAGGGTCGACAGCGCCGTTCGGTGTGACGTCCCCGCGCGTGAACGTCTTGAGGTCGCGGACGAGCCGCTGCATGTGCTCGATAGTCGAGCGCACGTCCTCGAGGGTGTGTGCGGCCTCCGGTTGAGTCTCCGGTGTCACGCGGGAGCGCAAGAACTCCACGTTGGCTGCGACCGCCGAGAGCGGGTTGTTGAGCTCGTGCGCCAGGCCCGCTGCGAGCGTGCCGAGCGCGCTCACGTTGGCCGTGAGACGCAGGCGCTCCTCGAGGGCCTTGCGATGGCTCACGTCGTGCAAGATGCCGTTGTAGAGCAAGAGCCCATCGGGCCGGCGCGCCTCGGGGTGCGACTCCCCGCGGAGCCAACGCCAGCTGCCATCGGCGGGGTTGCGTTGTCGCCACTCGTACGACCAGGACACGCCGCGCGACGTGCACGACAAGATGCTCGCCGCGAGGGGTTCGCGGTCGTCGGGGTGCATGTGCTCCATCTCGAGGGTCGTGGCCCGATTGGGGTCGGAGACATCGATCCCCAAGAGCTGCGTCGCGCCCCAGGATAGGTAGGTGAAGAAGTGCGACTCGTCCGGGGAGGCGCGGTACTGGTAGAGACCCGCGGGCACAGCGTCGCTCACGCGGCGGAGTCGGTCGTAACGCTCTCTCAAGGCCATGAGCTCCGCGCCGCGGCGCGTATGCTGCTCTCGCCAAGGTCTCAGGCGCGAGACAGCGCGTTGCCCGGCGGTCAGACGCGCAGCCAGGACCTCGGGGGCGCAGGGCATGGGGGCGCAATCGTCCCACGGATAGGCGCACGCGGCGGCGTCACCCCCCCACGCGATCCGCCACGCCGGCATCTCGTCTGCGGTGCGCTCCCCCGAGCCATGCGCCGTATCGTCGCCGTCGAGGAAGAGCGCTGCCTCCTCGTCCGTTATCCGGGCGGCGTCGAAGAGGATGATGTCGTCCGGACCGGGGCTCGCGTCGGGCGCACCCGCCTCAAGGCCCAAGGCCTCAACAACACCGAGGACGGACTGAGCGTCGTCCGGCGTGAGCGCCACGAGGAGGACGCGGACGCTCATCGGGCGACCGCCGCCTGGGCTAGGTGCGTGGGGGCGGCCAACATCCGACCGCTCCGAACGGACCCGCGTGGCACACAACGGCACCGGGCGCGGGCACCTTGGGGACGAGCCGCGCGCCTGGCTTGAAGATCGCAACGCTCTGCCCGATGTGAAGCTTCGAACGGCGCTTCAGGTGGTTCCATCGCATCAGGTCTGTCAGGTCGACGCGTTGACGTTGCGCAATGCGCGCCAAGGTGTCGCCGGAGCGCACGCGGTAGACCTGACGAACCTTGCTGCTCTCGGACTGAGGCTCCCCCAGGCGCGCGAGCATCTGGGGGCCGAGGCGTTCACCCGCGGCGACGGCCTCCGGCGAGAAGTAGCGAATGTGAATGTGGTTGCGGTGGCCCCGCCGATGCCGCACGAGCGCCACTTGGCTCTTGCGCTGCGGGTACTCGAAGATCTGCGAGAGCGTCTCGGTGTCGACACCTTTGATGTCTCGCGCAAACGCATGCAGCAGCTTCTGCACGCGGCGGTCGATGAAGACGTACTGGACGCCGTCATCCTCGTGCAGCGCCTTGATCAGGGTCCACGTCCGCTCTAGGTCGAGGTTCGCCGCTGTGGCTGGCACGAAGGTCCCCGGGTCCGAGGGCGCCTTGAGGTAGAATCCGATGTCAATGTCTCGACCCGACTGGTGGGACTTGTGAGGCCGGATGCGTCCGCCGCGCGCCCGCGAGAGGTCACCGATGACGAGCCGCGGCGTCCCCGGGTGCGCGTCCGCCACGACTTGAACGAGCCGTCGAACGGCGTCGACCATCTCGCGCGTGCCGAAGTTCTCGCCATGCGCGCCGCTGCGGACGTTCAAGAGAGCGTCGCTCTCGAGCTCGACGCCGTTGAGGAGACGCCCACGGTTTGGCTCACCGATCGAGAGCGAGGTGTGGGCGTCGAGCGCCGGCAGGGCCTGCGCGTGCGCGATTTGGGTGCCCGCGTTCACCACCACGGAGAGCGTCCGCGCGACCGCGACCCAGGGGCCGAAGCACAGCGCGACCGCCGCCGCGACGAGCGCGCCGCGTCCAGGCTTCGTCAGACGCTGCGGCACTGAATGACGAAGAGGTCGAGGTCCCCTGCGTCGACGCAGAGGTCGCGGCCCTCGTTGGGGAACCCAGCGGGTTCTCGGGTGAGTTGCAGGCCCGTCATCAAGCCATCTCGGGACACGCGCCGGACGACGAGCTTGTCGCCGCCGGGAACCGGAAACTCAGCACGCTGCGCGCGGTGGGTCACGTCCGCGACCATCGCCATGAACGGCTGCTTGAGGCTCGAGGGCAGCTCGAGCCAGCCGTCGACGCGACCGTCCGCGCCCAAACGCCGGCAAACCAACCGGCCGCCCACGTCGACGACCTCGGTGCGCCGCGCGGCTGGGGCCGCCTCGGGGGCGACGTACCCGGGAATGCACGCCCCGTGGCGGGGCGCGGCGTCGGGGCTCGGCGTGCCGTCATCGAGCCGCCGGACCTCTTCGCCGGTCTCGATCTCGGCGCCACACGTCACGCAGTACCAGGCCATCGGGCTCCCTCGTCTCTACACAAAGTCAAGCGGACAGCGCCCACCGGGGCGCGCCGCGGCGAGCATTCTTAGCGACGTTCGGCGGGGGAGTCAACGCGGGCAGACGCGGCGTCCATTCCCGCGACGACGACTTCGGTCCCCGCGAGCTTCGCTCCGGGAGGCAAGACCTTGGCGGTCACGCTGCCCGAAGCGACGAGCGCGCCATCGGCGTCTCGAATATCGACCTGCCAGACGCTCTGCGTGTCCGACACGCTGACCGGCCGCCCTGCGGCCAAGAGCAAGCCCGCGCGCGTCGCCTTGAGGAAGCGCGTCGAGTTCTCGACGCCGACGATCCAGCGCCCGCTCCGCATCGACTCGAGGGCGGCACCGACGGACGCCAATGACTCGACAACACCGCAGTAAACGCCCCCATGCACGAGGCCGTAGGGCTGCAGGTGCACCTCCGAGACGACGAGCTCGGCGCGGACCTCGTGGCGCGTGGCGTACGTGAACCGCAGGCCCATCGCCCGTACCCAACCACCGGCGACCGCGTCAATCTGGGCGGCGACGTTCGGCTCGTCGTCGGGCGGGGGCGTGTGGGTCAAGGCGCGCCGGGCATCTGCAACGGCAACGCGAGGCCCTCAGGATCGCCTGCGCCCGCAGCGGGCGCCTCGGGCGCCTTGAGGAAGTCGTCGACGCCCTTGGTCCGCGCGCTCTCAGTCGCCCACTTGGTCGCGACGACGACGTACTCGCTCGTCGAGGCCTTGACGTAGAAGCCGTCGCTCTCGCCCGCGCCGGCGGCGGCGCCGACGGCATAGGACAACGTCACCGGCTTATCGTCCTTCGACGTCATGATCTCAACGCGGGTGCCGGCAGCGTCGAGGCCGAACTCCGCCTTGCTCGCCTTGCCCACGGGGCGGTCGAGGTTCAGCCGCGTCACGGCGCTGATGAAGCTGGTGACCTTCGTCTCGTCGAGCGTCGCGCCGGCAGGGAGCTGCTCGAGCTGCCAGGTCGTGCCGTCCTTGCGGAACGTCAGGCTGCCCTTGGGGTTCGTCACGCTCACAGCGGTGACCTTGTCAGACTCCGCCTGAACGAGCTGCGTCTCGATAAAGTTGCGGGCGTTGTTCGAGAGCTGGAACTCGCTCAGACCGCGGCCTTGGAATACATCGTTCTGGCCATCGAACCGGACGTGGATGCTCGTGCCTGACCCGGAGCCCACGACGAGCTTCTTTGTCTCGCCGCCCGCGGTCACGTTGACGTGCTTCGACCACGTCGCGTCACCCACGCGCAGCGCGTTGTGGTTCGCGGCCTGCGTGGCAAGCGGGTTGCGGACCTTCATCGCGGCCAGCTTCTTGACGACCTCGTCGACCTTGTCGGCCTTCGCCGGGAAGCCGTCCGCGCTCGAGACCACCCAGCCGTCAGCGCTCCGCGTGAGCGTGACGGCGTCGGCGGGCTTGCCGTCCGCCGAGGGGCGGCCGGTGATCTCGAGCTGCGTGATCGCCTTCTCCTCGAAGCCCAAGAGCGGCTTCGCCTGCTGGCCCGGCGCGCGGCCCCCTGTCGCCCAGAGCGCGGCGGCCAAGACAGCCTGGACCGCGAGCGCGATGCCCAGGATACGAATGGTTTTCTGCGTGTTGTTCATCGTGTGTCTCGTTTCCGCCTCAGGCCACGGTGAACAGGGGCTGCGTCCGCCGGCGCCGCGTCGAGAGCGCGGCGATGGCAGCGATGAGCAGACCCGTGACGGCGGCGTAGTTGGCGATCTCGATCTGCGTCTTCGTCACGTCATCCATGGGCTTAAGCGTGCGCGAATAAGCCCCGGCGGATCGGATCTTGAGCAGGTCGGTGTCCTCCATCGACCAGTCGATCAGGTTGCGCACGAGCTGCAGGTTGCCTCGGAACTCGCCCTGGCCGACCTGCATCGCCATGCCAGTGATGATGTCGCCCGCGAACTCGGAGCTGCCGACGACGGCCAGCCGCGCGTCCGGGGTGGACTCCTTGAGCGTTCGGCCGGTGCGGTCGGCGCCGTCGCCCGAGCCGTCCTCGCCGAAGAGCGGTGAGGCCTTGTCCTTGAAGGCGCTCGGCATGCGGCCGACCAGCGTGACAGCCATGGGGAAGGCGCTTGTGGGTTCGTCCTTGCGCGCGAAGCCCAGCGCGGGCTCGTCCGGCCGCGGCTCGATGTCGGCCTCCTTGCGGAGCCAGGCCTTGTCCGTCGAGGTGATGAGCACGTCCGCCTTGACCTCATCCGCCTTGATCGCGCTGTCAAGCTCGACCGGCGACGCCCAAGTCAGCACCACGCCGGGCAGGCCGGCCAGGGCGGCGTGACCCTCCTTGAACTGGTCGGCGCGTAGGTCGGGAAAGAAGGGATACGGCTGCAGGTCGATGCGCTCGAGCACGAACCCGCCGCGGCGCTCGCGCACGGGTATCGGGAACCGCGCGTTCTGCACGTCCATGACCATACCGTCGCCGACCTTGACGCCGTAAGCCGCGAGCAGGGTCTTGAGGCTCTCGTCTTGCTTGACGGCCTTGAGGCCATCGGGGTCGGGCGCGATGCCATAAGCGCCATTCGGCACCACG
>Ga0209598_10000901_pt1 | contig 24128 bp, 21 predicted proteins | sample M_140807_EF_Meta_FD_187317 | JGI IMG/M metagenome (GOLD analysis project Ga0209598, IMG submission 187317) | Freshwater microbial communities from Lake Montjoie, Canada to study carbon cycling - M_140807_EF_MetaG (SPAdes) (version 2) | ecosystem: Environmental > Aquatic > Freshwater > Lake...
CAGGCGCGGGCCTGCTTTATCGAGAACAGCGCGCTTTCGCCCTTGAACATCGAGGTCGAACTGGCGCGCTACGTGTCCTGGCCCGGCCAGGCCCTGGCCTACAAGACCGGCGAGATGCGCATCGTCGCCCTGCGCGAGGCGGCTCACCGGCGACTGGGCGAGCGGTTCGACATCCGGCGGTTCCACGATGCGGTCCTGCTGGCGGGTCCCCTGCCCCTGGACATGCTGGAGCCCCGGATCCAAGCCTGGACCGAGGCGGAGGCCGCGCGCAAGCCCTAGGTATAAAGTGAGATCCTGTTCCGATAACCGGTTCCCACTTATCGGAACAAGATCTAGCCCGGCCAGAGGTCCTGGGCCGCGCCCTTCCGGTTGAGGCCGCGGACGGCGCGCTTGACCACCTCGATCAGCCGCCGGCGGCGGTCGTCGGAGTCGTAGGTCAGGCCGCCAAGGGCGAGGCCCTCGAGGAGGAACCGCCCCAGGTCCCGGCTGGCCTGAGACCGCGGATCCTCCCCGGCCTGGGACACCGCACCGAACCGCCCGCCGAGGCGGCCGGCGTCGAAGTCGGCCATCAGCCCGGTCAGGGCGGAGGCGACCTCTGCATCACCCCGGGCGGCGGCACGGAGTTCCACGAAGACCCGGAACACCGGCTCCTGGAGAAGCGCCCAGTAGGTGTCGATGGCATGGTCTGAGGCGTCGACGCCCGGCGGGGGCCGTCCTGAGGCGTCGAAGAGCGCGGCCATCTCCCGTGCAAGGTGAGCGGCAAGGGCCCTCAGGAAGGCGGGACGGTCCGGAAAGTGGTAGAGAAGGGCGGTGCGGGCGACCCCGGCACCGGACGCCACAGCGGCGGGCGTCGCCACCGAGACCCCGCCGGTCGCGATCAGGTTAACCGCGACCTCCATCAAGGCGCGCCGTGTGCGCTCCGACCGCGTCCCGCGGCGACCCTGTTCAGTTCCGGACATGACGGGCCTTGTCCATGCTCGGCGTCGCTGTGGCAATGACCAGCATGACGCGGATGTCCGGACGCACCCATTGTGTCAAAGCTTTGGGCACCGCGGCCCGGCACTTGCGCACGTCATTGATCTGACATGCAATCAAACTAGCTCACTTTGCCGACATGGGGTCATCGGCGGGGGGCTGCGGTGATGATGCACAACGAACACCGATACCGGACGGTCTTCATTTCGGACGTCCACCTCGGCACCAAGGGGTGCCAGGCCGAACTCCTGCTCGACTTCATCAAGACCGCGGAATTCGACACCCTCTACCTCGTAGGCGACATCATCGACGGCTGGAAGCTCCGGAACGGCTGGTATTGGCCCCAGGCCCACAACGACGTGGTGCAGAAGATCCTTCGGCTGGCCCGCAAGGGCGTGAAGGTTATCTACGTGCCCGGCAATCATGATGAGGCGGCGCGGGACTTCGTTGGTCATCGCTTCGGGGACGTCCTGGTCATGCGGGACGCGATCCACGTGACTGCAGATGGCCGGCGTTTCCTTGTGACCCATGGCGATGAATTCGACGGCGTCCTGCAGCACGCCCGCTGGCTGGCCTTTGTCGGCGACTGGGCCTACCGGACGCTCTTGACCGTGAACACAGTCTTTAACCGGTTGCGCCGGCGGTTCGGCTTTGGCTACTGGTCCCTGTCCGCCTACCTGAAGATGAAGGTGAAGAACGCCGTCCAGTTCATCGAAAATTACGAGGAAGCTGTCGCCGAGGAGGCGCGTCGCAGGGGCGTCGACGGGGTGATTTGCGGACACATTCACAAGGCAGAGATCCGCCAGTTCGACGACATCTTGTACGTCAACGACGGCGACTGGGTCGAAAGCTGCACGGCGATTGCCGAACGGGAAGACGGCGAACTGATCCTGCTGGACTGGAGCCGGGAGCAGAGGCGCCTTCTGCGTGCCGTCCCCCAGGACGAGGTCGCTGGAGCGCCCGAGCCCAGCCTGGCAGCCTGAAGCCAACCCATTGACCTGCCGCCTGATTTGGTGGCAGTACAGCTGTCATGAAGGCCATGGGCGACATGCCGGAGAGTCTCTCCAGGGGCCAGCAGAAGGCCCAGACCGAGGCGCGGATCCTCGACGTCGTGAGCCGGCTGCTCGAAGAGGGTCGGCTTGAAGAGGCCGCCTTCTCCGAGATCGCCCGCCTGGCCGGCGTCGGCGAACGGACCGTTTATCGCTATTTCCCCACTCGCGACGCCCTGATGGGCGCGTTCTGGGCGCGGCTCCAGACCGAGGGCCTGCCGCCAAGCCGGCCCTCCATGCGCCGGGTCCGGGAGGGCGTGCGGACCGAGATCGACGGACGCCGGCAACTCCGCATCCTGATCGCGACAGACGCCTGGGAGCCGCAGGTGAACGGTGTGGTCCGGACCCTGACCCGGGTGATCGACGAGATGAGGGGGATGGGACACACGGTAGAGGTCATCTCGCCGGACCAGTTCCGGAGCTTCCCGCTTCCGACCTATCCCGAGATCAAGGTCGCCGTCGGTGCCTATGAGCCCGTGCGAGAGCACTTCAAGGCCTTCGAGCCCCAGGCCATCCACATCGCCACCGAGGGACCCATCGGTCTGGCTGCCCGGCGGATCTGCGTGGAATGGAAGCTGCCCTTCACCACCAGCTATCACACGCGGTTTCCCGAATACGTCTCGGCCCGCCTGCCCCTGCCGCTATCGGCGGGCTACGCCTATATGAGATGGTTCCACAAGCCGTCAGGCCGGCTGATGGTGGCCACGCCGACCATGCGCGACGAGCTGGTCCAGCATGGCTTTCGCAATATCACCCCCTGGTCCCGGGGCGTCGACACCGAGCAGTTCCACCCCCTGGGGGAGGGAGACCCGGACGTCTATGCAGGCCTGCCCCGCCCCATCTTCCTGTCCGTGGGACGGGTGGCGGTTGAGAAGAATATCGAGGCCTTCCTGGCCCTTGACCTGCCGGGTACGAAGGTCGTGGTGGGGGACGGTCCGCAGCGCGAGGAGCTGGGGGCCCGATACCCCGGAGCCATCTTCCGGGGCGCCCGGTTCGATGACGACCTAGCCGCCCATTTTGCAGGTGCCGACGTCTTCGTCTTTCCCTCCCTGACGGACACCTTCGGCCTGGTGATCCTGGAGGCCATGGCAACGGGAACACCCGTGGCGGCCTATCCGGCCCCGGGGCCGATCGACATCATCCCTGGATCTGGTGCCGGTGTCCTGGCTCTGACGGCCACGGAGGGCCTGCGGGAAGCCTGCCTGGAGGCGGTCAAGCTGGACCGGACCGCCGTGCGCCGCTTCGCGGAGGGATTCTCCTGGCGGGCCTGCGCGGAGGATTTCGTCCGCAACCTCCAGCCCTGGCCGGAACCTGAGAAGAACCGCTTCTGGCGACGCCTGCGGAGGATGACCCGCCTCAGGAAAAGTCGCGAGGACGTCTAGGCACTGCCCCGGCCCCGGCTCCGGCCCTGCCCCTGAACGAAAGGCGCCGCAGATCCTGAGATCTGCGGCGCAGGCGCCTATGGCTGGGAGCGGCGGGTCAGGCTGCGGGCCGGGCCATGGGGGTTAGTGCGCCCGACGTCGCCTTATTGGCGTCGTGCTGGGCGGCGGGTAGCGGGATCAGGCCGCGGTCCTTGAGGTAGCCGGCGCGGCCGGTGGCGGCGTCGGAGACGAATTCGGCCAGGTACTCACGCAGGCCTTTGGTCACGCCGACGTGGGCCTTCTTCACGTAGATGTAAAGGGACCGGGACAGGGGGTAGGACCCGTCCGAGATGGAGGCGACGGAGGGCTTCACGCCGTTGACCGCCGCGCCCTTCACCTGGTCCATGTTTTCCTCGAGGAAGGACCAACCGAACACACCGAGGGCCCCGGGGGTCTTGGAGAGGGTCTGGACGATGGCGTTATCGTTCTCGCCGGCGTCGATCCAGCCATCCTTGCGGAGGGGATCGACCCTCTCCTTGAACTGCTTCTCGTCCGCCTTCTTGAGGGCCTGGTTGGCGGGGTACTTGAGGGCCCCGGCCTCGATGGCCAGTTCGACGAAGGCGTCCCGGGTGCCGGAGGACGGCGGCGGCCCATAGACCTGGATGCGCCCCCGCGGCAGGCCGGCGCCCACCTCGGGCCAGGTCTTGTAGGGGTTGGTCTCGTACTGGCCGAAGCGCAGCACCTTGGCCGCCAGGCCCAGGTAGAGGGCCGAGGTCGAGAAGGCGTAGTCGGGACCCGCCTTGTCCACGGCAACGACGATACCGTCGAAGCCGATCTTCAGCTCTATGATGTCCTTGACCCCCTTGGCAGCGCAGGCGTCAAACTCCGAGCGCTTCATGCGGCGAGAGGCGGTGGCAATGTCGGGGAAGCCGTCGCCAACCCCCGAGCAGAACAGCTTGATGCCGCCGCCGGTGCCGAGGCTTTCGACCTTGGGCGCCTTCATGCCGGTCTTGCGAGCGAACTGCTCAGACACCCGGGTGGCGAAGGGAAAGACGGTGGAGGAGCCGGCGGCCCAGACATAATCCCGAGCGGCGTGGGCCGGTTGGACACCTGCGAGAAGCGTGACGCATCCGGCCAGTGCCATCTTGGCGAAGGTCAGGCGGATCTGGGGCCGGTAGGAAGTGGACGTCATCAGTGTGCTCTCCTGGTCTCAGAACTTCCCGATCTGCGGCCGCGCCTGGAGATGCGCAGTTTGCATGGGTTAATAGCGGCTTAACATGACACTTTCGTTTGGGTGGAACTCAAAAGTCATCCCGGGCTCGGATCTGTAAGCTCCGGACCCAGATGCCAAGGTGAAGATGCGTGTTCCCGGCGAGGGGAACACCCCCCGCGACCCTGGCTGTCACAGCCCGCCGTTACGGAGCTCCGGGTGACGCGGGACCGTCAAAGTCGAGGCCGAGATTGTTAAAACCGTCCCCCTGAAAGGCGAGGGTCGCCGTCAGGCCGCAGATGTTGGCGCCTTCGATGCGGGGTCAGAGCAGCCGCGCACGAATGGTCTGGCTGAGCAGGTCGATCAGGGTCACGGCGGTGACGATGACGATCGAGATGGCTGCGGTGAGGGGATAGTTGAAGCTGTTCATGCTGTCGAACAGGATCTGGCCGATACCACCGGCGCCGATCAGACCGAGCACGGTGGCGCTGCGACTGTTCGATTCGAACCGGTAGAGGGCGTAGGAGGTCCACAGGGGCGCGACCTGGGGGATCACCCCCCATACGATTTCCTGAAGTCGCCCGGCGCCGGTCGCCCGGACGCCCTCGACGGGACCCCGATCGATGGACTCGACGGCCTCGGCGAAGAGCTTGGCGAGGACACCGCCGGTGTTGAGGGCCAGGGCCATGACGCCGGCAAAGGGACCAAGGCCCACCGCCACCAGGAAGGCCGTGCCGATGACGAGGTCCGGCACCGACCGGATCAGGTCCATCAAGCGGCGGACCGGGAGCTGGATGAAGGGCGGGGTTACATTGCGCGCGCCGAGGAGCCCCATGGGCACGGCGAGCAGGATGGCCAGGGTCGTGCCCCAAAGGGCCATCTGGATGGTGAGCCACATCTTCTCGATCAGGTCGCGCCAGTTCGAGAAGTCCGGATGCAGGAAGCCCGAGGCGAACTGCCGCATGTTGTCTGAGTTGGAGAACAACAGCGGGAACTTGGAGATCTCGGCCGGGCCGAAGGAGGCGATCAGCAGGACGATGATCCCGCCCCACAGGGCGAAGTCGAACACCCTCTGCCCGAAGGGCCGGGACGGCGGCTCAAGGACGGTGGGTGCGGTCTGGATCATGGATCAGTTTGCGTCGACGGACTGGCCAGTGCGGGCCTGTAGGGCGGCCTCCTCGGCCTTGACCCCGTCCAGCGCCTTACGGGCGTCGGCGATTCGCTTTGGATCCCCGCCGCGCTGGGACTCGAGGACGTTCTCGGTGGCCTCCATCTCGCGCACCCGCAGGAGGTGGTTGTCGTCGGCGGGCTTGAAGCCGCCGATCGAGAGCTTAGCCAGCAGGCCCCGCTGGCGCTCGGCCTCGGGCCCCTCCCCCTGGGCGTAGGTCAGGAAGAACTGGCGGAGCTTTTCCTTGATTGCGGGGTCCAGATCCTTGCGCCAGACGATCGGGTCTTCGGGCAAGCGGGGTGAGGTCCAGACCACGCGCACCTTGTCGCCCAGGGTTGGCTCGCCCTTGGCCGCGCGCTCCACGTCGCGCTCGCGCTGGAGGCGCAGGCTGGTGGTGTTGCCCGTCGCCGCATCCAGGACGCCGTTCGCAACGCCCACCAGGTTGGTGTTGTGGTTGGCCGACTTCAGGGTCTTGAAACAGGTCTGAACGTCGATGCCCTTGGGCGAGAACAGGAAGGTCTTGGGTGCCAGGGTCCCCGAGGTGGACTTGGCGTCGCCGATCCCGAAGTTGAGCGTGCGGTCACAGCGCAGGATATCCTCAAGGGTGGTCTTGCTGGAGGCGGGGACCAGGATCACCGAGTTGTAGCCATCGTCCCCGTTGGGATCGAAGGTGCGGGCGAAGACCTCCCCATTGGCCCGGCGGATGGCCTCGAGGCCCGACAGGTTGGTGAACCAGCCGAAATGGGTCTGCTTGAAGCGCATGGCCTCGACCAGGGCGGTGTAGTTGGCCCCGATGTAGGGCTCGATCCTCAGCCCGGTCGCCTTCTCCATATCGACGATGATCGGGCGCCAGAACGACTCCAGGCTGGAAGCGCTTTCCGGGGCAACGATCGAAAACTTCAGGACGCCCGAAGATCCGTCGGAGGGCGGGGGGGACTGGCGACTGCAGCCAGCGAGGGCGGCGGCACCCAGGCCTGCGGCGGCGATCAGGCCGCGGCGGCTTAGCGTGGTTTCGATCATTGCGGGGCTCCTTCCCAGAAGACGTCCTCGAACTCGGGGCCGTAGATGTCGATCAGACGGTCCTTGTCCAGACCCGAGGCGGGGCCATCAAATACAATCTGGCCGGCCTTGAGGGCGACCACTCGGTCGCAATAGCGCATGGCGTAGTCCACCTGGTGAAGGGTGACCACCAGGGTGAGGCCATCGGTGCGGTTCAGGTCGCGCAGGATCTCCATCACCTTGCGGGCCGACACCGGGTCGAGGGAGGCCACAGGCTCGTCCGCGAGGATGATCTTGGCCCGCTGGACCAGGGCCCGGGCGATGGCGCCGCGTTGCTGCTGGCCACCGGACAGGGTGTTGGCGCGCTGGGCGGCGTATTCGGCCACGCCGACCCTGGCGAGGGCCGCCATGGTTGCAGAGACGATCTCCGTCGGCCAGCGCCCGAGAAGGCCCCGGAGGAAGGAAATCCGACCCAGCGAACCCAGGGCGACATTGCTGAACAGGGACAGGCGCCCCACCAGGTTGAACTGCTGAAAGATGAAGCCGATCCGGATCCGCGCCTCGCGCACGCTGGAGGAGATGCGCCCCCCCGACTGGACCGGCGCACCGAAGGCCTCGATCACGCCCGCGCCCGGATCGATCGCCTGAAGGCCGGAAATAGACCGGAGAAGGGTGGACTTACCGGATCCCGAGGGGCCGATGAGGGCGATCATCTCGCCGCGGCGGACGTCCAGGGACACGCCGTCGAGCGCCCGGCGGGTGCCGAAGGTCCGCGACACGTTCCGGATCGACAGAACCGCTTCCTCAGCCATACCGGCGACGTCCCCTGATAACTCCAGGGCCCGCGCAGGGCGACGACCCGACCGGCTTATTCGCACGGCGCGGCGTCCCCGGTCCAGCCCGCTCCGCCGTAGGGGGGGCAAGGTTACTCAAAATATACTTTACACAGGGGGCGTCTGGCCCTATTTCCCCGGCTCCGGCGGACCCGTTGTCCTCAAAAGCGCTGCTAACGCCGGATTGGGTTCAACAATCTATTGGGGGTTACGTGAGGTGCAAATGTACCATACGTCCCTGGACCTGGTCCGCGAGCGGTCGCCCGAGCATCCCGTCGCCATTGCGCGACCGGCTGCGGCGTCTCTAGCGGCCCGCTGGTTCCAGGACAATTTCAAAGGCGACGTCTTCTATGCCGTGAAGGCCAATCCGTCTCCTTGGGTCATCAAGGCCCTGGCAGAGAACGGCGTTTCGGCTTTCGATGTCGCCTCGGTTCCCGAGATCGCCCTCGTGCGTGCCCATGCGCCTGACGCCCGTCTGGCCTTCATGCACCCGGTCAAGAGCCGTGCATCCATCCGCGCGGCCTACTTCGACCATGGAGTGAGGACCTTCGCCCTCGACACCCATGAGGAGCTCGAGAAGATCCTCGAGACGACCGAGGGTGCCCAGGACCTCAACCTGATCGTTCGCCTGGCCGTCCAGACCGAAGGCGCCGCCTATTCCCTGGCGGGCAAGTTCGGCGTCGATCTCAACCAGGCCCCGTCCCTCCTGCTGGCCGCCCGCCGGGCGACCCAGGACCTGATGGGTGTCTCCTTCCATGTCGGCAGCCAGTGCATGCGCCCGACCGCCTATAGTGCGGCCATGGCCCAGGCCTCCCGCGCCCTCGTGCGGGCCGGCGTGCTGGCCGACGTGGTCGACGTGGGCGGCGGCTTCCCGTCAATCTATCCGGGCATGACCCCTCCCGCCCTGGACGACTATTTCGACGCCATCCAGCGCGGCTTCGCCGAAATGATGGTCCATGAGAACACCGAGCTCTGGTGCGAACCTGGCCGGGCCCTCGTGGCGGAGGCCTCGTCCATCGTCACCTGCGTGGAGCTGCGCAAGGACGACGCCCTCTACCTGAACGACGGCGCCTACGGTGGCCTGTTCGACGCCGCCCATGCCCGTTGGCCCTTCCCGGTCAAGGCCATGCGGCGGACAGAGCATGACGCCCAGGTTCTGGATGGGCCCCTGCGCCCGTTCCGGTTCTTCGGTCCGACCTGCGACGCCATCGATTACATGCCCGGCCCGTTCTGGCTGCCCGAGGACGTCGCCGAAGGCGACTTCATCGAGATCGGCATGCTGGGGGCCTATGGCGTGACCATGGCCACCCGTTTCAACGGCTTCGGTGACATCGAGACCGTGGCCTGCGAGGACGCGCCCGCCGCCTCCATGTTCGGCCTCGCCCGCAGGTCCATACCGGTGCCCCGCAGCGAGACCCAGAACGTGGTGAGCCTGAACAAGGCCCGCGGGCGCAAGCGGCGGCGGAAGTAGTGCTCGTCGGACTGCCCAATTCCCCAATAGCGCGGTCGGTCGCTCCGTCCCGGCCGCGCCACTCCCATTGCGACGGGCGCTCACCTCTCCGGAGACCTGAAGAGAATGAACGCTGAATCCTCGAAACCCAATCGCAAGGAAGAGCTGCTGTCGGCCAAGGTCGAACACGTAGCCATCGACCAGTATGACGCCCGCCCGGTGATCGACGCCATGCGGGCCATGAGCTTTACAAGCCGCGATACCGCCCGCGCGGCGGATATCTGGTCCATGTCCCTTGAGGACCCGGACTGCTCGACCTGGCTGACCCTGGCGGGTTCCACCAGCGCCGGCGGCTGCATGCATATCTACCGGGACATGGTGAAGTACGGGATGATCGACGCCATCGTGGCGACGGGCGCCTCGATCATCGACATGGACTTCTTCGAAGCCCTGGGTTTCCGCCATTACCAGGCCCAGTCGAATGTCGACGACCGCGACCTGCGGGACCTCTACATCGACCGCATCTACGACACATACATCGACGAGGAAGAGCTCCAGAAGTGCGATGCGGTTATCTATGAGATCGCCAACATGCTGGAGCCCCGCCCCTATTCAAGCCGCGAGTTCATCCACGAGATGGGCCGGTGGCTGGCGGCCGGTAACGCCCGCAAGCCCGGCTCCCTCATCGAGACCGCCTTCCACGAAGGGGCGCCGATCTTCTGCCCGGCCTTCACCGATTCCTCGGCTGGCTTTGGCCTGGTGAAACACCAGGTCGAGCGGATGAAGGCGGGCAAGCCCTACATGACCATCGACGCCATCGCCGACTTCCGCGAACTGACGGACATCAAGCTGGCGGCGGGGACCACCGGCCTCCTCATGGTGGGCGGCGGCGTGCCGAAGAACTTCGCCCAGGACACCGTCGTCTGCGCAGAAATCCTTGGCCACGAAGCCGAGATGCACAAGTACGCGGTCCAGATCACCGTGGCCGACGTCCGGGACGGCGCCTGCTCGTCCTCGACGCTCAAGGAGGCCTGCTCCTGGGGCAAGGTGGACGTGACCTGGGAGCAGATGGTCTTCGCCGAGGCCACCACGGTCATTCCCCTGATCGCCTCCGATGCCTGGCATCGCGGGTCCTGGAAGACCCGTCGCAAGCGGCGCTGGGCAGACCTGTTCGCCAAGGCGAGCTAAGCCGGAACCGGGCGCGGGGGTCGCTTCAGATCCCCGCGTACCACTCGTAGCCGCGGTCCTCCCAGTAGCCGCCCCGGCCACCCGAGATGTGGCTGAAGTCCGCTACGACCTCGATGCGCCGCACATACTTAGCGTGCTTGTAGCCCAGCTGCCGCTCGACCCTCAGCCGGACCGGCGCCCCATGGGCGATCCCCAGGGGCGCACCGTTCATCTCATAGGCCAACAGGGTCTGGGGATGCAGGGCGTCCACCAGGTCGATGCTCTCGTAATAGCGCCCCTGCTCCCCCGCCTCCGGGTCCAGGGTATCGAAGCAATGGAAGACCAGATAGCGGGCCTCGGGCTTCAGCCCCGCCTGCGCCAGCAGGGGGCCCAGGCGCGCGCCAGACCAGCGGGCGATGGCCGACCAGCCCTCCACGCAGTCATGTCGGGTTACCTGGCTGCGAGCCGGAAGCGCCCGGAGGGCGGCGAGGTCGAGGGACAGGGGCCTGTCGACCAGGCCGTCCACCACGAGCCGGTAGGCCGCAAAGCTGCCTTTGGCCAGGGCCCGGTAGTCCAGGTCCGAGGGATTCGTCGAGCCGTTGGCCCGGAAGTCGGCGGAGATGGCGGCCTCGGGATATTCCCGGGCCAGGGTCCTGCGGTCGAACAACCGCCGGTGGAGGCCAAGGTTCAGGCGCTCGGCGCTCCTCAGGCCCGTGCGCACCCCGGGGTCGCCCGCGATCCGGTCGCAGGCTGAGACAAAGGCGGCCGCCGCCGCCGCCGAAAGACCCCTCAGCCAGGAACGCCGAGAGGCCGTCACGACCTGTCCTTCCCGGGGCCGAAGGTCATCAGGCGCAGGCGGCGGAGGGGCTGGTGCAGGACGAGCATGGCCATGTGGACGAGAAAGAAGAGGGCGAGGGCCAGGGCGCCCAGGAAATGGGCCGAGCGGGCCGACTGCCGCCCTCCGAAGAGGTCTCCGGTCCAGGGCGCTGCAGCGTGGACGGCAGGCGACATGGCGAGGCCCGAGACGATCATGAGGGGCAGGGCGACGGCAACGACGGCAAGGTAGGCCAGGCGCTGCAGGAGGTTGTAGCCCTGCTCCGCCGGCGGAAACCGGAGGGTCAGGTGCCCGATCAGGTCCGCCAGGACTGCCCTGGGCCGGAGCATTTCCCGCGTCGGCGCCAGGACCGAGGCAAGGCGGCCAGACGCCAGGCCCACCACAAGGTAGACGCCCAGGCCCAGGCCCAGGAGCCAGGCGGCGGCCAGGTGCCAGTTCCGGCCCGTGGCGAGGGACGGGTAGCTGGGCAGGGTCGTCCAGGCCGGAAAGGCCCGCTTCTCGCGCTCACCCACAGGCCCCGACCATCCCAGCACCCCGGTGGTCTCGATCTCGCGTCCGCCCAGCCTGAGGTAGCCGGTGAGGGACTCGCCCCGCTCCCGGGAACCGATCTGCAGCCAGGCCTGCTCCCTGGCGGAAGTCTCGCCGGTATAGAGGGTCGGATGGGCGTTGAAGATCTGCAGGCCGCTGGGCAGCAATAGCAGGACCCCGGCAGCGATCAGGACGTGGGCCAGTCGCACGAGAGCGCCAGGGACCAGGGCCTGGTTGTGGCGGGTTTGGGAACTGGCCGCCTGGGGCTTCAGGGCCTAACCTCTGCAGATTCGAGTGGTCACGGCGAAGGGAACCGGTCTTGGGTGAGTCTGTGGAGGTGTGGAGCGGCGGCGTCAACACCTGGGAATGCGATGAGATGGGTCACCTGAACGTCCGGTTCTGGGTGGCCAAGGCCATGGAGGCCCTCGCCGGCCTGTCGCGCCTGATGGGCATGCCCGACGCCTTTGCGAGCGGCGGCGGTGCCACCCTGGCCGTCCGCGACCTGCATATGCGGTTCCTGCGTGAGGCTCGGGCGGGCGCCTGCCTCTGGGCCTCGGGCGGCGTCATCGCCTTAGGCGAGTCCGATGCCGACCTTCTGGTGGTCCTGCGGCACGCCGATGGTGAGCCCGCCGCCACCTTCCGGATCAAGGTGGACCATGCCACGGCGGGAGACCTCCTGCCCTTTCCCTGGCCAGACCGCATTCGCAAGGCCTGCGCGGGCCTGGCCTGCGAGGTTCCTGCCTTTGCCGCCCCTCGCAGTATTGACCTTGCCCCCCTGGTCCAGACCCGCGCGGGCCTCGCCTTCGCCGAGGAAACCGGCATGACCCGGATCGGCCTCGGCGTCGTGCGGGCCGATGAACTCGATGTCTTCGGGCGGATGCGGCCGGAAATGTTCATCGGCCGGGTCTCCGACGGTGTCGCCCGCCTGTTCGGCCCGACCCGACCTGGACCGGACACCGCCCCCGGGGACCTGCCCCTGCGCATCGGCGGTGCCGTCCTGGAATACCGCGTGGTCCATCATGGCTGGCCCTCGGCCGGCGATCATGTCGAGGTCCGCTCGGGCTTTGCCGACTGCACGTCCCGCACCCGCCGGGTCTTCCACTGGATGGTGGATCCGGTCACCGGCCGGCCCTGGGCCAGCGCCGAGGCGGTGGTGATCAGCTTCGACCTCGACGCGCGCAAGGTGGTCGACATCTCGGAGGCGGCCCAGGCGGAGTTCCGCAGCCGGGCCATCGCCGGGATCGGGCTCTAAGGACCCCTGCGCATCCGTTGACCCCCTCACCCGGCTCCGCCGGGAGCTCCCCCTGATGGGGAGCAATTGGGCGGCTCTAATTCCTCCCCCCAGGGGGAGGTGGACCGGGGCGTAAGCCCCGGGACGGAGGGGGTCTACGGTCTCGCCGCAGCCCCCTGCTGGAAACTCACCCCGCGACCAGGTCAGTCAGGGTCTGGCGCACCAGGTCCGGCCGCTCCATCGGCAGGAAGTGGGTGGTTCCCGGTATGACCTCCAGCCGGATCCGGCCATCCGCAGTCAGCCCGGCCTCATGGCCATCGGACCGGCAGGTCGAACCAGTCTCGGCCTTGAGGATCCGGATCGGGACGCCCGCGCTCTCGAAGGACGGCCAGGGATCGTGGCCGTGGCTGGCGAAGTTCGAGGCCTCCCAGGCGGGCGGGCAGTTCAGCTCGACCTCGCCGGATGGCGTGTCGTGGAAGCCGTCCTCCACATAGTCGGCCAGCATTTCGGGGGTCCAGGCGCGGAAGGCACCCTTGCCGCTATAGGAGGTGATCACGACGTCACGGCTGGGGAAGACCGGCCGGCGTCGGAGGGCGCCCTGGAGCAGGGGATTGTCGCCGGTCAGGGGCCGGTTCCCGTTCTGGGCGGCAAAGCCCGGCGCCATGATCACCGGGTCGAAGAGGGCGATCCCGCGCACCCGCCCGGGGGCCTCGGCGGCGGCCATCAGGCTGATTGTGCCACCCATGGAATGTCCGCCCAGGACCGCATTGCGGATGTCGAGCGCCTCGAGCACGGCCTTGAGGTCGGGAACCAGGTCGTACCAGTTGCGGCCCGGGTCCTCGAGCCGGGGCGGCAGGCCCGACAGGCCATGGCCCCGCTGATCGATGGCGAGGATCCTCAGCCGGTCGGACAGGGGCCCCAGGATCGACCGGTAGGTGAGGGCGTTGAAGCCGTTGGCGTGGGAAAAGACGATGTCGACCGGGCGGTCCTGAGGGCCCATCTCTATGGCGGTCCCATGGCCGCCGACGGACGGAAGATCGAAGCGCAGGCGGCGGAATTCGAAACCCGGAACAGTGCTGGTCATGGACGGTCAGTCTCCCCTTGGCCTCTTCTAGCGCCTCGCCGGCCAACGCGCACCCGGAAGGATCACCCTTGCGAACCCTTCGCCACCGGGCCTAGGTCGCGGCATGACTGCGGACCCGCCGCCCATCGAATGGACCGAGGACGGACGTCCCCGTTCCGCCCTCTACGGAGACGCCTACTTCGGCGCCGACGACGGCCTGTCTGAATCCCGAGCCGTCTTCCTGGAGGGCTGCGGCCTGCCCGGGGCCTGGGCCGGTCGCCAGTCCTTCACTGTCGGGGAACTGGGCTTCGGGACCGGGCTCAACATCCTGGCCCTGCTGGACCTCTGGCGCCGGGAGGGCCCTGCGGAGGGGTGCCTGCACCTCTTCAGCATCGAGGCCCACCTCATGACCCGGGAAGACGCCGCCCGGGCCCTTGCCGCCTGGCCGGAGCTGTCGGAAATCGCTTCGGCCCTCCTGTCCCGCTGGCCGGCCCGGCGGCGGGGTTTCCACCGGATCGCGTTTCCCGAGTTTCGGGCCTGCCTGGACCTGGCCCTCATGGAAGCCGGCGAGGCCCTTTCGGTCTGGAACGGCCGGGCGGACGCCTGGTTCCTCGACGGCTTCGCCCCCGCCCTCAACCCCGAAATCTGGCGCGATGGAGTGCTGCAGGGCGTCGCCGCGCGGTCGGCGCCAGGCGCCCGGGCGGCGACCTTCACCGTCGCCGGCCAGGTTCGCCGGGGCCTGTCCGCGGCTGGTTTCGAGGTGCGCCGGGCGCCCGGCCACGGGCGAAAGCGCGAGCGCCTGGAAGCCATCTTCCCCGGCGAGGGTCGGGACCCCGCCGGTCCCGGCGGGGTGGCCGTGATTGGCGCCGGGATCGCCGGGGCATCGGTGATGCGGGCCCTGCGCCGCCTGGGCGTCGAGCCGGTCCACTTCGAGGCCGAGGCGCCGGGCGCAGGCGCTTCGGGAAACCCCGCAGGCCTGGTGACGCCGCGCCTGGACGCCGGCCTTGGCCCCGTCGCGAGGCTGGCTGCCCAGGCCTATTTGCGGGCCCTGGATGTCTATCCGGAAGTCCCCGGGGCGATGCTCGCACGCGGGGTCCTGCAACTGGCCGCCACCGACAGGGACCCGTCGAGGTTCGCCCGGATCGCCGGATCCGACCTCTTTCCGGAGGCAACCCTGCGGCTTCTCGACCCGGCAGGGACTTCGGCGCGCCTGGGCGAGCCATCCGACCGGGCCGGACTGGACCAGCCGGACGCCCTCAGCCTCGATCCCCGGCAGGTCCTGGAGGCCTGGTGTGGGGCGCCCCTCGCCGGTCAGGTGCAGGCCTTGGAACGGGCCGAAGGGGGCTGGCGGCTGACGGCGGCGTCGGGCGAGACCTCCGTCTTCCGCACCGTCATCCTGGCCGCGGGCGCGGGCCTGAACCGCCTCTGGCCGGAGGCACCCATCCTGCCCGTCCGGGGACAGGTGAGCTGGATCTCTGCCCCGGACCCGGAGGCGCCGCGCGCCGCGGGCTGGGGCGGCTATCTCGCCCCCCTCTCCAATGGCTTCCTGTTCGGGGCGACCTTCCGGCGCGGTGAGACCTCCACCGAGGTGACCGAGGCCGACCACCAGGCCAACCTCGAGGCGCTCGCCCGCGCGCGGCCGGCCCTGGCGGCGGACCTTTCAGGGCGCACCCTGGAAGGCCGGGCCCGGGTTCGGGCCACCACCCGCGACCACCTGCCCCTGGCTGGGGCTCTTCCGGGCACCCCGGGGCTCTTGGTCCTGGGCGGGCTCGGTTCCCGGGGCCTGACCTGGGCGCCCCTGCTGGGCGAGCACATTGCGGCCCTGGCCACAGGCGCGCCATCGCCCCTTCCGGAAGACCTCGCCGCCCTCTTGGCGCCAGGGCGCTATAGCGCAGGGTAAGAGGGGGGGGTCTTCGCAGGCCATTATCCTGCCTCAACCTGACTGTTATCCTCCGTCCCGGAAACACACGGAGCTTTTGCCATGATCTCCAGACTGAGCCTTGCGGCGGTCGCCGCCTTCACCCTCGCCGGCGCTGCCGTCGCCCAGGGACAACCGGTTCCGGCCGGGACCGAGCCGGGTCCCGTTGCCGCCAAGCCGACGCGCGCCTGCTTCTTCAACCGCGACGTTCGGGGCTTTGCAGCGCCGGACGACAAGACCCTGTACCTTCGGGTGCGCAGCAAGGACATCTACCGCCTGGACCTGATGGGCCGCTGCCCCGACCTGGACTGGGAGACGCAGGTCGGACTGGATTCCCGCGGTTCCAGCTCCATCTGCGCGCCGATCGATGTCCAGGTTCGGGTTCGGGGGCCCATCGGCGTCACCCGGTGTCCAGTGTCGGAGATCACCCGCCTGACTCCGGAAGAGGCCGCCGCCCTGCCCCGCAAGTCCCGGCCCTGATCCCCAGTCTCCGCCGGGCCAGGCCCCGAAACAAAAAGGGCGTCCCGCGAGGGACGCCCTTTCCATTTTTAGTCGTGGAAGCCGATCAGAAGCGCTTCTTCAGGCCCAGGGAGACAACCCGGCCGAGCGGGTTTCCACTGCCCGGATCGTAGTTGTACTGGGTGCCGATGGCGAAGGACGGATCCGCGTCAAAGACGTTCATCACCGACACCGTGGCCGTGGTCTCCCAGGGCAGGTCGATCTTGTAGGTGATGTCGCTCTGCCAGTACTCATCGATCTTCGTAGTTCCCCTGACGTTGGCGGCGATGGCGATCGGCGAGGCCTCGACCTGGACGGTCGAGGACACATAGCGGGTCTGCCAGCGCAGGTTGTGGATCCCAGAGGACCAGTTCAGGTAGCCATTGCCACGGATACGATTGTAGCCCGTGAAGACCGAGGCCCGGTAGGTGCCGGCCCGCTTGATGACGCCCGTAGCGATCGGGAACCCCTCGATGGAATAGGGGGTCTCGTCGTAGTCCAGCAGGTAAGTGCCGTCGACGCCGGCGCTCATGTCTCCGCCCAGGACTTCGCCCACGATGAGGTTGGCCTGGAAGTCGAGGCCCGTGGTCTTGACTGGCCCGCCGTTGATGTACTGGGTCCGGTAGGAGAGGATGTTGCTGCGTCCGCAGACCCCCTGGTCGAAGTTGAACCGGGTCTGGAGGGCGGCGAAGGCGGGGTTGCCGCAGTTACCGGTCTGGGAAGATGCCGGGAACATCAGGGCGAGCATGTCGGCCGTGGCCTCGGAGGTCAGGCCGTCCTTGAAGTCGAACTGCCAGTAGTCGAGCGTCGCGTTGAAGTTCGCGAACTTGAACATCAGGCCGAAGTCGTAGGTGGTCGCCGTTTCCGGATCGAGGTTGGGATTTCCGTAGAGGTCGTTGGCCTTGTAGGTGCCATTGGCATTGGTCAGGCCACGGGTGAAGTTGGTGGTCGTGATGGTCGGGGGCGGAGCCCGGTAGGTGCCGGACAGGGAGGCCCGGAAGGCCAGCCAGTCCAGGGCCTGCCAGCGTACGGCCACCTTGGGGTTGGTGGTCGAACCCAGTCCCTCGTAGTTCTCATAGCGCGCCGCCAGGGTGGCCTCGATGTCGTCGGTCACCGGGATCCGGGTCTCGGCGAAGACCGAGCTGATCTTCCGGTCCACGTCGTAGGGACGCAGATTGGCGTTGAACAGGAAGGGCCCGTTGGAGGTGGTCGGGCAGGCCGGCATGGAATCGCCGAAGGGGGCGCTGTCGACGCAGGGCGTGGCCAGGGCGCTGTAGAGCGCGTCCGGGTTCTGCTGGACGCGGTCGTACCGGTACTGGGCTCCGGCGGCCCAGGCGATGGTATCGTCGCTCCAGAGCTTGAGGCCGGTGTCGCCGGTCAGGACAAAGTCGGCGGCGAAGAGCCGGGACTGGATCTCATTGACCTGCTTCTCCAACATCCAGCCAACCACAGTGGAGCGGTTGCTGGCGGCCTCGTTGAAGCCTGCGACCGCTGAGGTCCCCACGTAGAAGGGATTGGCCCCGACGTTCGACATGCTTTGGGCGAAGGCGTTGGTGAAGGGGTTGAAGTAGAAGCAGCCCAACGCCGCATTGCCCGCGTTGGTGGTGTAGTTGCCGGTTTCAGCGGGGGTGCACGAGTCGGCGTTGCCTTCCCGGCTGCCATAGCCCCGGAGGGCCAGCTGCAGTCGGTTCACCGAGATGTCTTCCAGGTTGTAGTTGTAGTCCTGCTCCTGGTAGGTGACCGAGGTCTCCCACTTGACCCCGCCCAGCAGGGGCAGGCCCTCGGAGAATTCCCCCTTCAGGCCGCCGGCGATGCGCCAGGTCTCGATCCGGTAGCTGTAGTGGCTGCGGTTATCGGGCTCAGAAGCGTTCCCCGCGAAGCCGATCGGGCGCCAGGCCGTATTCGACGTGGCCACGCCGTAGAGGCCGGCGTTGTTCAGGCCCAACTTGGCGGCAGTCAGGCCGGTGGCGCAGGTGGCCGCATCGATCCCGTAAGGGAAGACCGGACCATTGCAGTTGGCGCCGCCGATCTGGCTGAGCAGGGTGACCAGGCCCGGGTTGGTCGACGGGATGTAGAAGCGCGACTGCTCGCCCGTGCCGGAGGCCGGGATCGGGGAGACGCCGCCGCCCGGCGAGGCGCCCGAGGCCAGAATCGGCGCCGGGAACTGGTTGGGACCCGTAACAGCCCAACCCTGCTGGGGCGTGTCGTGGCCCGCGTAAAGCACCTCGACATGGGCCGAGATCGTGTCGGTCAGGTCGGCGTTCAGCTGGCCGTAGATCTGCCAGTGGTCTTCGTTCTCAACCAGGCGGTCGAAGGTTGTGTACTGGAAGTTGCAGGAGGTGGGCGAGACCGACGTCGAGCCCAGGATATAGGGCGCACCGCCGTTGGCCGCGCAACCGATGTCCGGTAGGCCACCGGCGAAGGTGGCGGTCGTGAAGCCCGTGTTGGCGGACCCAGCGGGCGCCGCCGACGGGTACTGGTACTGGCCGGGGTTGCCGGTGCCGGCCCAGCCGCCCAGCGGATTGACCAGGTAGCCGTCAGGACCGCTGTGCAGGGCCCAGTCTCGTTCCTGGATCGGCAGCTGCGAGCGGTGCCGGTATCCCGCGGCCAGCAGGATGTCGAAGGAGTCCGACTTGTGGCCCCAGGCGGCGGTGAGGTCGTAGTCGCCGTCGGAACCGTTGATGAGCTGGTAGTTGCCGCCGACCTCGAAGCCGTCGAGGTCCGTCCGGGTGATGAAGTTGACCACGCCGGCGATGGCGTCCGAACCGTAGGTGGCCGCGGCGCCGTCCTTGAGCACCTCGACCCGGCCGATCGCGGCGATGGGCAGGAGGTTGACGTCGACGCTGCTGATGATCTGCGGCGAGACCGGGATCCGACGGCCGTTCAGCAGGACCAGGGTCCGCGCACCGGTCGAGGCCGAATTCAGGTTGCGCAGGTTGATGGTGGCCCCGCCGCTGCCTGCGCCGAAGCGGTTGTTCTCGCCGATCACCGCACCGGAGGACGGGATGGTCTTGATGAACTGCACCATGCTGGGCGAACCGCGCTGGGCGAGTTCCTTTGCACCCACCACGTCGACCGGCAGGGCGCCAGTCTCGGGCGTACCGGCGATGAAGGAGCCGGTGACGACCACTTCCTCGACCGTGTTGGGCTTGGTCTGGGTGTCCGCGGCGAAGGCTGCGGGGGCCAGGGCGAAGCTGGCGGCGAGCAGGGAAACGCCTGCAAAATATCTCGACTTCATAATTTCACTCCCCGTTTTAGCGGTCGGGAAGCATTAAGAGCGCTCTCCGTACCGGAAACGACTCCACTATGTGGCGTGGGCTCGCCTTGGGCTAGTGCGTATTTCTGGCGAGGCGGGAAGCGGGCCGAGCGCGCTTTCGTCCGGCGGTGAAGACGACTACCCTTGCCTGCGGTTGCCGCCCTGACTTCGGAGTTCTCGCGTGTCCCTCACCCGGCGGACCCTGGCCGGACTGATCGCCCTGGCACCCAGACAGGCCTGGGCGCAGGACGGGCCCCTGGTCGCTGCGGCCTCGGACCTGACCGGCGCCCTTCCCCTCATCGCCGAGCGGTTCCGGCGCGCCGGCGGCGGACCCGTCAGGCTGACCTTCGGGTCCTCCGGTGCCCTGACCCGGCAGATCGAGGCGGGTGCTCCCTTTGAGGTCTTTCTCTGCGCCGAGGCGAGCCTGGTCCAGCGCCTGGCGGCGGGGGGCCGCGCAGACCAACCCGGACGCGTCTACGGCCAGGGCCGCCTCGTTCTCTTCGCCCGGAACGGATCCAGGGTCCGCCCCGCCGGTGGGGTGGCCGAACTGGTCCAGGCCCTGAGGGACGGTCGCCTCCAGCGGCTGGCCATCGCCAATCCGGACCATGCGCCCTATGGCCGAGCCGCCCGGGAAGTCCTGACGGCCCTGGGGGTCTGGCCACTGGCCAAGCCCCGCCTCGTCCTGGGAGACTCCGCCGCCCAGGCCGCACGCTTTGCCCTGACCGGGGGCGCCGATGCCGGCCTCCTGCCCCTGTCCCTGGCCCTCGGGCCCGAGCTGACCCGAGCTGGCGCCCATGCCCGGATCGACACGGCCCTGTATGCGCCCCTGGCGCAGACTGCGGTGATCCTGCGCGGTGCCGGGCGCCCCGCGCGGGCCTTCTTCGACTTCCTCGCCACCCCCCAGGCCCGTAGCGTCCTGCGGGATTTCGGCCTCGCTCCGGACGGGAGCGCCTGAGCCATGGACGCCGTCGCCTTCGCCCTGTCCTTCAAGCTCAGCCTCTGGACGGCCTGCCTGCTGGTGCCGGTCGGGGTTCTGGTGGCCCGCACCCTGGCCTATCAGGTGCGTCGGGGTCGGGCCGTCCTGGAGGGGCTCATCGCCCTGCCCCTGGTCCTGCCGCCCACCGTCCTTGGCTTCTACCTGCTGGCCGCCCTCGGCCAGGCCTCCCCCCTCGGCGCCCTCTGGACGGCTGTCTTCGGCAAGGGCCTCGCCTTCAGCTTCCAGGGCCTGGTGGCCGCCTCCCTGGTCGCCAACCTGCCCTTTGCCGTCCAGCCCGCCTTGCGGGCCTTCGAGGCCATCCGGCCCGAGCTGCGAGAGGCCGCCTGGGTCAGCGGGCTCAGTCCCTGGCGGACGTTCTGGACCGTCGAGGCGCCCCTCGCCTGGCCCGGCGTCCTGACCGGCTTCGTCCTGGTCTTCGCCCACACCATGGGCGAGTTCGGGGTGGTTCTGATGATCGGCGGCTCGATTCCCGGCGAGACCCGGACGGCGGCACTGGCCATCTACGATCGGGTCCAGGCGTTCGACGACGCCGGCGCGGGCGTCCTGGCGGCGGCCCTCGTCGCCGTCTCGGTGGCGGCCATCATCGCGGTCCAGGCCCTGGGCTCCCGGCTGGCGCGACATGACCGCTGAACCCGCCCTCAGCCTGTCCTTTTCCCGGGGTGGGCCCACCGGGGTCGCCGCGGACCTGCAGCTTATGCCCGGCGAGATCCTGGCCCTGACCGGCCCCTCCGGCGCGGGCAAGACCACCCTCCTGCGGATCGTCGCCGGCCTGGTCCGTCCGGGCGAAGGGCGCATCACCTGCGCGGGCGAGGTCTGGCTGGATACGAAAGCCGGGATCTTCGTCCCACCCTTCCGCCGCCGCACGGGCCTGGTCTTCCAGGCCTACGCCCTGCTGCCGCACCTGACGGCCCTGGCGAACATCCGGATGGCCATGGGCGACCTGCCCCGGGACGAGGCGACGGAGGCCGCCCGCCGCCTGATGGCGGACCTGGACCTCGCTGGCCTGGAGGACCGCAAGCCGGCCAACCTCTCCGGCGGCCAGCAACAGAGGGTGGCCATGGCCCGGGCCCTGGCGCGCAGGCCCTCGGTCCTGCTCCTCGACGAGCCCCTGTCGGCGGTGGACCGCCGCTCCCGGCGAAGGGTGCGTGACCAGCTTTCCGCCCTGCGGCAGGCCAAGGGCCCGCCCATCCTGCTCGTCACCCACGACCTGGAGGCGGCCGCCGGCCTTGCTGATCGCCTGGCGGTGATGGACACCGGGCGAATCCTGGCGTGCGGTCCGCCGGCGGAGGTCCTGGCCGATCCCCAGGTGGCCGAAGTCCTCGACCTCGGCTGAGGCCTCAGGCGCCGGGTACCAGCCGGATCTGCGCCGGCCCCTCGGCAAAGCGGCCCACCCGGGCGGCGTCGAAGCCTGCAGCCCGCAAGTGCGCCAGGACCGCCCCGGCAGCCTCCGGCGCAGCCGCGACCAGCAGGCCGCCACTGGTCTGGGGATCGCTGAGCAGGTCCCGCCGCCAGGTGTCCAGGTCTTCGGCGCCCCGGACGTCGGCGCCGTAGCTGTCCCAGTTGCGCACGCTGGCGCCCGTACGCACGCCCTCCCGGGCCAGGGCCTCCGCCCCGGGCAGGAGCCGGGGCGCCAGGGGGTCGATCTCAAGGGTCAGGCCCGCCCCCCGGGCCATTTCCAGCCCATGCCCCAGGAGGCCAAAGCCGGTGACATCGGTCATGGCGTGGACGCCATCCATAGCCGCAAGGTCCGGTCCCGGCGTATTGAGCCGGGTGGCGGAGCCCACCAGGGCGGCATAGCCCTCGGCGTCCAGCCGGCCCTGCTTGAAGGCGGCGGACAGCACGCCCACACCCAGGGCCTTGCCGAGGATCAGTTCATCCCCCGCCCGGGCGGCGCGGTTGGTCATGACCCGGTCGGGATGGACCAGGCCCAGGGCCACCAGGCCGTAGATGGGCTCAAGGCTGTCGATGGAGTGGCCGCCGGCGACGGGGATGCCCGCCTCGGCGCAGATCGCTGATCCTCCCGCCAGTATGCCGCGGATGGTCTCCACCGGCAGGACATTGATCGGCATGCCCACAATCGCCAGGGCCAGTATGGGCCTGGCGCCCATGGCGTAGACGTCGGACAGGGCATTGGCGGCGGCGATACGGCCAAAGTCCCGGGGATCGTCCACCATGGGCATGAAGAAGTCGGTGGTGGCGATCAGGGCCTGGGTGTCGCTCAGGCGCCAGACGGCCGCATCGTCCGAGGTCTCGGTCCCGACCATCAGGTTGGCAAAGGGCGCGGCCTGGGGGGCACCGGCCAGGATCTGCTGCAGGACGCCGGGGGCGATCTTGCACCCGCATCCACCGCCATGGGCCAGGCTGGTCAGGCGCACCGGCCCCTGCGTTCCTGTCGCGGATTCCGCCATGCCCCGAGCCTCCTGTTCAGACTGTCCCGGGGCGGGTGTATACCAGCGCCCCATGACCTGCGACCGCCATTTCCCCTCCGGCCGGAAGGGGCCCGCCCGATGAGCGGGCCCGAGACCGTCGACGCCGCCGACGCCGGGACGCGGGCGCGCTTCGACATGGTGATCGACGTACGCAGTCCCGGCGAGTTTGCCGAGGACCACGTGCCCGGCGCGGTCAACCTGCCGGTCCTCGACAATGCCGAGCGGGCTGAGGTTGGGACCCTCTACGTCCAGCAGTCGCGCTTCCTGGCCCGCAAGGTCGGCGGCGCCTATGTGGCGCGGAACATCGGCGGCCATCTCCTGGGCGCCCTGGCCGACCAGCCCGGCGGCTTTCGGCCCCTCGTCTACTGCTGGCGTGGTGGCATGCGGTCGGGGGCCATGGCCCACATCCTGTCCCAGGTAGGCTGGCGGGTCGGCGTGCTGGCCGGCGGCTACCGCACCTATCGCCGGGAGGTGACGACCCGGCTCTACGACTCGCCTCCTGGCTTCCGGGCCGTGGTGCTCGACGGACCGACGGGATCGGGCAAGACTGAGGTCCTGCGGCGACTGCCCGGCCTGGGGGTCCAGGTCCTGGACCTGGAGGGTCTGGCCGAGCACCGGGGCTCCCTGCTCGGCGCCCTGCCCGGCCGTCCCCAGCCGGCCCAGAAGATGTTCGAGAGCCGCCTCCTCGGCGCCCTGGAGGCTTTTGATCCCGCCCGGCCCGTGGTGATCGAGGCGGAGTCCAGCAAGGTGGGCGAGCGCATGGTGCCCCCCGCGATCTGGACCGCCATGTCGCAGGCCCCCTCGATCCGCCTGGAAGCCGCCCCCGAGGCCCGCGCCGCCTACCTCGCCGGGGTCTACGCCGAGACCGCCGGGGACGTGGAGGCCCTGATGGCCCTCCTCTCCCGCCTGCCCAGCAAGCCCGGCGCCCGGCGCCTGGCCGAATGGCGGGCCCGGCTGGAGGCCGGCGACCTTGAGCCCGTGGCCCTAGACCTCGTCGAGACCCACTATGACCCGGCCTACCGCCGCTCTTCCCGCCAGCACGAGCGGCCGGAGCTTGGCCGCATTGATCTCACCACCGTCACCGGCCCAGAACTCGACCGGGCCGCCGAGGCGGTGGCGGGCAAGGTTCGCGAGACTTGATCTGCGGCTTTTCAAGCCGGG
>Ga0209598_10000902_pt1 | contig 24101 bp, 15 predicted proteins | sample M_140807_EF_Meta_FD_187317 | JGI IMG/M metagenome (GOLD analysis project Ga0209598, IMG submission 187317) | Freshwater microbial communities from Lake Montjoie, Canada to study carbon cycling - M_140807_EF_MetaG (SPAdes) (version 2) | ecosystem: Environmental > Aquatic > Freshwater > Lake...
CGAGTCACGCAGTGAGACCCTCTTCGATGCCGTCAGGAAGATCGTTGCTGACTGGCCACCGCCACCAATCCCGTCTGCCGGGCAATCATGGGGCGACATCCTCAAACCGCAGACCTGTCTTCCCGTGCAAACACCGCGCGGACAGCTGCGACGTGCAATCCAGGCGATCGCACGCAAGGGCGCCGGGGCTGTCGGGATAAGTCCGCGTGACACCGCGGTACACATCGAAACGGCGATCCCTCGACTAACTCGCCGGGGTTTGGTGGCGAGGGCCTTCGGCCACACGCCCTTCCTGAACCCAGACGTCATCGACATCAAGCGCGGACGCCTGACCCATGAACCGGTCCATGTCTACCTTGACGTGTCGGGAAGTGTAGACGGCCTGATCGGTGCCCTCTTCGGCGCAGTCGTCGACGCCGGTTCCGCCGTCCATCCGGTGATCCACCAGTTCTCGACCGAAGTTTCCGATGTGACCCTGGCCGAACTCCGCCGGGGGGTCTGCCGGACGACCGGCGGGACTTCGATCGAGTGCGTCGCCAATCACATGATCCGGCACAAGGTGAAGCGTGCCCTGATCGTGACCGATGGGTACGTGGGGACACCCGGCGCGACCGGAGATGCGTGGATGAAATCCTCGCGGATTGCGGTGGCCGTCACCCCGGGTGCGTCACTCAGACGCGATCTCGAACCCTACACCGACGTCTGGACTGAACTGTCATTGCCAGGCGCCGCCTGACCTGCCACAAGCCAACATGGAAGGATGGAAGCCCCATGACCGCATGGAACCTCAGATCTGCCGAGTTTGTCTGGCCCGGACACCCTGACAAGATCGCCGATGCGATCGCCGACCGGATCGTCGACGCCGGAAGGCGCCTCCATCCCCGAACCCTCGTGGGCATCGAAGTCGCCGTCCATCAGGACCGGGTCTTTGTCGATGGACGGGTCGGCGGCCCCGGTTCCAGTTCGCTCGACATCGACGGCATCGTCCGCCAGACGTTCGCCGAACTTGGGTACAGCCAGGTGTTCTGTCCGGCACCGGAAGACCTCCGGATTGACACCGACCTTCGCCTGGACGACCTGTTCCCGGGCGAGACCGAGTACCGCGAGGTCTCGGATGACCAGGCGATCATCACGGGATGGGCAACGACCCGACTGGGCACCCATGGCCTGCCATGTGAACATGCTCTGGCGAGGCACATCGCGATCGGCCTCTGGCGCCTGCGGATTGACCGGCCCGAACTCGGTCTTGGACCCGACGGCAAGATATTCGTCACGATCCGCGAGAATGATGACGGTTCATCATGTGCCGTTGATGACGTCACGGCCTCGATCCAACACGCCGATGACTGGGACGGAACCAGCGCCTTGGGCATACTCGGCCAGACGGTCCTGCAGCTCCTGCACCAGTTTGCCAACGGCGTGCCGGGGTTTTACATCCCGGGCGACTGGACACTGAACATCAATCCACTTGGCGACTTCATCGACGGCGGGCCGTGGGGTGACAACGGGCTGTCCGGCAAGAAACTGGTGGCAGACTTCTACGGGCCGCGAGTGCCGATCGGTGGTGGCGCGATGAGTGGCAAGGATTTCTGGAAGGTTGATCGCGCCGGGCCACTTATTGCCCGCGACCTTGCGAATATCGCCGCCCACCACTTCGGATTGGGCGAATGCTTGGTGACATTGGGGATCCGTCCGGGTGACCGCGCATTCCGCGTGATCAGGATCGAGGACGAAAACCGGACTGCCATCGATGTTGCCCGCGCCACGTCCCTGACAGACCTTCGCCTGAAAAGTCGTGGCAACTGGCCGGCATCCAACGGTCCGCTGGAGGAAGTCGCCCGGTGGGGACACTTCGCCCCTTTGCCAGGGTTCCAAGGGGCCTCGTTGACTACAACGACAACCGTAGCGGCGTAACGGCGTAGCGAATTTGATTATTCGCCTATTACGGTATCTGTAGATGACCGAAGCGAACCCCTCCCGTCGGATCGTGAAAGGGGTTCGCTTCAGCAATTTTCATGTGACAGGTTCGGCGATGGGCCACACCGGAATTTCGGTGCCGAACACTCCTGTCAGGCACCTCGGAGCAGGCTATCCCCGATCTGTGACGCCTTGTCGCAGGCCTCGCGGACGCTCATCTCGCCCTTGAAAGCGGGAAGCAACTGCTTGGTCGTCTCGTTGTACCACTGCAGCCAATTGAGGTGGAAACTCAGCGAACCAGCATGTTTCATCTGTTCAGCCGCGATCTTCATGTTTGCCGGTGGCGGCGCCAGCCACACTGCCTGGTCGGTCGCGGAGGACCGCAGTGAAGGGGAGTTGATCCTCAGCTTGCCTACGAGGTCTTGCGAAAACTTGTCGGCGTAGAACTTCGCAAGCATGTATGACGCTTCCGGGTTCTTCGTCTGCGAGATCACAACTGTCGGGTTCTCGTTCGCCACACACGCACGCTTCCCCGTCTTGGGATGCTTTGGGGTGACAAACATGTCCCACTCGAAGTCCGGCTTGCCAAACTGGGTGGACCCGATCAGTCCGGTATTTCCCAACCGCATGCCAATCTTGCCCTTGAGCCAGAGATCACCCTCACCAAGTGACTTGTCATCCGGTACCGGATGCACCTTGTACTTCTGGACCAAGTCAACCAACCATTGGAAGACCTCGATGTTGCCGGCAGAGTTGATGGTGGTCTTGGTGCGGTCGCCGTTGATGTAGTCTTCGCCCGCGCTCCGGATGAAGTTGAGCCATGCAAACTCGAAGATGTAATTCATCTGGATGCCGAAGGTCTCGCCAGTCTTCGTGAGTTTCTGGGCAGCTTCCAACATGTCGGTCCAAGTCCACGTGTCTCCTTCCGGAGGCTTGACCCCATTATTCGTGAACATGGTCTTGTTGTAGAGAAAGATCGAATGGGCCTGCCAGAAGGGCATTCCGTAGTGCTTGCCCTTGCGGATCAGGACCTCCTCCTGCGCGTACCACTGGGAGAGATCTACCTTGTCCCGGCGCGCGTACGGACCAATATCAACGAGGCTGCCCTTGTCGGCGAAGTCACTCATCCACGATCCGCTTGACCGGGCGACATCCGGGCCTGAGCCAGAGGCAATCGATGCAATCAGGGCTTCAGTGAAGTTGCCGGTGACTTGCAGGTTTTCAACAGTGATTTTTGGTCCGTTGATCCGGGCAAACTCGTCGGCGGTCTTGTTCGTCCACTCAAGTCGTTCACCGGCGGCGAAGTACGTTGCACTGGTGACCTTGAATGGAAATGGACCGGAAGGCAGGGAGGTCGGTGCGGCCGTCGGTGCCGCTGCGGCCTGCACGGTAGGTGCTGGAGAGGGAGAGGTGGCGGCAGGTTTCGTCGGCGCGACGGTTGAAGCCGGCGTCGTAGGTGCCGCCTCACCACATGCGTCGAGTGCCACGGCACCGACGGCCGCGAGGCCCGTCTGCAAAAGCCGAATACGCGTCATGAGTGCCATGTCTCAGGTCTCTCCCTCGCCAGCGACCGGGTTCCGGGTTCCACCACGAATACCCAACTACATCCGCACACCTTGTTCGGGTTCAACCTATCCGCAACAAAAACCGCCGTCAACCGCTGCGATGGTGGTCGTAAAGGGAACCATCCGGTTTAGGCCATCCAGTCATGTTCCGGTGACGCCGACGCGGTATCGTGATTTTCATGACAGCGATAGCAGCTACCCCGGCCCGCGGGCCGCATTTCGCCGGACCCGGGGCGTGGTTCCGCGGAAACCTCCATTGCCACACAACCGAGTCGGACGGGAACGTGTCGCCATCCGATGCCGCCGCCGGGTTTGCGAACCTCGGCTACGACTTCCTCGCAATAACGGACCACGACCGGATAACCGACCCCGCGACGGTAGATGCGCATGGTCTCTGCCTCATCCCGTCAGTCGAACTAACCGCCAGTGCGGGTCTGCTTGGCACCGAGTTCCACATCCTCGGCATCGGCATTGATCCGTCAACTGTGCTTCCCCCGAGAACCTCGCCGGGGCGGGTCTCATCGGCTTGGCTTCGGAACCAGGGCGCCGCCGTCTTTGCCGCCCATCCACACTGGTCTGGCCTGACCGTCGACGACCTGATGGGACTCACCATTGACGGGATCGAGGCCTGCAACGGCGGAACCACCCTCGATAGCCTCAAGGGTGAAGCCTTCACCCACTGGGACGAAGGCCTGCTACGCGGGGCATCCTGGACGGGTCTGGGCACCGACGACACCCACTGGCACACGCTTGACCGTGGAACCGCATGGGTGATGGTCCGTGCCACTGAACGGACGCCAGGGGCCCTGGTGAGTGCAATCAAGGCCGGAAACTTCTATGGAACGACAGGGCCAGCCATCAATGACGTTCACCTCGAGTTTGTCGACGATGGCCGCGTACTCAAGGTGCATGTCCATACATCGCCAGTGGCGGCGATGTACTTGAGCGGCCCCGGGGCACGAAGCCGGCACACGTTCCACGAGACGGCGTCGGGTATCACGTCGGTGACCGAGGTGGATCCCGCACGCATGTCGATCACCTCACACACCTTCGAGGTGGACCTCACCGTCTCGGGCCCGGCCAGGTATGCCGGGAGAGGCACAGGCCAAAGGCACATCCGCGTGAGTTGCATGGATTGGAACCGCGGACGCGCATGGAGCAATCCGCTCTTCTTCTGATCAGTGCACTGGTCTCATGCCATGCACGATGCCGAAGGCGTATTTAACCGGGTGTTGACTACCGCTCCACAGGGCATCAATTCCGTGGTGGGACAGTCTCATTTACCCGGCATGATCCCGCCAATTGAGGGACGCCGGGCAAGGAGGGCCGTCATCCATGGGAATGACCATCGGACTGACAATGAACGCGACCGAGATGTCCCGACGGATGTCCGGCATGGGCGGACCACCACCCCAGGGACGGGGCGGACCCGACCAACTCATCGAGGATGCGGCCAAAGCGATTGGCATCTCCAAGGGTGACCTGCAGTCCCAACTCAAGTCTGGAGCGTCCATTGCAGATGTGGCTAAGGCCTCGGGGGTCGCCCTCGACGACCTGAAGTCGCGGATGAGTGAGACAATCTCGGCACGTCTCTCCACTGCGGTTTCGGGCGGGGGCCTCGCCAAGACCGATGCCGACGCGATGAAGGCAGACATGACTGGGCGCCTCGATGTCGCCTTGGCGCAGAAGGGCATGCGAGGACCGGGAGGCGGGCAACGTCCGGCAGGGCCCCCACCCCCTCCACCAGGCGGATCCGGCGGGAGTGGGGAGCAACTCATTGCCGACCTCGCCGCGTCGACGGGAACTTCCGTCTCCGCACTGCTCGCAGACCTTGCATCGGGCAAGTCGCTTTCCGACGTGGCGTCGGCAAACGGAAAGACGACCGATCAGGTCAAGGCATCCATGCTTGAATACCTGAAAAAGCGCCTTGATGAGTCTTCCGCTACTGGTAAAAGCGCAGACACCACCACATCGGTGATCGTTGCCCGCGCCTCGGCGTTCCTTGACGCAGCGATGAACCAGCCCGGATCACTCCTCGGGCGAGGCATCGCCGCCTAGCATGCGCATCGCGCGCGTAGTCCGGCTCTTCCCTATCGGCGATGCTCCGGGCTACGTCCCCCAGCCCGTGTCGGGATCCACGACCTCTCGCGGTACCCGTGCAAGGATCTGACAGACCACCTCATACGCACTTGTGCCGCTCTGGCGCGCCACATCATCCGCCGTGATCGACTGCATCCCTTGGCGTCCGATCAGGACAACCTCATCTCCCGGTCGGGCATCGGGACTGTCGTTGAGGTCCACCATGCACATGTCCATGCAGACCCGTCCGACCAGTGGGGCGCGACGCCCACGCACGAGGACGTCTCCCCAGGTCGAGGGCCCCCGACGCAACCCGTCTCCATAGCCGATCGGCAGGATTCCGATGCGCGTTGCCGAGGTTGCCGTCCACGCTCTTCCGTACGACACCGTTTCCCCGGCATCGACCACCCTGATCTGCGCGATGCGGGTCTTTAGGCTGAGTGCAGGCCGGAAGGTCGCAGGCAACGGTGTTTCCGGACCCGGGTCGATGCCATAGAGGGCGATGCCCGGTCGGACGAGATCGAACCGTGCCCCCGGAAATCGCAGGGCTCCGGCGCTGTTGAGGGCGTGGACATACCGTGGGCGGGGCAACGACGCCGCGCGCCATTCGTCGATGACGGCGTTGAATCGACTGAGTTGCTGCTGGGCGAACGTCTCGTCAGCATCGTCAGCCGTCGCCAAATGGGTGTACAAGCCTTCCATGACCAGTCCGGGCATCGCACTAACCAACCGGGCAAACGCGACCACTTCTGAAGGGTCAAGTCCGATTCGATGCAGGCCGGTATCGACCTTGAGGTGCACGTGGACCTTTCGTCCGTAGGCAATCGCCGCTTCCGAAAGATGGTGCGCTCCATCGAGGTCGAAGAGGGTCACGGCCACACCGAGGCTGACCGCGGTGCGTGCCTGCCATGGAGGGGTGTGGCCAAGCACGAGGATTGGGGCATCAATACCGGCCTCCCGCAGGGTCGATGCTTCGGTCAGGACTGCGGTGGCCAGGAAGGTCGCCCCGCCAGCGAGGACCGTTCTGGCGACGCGCACCGCACCATGGCCATACGCATCCGCCTTCAGGACGGCCATGACCGATGCCGGGGCGACAGCGGCGCGAATGGCATTCAAGTTTGACGCGATTGCCCCCAGATCGATCTCGACCCACGCCGGGCGGTCGTGTCCGGGACGCACGATGCCGGTGACGTGGCCCGGGGTCTGCCGGACGAGGAGTTCTGGTGCGCATGACGGATTGGCAAGCAAGCGTTCGACCACACCTTCCATCCGGGCACGGGCGTTGCCCTTGACAAGGACCGTCCACCGGCGCGGAGCCTGGCTTCCCATTCTTTCGGCACCACCATCAGCAGGGATTCCGGCAATCGCCCGGATTCGGGCAACGGCCTCCGCGCGCGTGTGGACCGTGTGGAGTGATCCTGATGGACCGGGTGTGCCCCGGGCGGCGCGCACGATTGCGTCAGCGACATCACCGTGGGCAATGACAGCATCGGCAACGCGTGCGAGGTGTGCCCCAAGGCTTGCCACGGTGGGCGCGGGAAGGGGAGCGTCACCCACATCCCCAAGGACAACCATTCGCGGTCGAGGGAAAGCTCCGAGGGCATCGAGAGCAGCCTCGACCGATGCGGGTGTGGCCGAGAAGGTGTCATCGATCAAGCGCATGCCGCAGGATCCGGACAATGGTCGCAACCGTCCGGAGACGGGCCGGATTGATGCGAGGGCATCGATGACCTTTTCGATGCCATGTCCGAGGTGACGCGCGACCGCGACGGTCGCAAGCACGGTTGGAACCCAGTGCGTGCCGTGCAGGCCAACGGTGACCGCATGGATATCCCGTCCGATTTGGACGTTCATCGAGAGACCATCGGATGTTGCGGTGATGTCGGTCGCCCGGATGTCAGCTTCCGGGTGCGTACCTATCCATAGGAATTGGGTATTGCCGCAGACCGGATTGAGTGTCGTTGCGTATTGGTGCAGTCTGGCGTCGTCGCGGTTGAGGATGGCCAGGGCGGGTGCGTGGGTGAGGATCGACAGGTATTCGGCGATGGCGGTCTCAGGATCGGTGGCAAATGGTTCGGCGTCCGGGATCACGCCGGTCACTATCGCGATGCCGGGGCGGACCAGATCGGTCAGGGCGCTGATCTCCCCGGCACGGTCAGTCCCGAGTTCGATGATGGCGTGACGATGTGCCGGCCCGAGACGGGCCAGGCTGAGTGGCAGGCCCAGAAGGTCGTTGTAGTTGTCATTTTCGAAGACTGTGGATATCCCCGAGTGGGCAATATTGTCACTGTCAAGGTGGGTAAGGACGGTTGCTATGGCCTTGGTGGTGGTGGTCTTCCCGGCCGTGCCTGTCACGGCGATGACCTGCGGGGCAAGGTGTGCCAGATGGCGGCGCGCCCACGCGCGCAGGGCGAGGCGCACGTCATCGACCGTTACGAGAGTGACGCCACGCGCACCGAGCCAGGCGAGGTCGCGTCGGTCTTCAGCCAGGACCCCGGTCGCGCCCCGCGCCACGGCATCGGCAATGTAGTCGTGCCCGTCGGCCCGCGAAGTGCGGACGGCAACGAAGAGTTCGCCTCCGCGAACATTCCGCGAATCGTGGGCAAACGCATCGAATTCGCGTGCGAAGACCGGCCCGGGAGTCAGTCCGGCAACGTCACCGGTCAGGTCGTCCAGACGGATCATGTCCGGATGGTAGCCGTCGGCTTGGTTCTGTCAATACATCGCGGTCCCGGATACCCGTGGGCCGTGCACCGGGACTTCCCGTGAGAGGCAATGGGGCCGGAAGGGTGACCGGCCGCGACCATGGCCGCGCCGGGAGAATAGTACAAATGTTCTATACTGACCGCGATGGATGGACAGATCGGGCGCGGCCACGACACCTACCCCAATGCTGCCAGGACGCGCATCGCGTGCGTCTGGTTGCCACGGTTCGGGTTGCGCCTGGCGTCGAGGCTGGATCCTCTCTGCCAGACCGGAACGGACAACGAGCAAAGCACCGATGTATCCAGGGGTGATGGGACAGGAGGACGCACCGAGGACGGGGATGTGATGGGGCGTGTCGCCCTGTTCCGTCCGGGCACCCGGTGGCAGGAACTCCTGGAGTGCAGTGACGACCTTGAGGCAGAGGGTGTGGTACCGGGCACCCCCCTCAAGGAAGCGCAGTCACGGCATCCGGATGCGCGCTACCTGCCGTGCGATCCGCCCACCCTCGAAGCAATCCGGGCGGCATTCGGGGCGGTCGTGACGGCACTGGCGCCCTACAGTCCGGTGATCGAACCGGCCTTGGGCGTGGTTCCCGGGGTCGCCGGGACAACCCGCGATGCCGTTCCCGCCGGCGTGCACGTCGATCCGGCACGGGCGGTGATCTTCCTGGACGTGGCAGGCCTCGAGGCACGGTACGGGCCTGAAGACGATCTGGCCCACCATCTTGCCGATACCGCGTCGCAGGCGTCGGGCGGGGATGCCTCCGTTGGCATCGGTCCGGGCAAGTTCACCGCATGGGTCGCGGCAGCGACGGCATTCGCCACGGCCTCACGGACATCCCCGCCATCGGGCGCAACCCCGGCAAGACGTCTCAGGTGGCGTGAAATCTCGGGTGTTGACGAACTGGGCGGTGCTTCTCACGGGAGGCAACCCGGATCCACGGATTCATCACGCCTCACTGGCGCGGAACAGCCGGCGGGGTCGGTTCATCCGACCGGCACAACATGGTTGCGGTCGGCGATGGTCGTCGCACCCGGCACCGAGTCCGTCTTCCTGGCGCCGTTGCCCCTGACAACCTTGCCTCTGGCCTTCGGCGTCCGCCGTGCCCTCGGGCGACTAGGTATCCAGACCCTGGGGCAGTTCGCCACCCTCTCGCCGAATGCCGTCATGACCCGCTATGGGGCGGCGACACGCCATGCCCACGCCCTGGTCACCGGGCAGGACAACGAACCGCTTCGCCCGGTAGCCCCTCCGTTGGCGGCGCAGGTCACCACCACCTTCGAATGGGAGGAGACCGACCTTGACCGTCTGACATTCACCCTGCGCACCCTGGCCGGACAACTCATCGCCCGCCTGCGCACCCTTGCGTATCCGGAAGGCGAGATGCGTGACGATCTGGCGGATTCCGGTGGGGAGAGTGATCCCGCTTTCGATCCGTGCGCGCCAGACCCGTTGCCTGACGAGGAGTTCGCCAATGCGGATTCGGGTGACGACGAGACCGCCCCTCTCCCACCACCGCAGGGGAGAAGGTGGGCAGTGGCAAGCACCAACCGGCGACGACAGGCATTGCCCGAAGTCCCGGCCCCATTCGCCGTCGAGGCGTTGCGTGTCACCTGGCACCTGGCACCGAGGCGCGGACAGGAGATCGCGGATGATGTCGAAGCACTCCTTCGACTCGCCGAACCGGTCGCGACCGAACGAACCCTTGCCGACCACCTGCGATGGCATGTCGAAGGTCTGGATCGCCTGCTCGCCGATCCCGTTACACCCACTCACACCCTTGATTCATGCGCTTCGTCCGGGGCACCGACCAGTGGCATGCAAGCCGTTAGCTACGAATCGACCGGGGTACGTCGAGGCGTCGTGGGAATCACCGTCGAGGCTGCCGGCATCGGCACGCCACCGACGAACCAGTTGACCCTGCACCTGACTGCCGGAGCCCAACCGGGATGGATTCGCACCCGGCGCGATCCGGTTCAACAGGCACGGGCGGCCCGGCAGGTAGTGGCACGGTTGCAAGCCCGGTGGGGTGACGATGCCGTCGGGGAACTCACCACCATGCCGGAATCAGCCCGCCTGCCCGAACACGCCGACCGGTGGGCACAACCGAAGATCGGGGTTCAGGTCGGAATCGCACCAATCACCGCCCGTTCGGCGTCAACACGAAGCGGAACGAAACAACTTGAAACAAGGGGGGGATGGGGAGATGAAGCGAAGCGACTTGAAACAAGGGGGCGACGGGGGGATGGGTCAAGCACGGCACTGACAGACCACGGAGGCACCTCCCTACCCGGCATGGGGGCACCGTACTGGTTGGTCGACCCACCCCGACCTGTTGGGGTGTACCGGGAGAACCCCATGCCCACATCGTTCGCACCCGGCAGGATCCAGGGCCGGCAGTCCGGCACGACACGCCTGGAAACCGGCCTCTTCCCATCAGTTCCCGGGGCGCCTGCCTCTCCCCGTGTCATCCGGACGGGCGGTCCGTGGCCAGTTGTCGATCCGACGGTGCTTGTGGAATCCGATCCACCCCGACGCGACTACTTCCAGGTGGAAACCGACGACCGGCGGGTCTATCTGGTCTACCGCGTCCTTCCAGATCACTCACACCCACCGGAGAAACAGGCATCCGCCACCACCTGGTTCCTGCAAGGCATCTATGACTGACTGCCATCTGAAACCCCACCCCATCCACCCTCATTGGAAGATCCTTCGCTTGGCCATCCCTGCCACATCAGATGAATGCGCGCTTCGGGCGTGAGGCACGATGACGTACGCCGAACTTCACGCACACACGAATTTCTCCTTGCTTGACGGGTCAAGCAGTCCGGAATCAATGGTCGAGGAGGCATCCCGACTAGGACTGCGTGCCTTGGCAATCACCGATCACGACACCTTGTCGGGCATCGTGCGGTTTGGTGCCGCGGCCGAGACCGCCGGACTCCAGGCCATCACGGGCATCGAACTGACCATCGGAAATGGTCCGTACTCCCCAACCCAACCGGGGCAGGGGGTGGAGGCGATTTCGGCGACGGAGTGGGGGCGGAGTACGGCACCCGTGGGAGACACCGATCAGGGAACCTCGCACCTGACACTGCTAGCCGAGACCCTGACCGGCTACCGGAACCTCTGCACGTTACTGACCGAGGCCTACCAATGCGGCGGGCGCGATACCCCATGGGTGCCATTCGAAACCCTGGCCAGGCATGCCACGGGATTGATAGCCCTCTCGGGGTGTCCGCAGGGCGAACTCGGCCAGACACTCGCACGGCATGGCCCTGAATCCGGCATGATGGTGGCGGCGCGATACCGGGAAGCTTTCGGGAAGGAGAACTATTTCATAGAACTCCACCGGCATGGCCTGCCGGGCGACGGTGCCCGCAATGCCGGACTGCAGGAGGTTGCCACCCGTCTGGGTCTGGGATGTGTCGCCACCCAGAATGCCCACTATCACGACGCATCACGCGCGCAACTGCACCACGTCGTCACCTGCATCCGTCATGGCACGACCCTTGCCGACGCCGGGGCGCACCTGCGGGCAAACGACGAGTACCGCCTCAAGTCCGGAGCGGAGATGGCACGCCTCTTCCGCGACGAATGCACCCGGGCCGGGTCCGATCCGCGTCGCGACCCGGTCCGCACCACCCTGGCCATCGCCGAACGATGCACCTTCACCCTGCATGACCTCGTCTATGAGTTCCCGAAACCCCGACTGCCCAACGGGGAATCGGCCCTCAGTTTCCTGACCCGTCTGGTGGAGGCCGGCAAGACCGTCTTCTATCCCGATGCCACGGCCGAGGTCGATGCCCGCCTGCGCCACGAACTGGAGATTGCCGACCAACTCGGCCTATCGGGCTACCTGCTTGTCTTCAAGGAGATCGTCGACTGGAGCCAGTCGCAGGGCATCCTGGTCAGCATGCGGGGATCGGCACCGGCCTCGGCCATGCTCTACTGCATGGGCCTCTGCCCGATCGATCCCCTGGAACACAATCTCCTGTTCGAGCGGTTCTGTTCGCCCGAACGCCGGGAATACCCGGACATCGACCTCGACTTCCCGCACGAACGTCGCGAGGAAGTGATCCAGCACATCTATACGAAGTACGGCCGCGATTACGCGGCGATGGTGTGCGAGGTGAACACCTACCGGGCCCGCAGTGCAGTACGCGATGTCGCAAAGGTGCTTGGGTTGTCGGCCACGCGCGCGCAACGACTGGCCGACGCACTCGACCGGCACGACGATGATCCCCTCGGGCGACTGGCCCGCGAGGATGTGCACGGACGACTGGCGGAGATCCTGGTGGACCTCTCGCGCCAACTGGTCGACAGCCCCCGCCACCATTCGATCCATGTCGGAGGCATGGTGATCTCGGCCGAACCGCTGGCAATGGTCACCCCGATCGTGCCCGCGCGAATGACCGGGCGGACCGTCCTGCCATGGGACAAGGACGACCTGACCATCCTGGCCGAGGTATTCGACGTCCACCTGATCAAGATGGACCTCCTCTCACTGGGGATGCTTTCGGCGATCGGGCGGTGCTTCGACCACGTGGCATCGCTGACGGGCGAACGCCTGGAACTGCACGGATTCCGCTACGACCCACGGGTCTACGACCAGTTGTGCGAGGCAGACACCGTTGGTCTCTTCCAGGTGGAATCACGGGCACAGCAATCCTTCCTGCCCCGGTGGCGACCGCGGAACCTCGCCGACGTCGCCATCTCGGTCGGGGCGATCCGTCCGGGACCGGGAGCGGCCCGGGCAGGCGAACACATCGTGCGTCGCCGGTGGGGACGCGAACCGGTGACCTATCCGGCGCGCGAACTGATTCCCGCCCTGCGCGAGACGTATGGCGTGCTTCTCTGGCAGGAACAGTGCATCCAGGTGGCGGTGATCGCCGCCGGATACACGCCGGGCGAGGCCGACCAGTTGCGCCGCGCAATGAGCCACAAGCGATCCACCGAGCAGATGGAAGCGGTGTGCGAGGAGATGGTCACCCGGATGATTGACCGGGGCTACGACAACGAGACGGCCGAATCGATCCGGGCAATGGTGGTGGGATTTGCCGGATACGGGTTCCCGCGGGCACATGCATATCCCTTCGCACACCTCGCACTGATTTCCGCAACCCTTCGACTGCGCTACCCGGAGGCCTACTACACGGCCCTTCTGAACTGCCAGCCGATGGGCTTTTACGCGCCGCACACCCTGTTATGGGATGCCCACCGCCACGGCGTGCGCGTGTTGCCAGTGCACGTGAACCACAGTGCCTGGCCGTCGACCCTGGAACCAATCCTCCCCGAACCGGTCGCAAACAGGGAGCCAGTCGGCGCAATGCATCACATTGCGATCCGGCTGGGATTGCAGGAGGTGCACGGGCTCGGACCGGCGGCCCGCGAAGCCTTTGAGGAGGCCCGTGCCACCGGACCATTCACCTCGATTGCCGACCTTGTGGCACGGACCCGGTTCGACCGTGAACGACTGGAATGCCTTGCCGAAGTGGGCGCACTCATTGGCCTGCCAACCGGTGACACCACCACTGGGTCCAGTACCGACCGGCGTGCCACGGCTTGGCTGACAGGTGAACTGGCCGGGTTCGGGCAAGGGCACCTGCCCGGACTGGCTGACCAACTGGTCACCCGTCCGACCCTTGCGCCAATGACCGACTGGGAGGAAGTACAGGCGGAATACCGCACCCTCGGCTACGCCCCCGGCCGACATGCCATCGCGTACCTGCGCCCATCCCTCGTGGCGCAACGGGCATTCACCGCCGATTCGCTCGGAAAGCAACGTCACGGACGACTGGTGCGGGCGGGCGGGCTGGTCATCTGCCGACAGCGGCCGGAGACGGCGGGCGGGGTCCTCTTCCTGACGGTTGAGGACGAGACCGGCCTGTTCAACGCCATCGTGCAACCACCCGTGTACGAACGCCTGCGGCGGGTGTTGCGAGGAGAGGGTTTGCTTGTCCTGGAAGGCCCCCTGCAACTGAACGACGGCACGGTCCACATCATGGTGCGCAAGGCATGGCCGTTGCGTCCCGAAACCCCGACCGGCACCACCCGGTCTCACACGGGTGAACTAGTCGGCGTGCGCAGTCATGACTTCAGGTGAGGATCGACAGGGAGACCCATTTCCGAAAGCACACCAGACCACGTTCCAACCCCAACCGGAAACCACTCAGGCCAACCTAGCCACCGACGCCTCACCGTCTCCCTCCACCACGACCAAGCCGTCACGCGTCAGATCACCCAACAAATCAAGCAACCACGCGCGCCGAGACGACGCCTCATATGCAGGGTCAACCAACGGCCCGAGCGCATCCACGGCGATTGACCCGCCAGTGGGTAACGCGCGTAACGCCGCCACCGCACGACCCCGGAACCACCGGCGCGATCCTTCGAAGCGTTCGGGGGAACGCTTCACCGAGACCGGTCGATACGCCTCGCGGGTTTCGGCAACCAGTGCCGCCGGTGCCTTGACTGCTTCCGCGATGGAAAGTGGCACAAGATCATCCCCGAACCCCGGAAGCATCGGGACCGGCGGTTGGGACATGAACGCAACACAATGCGCCGCGACCGGACACTGCCCACACCGTGGTGCCCGCGCCACGCAGACGGTGGCGCCGAGGTCCATCAGGGCCTGGTTCCAGTCGTAGACGTCCTCCGCCACTGGAAGGACATTGCGGGCGATTGCCCACCCGTGACGGTCGGCATTCACTCCCGTTGGGATGGAAACTTGAAAAATTCGGTCAAGAACACGTCGTACATTCGTGTCCAGAATCGGTTCAGGTAGCCCGAATGCAAAGCAGGCGATTGCCCCGGCGGTATATGGGCCAATCCCCTTGAGGGCACGGAGGCCGTCGATGGTGGATGGCAAGGTGGCATCGCCCCGCTCGGTAACCGTCCGCGCAATCTCGTGGAGGCCGACGGCACGACGGTTGTACCCAAGACCAGCCCATGCGCGGATCACCTCGGCACGGGGAGCAGCGGCGAGGTCTGCAAGCGTGGGGAACAAGGCAAGGAAGGCGTGCCATTTCGGCCGTACCCGGTCGACCTGCGTCTGCTGCAACATGGTTTCGGCCACGAGGATTGCGTACGGATCACGCGTGTGGCGCCAAGGGAGATCCCGGCCCTGGCGCCGGTACCACCCAAGAATCACACGGTGCACCTCGGTGACAACCTCGGGCCGGAGACCGGACCCACCTTGGGTCGTCTCGACAGCAATTTGCCCGGAACGCCGCCGATTCGCGGTTCCACGACCGGTCGGCCCGTACACCGACCGATCTGATCCGGTGTCGGGTCGGCTGGAGACGGTTGCATCATCAAAGCGGGGCACGCCCGAATTCTAGGCGACCTGTCCCGTCGCACCCATGAGCTGGAGACCAAACCGGTCCCGTGACCATCACTGGCGTATCCTAATCGGATACAAACGGTGGCCGGGCGGTCGTGTGCACGGCGCGCCAACGACCCGTCCACCCCTTTTTGCCACCCAGGAGACCCTCCACCGCCGATGACTGCCTCATTCCGGTTCACCGTGGAAGCTACGGACCCCGAAACGGGTGCGCGTGCCGGGCGGTTCGAGACACCCCACGGCACCATCCTGACCCCGACGTTCATGCCGGTCGGGACGCAGGCAACCGTGAAATCCCTGACGCCGGACGACCTGACGGCACTCGGCGCCCAGATCATCCTCTCAAACACCTACCACCTCTTCCTCCGCCCCGGCCACGAACGGATCGCCCGGCTCGGCGGACTGCACGGCTTCATGCAATGGAAGGGGCCAATCCTGACCGACTCCGGCGGGTTCCAGGTCTTCTCCCTCGCCCACCTGCGGCAGATAACCGAAGATGGAGTGACCTTCCGGTCGCACATCGACGGCAGCACCCAACGCCTGACACCGGAAATCGCAACCCACGTGCAGGAAGCACTCGGTGCCGACATCGCAATGGCATTCGACCACTGTGTCGAGTTGCCTGCCACCCACGAGACGACCAAAGACGCGATGGAACGCACGCACCGGTGGCTCGAACGGTGCCTCGATGCGCACACCCGGCCCGACCAGGCCCTCTTCCCCATCGTGCAGGGCGGCATCTACGACGACCTGCGAATCGAGAGTGCCGAGACAATCCGCAAGTACGACGCACCCGGCTACGCCATCGGTGGCGTGAGTGTTGGCGAGACCAAGGCAGACGCCCACCGGATCACCGCCCTCGTGGCACCGCGCCTTCCAGCCGACAGGCCCCGCTATCTGATGGGGGTCGGTTCACCCGAGGATCTGGTGAACGGCGTTGCCGGCGGAGTCGACCTGTTCGACTGCGTCCTGCCCACGCGGATTGCCCGCAACGGCACCATCCTGACAGACGCTGGACGGGTCACCCTGACACGTGGGGGCCTGAAGGATTCCGACACGCCCCTAGAGGACGGATGCGACTGCTACACCTGCCAGCACTTCAGCACGGCCTACCTGCACCACCTCTTCAAGGCTGAGGAACTGCTTGGCTACCGGCTTGCAACAATCCACAACCTGCGGTACATGGCACGTCTGGGAACCCGGATGCGTGCAGCGATCATCGCCGGGCGGTACGGTAGTTGGTCGCGCGAATTCCTCGCAACGTACCGCCCCGCGGATGAGTCGGTCGCCCAGGAGCAGCGCACCAAGCGTCTGGCGTCCTGGCAGTCTGTCCGTTCGACGCTTGACGCAGCCGCGGTCCACCGAGTGCCCGACCCGATGCACACCGAGGAACCGCCGAACAAGGACAAGGATGACGATGGTCGGGACGACTGACCTGAACCGCCCAGTCCGATCACGGGCGGCCGGACCGGCAGGGGAAGACGATTCCCGGCGTGAAGTGGTCGCAACGTCACGTGCGCCGCGGGCCCGTGGGGTTCCGCATGCTGAGATCGAACCGGCAGGGAGCAGTGAAGGCGTGGCCGGGGACACGGTGACCGTGGCGGTGGCCGTGCGGGTTGTGCTGAGCGGTGCCCGGATCGTCGCCGGTGCGGATGGCGCAAACCGCCGCGTGAACTGGGCGACAACTCTGCGGGGACGCCCACCAGCATTCGAACCACGTGGTGGTGGCGAACTGGTTCTCGCGCCCGGTGCCACGTTGGAAAGCCTCTACCAAGCGGACCGCGCGCTGACGATCCCTCGCATCCTGGAAGGTCTCGCTACCGCCGGGGCAGTTGGCCTGGTGATCCCCGCGCCGGCTCCGGCAGACGCGATCGTAACCTCGGACCGGCTTGGCCTGCCGCTTATCGAGACGCCTGAAGGGTTCTCGTTCGTAGATGCCGACCGGTCACTCATCTCCCTCGTGCTAGACCGTCGCAGCGAGATGCAGACCCGCGCCAGCGCCTTGTACCGGGAACTCGCGGCGCTTGCCGTCGAAGGACAGGGCGTCGCGGCAATCCTGTCCAAGGCGGCATCAGCAACCGGGCATCTCGCGGTCCTTGAAGACGAGACATTCACCGTTCGCGGAACCGGCGTGCCTCCCGGAGAGGTGGCAACAGACCTGCCAGCCACCCTCACTTCGGTGGAAGAACGCGGACACTTGGTAGCGTGGTTGCGCACCCAGACCGTCAACAGCACCACCCCGCCGTCCACGCCCATCACGGCATCACGGTGGTCAAAGCACCGAGTGGTTGCCCCGGTGTTCACCGGCGAGCGGCTACGCGGTTACGTCAGTTTCTGCGGGCATACGTCCCGTCTCGGGGACTTCGACCTGCTTGCAGTCAGCCGGACGGCGGCGATTTGCGCCCTTGAACTTTCAAAGGAAGACGCCGTCCTGGCCGCCGAACAGCGCGCCCAAGGCGATCTGGTGGACGACCTCTTGCGGGCGGCGGGCGACCCCGAGTTGACCGCACGACCGGCGATGCGCGCCGGTTTGTCACCGACCGGGTCGTTCGGGGTGGTCGTGATCGGGTTCGACACCGATGTCGCACCCGCAGAGGCGACAAACCTGACCGCCTCCCTGCACCGGATGCTCCGGGACCGAGGCATTCCGGCCCTGTGCCGCACCGGGACGACCGAAGTCATCGTCATCTGCGAGGTGGCCGCGGGCACAACCGGGATCGGCGGGGTCGCGCACGACGCAAGCACCATCGATACGTCGTTGCGAACCATCGCAAAGGTGATCCACGAGACCGCCGCGACTCGTCTTGGACAGACCACCACCGGGGCGGGGCTCAGTCAACCCCATTCGCCGCTCGGCCGCTTGCCAGATGCAATCCGTGAAGCGCGCGAGGCGTGGCGGATTGGCAGACGCGTACACGGAGCGGGGCACCTTACCCCCTATGCGGACTTGCGCCTGGATCGGGTCCTCTATGCCTTGCGGGACGCGCCAGAACTGCGTCAATTCTGTGACCAGTCCCTCGGGGCACTGATCGAATACGACCGACGAACAAGCCAGAACCTTGTGGCGACACTTGAGGCATTCTTTGCGTGTCATGGCAATCTGAGCCAGACAGCCGTGCGCTTGCAACTTCACCGGAACTCATTGCTCTACCGGATCGGGCGGATCCAGGAGGTCGGCGCGATCGATCTCGAGGATCCGGAGACCCGCCTGGCCCTTCAGGTTGCGCTCAAGGCACGTCGCCTGCTCATCCCGCTGTAATCGTTCCACACTGGACGGAGATCGATAGTGATGACATCCGAAACCACCGCCGACCGCGCCGCCCTGAGGGAGCGCATCCTGCAACGGGTCCGCGACGAACACGTCCGGTTTATCAACCTCCAGTTCACGGATGTGGTCGGTCTCGTGAAGAGCGTCACCATCCCTGCCCACCAGTTCGAGGATGCCATCGACCACGGGAAGTGGTTTGATGGGTCATCCATCGAGGGATTCGCCCGGGTGGCCGAAAGTGACATGTACCTCGACCCGGACCTCACCACGTTTGCGCTGATCCCGTGGGAACGGGGTGCAGACACGACCGGCAAGGTGATCTGCGATGTCTATACCCCGGAAGGTGAACCATTTCCGGGTGACCCGAGGCACGTCCTGCGCCGGGCAGTCCGTGAAGCAGAGCGCCTTGGTTTCCGGTTCAACACGGGGCCGGAACTGGAGTTCTTCCTCCTCCGCCTCAACACCGACGGCACGGTCAGCCTGACGCCCCACGACGAAGGTGGGTACTTCGACCTTTCCACCGACCTCGCCAGCCAGGTCCGCAAGGAGATGGTGAACGCCCTCGAGGCGCTTGGGATCACCGTCGAGACCAGCCACCATGAAGTCGCAACCGGACAGCACGAGATCGACTTCCAGTACGACGACGCGCTTCGCACCGCCGACAATGCCGTCACATTCCGGTATGCACTCAAAGCCGTCGCGCGACGCTTCGGGCTGCATGCCACCTTCATGCCGAAACCCTTCTACGGCATGAACGGATCAGGCATGCACACGCACATGAGCCTTGCGGATCTGACAACGGGCAAGAACCTGTTTGCAGATGCCTCAGACGAATATGGTCTCTCACCATTGGCGAAACACTTCACGGCCGGTGTCCTGCATCACGCCAGAGGGATGTCGGCCATCCTGTCGCCCCTCGTGAACTCCTACAAGCGTCTCGTCCCCGGGTATGAGGCACCGGTTCACATCAGTTGGGCACGGGTAAACCGATCGGCGCTGATCCGCATCCCGAAGATCTCGGCGGGCAAGCCCCAGAGTGCGCGGATCGAGCTTCGTTGCCCGGATCCCAGTTGCAACCCGTACCTGGCGTTCGCGGTCATGCTGCGAGCAGGCCTCGAGGGGGTCCGAACGCAAATGCTTGTGCCCCCGCCAGTCGAGGAGAACCTGTACGAGTTCGATGCCCAGATGCTCGCACGACACCATGTCCAGACGCTCCCGGGCAACCTCCGCGAGGCACTTGACGAACTCGAACGCGATGAGCTTGTCCGGGAAACCCTCGGACCACACGTCTTCGAACGGTTTGTTGAAGCCAAGCGGCAAGAGTGGGATGAATACCGGACCCGGATCAGTTCGTGGGAAATCGACCGGTACCTCGAGATTTTCTAATCGTGGATCGAGTTGACAACCCGGGACGACCCAGGCGATGGACCGCGGTAGAACATACGGTCTAACTGCTATACTGACCTATCGGTGCGCATGGCGTGCCGATCCGTGATCGATTTTGCCCGGCCTTAGCGTCGGGCGCGGCACCGCCCAATTGGGCAACCGACACCGGTCACGAGCTTCCTGCCTTGAACGAATGTGTCAAGGCACGCCCATGGGAAGGAGTCAGGACTTTGGCGAAACGCCAGTACGAGGCAATACTGATCCTCAATCCGAACGTGACTGAGGAAGAGTTGGGAACCGTTCAGGAACGTGTGCTCAACCAGATCGCGGTGCGCGGTGGCGAGGTCTCCCGGGTGGATACTTGGGGACGTCGACGCATGTTCTACCCGATCAAACACTCACGGGACGGGCATTACGTGATCTGCCACTTCGTCGCAGACGCGCCCGCCATCAAGCTGATCGAGAACAACTGGCGCATTACCGACGGGTTGCTCCGTCACCTCGTCGTTCGTCTGGGTGACGCCTGACCGATGTCGGCACGCACGATCGGCAGGTCCCCCGGTCAAGTGGTCAGCGGACGGTGAATTCCGTTGCTGGTTGCTCCCTAGCATCAATCTTTCGGGTGAGATGTGGTTGGGTTTCCGAATTGAGTGCGTGCATCGACGGTGAAGCGTCACCGTGAACATGTGCGGGAGGGTGCAATGGCCCGTTCGTTGAACAAGGTCATGATTATCGGTCGTGTCGGACGCGACCCGGAAATGAAGTTCACTCCAGGTGGCGAAGCCGTTGCCAATTTTTCGGTTGCGACCAGTCGTTCGTGGCTTGACCAGTCAACCAACGAGCGACGCGAAGTCACTGAGTGGCACAACATCGTCGCTTGGCGCCGTCTTGCCGAAACATGCAAGGAGTTCCTGACGAAGGGACGCCTTGTGTACATCGAAGGACGGCTCGAGACTCGTTCCTGGGATGACCGCGAAACCGGCAAGAAGATGTACCGGACCGAAGTCATCGCCGATGAGATGAACATCCTTGAACCTCGCAGTGACGGTGGTGCCGGCACCCAGAATCGTGGCGACGACTTCGATGGTGATGGCGAGGACCGCGGTTCCCGTCGTCCAGCCGCAGCACCTCGGTCAGCCCGGCCGTCGGAACCGACGCGCAGTGGCGACGGCGGTGCGAGACTGCGCGTCGTGCCCTCACCAGCCCGCGGACCCGTCGACGATCCGGATCAGCATCTGGACCTTGACGACGCCCCCTTTTGAGAACATGGGGACATTGCCGTGCCGCACCCAACGGGGATTGCGGCATGACACCCGAACATTGATATTGGAGAGCCATAGTGGCCGAGACATTTGAACATCCTGCCGAAGCTGTTGAGAGCGCACCGGCAGCCACTGAAAGTTCCGCAGCCGTCACAACCGGGTCCTCTTCGGGCCGTCCTGAGCGCACGTTCCGGCGTGAAGGTCGGGGCGAGGGCCGCGGTGAAGGACGCGGAGGCGAGGGTCGTGGTGAAGGACGCGGAGGCGGACGTGACTTCAGGTCGCGACGCAAGGTCTGCGCATTCTGTGTAGACAAGTCGCGAGTGATCGACTACAAGGACGCTTCGCGGCTGCGCCGCTTCCTCTCTGACCGCGCCAAGATCGAACCCCGCCGCAAGACAGGCGTATGCGCCAAACACCAGCGACGCCTTTCCACCGCCCTCAAGCGCGCACGTTTCCTCGCACTGCTTCCCTACACCGGAGTGCATCTGCGCAACAGCGAACGAAGCGCGTAATCCAAGCCAATCTTTCGCCGGTGACACGACGTGTCACCGGCGATCACGCCTCTGGACTGCCATCCCGCGACACCAGCAGGACGTTCGGGCGCATCCATCGCGTTCACCTGTGCGTTGCCATTCGTGAAGCACCGATGAACTGTTGAACACCATGACCGATGGTCCAGCCGAACCGACACCCACATCCATACCGAGGAAGAAGCCAGCCACAAGATCAGTTGCCCCTAAGGCAACCGGCCTTTCGGTACCTTCGCCTTCACCCAGACGGTCCGCGCCTCCGGGCCCTTCCAAGGGATTTGGCGCCCGTTTCCTGAACTGGTTCTCACCACAGGACCTTCAGCGTGCTCCCGCGGCGGTGCGCGAACAGGTCCAATCTCGGATTGCAGCCGTCGTTCTGGGTGGGATCGCCGTCGTTTCCGTGGCAACCGTTGGTGGCGCCGTCCTCTGGGACCAGGTTCTCTACGGACAGCAGGCAAGCCTCAAGGTCGATGGCAAGACCATCACCCTAGACGAGTACCGGGCCTGGTTCAGTTACCGGCAGAACATCCTGCTGGCAAACCTTCAGCAGGCGGAAGCAAACGGTGGCAGTGCAACCATGCCAACACCCGTGCCGGGCGACAGTGCGGCATCACAGGCGTACAGCATGCAGGAGATGTGGCGTCAACGTGCGTCCCAGCTTCAGGGCGAACTGAACTCCCTAAGCACCTCCTTGACCGACGAGTTCATCGACCGGCCGATCCTCCGGGCCGAAGCCTCTCGACGCAACATCACGATCACGTCCGAGGATGTGGACAAGGAACTCAAGACCATCACCGGTTTCGAGGATCCAGCGGGCACCCCCATACCAACAACTTCCGAAACACCAACGGTGAGTGCAGGGAGCCCTTCCCCTACCGCCCCGGCGTCCACACCAACCGTCATGCGGACCCCGCGCCCAACCCCCACAGTCCGGACCCGAAAGCCGAACACGCTTGAACAGGCAATCCGCGATTACGCGAAGTTCGCCGGATCGACCTACGAGATGGTCCGCGAAGATGCCGAACTCACCATCCTCAAGCGAAAACTCTCCGAGGCATTCGGAGAGGAAGCCCCAAAGACCGGCGAGCAAGTGAAGGCCAGGCATATCCTGGTTGGGGACGAGGACGCTGCTCGCAAAGTCCTGGACCGCCTCAAGTCTGGCGAAGAGTTCGATGCCCTCGCGGCCGAACTCTCCACCGACGGCAGTAACAAGGACAAGGGTGGGGATCTGGGTTGGTTCGGGCGAGGCACGATGGTGACGCCATTTGAGGACGCGGCCTTCTCACTCCCGGTCGGCCAGATCAGTGAACCCGTCAAGACACAGTTCGGGGTACATGTCATACGGGTGGATGAGAAAGATTCGACCAAACCCCTGGAAGAGAGTCAGTACCAGAGGGTAAAGGAAGAGGCGTTCACGAAGTGGATAGCCGCTGAGCGCGACACCAAGAAGCCGGAACGGTTGATGACCGAGACGATGCGGAACTGGGTCGTCAAACACGTGACCCCGCTGAACCCGACTGCCCTGAAGTCGTGAGCATCGCGGGTGGCCTACGCCTCTCCGGAAACCCCTGATCACCAGGCGACGACATCGTCTCGCGTTGCCCACTACGGCTGCGGAAACAGCCAGGCGTCCGGTGTCGGATATTGATAGCCCACCGGGTATGACTTTCCCAAAGGCACCGGAAGACTTCCCGTTGGTGCAGCACCGGACACCCCAAAGATTGTCCTCGCCACGGCTTGCAACGATGCCGGTCTCATCGAATATCCAGTGACGAATGCGTCGACCTCGCCGACGAGCGAAAAATCGTACGGGAGCCTTAGGGCAACCACGATGATCGGTACGTCCGCGAGGCGGAGCGCGTCGAGGAGAATTGGCTGGGAAGCGAACATGCCCGTGTTGTACGTGCCAACAATCACCAGGCCGGCCGACCGGGCGCACTCGGAGGCCGCCAATCGTTCCGGGCGTGGTGGATCAAGTCCCACCTCAACCACCTGAATGGCGGGATGCAAGGCGCGGACGGCATCGGCAAGCGTGGCAGGCCC
>Ga0209598_10000903_pt1 | contig 24097 bp, 21 predicted proteins | sample M_140807_EF_Meta_FD_187317 | JGI IMG/M metagenome (GOLD analysis project Ga0209598, IMG submission 187317) | Freshwater microbial communities from Lake Montjoie, Canada to study carbon cycling - M_140807_EF_MetaG (SPAdes) (version 2) | ecosystem: Environmental > Aquatic > Freshwater > Lake...
AAAGGAATTGCTGCCGGACTGCCACTTGCAGGTGTTACTGGCCGTGCTGAGATTATGGACTCAATTCATCTTTCAGGTCTTGGTGGCACATATGGTGGAAATCCAATTGCATGTGCAGCAGCCCTTGGCGCAATTGAAGTGATTGAACAAGATAATTTAGTTGAGCGCGCCAAGAAGATCGGCAAGATCATGCATGATGCCTTAACGGATATGGCTAAGAAGTATCCAATTATTGGTGAGGTTCGTGGGCGTGGGGCAATGCAAGCAATTGAATTAGTAAAGCCTGGAACAACTGATCCAAATCCAGAGGCATTAACTGCGGCAATTAAATATTGCGTAAATAAAGGTGTATTAATTCTCTCAGCTGGGACTTACGCCAACGTAATTAGATTACTTCCACCCCTTGTTATTGAAGAGGATTTACTGCGTGATGGCCTATCTGTATTAGATGAGGCATTAGCTTCAATTAAGTAATGTCCGTCCACCACCTAAGAGATATCAAGCCAACTGATGCCAGTTGGGTATTTGATGCCTGCCAAGATGAACAAATTCAATACTGGACCACTGTGCCAAAGCTATATTTGATGGAGCATGCAAATGGCTTTACGGTTAATGCGCTAAATGAATACAAGATTTGGGTAATTGAAAATGAAGAAAGTAAACCAGTTGGGGTAATTTCAATTCATAAAGTTGATGAACATGGCGTTGCTGAGATTGGTTACTGGGTGGCTCCTTGGGGCAGGGGTTCTGGCGCAGTTGTTGATGCAATTGGCGAGTTAGAAAAGCTTGCAAAAAATTATCCAAATATTAAAACTATTCAAGCCACAATCTCTGATTTAAATGATGCATCCCAAAAAGTTGCACTTCGCGCAGGCCTACTTAAACAAGAAGCATCTTGCAAAGCATGTCCAGCGGGTGGAGTTGATACCCCCGCTACCTATTACCGAAAGGTTTTAGCGGTCTAAAACATTTCTAGTTGGTGAGTACGCACCACCTGATTTTTTAAGCGCGATTGCTGACAAAGCCTCAAGTACAACTCGGTTAGCCAAGATTGCAGTGATATCACTGCTGTCATAAGCAGGTGCTACCTCAACCACATCAATTCCAACAATTGGTAGTTCAAAACAAATTCTTCTAACTGCTTCAAGTAACTCTCTACTTGTCATTCCCCCTGGCTCTGGTGTGCCAGTACCGGGCGCCATACCTGGATCAACTACATCAATATCAACGGATAAAAAGACACCATCACAACCATCAGTAAGGATGGCAAATGATTCATCTAATACCGCTTTCATTCCGCGGTGATGAATCTCAGTCATCTCATAAGATTTCATACCTTTTCCAGCCATCCACTTTAAAGTGGCATCATCTGGCCAGTAACCACGAAGTCCTAATTGCAAAAAGCGATCTCCTCTAACAGATCCTGATTCAATTAATCTGCGCATTGGTGTTCCATGACCAATAAGAGCGCCAAATTGATCCTCACCTGTATCAGCATGGGCGTCAAAATGAATCATAGAAACTTTGCCCTTACCTAAATGGTTTGCAATTCCCGCCACATCAGCTGATGCAATTGAGTGATCTCCCCCTAATACAACTGCGATTGCACCCGCCTTTGAAATCTTCTCAGTTGCAACCTCTAAAACCTTAAGAGAATTAACTATATCCCCACCTGACATTAATAAATCACCTGCATCAAAAATCTTTAGTTTTTGCAGTGGATCTATTCGCATTGCAAGATGTGGCCGAGAGGCATCATGAGGAAGGTAATCGCCCATTCGAATAGCTTGCGGACCCATCTTCGCCCCTGATCTATGGGATGTACCGCTATCAATTGGCGCGCCAACAATAATTACATCTGCACCTTTATAGCTTTCAGGCTTATCTAAATCACATCTTGGAATTCCAAGAAAAGTGAAATCTGGGCCATACATGTTGCCGATGTTGGTCATAGACTTAAGTATATATCTAGTAGTTAAAGCAGTAGCATTTAGTCTGCTCAAAATTGCAGGACCATAGTTTTAGGAAGGACTCAAGTGCGTTTTCTAGATTGGCTTGCAGATTTAATTTTCGGTAAGCGCATTGAGCTCTATGACCCAGAAACTGACCAGTCGATTCATAAAATTAGAATTAGAAGGCGTAGTTCAAATGAAAATGACCCTTATGGGTTAGACGGCTAAGTTAAAAAAATTAGTTCTTGCTTTAGTTATGACTTCTTTCTCTTACGGCTAACTACTTGGCCGACTATAACAATGATTAATGCGATGAAAAACATCGCACTACCAATCACATTTGCTTGTGCTGGAATACCTCGAGCCGCTGATACATAGACAAACTTAGGAAATGTAGAAACTGTACCGGAGTTAAAGTTAGTAATAATAAAATCATCAAATGAAAGTGAAAAGGCCAAAAGTGCAGCGCCAGCGATTCCTGGCATCACCAGTGGCAAAGTTACATATCTAAAGGTTTCTTTCTCATTTGCATAAAGGTCCATCGCAGCTTGTTCAAGACGTGGATCTAATGATGCAATTCGTGCTTTCACAGTTACCACAACGAAGGAAATACAAAACATCACATGTGAGATAACGATGGTCCAAAAACTAGGGTTAATGCGAAGATTTAAAAACATTGCTAGCAAAGATGCGCCAAGTACAACTTCAGGTGTTGCCATTGGGAGGAAAATAAGAAGATTTGTTGATGTGCGCCCTTTGAATTTATATCTACCTAGTGCAAAAGCGATCATTGTTCCTAATGCCGTTGCAAGTGATGTTGAAATCACACCAATCTTTAGTGAATTACCTACCGCCTCACAAACCTGCGGAGCACCACATGGATTCTTCCAATTATCAAAGGTAAATCCTTGCCAAACTAAATTGCTCTTACCAGCATCATTAAATGAGAATGCAAAGGTGTATGCAACTGGAATAAATAGATAGATAAATGCCAGAGCTGCATAAATTCTTACTAAATTTCGAGAAAACCATCTAGAAGCACGATGGCTCAAACTTGGCATTGGAGCGTTAATAGTTGTCATACCAACTCATCTGTTCCAGATTTTCGAATATAAAGTGTTACTAAAATCAAGATTGTTGCCATTAAGGTAAATGAAAGTGCAGCAGCAGTTGGGTAATCCACCACTGCAAAGAAGCGAGACTCGATAACATTTCCAATCATCTTGGTATTTGGATTACCTAAGAGGGCAGCGTTTACATAATCACCGGCTGCTGGGATAAAGGTTAAAAGTGTGCCAGCAACTACCCCAGGCATTGAAAGTGGCAGTGTCACCTTTCTAAAAGTAGTTAAACCATTTGCATATAAATCCCCAGCTGCTTCAAGTGTTCTTGGATCGATTCGTTCAAGGCTTGCATAAAGTGGCAAGGTCATAAAGGGAAGAAAGTTATAGGCAAGGCCAATTACTACCGCAGTTGAGGTGTTGTTTATTCGAAACAATTCATCCACAAATGGCAGTGCTTGTATTGTCGAAACTACAGGCCCTGAGTCGGCCAGAATCTGAGTCCAAGCAATAGTTCTTAAAAGAAATGATGTGAAGAATGGCGCAATTACCATTACCAATAAAATGTTTCGATATTTGCCTGACTTAAAAGCTATGGCATAAGCAAGTGGGTATGAAATTGCAAGAGCTAAAATTGTGGCAAGGGCTGCGTAGAAGAAAGATCTTACATATTGGTCTTGATTGGCAATAAATGCATCCACATAATTTGCAAAGCGAAGCTTTTGTTCATAAACACCAACCTGAGCACCGTCAGGCCTGACCATTGTTGAGGTGCTAGCGAGTGAAAATATTGGAATAATAAAAAATGTAACTAACCAAATTAAGCCTGGTGCTAGTAATAGGTAGGGCGTGAGAGATTTACCTTTTAAAACGTTTTTAGTAGCTGAAGTTGAAGATGAAACTGCGTGCAGAAAAGCCATTACTTACTCTTCATCATCAAGATCAGAGCCAGCATTAATATCGCCAGCACCATCTAATGCAAATGTATGTTCTGGATCCCATTCAAGTGAGACGGTATCTCCAACTCGAAGATCATGTAATCCTTCATCATTTTGTTCAAAAACTACTAACTCTAAGTCCCAAGGCGAACGAACCATGTACTGGGTTGAGGTACCAACAAATGAACGATCTGTTACTACGCAATTCTTAATTGAGTTAACTCCTGTGTCATCTAATCGCAGTTTCTCTGGGCGCACACCTAAAAACACAGATTCATTAGATGTGGCAACTCTTGATGTTGGCACCTCAAAATTTAATCCATTGGCCGTAACTATTGCCTTATCCCCGCTCCTAGATGTGACCTTTCCTTTAATCAAATTGCATTGACCTAAGAAGTTGGCAACGAAGGCGGTCTTTGGCGCCTCATAAAGGTCAGTGGCACTTCCCATTTGTTCAATCTTTCCTTGATTCATTACAGCAATGGTGTCTGCCATTGTCATAGCTTCTTCTTGATCATGAGTGACGTGAATAAAGGTAATTCCAACCTCAGTTTGAATTCGCTTTAACTCAATCTGCATCTGCCGGCGAAGTTTTAGATCAAGTGCGCCAAGTGGTTCATCAAGTAATAAAACCTCTGGTCTATTAACAATTGCTCTAGCAACTGCAATTCGTTGTTGCTGACCGCCTGATAATTGATTTGGTTTGCGCTCAGATAGATGGCCCATCTCAACCAGCTTTAGTGCATTTTCAACCTCGGTCTTAACATCTTTGATTCCGCGCCGGCGTAAACCGAAGGCAATATTTTCAAAGATTGTAAGGTGAGGAAATAGTGCGTAGTTCTGAAATACTGTATTTACATTTCGTCGATATGATTTTTGAGTCGTAATATCAGTATCACCAATTGAAATAGTTCCAGCACTTGGCTCTTCAAGGCCAGCAATCATTCTTAGTGTTGTGGTTTTACCGCAACCAGAAGGTCCAAGGAGTGCGAAAAAAGAACCATCTGGAACTACTAATGAAAGATCATCCACGGCGCAAAAATCACCGTAGTGTTTTGAAACCCTATCTAACTTTAAGTCACCGGTGTCTTGTGAGACCTTGGTATTCGCCATCACCAGCTACTTGTCGAAAGCCTAATTGCCAATAGCTTCATCAAATGCTGTTTGGAATTTAGTGCTCTCATCAGTGCTCAGAGATCTAAATACCTTCACCTTCGCAAGAGTGGCAGCATCTGGGAAAATAAATGGGCTAGCAGCAAGTTTTGGATCAATTTTTTCAAGTTCAGGCTGAGCGGCCTCAACTGGACAGATGTAGTTCACATAAGCCGCTACTTGGGCTGCAACTGCTGGCTCGTAGTAGTAGTTCATTAACGTCTCGGCATTTTTCTTATGAGTTGAAGTTGATGGAATTAACAAGTTATCACTCCATAAAGTTCCGCCTGACTCTGGGATAGCAAAATCAAACTTGCCACCTGACTCAGATTTCAAAATAAAGATGTCCCCAGACCAACCAATTACTGCGTTGGCATCCCCACGCTTTAGATCTTCAGAGTAAGAATTACCCTTAACTTGGCGAATAAAGCCATCCGCAATCTTTTTCTTGAAGAAATCAATTGCATTCATGTATTGATCCTCAGTGAAGTTAGATGATGGATCCACTCCCTGATGAAGCATGATCACACCAATTGTGTCCCGCATTTCAGAAAGAACTACAACCTTGCCTTTATTTGCAGGGGCAAAAAGATCATCCATTGTGCGAACACCCTTAGGAAGTTTTTGGGTATTCCAACCAAAGCCGGCAAAACCTGATTGCCAGGTTAATGAGTACTGACGACCCTTATCAAAACCAACATCAGCTAGCACTTGGCGGATATTGGATTTGTTTGGCACATTAGCTGGATCTAATTTTTGGGCATATCCCTGTTCAATAAATCTTGCTGCCATCCAGTCAGTTGGTGCGACAATGTCATAACCAATATCGGAACCGATTGAAAGTTGTCCTTGTACTTTTCCATAAAATGTATTGTTGTCATCGATTGCCTCTTCATAGGTAACCTTTAAACCACTCTGCTTTTCAAAGGCAGCAAGAGTTGGATAAACCTTTGTACCCTCATCGAAATCTAAATAAAACGGCCAACTTGCCCAACGCACAATTTTTTCAGTATCACTAACATCAACTGCAACCTTTGCGCCAGTAGATGAACCTGTGCCACATGCTGCTAATAAACCAGCCGCTGAAACTGCGCCTACACCAGCAAGAACTGAACGACGAGAAACCTGGGCGCGAATAATTGCGCGAGCTTCAGGAGATAAGGAGTTGATATCTTTCTTCATTGGTTCTCTTTCTTACTCTTCTAGAAGGAACAGATAGGTGAGCTGGGGGAATCTGGGAAAATCTATCAGGCGTTTAGGTTTGTCATCACGTGTTTAATGCGGGTGTACTCCTCAAATCCATAAGAAGATAGGTCCTTGCCAGTACCTGAGTGCTTAAATCCACCATGTGGCATCTCGGCCACCATCGGGATATGGGTATTAATCCACACGCAACCAAAATCAAAGGCCTTTGCCATTCGCATCGCTCGGCCATGATCCTTAGTCCAAACACTGGAGGCCAATCCATACTTAACGCCATTGGCATAACGAACTGCCTCAGCCTCATCCTTAAACTTTTGCACAGTAATAACTGGCGCAAAGATCTCATTTTGAATCATCTCATCATCTTGCTTTAGATCTGCCACCACAGTTGGATTCCAGAAATATCCAGGACCCTTAATTGCAGTACCACCTGCTGTAACTCGTGCGTGGGCTGGCACTCGATCTATGAAGCCCTGCACTCTAGCTAATTGATTTGCGTTATTGACTGGGCCTACCAACACATCTTCATTTGGCATACCAACTTTAATTACATTTTTTGCCTGCTCAGAAAGCAGCGCAACCACATCATCATAAGCACTTGCCTCTACTAACACACGAGTTGCTGCGGTGCAATCTTGACCGGCGTTGAAGTAACCAGCAACTGCGATCCACTGACAAGCTGCCTCTAAATTAGCATCATCAAAGATTACAACTGGCGCCTTGCCACCTAACTCAAGGTGTAACTTCTTTAAATCTTTAGCGGCGCTTCCGGCAACCTCCATACCAGCTCTTACTGAACCAGTAATTGAAACCATTTGTGGAATCTCATGTTCAACTAATGCTCTACCAGTATCGCGATCTCCCACCACAACATTTATTACACCCTCTGGTAAAAACTCCTGCATTAACTCTGCCATCCAAAGAGTTGAAACTGGAGTGGTATCACTTGGTTTTAACACCACAGTATTTCCAGCAGCAATTGCTGGTGCCCACTTCCAAACCGCCATCATCATTGGGTAATTCCATGGAGTTACCTGCGCACAAACACCAATTGGTTCACGACGAATAAAGGATGTGTGACCTTTAAAGTATTCACCGGCCGATTTTCCTTCTAAATTTCTGGCAGCTCCTGCAAAAAATCTAATTTGATCAAGCATTGGACCGATCTCTTCGGCCCGAGTAACTGCAATCGGTTTACCGGTATTTTCTGATTCAATTCCAATTAACTCTTCACTTCTTGCCTCAATTGCATCTGCAATTTTATTTATTGCCTTCTGTCGCTCCCCTGGAGTTGATTCCTTCCAAACTTCAAAGGCACTTGCTGCAGCGACCATTGCCTTATCAACATCTGCTGCGTTTGAGACTGGAGCTTTTGCAAAAACTTGACCGGTTGCTGGATTAATTAAATCCTGGACCTTATCTGAAGTGGCACTTACTTTTTTACCATTGACAAAGTTTTGCAGCGTTTTCACTAAATACTCCTTGGCTAATTAACTTAAGCGAAAGTCTAGTTATCTGCGCAGCTCTTATCAATAGAGCAATTATTTAAGATTCGTTACTTATTTTTTTTCCGATGCCGCCAATTGACCACAGGCACCATCAATCTCCCGTCCTCTGGTATCGCGCACCGTAACTGGCACCCCATACCCTTCCAAAATTTCAACAAAGGCTCGCTCATCCTCTGATCGGGACGCCGTCCACTTAGAACCAGGGGTTGGATTTAATGGAATCAAATTAACATGAGCATTTTTATTTTTTAATAGCCGCCCTAATAAATCAGCTCGCCATGCTTGATCGTTAATATCTCTAATTAATGCATACTCAATTGAATACCGCCTGCCAGTTTTAGCTTCATACTTATCAGCAGCTTGTAGTACCTCTCGCACTTTCCATCTTGAGTTAATTGGCACCAAGGTATCGCGCAACTCATCATCTGGAGTGTGAAGTGAAATTGCAAGGGTTACTGGAATATCTTCTTCAATTAACTTTTCAATACCGCTCACCAAGCCAACGGTAGAAAGTGTTACCGATCTTGCCCCGATTCCTAAACCATCAGGCTGAGGATTGGTAATATTTCTAATACTTTGCATTACTGCTTTGTAATTTGCCATTGGCTCACCCATACCCATGAACACCACATTAGACAACCTTGTTGGCCCACCTGGCATCTCACCTGAATCACAAGCACGGGCAGCCATCATCACCTGCGCAGTAATCTCACCCGCTGTTAAGTTTCTAGTTAATCCTGCTTGGCCCGTTGCGCAAAATGGACATTGCATGCCGCATCCTGCTTGGGATGAAATGCAAACTGTTGTTCGATCGGTGTAACGCATTAAGACTGATTCAACTAGAACCCCGTCATGTAATCGGAATAGATCTTTTCTAGTTTTACCACCATCACAAGTTACAGATTTAACTAGTGTTAATAATTTGGGCAAAAATGCTTCACCTAATTTTGTATGTAAATCCTTTGGAATATCGGTAAAGCTTTCAACATCATCATTATGGTGAGTGAAAAAATGCACCGCCAATTGATTAGCTCTAAATGCTGGCAGATCCAACTCAGCTGCCCGCTCTTTGCGCTCGGCCGGGGTTAAATCAGCAAGATGTATCGGTGTTTTCTTCTTAACCGGTGGAGCGTCAAATATTAATTCAGCCATCTATAAATACCGATTAATTAATTCAATTGCAAACCAAACAGCTGGGGCTGTGAAAAGGGCAGAATCTAATCGATCCATAATCCCGCCATGGCCTGGTAAAAAGTTAGACATATCTTTAATAGCTAAATCACGTTTAATCGCAGATTCAATTAAATCACCACAGGTAGCGGTAACAACTGTCATTAATCCAATCAAAGCGCCAACATACCAAGTGGTTTCAAAGAGGTAATGAAAAATCGCAGCCCCACCAATTACCGCAGCAATCGCTCCACCAATAAGTCCTTCCCAGCTTTTCTTAGGACTAATGCTGGGCGCAATCTTGTGTTTACCAATTAATACTCCAGCAATATAAGCAAAGGTGTCATTACAAGCAATTAAGGCAACCAATGCAAAAATCCTAGTTGCTCCATTTTCATGATTTGCTAGCAGCAAAATAAATCCACCAAGGACTGCTAGGTAAAAGGTGATAAAAACAGCAGAGGTGGATCTTTTAATAAAATCTTTTTGAGAAATCAAAAGCAGCGTGAACATTAATATCGGGATTGTAAGACCGGTTGCTACTGCAAGTCCTTGGGTATTGCCATACCAAGTTGCAATTAATAAAACTGAGGCGGCAATCATCAAGACATAATCCGGTAGATCGATTCCGCCTTTGCCATATGCAGCGGTAATCTCTCGAATTCCAACCATGATTACAATCCAAATTAGGGCAAAAAATAAAAGCGGTTCAGTATTGATGGTGCCAAAGATTAATCCCAGTAAAAATAGGGATACTAAAATAGATGGAAGAAGTTTGCGACCTGCTTTTTTATTTATCGCATCATTTATTGCGTGCAGGTCTGCCATCATTAAACCTCGAGCAGCTCAGCTTCTTTATGCTTTAGCAGCTCATCAATTTTGCTGGTGTGCTCACCTGTAACTTTTTCTAGCTCTTTTTCAGCCCTTGCTAAATCATCTTTGCCAACCTTGCCATCTTTTTCTAATTTCTCCATCGCCTCTTTCGCACTTCGCCTAATGGCGCGAATTGAAACCTTTGAATCCTCCGCCTTGCCCTTTGCAACCTTAATAAACTCTTTTCGTCGCTCTTCCGTTAATTGTGGGAAGTTGACTCGAATTACCGTGCCATCACTTCCTGGGTTAACACCTAAATCTGAATCCCTAATTGCCTTTTCAATTGCTGCCATTGCGCCTTTGTCATAAGGAGTAATTAGAGCAAGCCTGGCCTCTGGAACTTGCACTGTTGCAAGTTGGGATAAGGGAGTGCCAGTGCCGTAGTAATCCACCATTAACTTTGCAAACATCGCCGGGTGCGCTCTACCGGTTCGGATGGCAGCGAAATCCTCTTTAGCAACATCAATTGCTTTATTCATCTTGGTGTTGCACTCAACTAGTGAGGTATTTAAGTCTGACATTTTCCCATCTCCTTTAATTAATCCAACTCTACTAGCAAACTACAAAGGGTAATAAATAAGGCTTAGGAAACTAGTGTGCCAATGCTTTCACCAGATACTGCCCGCCTGATATTGCCTTGATTTTTTAGATCAAAGATCACAATTGGCAGTTTGTTCTCACGGCAAAGTGCAAAGGCAGCTGCATCTGCAACTGCTAGTGATTTACTTAAAACCTCATCATAAGAAATTGATTCATACTTTGTTGCACTCTTATCTTTACGTGGATCTGCAGAATAAACACCATCCACACCACTTTTTGCCAAAAGTAGTGCGTCCACACCAATTTCAAGTGCGCGTTGAGCTGCAACTGTGTCAGTGGTAAAAAATGGCATTCCAGCCCCTGCTCCAAAAATTACAACTCTGCCCTTTTCTAAATGTCTTATCGCACGACGTGGCACATAAGGCTCTGCCACCTGACCCATTGTGATTGCAGTTTGCACGCGGGTTTCAATACCCTCTTTTTCTAGAAAATCTTGAAGCGCTAAACAATTCATTACCGTACCAAGCATTCCCATGTAATCAGCACGCGCTCTATCCATGCCGCGTTGTTGCAGCTCTGCTCCTCTAAAGTAATTTCCACCGCCAACAACAATGGCAATCTGCGTTCCGCTTCTAACAACCTCTGCGATTTGATTTGCTACATCATGGACTACATCAGGATCAACACCGATGCCTTTTTCCCCACCAAATACTTCACCAGATAATTTAAGGAGCACTCGTTTATAACCTTTACGTGGCATGAGCGCTCCTTTAATTAATTTATTATTACTAGTTTACTGACCTACGCGGAATCTATTAAAGGCAGACACGGCCGTTTTGGCCTCATCCAGAATTTGCTGCACTGTCTTTTTAGCATCCTTAGCAAATGCTTGCTCAAGCAGTGAAACCTCTTTAACAAAGCCGGTAACTCGGCCCTCCACAATCTTGGCGATTGATGCTTCAGGCTTTCCTTCTGCCTTTGCTGTCTCTTCCGCCAATCTTCTTTCTTTAGCAATTTCATCAGCTGGTACTTGATCTCGGCTAACAAAAAGTGGTGCAAAGGCTGCAATATGTTGGGCAATATCTTTGCCAACATTTTCAGCAGCACTCTTTAGTTGAACTAAAACACCAACTTGTGGTGGCAGATCAGGAGATGTTTTGTGTAGGTAAAGTGAGACTGGTGAACCAGTTAAAACACTGATTCGTTTAATCTCAATCTTCTCCCCTAACATCGCATTTCCCTCATCGACTACCTCTTGCACAGTTTTACCTGTTGCAAGCTTTGAAGATAAAAACTTATCTAGCTCACCAATTTTTGATGCTGCTAAATGGTTTAACAACTCATCAGCTAAAGCTTGAAACTTTTCACCCTTTGCCACGAAATCAGTTTCACAATTTAACTCAAGCATTACACCTAAGTCACCTTCAGCTTTTGCTGTTACCAAGCCATTTGAGGTGGCGCGGCCTTCTCGTTTTGTAACACCTTTTTGACCTTTAACACGGATGATCTCTACTGCTTTTTCATAGTTACCATCTGCTTCGTCCAATGCTTTTTTGCAATCAAGCATTCCGGCAGCGGTTTGCTCCCGTAATCTCTTAACATCCTCTGCTGTGTAAGCCAACTTATGCACCTTTGTTTTCAGTTGGCTCTTTGATTAGATCTTTTTCCCAATCAGCAAGAGGTTGTTCAGCAGTTTTCTCTGCAGCAGCGGCTGCTTCAGCAGCTGCCTTGTCAGCAATCTTTGCTGCATTTGCTGATCTAATTTGAAGGCCGGCAACAATTGCATCTGTCATCACTCGAGTAAGGAGTGCGATTGAACGAATCGCATCATCATTTCCAGGAATCTTAAAATCAACCTCATCTGGATCACAATTTGTATCCAAGATTGCAATCACTGGAATACCAAGCTTCTTCGCCTCAGCAACAGCTAAGTGCTCCTTCTTAGTATCTACTACCCAAATTGCTGAAGGCAGCTTTGTCATATTACGAATTCCATCAAGGTTCTTATTTAACTTCTCGCGCTCACGGCGAAGAACAAGTAACTCTTTTTTGGTTAGAAGTTGGTCATTTGCTGTCTCCAACGCCTCTAACTCTTTTAATCTAAGCACGCGCTTATAAACAGTTGGGAAGTTGGTAAGCATGCCGCCTAGCCATCTCTCTGTTACATAAGGCATACCAACTCGAGCAGATTGCTGCTTGATTGGCTCATGTGCTTGTTTTTTGGTACCGACGAAAAGTACGTGGCCACCCTTTGCAACTGCATCTTTAATAAACTCATAGGCTGAATCAATTAGCGCTAATGATTGTTGGATATCGATGATGTAGATGCCATTGCGCTCAGTGAAGATATAGCGCTTCATTTTTGGATTCCATCGACGAGTCTGATGTCCAAAGTGAACACCGCTGTCGAGAAGTTCTCGCATTGTTACAACTGCCATTTAGGCACACTCCTTTTTCACTCATTTTTACCTTAAGGTAAGAAAAGAGCACTCGGTTTGTGATCTAGCAATTTGCTAAATCCCTAGCATCTTCGAACCGAGTAGTTATCACTAACTACACCGAACAGGTTCTTAAGTTCTTAATTAGTAATCAATTAATCACTTTAAGATGCGTGAAGTCACAAAATTTTCATTTCGTGCTGAGGCAAATCCTACCTGAACTTTCACGCCCCAATTTCCACAGCATCCACACCCAGGCCGCACGAGGTAGGGCATAAATAAAGCAAAATTAAGGGGTGAAATACACCTACCTGCTAACCACCTTGGTAATTGAGGTAGTTATTGGAATCTTCTTTGGTGATTATGAAAATATAAGTTGTGAAAGTACTAGCTACTGCGCAAATCTAGATTCAAGCTATCTGCGCCGCAGCTTTTAATTCAGCTATTAATAATTTTGCCAAGTATGGCGTGATCTGCCACTGCTCTAGTAATTGCAGATACCGCTCTTTATCCAATGATGCAGGTGTGGCTCCAGTAAAGACTGCTCTAATTAAAATATTGCGAGCAGTGTGCTCCCCACCAATAAACTCCACAATATCTACACGGTAGCCAAGTAACTTTAAAATTTGAGCCCGTAGTGAATCAGTCATTAAATCAACCAACCGCTCCTTAACAAGTCCATACTTTGTTAACAAGGCCCATGGCTCAGGTGATTCTTTAATCTGTGTTTGTAACTCATGCATGCAACAAGGAGCTGCCATGATTACCTTCGCTTTATTTTTTACCGCCCAATAAATGGCGTCATCAGTTGCGGTATCACAGGCGTGAAGTGCGATCGCAATATCAACCTTTTGATCAGCTGTATCAGCAATTTTTGCGGCAATGAATTTGGCATCAATCTTTAACTTAGCTGCCACCTTTTCATTATGTTGCTTAGAATCCTCCCGCTCATCTACCCCAAGAATTGAAACTTTCTGGTACTTATCCTTTAAAAACTCTTGAACGGCAAAGGTTAGGTAGGCATGACCACAACCTAAATCAACTACAGAAATCTCATCTTGATTATTTAAATCAGTATCTAAAGTTTGGCTTATCAATCTTAAAAACTCATCCACCTGCTTGTACTTATCCATTTTGCTTGGCTTAATTCGACCCAACAGGTCAGATAAATCAAGTGCTTTAAATACTTGATTACTCTCAGGCAACATCCGCATCTTTTGGCGATCATGGGATAGATCCCTGCTTAATTTCACCTTGCTAGTTGCAACTAATGCCTCATCCTTTTTAGAGATCCTCACCTGGTAGGACTCATCTTGAGTATCTACTAATAAGTTGGCGTATCCACTTTCAAATAATTGGCTAAAGTTAAAATCAGCTGCCACATTTTTAGTTATATCTTTCTTGCCATCACTTGAGATTACCTGCCACTTAATCTCATCCTTTATTAAGACCTGCCTAATATCAATGCGCTCATACTCGGTTTGCATATTTCGCCGCCGGCCAGAGAGAACTGCTCTAACAAAACTTTCTGATCTAATTCGTTCATCTAATTGCGTAATTGCAACTGGTAATTCAATCTTCACAAACTACGCCCTCGGGTGTGCTTGCTTATAAGCAGTTTGTAAACGTTCTGGGGAGACATGGGTGTAGATCTGAGTGGTAGATAAAGAGGCATGTCCTAATATCTCCTGCACAGTTCGCAAATCCGCTCCACCTTCAAGTAAATGTGTTGCAGCAGAGTGGCGAAGTCCATGTGGTCCCATCTTGGCGCCAACTGCTTTCATTGCCTCATAGACAACTTCGCGCACAGTTCTTTGATCAATTCTTTTGCCGCGGCTACCTAAAAACAAAGCATCAGCGGAAGAATTAGTCACAATCTCATCTCTGCCATTTTTTAAGTAATTATCAATTGCGCGCATCGCTGGCAAGCCCAATGGCACAACCCTTTGCTTATCCCCTTTGCCAATAACATTTAAAGTATTTCTAGATCGATCAACATCACTTAGGTTTAATCCACAAAGCTCAGAAACTCGAATACCTGAACCATATAAAACCTCAACTAATGCTAAATCTCTAACATTTACTGCAGTTGCCTCCTCAACAGATTTAACCTCAAGTGCTTTTAATACCGTTGCCGCTTCATCAACATTTAAAACCTCTGGCAATACTTTATGTGGTTTTGGAATTGCAAGATTTGCTCCAAGGTCTGAGGTCAACCAGCCACTTGCAGCTGCCCAATTTGTGAAGGCTCTGATTGAAACTATTCGCCTAGTTAAGGTGGCTCTGGCAACTCCAGTGCTTTGTAGATTTGCAAGCCATGATCTGATGTGTTCGATTTCTAATTGATTAAACTCAACAATTCCTAGTTTTTCCATGTGCTTAAGAAAAGATTCTAAATCTGTGACATAACCTTTAATTGAGTTATCCGATAAATTTCTAACCAGCGCCAAATGCTCTTCATACTGGGTGATCAGGGCTATGGACATGAATAGCAGATTACTCGGGTTTGCGTCCCTGCCTTAGTAAGCCATAGGTAACCGCGTCATCTAATGCCATCGCAGAGGCTGCAATCACATTTTCATGCACGCCAATTGTGCTCCATTCACCACTGCCATCACTGGTCTCAACTAAAACTCTAGTTACCGCCCCTGTGCCAAGGCGGCCTTCCAAGATGCGCACTTTGTAATCAGTTAACTCCAGCTTTGAAAGCTCTGGATAAAACTTTTCGAGGCCACTGCGAAGTGCGTTATCGATTGCATTAACTGGACCATTTCCAACACCAGATGCTGAAATAGTTTCACCCTTAGCATTTATTTTGACCGTTGCCTTTGAGGTTACTTTCCCAGATTCATCTTGGTGAACTGTGGTCTGCCAATCTTCAATGGTGAAAAAGCTTGGCCGCTTTCCTAGTACTTCTGTGCGAAGAAGTAATTCAAAGGAGGCATCTGCTGCTTCAAAGGTGAATCCCTTACCCTCTAGATCTTTAACTTTTTCAACCACTCTGCCAATTAAATCTTTATCTCCCTTTAAATCAATTCCAAGTTCTACTGATTTTAATTCGATTGAAGCACGCCCAGCCATCTCAGAGACCAGCATGCGCATGTCATTTCCGACTGACTCTGGTGTTTCATGTTGATACATCATTGGATCAACCTTTATTGCAGATGCATGAAGTCCTGCCTTGTGAGCAAAGGCTGAGGTGCCAACATATGGTTGACGCGCACTAGGGGCAACATTTGTAATCTCAGCAACTGCATGTGAGATTCGAAAGGCTTCTTGCAATTTGCCAGCAGGCAAAACTGTTTGTTCCTTCTTTAACTCTAGGTTTGCAATGATATTTACTAGATCAGCATTTCCAGTTCGCTCACCATATCCATTTAATGTTCCCTGCACATGGGTAACTCCAGCAGAAATGGCAGCTAATGAGTTAGCAACTGCGCATCCGGTGTCATTGTGGCAATGAATACCAAGACGAGCCTTTGACGCTGTTAGTACCTCATGAACAATATTTGATAATTCATCTGGCAACATTCCACCATTTGTGTCACAGAGTGCAACTACATCAGCACCTGCCTCTGTTGCAGCTCTTACTACCTCAAGTGCGTAAGCCTTATTTGAAAGATAACCATCAAAGAAGTGCTCAGCATCTAAGAAAACTCGTTGTCCGCCTGCCTTTAAAAACTTAATTGAATCTGAGATCATCGCAAGATTTTCATCAAGATGTGTTTTTAAAGCTAGATCAACATGGCGATCATGACTTTTAGCAACCAGAGTTACCACCGGCGCTTTTGAATCTTGTAGAGCTCTAAGTAGTTGATCATCTGCTGCCTTAACACCAGGACGTCTGGTTGCGCCAAATGCAACAAAGGTTGCATTTTTTAGCTTTAACTCAGTTTGGGCTAATTTAAAAAACTCAGTGTCTTTAGGGTTAGCACCTGGCCAGCCACCTTCAATAAAACCAACACCTAAGTCATCAAGATGGCGCGCAATAGTTAACTTATCGTGGACTGATAAATTCAAACCCTCTTGCTGTGCGCCATCACGCAGTGTGGTGTCATAAATATGAAATGAATCATTAATTGGCATCAGATAACCCGTTTATTCCAGCCATGTTTATCATCAGCTGTGCCATGCTGAATAGCAAGTAGGGATGATCTAATCTGATTTGTAATTGGACCTGGTTGCCCATCTCCTGTTTGCCAAGTGCCGTGAATACTTTTTGCAGTACCCACAGCTGAAACAACTGCAGCAGTACCACAAGCAAATATTTCAGTTATCTCCCCTGTCTTAACACCATCTCGCCAATCATCAATTGAGATCATCGCTTCTTCAGTTTTGTAGCCAAGATCTTTTGCCAAAGTTAATATTGAATCACGGGTAATTCCAGGAAGTAATGTGCCGGTAAGTTTTGGTGTAATGATCTTGGCATCTTTACCACTTCCCTTAATGAAGTAGAGATTCATGCCGCCCATCTCTTCAACCCACTTACGTTCTTTTGCATCGATATAGGCAACCTGATCACAGCCTTCTTTAGCTGCTTGTTTTTGCGCAAGTAAGGATGCTGCGTAATTTCCACCGCACTTTGCCTCACCTGTGCCACCTAATGCTGCTCTTACATACTCAGTTGAGATCCAAACCGTTACCGCTTTTGCAGAGTTAAAGTAGGCAGCAGCAGGGGTTGCAATCAAAATATATGTTGCATGATTTGATGGCCTAACTCCTAAGCCAACCTCAGTTGCGATCATAAATGGGCGAATATATAAAGACTCACCTATTTTCTTTGGCACCCAGCCAGCATCTGCCTTAACCAACTCTTCAACTGTTTTAACAAAGAAATCAACAGGCATTTCAGGCAAAGCAATTCGGGCAGCTGATTTTGCAAAACGTTTTGCATTTGCATCTGGTCTAAATAATGAAACTCCACCATCTGGTTGTGAATAAGCCTTCATTCCTTCAAAGATCTCTTGGCCATAATGAAAAACCATTGCCGCTGGATCTAAAGTAATTGGACCATATGGTTGCAATGTGGCATCAGCCCAACCAGTTGCCTCACTCCACTGAGCCATCACCATATTGTCGGTGTAGTACTTACCAAAACCAGGCTCCGCTACTCGCTTCTCACGTTCGGTAGATGAAACTGGATTTGTATTTGGATTACTAATTACCTTCATAGCACTCCCGCCACTAATGCATCCCCGATTTCAGATGTTGATCTCTTCTTTTCCCCTCGTGCTGCTAAATCTTTAGCTACAGCTTTTTCAACATCATTGCCAGCTTGTGTTTGCCCTAAGTGATTTAACATCATGGCAATTGATAAAACTGTTGCAGTTGGATCAGCTAAATTCTTACCTGCAATATCAGGGGCTGAGCCATGGACTGGTTCAAACATTGATGGGAAATCCCCAGTTGGATTGATATTTCCACTCGCGGCTAATCCAATTCCGCCACAGATTGCAGCTGCAATATCAGTAATGATGTCTCCAAATAAGTTATCGGTAACAACCACATCAAAACGCTCTGGGTTGGTTACAAAAAACATCGATGCAGCGTCAACATGTAAGTAATCAGTTGAAATTTCTGGAAAATCCTTGGCAACCTCGTTAAAGACTCGAGTCCATAAACCACCCGCTCTAGTTAATACATTGTTCTTATGAACCAGTGTAAGTTTTTTGCGTGGTCGATTCATCGCTCGGTTAAAAGCATCTCGGATTACACGTTCAACACCTTTATAGGTATTAATCGATTCCTCAATTGCTAATTCTTTATTTGTACCCTCATCTTTAATAGATCCAGCGCCAACATAAAGTCCTTCAGTACCTTCTCTGACCACAATAAAATCAATGCCCTTATTATTAGTAATTGGTGATGTAACTCCTGGAAATAGTTTTGCTGGACGTAGATTTATATAGTGCTCAAATGCAAATCTAAGCTTTAGTAATAACCCTCGCTCTAATACCCCACTTGGCACAGTTGGGTCGCCAACTGCTCCTAATAAAATCACATCAGCTTTTGCTAATTCAGCCATAACTGAATCAGGCAGAGTCTCTTTTGTCTTATGCCAGTAAGCAGCACCTAACTCATAATTAGTTTTCTTAAACTCTAAGTCATATTTTTTTGCAATCGCATCTAGTACCCGCAAGCCTTGAGTTACTACCTCAGGGCCGATGCCATCTCCTGGAATTATGGCTAAATTAAAAGTTTTCACTCATTCACCAAATTTACGAAGCGCACTAAGGATGCCCCAGTTTCTTTGGCAATCACATCAATAATCTCTTTCGGAATAACTGAATCAACAGTTAATGCCATCAAAGCCTGACCACCTTCTTGCGTGCGACCAACCTGCATATCTGCAATATTAATTTTCAATTTACCTAATGCATTTCCAACTACACCAACCACGCCTGGGCGATCGGTATAACGTAGGAAGAGCAAATTATTTGTCGGTTTAAGATCTAGATCTAACTTATCAATTGCCACGATCTTTTGAGTCTGCTTAATTCCCATCAAAGTTCCACTGACAAATACTTGACTGCCATCAGCACAAGCAGCCCGCACTGAAACTAAATTACGATGATCTGGGCTTTCAGAATCAGTTGAAACCGTTGAACTAATTGATCTCTCCGCTGCTAATGCTGGGGTGTTCACATATGTAACATCTTCAGCGCCCATTGCAAGGAGTGCTCCCTTTAACGCGCTAGTTGCAAGTACTGAAACATCAAGGGATGAAATCTCACCTCTTACCTCAACATCAATGGATGAAATAACATCATTTGCTAAGGCGGTTGCAACCTGTGCTAATTTTTCAACTAGTGGCAGTGCCGGGCGAACTGCTTGATCAATCGCGCCACCTTTAACATTTACCGCATCCGGTACTAACTCACCAGATAAAGCTTTTCTTACTGAAATTGCTACTGCAATTCCGGCACGTTCTTGCGCTTCATCAGTTGAAGCTCCAAGGTGAGGAGTTGCCACCACATTATCTAATGTAAATAATGGAGAATCTGTACAAGGTTCTGTTGCAAATACATCAAGACCAGCACCAGCTACCTTGCCAGCTTTTAATGCTTCATAAAGTGCGGTCTCATCCAATACACCGCCACGGGCTGCGTTGATAATCCTTACCGTTGGCTTAACTTTATTTAAAGCCTCGGTACCAATTAAATTTGCAGTTTCTTTTGTTTTTGGAAGGTGAATTGTGATGAAATCACTCACTATTAATAATTCATCTAACTCCACTAACTTAACATTTAATTGCGCAGCTCTTGCAGGTTGTAGATATGGATCATAAGCAACTACATCCATTCCAAATGCCTGCATTCGGTGGGCTACTAATTGACCAATTCGGCCAAAGCCCACAATTCCCAAAGTCTTTTCAAATAGCTCAGCGCCGGTGTATTTAGATCTTGCCCACTTACCATTCTGCAATGCAGTATGCGCTGGTGAGATAAATCTTGCAGATGCAAGGAGTAATCCAATTGCAAGTTCGGCAGCAGAGACAATATTTGAAGTAGGTGCGTTAACCACCATTACACCTGCTGCAGTTGCAGCTGGAATTTCAACATTGTCTAAACCAACACCAGCTCGTGCAATTACCTTTAATCCCTTTGCTGCTGCAATCGCTTCGGCGTCCATCTTGGTGGCAGAGCGGATTAATACAGCATCTACTCCCTTAGAAAGGGCAGCTAATAACTCTGCACGATCTGCGCCATTGCAATTGCGCACCTCAAAGTCAGGTCCAAGTGCCTCTAATGTGGCTGGACTTAACTCTTCGGCTATTAGTACAACTGGTTTAGCCACGCGCCGCATTTCCCTCTTTGTAATCATCATTGTTTGCAGATTTAACCCAAGACATCATCTTGCGAAGATCTCGACCAACCTGCTCAATTGGATGTGCTTCACCCTTTGCGCGTAATGATTTGAATTCTGGAGCTCCAGCATCTTGATCATCAATAAATCTCTTTGCAAATGCACCAGATTGAACATCAGCAAGAACTTTTTTCATATTCTCTTTCACGCTTGGATCAATAACTCTTGGACCTGAGATGTAATCACCATACTCAGCTGTGTCAGATACTGACCATCGCTGTTTTGCAATTCCACCTTCATACATAAGATCAACAATAAGTTTTAGCTCATGTAAGCACTCAAAGTAGGCAACCTCTGGTTGATATCCAGCTTCGATCAAAGTTTCAAAGCCATACATAACTAATTGAGATGCGCCACCACAAAGTACTGATTGCTCACCAAATAAATCTGTCTCACACTCTTCAGTAAAGGTAGTCAAAATTCCACCAGCACGAAGTCCACCAATTGCTTTTGCGTAAGAAAGAGTTAGTGGCCAAGCATTTCCAGTTGCATCTTGCTCTACTGCAACGATTACTGGAACACCACGGCCTGCTGAATACTCTCGTCTAACCAAGTGTCCTGGACCCTTTGGCGCAACCATACAAACATCAACATTTGTAGGTGGCTTGATATAACCAAATCGAATATTAAATCCGTGTCCAAAAAATAGCGCTGCGCCATCTTTCATGTTTGGCGCGATTGAATCATTATAAATATGGCGTTGCACGTGATCAGGAGCTAGCAACATCACAACATCGGCGCCCTTTACCGCATCGGCAACAGATGCAACCTTTAGGCCTTCGGCCTCTGCCTTAGCGCGTGATTTTGAACCATCAGCTAAACCAACCACAACATCAACACCGCTATCTCGTAGAGATAGTGCGTGTGCATGTCCTTGAGATCCATATCCAATTACTGCAACCTTTTTAGATTGGATAATTGATAGGTCTGCATCTTCATCGTGATACATCGTTGCCACTGTATTTCTCCTTATGTTGGTTGGTTTGTTAATTCTGGTAATCAGCTGTGGAACTATTTGGATCAGATTCATTCGCTGTTCCCATCGTAGACAAGGTGCGATCAGCCAGGGTTTTATCCCCGCGCTCTAACGCAACCAAGCCAGATTGGACTAGTTCACGAATTCCATGCTTTTTTAAATCGGCCAATAAAGCTTCAATTGCAGATGATTCACCTACCGCTTCAATTGATATGACAGCGGAAGATTCATCAGCAATAGCCGCGTTGTGCTTTTTAACAATCTCTTTAGTGGCAGCTGTGTTTGCCACTTTGACTAGCAAAATCTCGCGCTTTAGTGAATCAGAATCTTTCATCTCAGAAATTCCAATCACATTTACTAACTTAAATAATTGCGCACTAACTTGATCTAGCGCATGGCCTTCTAGATTTAAGACAATAGTCATACGAGAAACCTTTGGGTTCTCAGTTGGTCCAACTGCAAGTGAATCAATGTTGTAGCCACGACGAGAAAACAAGGAAGCAACACGGGCAAGTACGCCAGGTGAGTTCTCAACTAAAACCGCCAATGTGTGAATAGCCATTACAACTCCTGTGAATCCCAGACAGGTGCCATAGATCTAGCAACAGTAATATCATCATTTGAAGTTCCAGCTGCCACCATTGGCCAAACCATCGCATCTCGGTGAACATTAAAATCAACAACTACTGGGCGATCATTAATTGCCATTGCAGCCTCGATTGTTTTATCAACATCTTCAGGTCTTTCACATCGAAGGCCCACACAACCCATAGCTTCAGCTAATAATTTGAAATCAGGAATTCGCTTTGAGTGTAAATCAGTATTTGAATAACGCTGGTTATAAAACAGTGTCTGCCATTGGCGAACCATGCCAAGGGACTCATTGTTAATTACCGCTACTTTGATTGGAATGTTATTTAGCGCGCAAGTTACTAACTCTTGGTTTGTCATTTGAAAACATCCATCACCATCAATTGCCCACACAGTTGTATCAGGTGCGCCAACTTTGGCACCCATTGCAGCTGGAACGGCGTAACCCATAGTTCCTAAGCCACCTGAGTTAAGCCAAGTTCTTGGTTTTTCATAACCAATAAATTGGGATGCCCACATTTGATGTTGTCCCACACCTGCAGCAAAAATTGTATCTGGACCAGATATCTTGCCAATTCTTTCAATTACATACTGTGGTGAAACAGAACCATCTGCTGGCTTGTCATACCCAAGTGGAAACTTCTTGCGCCAGCCATAAACCTCATTTAGCCAAGGAGTTAGATCAGGAGTTGATTTAGCGAGCGCCACTTTTGTTGCAGGTGCTAGTGCTCTTAAGATATTTTTTAAATCACCAATCAGTGCCGCATCAGCATGACGATTTTTGCCAATCTCAGCCGGATCAATATCAGCATGAATAATCTTGGCGTTTGGCGCAAAGGTTGAAAGTTTTCCAGTAACTCGATCATCAAATCTGGCGCCTAAAGTAATTAACAGATCTGCCTTTTGTAACGCGGTAACTGCGGCAACTGTGCCATGCATACCAGGCATTCCAAGGTGTTGATGATGTGAATCTGGGAAAGCTCCCCTTCCCATCAAAGTTGTAACAACTGGTGCTCCTGTTATCTCAGCTAACTGCATTAACTCTTTGGCAGCTTCTGCCTTAATCACACCACCACCAACATATAAAACTGGTTTCTTAGATTGGGCAATTAAAGCTGCAGCATCTCTGATCGCCTCACTCTTTGGCTCCATTACTGGGTTATAACCAGCAAGTGAAACACTCTTTGGATAATTAAATGTTGTCTCTTTTTGCAGAGCATCCTTTGCAATATCAACTAATACTGCGCCAGGCCTGCCAGTGCTGGCAATATGAAAGGCTTCTGCAATCGCGCGTGGAATATCAGCTGGATCTGTAATTAAATAATTATGTTTTGTGAATGGCATGGTAATCCCGCGAATATCTGCCTCTTGAAACGCATCCGTTCCAATTGCCGCCGATGGAACTTGACCTGTGATTGCTACAACTGGAACTGAATCCATCTGCGCATCAGCAAGAGGTGTAACTAAATTTGTTGCACCAGGGCCAGAGGTTGCAATACAAACACCAACTCGACCAGTTGCTTGGGCATAACCAGTTGCAGCATGACCCGCGCCTTGTTCATGTCTTACTAATATATGTCTAATCTTTGAATCAAAAATTGGATCATAAGCGGGCAGGATCGCACCCCCTGGGATTCCAAACATAACTTCAACCCCAGCAGCCTCTAGTGCGTTAACTAAACTTTGCGCACCATTGATCTTGCTCATTGCTTCCTCTCTCATTGATATGCCCTACTAAAGCAAAACCCCTCAGTTTTATCTGAGGGGTGCGAACTAACTTTTTCTAGTTAGCGCGCACGCTCAATAATCACCACGACCACTGATGTGAT
>Ga0209598_10000904_pt1 | contig 24097 bp, 25 predicted proteins | sample M_140807_EF_Meta_FD_187317 | JGI IMG/M metagenome (GOLD analysis project Ga0209598, IMG submission 187317) | Freshwater microbial communities from Lake Montjoie, Canada to study carbon cycling - M_140807_EF_MetaG (SPAdes) (version 2) | ecosystem: Environmental > Aquatic > Freshwater > Lake...
CCTGCCCCGCGAGTATTTCGGCGAAGGCCTGTCGGAAGATGTCGAGCAGGCAGTCCGAGCCGCGCTGGCGGTCCTCGAATCCATGGGCGCATCGCTGATCGAGATCAGCCTGCCCCGCACCCGTCTGGCCATCCCTGCCTACTACGTCATTGCACCGGCCGAGGCATCGAGCAATCTCTCCCGGTTTGATGGCGTGAGGTATGGCCATCGCGCGGCGAGCTACACCGACTTGCGCGACCTCTACAAAAAGAGTCGCGCCGAAGGGTTCGGCCCTGAGGTTCGGCGCCGGATCATGATCGGCACCTATGTGCTGTCGCATGGTTATTACGATGCCTACTACCTGAAGGCGCAGCAGCTGCGCCGCCTGATCGCGCAGGACTTCGATGCGGCATTTGCCGAGGTCGATGTGATTGCAGGTCCGGTCGCCCCGACGGTGGCCTGGAATCTGGGCGAGGCGATCGACGACCCGGTGCGCAATTACCTGGCCGATGTCTATACCCTGGGCGCATCCTTGGCCGGGCTGCCCGGGCTGTCGATGCCTGCCGGATTCGGCGCAGGTCAGCGCCCGGTGGGCTTGCAGCTGATCGGGCCGCGGTTTGCCGAGTCGCGTCTGCTGGGCGTGGCCGACCGTTTTCAGCAGGTCACCGACTGGCATCTGCGCCGTCCAGGCGTCTGAATGCCGGTCGCCTTGCCGTTTGCCGGTGCCGAAAGCGCCTTGGGTCCCGCGCCCCTGAAGCGAGCGGTGGGCGTTGTGGCGCTTGCACTGATCATGGTCGGTTGTGCAAGCTCTCGCCCCGCACCGATTGCAGACCGACCGATCAACCTCAAAGCCGAATGCTCGCAGACTGAAGAAGACGGCTTTAGGGAGCAGGCCCGGTTGTTGGTCACCGACAACCGGGTCGATGAACTGTCCTGGCAGCTGTGGGTTGGGCAACGCGGCAGCTGCCGGTTTATGTTGCCGGACTTTCGCCAGGTCAGCATGCGACCCTCGATCGAGCTGATAGAACGCAATGGCGGGGCCTGCCGCCTGCTGGTCTGGCAGTCGCCGCAGCGGATCACGCTGGCGCATGCCGGTTGCGAGGCGCGATGTGATCGCGGCGTTTACGAAGAGGCCTGGCCGGTGATGTTCGATCCGGATACCGGCCGATGTGCCACCCGATGATGAGGAAATGAATGCGATGAAAGGCTGGGAAGTGGTCATCGGGCTCGAGACGCATGTTCAGCTCGCCACCCGATCTAAAATTTTTTCCGGGGCATCGACTGCGTTTGGCGCAGCCGCCAACACGCAGGCCAGTCCGGTTGATCTGGCGCTGCCGGGAGTTCTGCCGGTCATGAATGCGGCCGCACTCGAATGCGCAGTGCGATTCGGCCTGGCGGTTGGCGCACACATCGCCCCACGTTCGGTCTTTGCCAGAAAAAATTATTTCTATCCGGACCTGCCCAAGGGATATCAGATCAGTCAGTACGAGATCCCGGTAGTCAGTGGCGGCAGCCTCGCGCTGGCCTGGCAGGACGGCAACGGCGCGCATGAGAAGGTCGTCAACCTCACGCGGGCTCACCTCGAAGAAGATGCCGGCAAGTCCTTGCACGAGGACGCGATGCGCGGGCTGGGTGGCGCTGCGCTCTCCGGCATGTCGGGCATCGACCTGAACCGTGCTGGAACGCCGCTACTGGAGATCGTGAGCGAGCCCGAGATGCGCTCGTCGCTCGAAGCGGTTGCCTACGCGCGCACGCTGCACGGGCTGGTCACCTGGCTGGGCATCTGTGACGGCAATATGCAGGAAGGCTCATTTCGGGTGGATGCCAATGTTTCGGTGCGCCCGTTCGGACAAGCCGAGTTCGGCACTCGCTGCGAGATCAAGAATCTCAACTCGTTCCGGTTCATGGAGCGTGCAATCGACTACGAAGTGCGTCGCCAGATCGAGCTGATCGAAGACGGTGGACGAGTGGTCCAGGAAACTCGCCTCTACGACCCGGATCGTGACGAAACGCGCTCCATGCGCAGCAAGGAAGACGCGCACGACTACCGCTATTTCCCGGACCCTGACCTGCCTGCGCTGGTTGTTGAGCCGTCGCTGCTCGAGCAGGTGCGCAATTCACTGCCCGAACTGCCTGCCGCGATGCGGGCCCGACTCGAGCGAGACCTGGCTTTGCCAGCTTACGACGCGACCATGCTGACATCCAGCCGCGCTGTGGCGACCTATTTCGAGGAGACGGTCGCGGCACTGCCTCAACCCCAGGCGCAGGCAAAGCTTGTGGCCAACTGGGTGATGGGTGAGCTGGCTGCGCAGCTCAATCGGGATGGCCTGGAGATCACATCCTGTCCGGTGTCGGCTCGGCAACTCGCTTTGCTGATGACCCGCATTGCGGACGGAACGGTCTCAGGCAAACTCGCTCGGGAAGTCTTTCAGGCCATCTGGGACGAGCGTGCCACCGATGATCAGGCGGCAGATCGCATCATCGAGGCGCGAGGCCTGAAGCAGATCAGCGACAGCGGCGAAATCGAGAAGATCGTCGATGCGGTGATCGCCGCCAATGCGAAGTCGGTTGAAGAGTTCCGCTCCGGCAAGGAGAAGGCCTTCAATGCGCTGGTCGGTCAGGCGATGAAGGCCACGAAGGGAAAAGCCAATCCGCAACAGGTCAATGACCTGCTGCGCAGCAAACTCGCTGGCTGAACCAGACCGTGGGCGTTAGCCCCGGATGCCGTAGCGTGCTCGATAGGCGGTGATCGCTTCAGCGTGATCCGCCTGCCCGGCTATCGATGCATCGCCGGTCTGCAGGAAACCCAGCAGGTCATCGAGACAGGCGATCGACCACACCGGAATGCCATAGAGCGATTGCACTTCCTGGGTGGCGGAGGTCGCGGTGGGTGCATCGGCCGTGCCACCCCGTTCCTGTCGATCCAGTGCAATCAGCACCGCAGCTGGCGTTGCACCGTGCGCCCGGATCAGTTCGACCGACTCACGAACCGAGGTGCCCGCTGAGATCACGTCATCGATGATCACCACGCGGCCTCGCAGGGGCGCGCCAACAAGCGTGCCGCCCTCGCCGTGATCCTTTGCCTCTTTGCGATTGAAGGCAAACGGCAGGTTGTGGCCGGTCCGAGCCAGCGCAACCGCAGTGGCCGAGGCCAGCGTGATGCCCTTGTAGGCGGGCCCAAACAGCATGTCGAACTGCCCGCCTTCTTCCTGCTGCGCGCGGACCAGCCGCTGGGCATAGAACTCGGCGAGGCGCCCCAGGCGCTCGCCATCGTCAAAGAGCCCGGCATTGAAAAAATACGGGGAGTCCCTGCCGGCCTTCGTTCTGAATTGGCCGAACTTCAATACGCCTGCGCCCAGAGCGAAGCGGATAAACTCGTGACGGTTTTCCATGGCCACCGACTATACAAGATGCTGCGGATCGTCTCGCTCAACCTCAATGGCCTGCGCTCGGCTCAGCGCAAGGGCGTCGAACAGTGGCTCGAATCTCATCGGCCGGATGTGTTGTGCGTCCAGGAGATTAAAGCTCAGGAGGCTGATCTCGATGAGACCCTGCGCGAATTGTCCGGCGCACGCGGGCACTTTCATTTCGCGCAGAAAAAGGGCTACAGCGGCGTGGGCTTGTATTCCCACAAGACACCGCAGGCTGTACGCACGGGTTTTGGCAGTGAAGAGTTCGATGCCGAAGGGCGTTATGTCGAAGCTGACTTCGGCAATCTCACCGTGATTTCGGTGTATGTCCCATCCGGTTCGGCCTCGCCCGAGCGCCAGCAGGCGAAGTTTCGCTTCATCGAATCCTTCGAGGCGCATCTTCGAGACTTGAAATCGAGCGGCCGGGAGATCGTGCTGTGCGGTGACTGGAATGTCGCCCATCAGGCAATCGACCTGAAGAACTGGAAGTCGAATCAGAAGAACTCGGGGTTCCTGCCCGAAGAGCGGGCCTGGCTGACCCGGATCTTCAACGAGATCGGATTCGTCGATGTCTTTCGCGCGCTCGACACCCGTCCTGAGCAGTACACCTGGTGGAGTGCCCGCGGCCAGGCCTGGGCCAACAATGTGGGGTGGCGCCTGGACTATCAGATCGCAACCCCCGGACTCGCCGCTCTGGCACGAAGCGCGTCAATCCATACCGCATCCCGCTTTAGCGACCATGCCCCGCTGACCATCGATTACGACTTCAGCTTCTGACCCTTCAATGGAATCAAACCTGATGGAATGTCTGCGTACACTTTGCCAGCCGAATCTGCGAATCGCTCTGATCGTCTTGTCGAGCGCTGGGTTGGCGGCCTGCGCCGCGCCTGCGGCATTGACCCCTCGAGTGCCTGAGGTGGCTTCGCAAACAACCGCCGCTGCCCCGAATCCGATCCGCTCCACCGTCTTGGCCAAGACCTCGACCACCTGGACCGGCGTCCCGTTTAGCTATCCGTCCGGTCCGGCTGAAGTGACCGCTGTCCTGCTCGAGATCCCCTCCGGCACCGACACCGGCTGGCATGTTCATTCCGCTCCGAATTTCGCCTACATGCTCGAAGGTGAACTCGAGGTGCGCTTGCCAAGTGGCCAGACGAGGCTGCTTCGGGCGGGTGATGTTCACTCGGAGGTGGTCGATACCGTGCATGCTGGGCGAAGCGTCGGCACCGGTCCGGCGCGGGTGGTGGTGTTCTACACCTCGACCGTTGGAGCGCCCGTGTCGGCGCCGGCGCAGCCTCGCTGACCGATCGGCGCGCGCGGGCTGCGACTAGCGCACCGGCTCGCCGGCATTGGACTGGTAGGGGCCGAGTTCCGACACGGTTTTGTTCTGGGTGCGTGCATACAGCGGCAGCACCTTGTGCATCGATTGGCGCATGCTGTCGATGCGGGTCTCATGCGACGGATGAGTCGAGAGAAATTCCGGGGGCGCGCCTTTTGAAGCCGCCGCCATCTTCTGCCACAGCGTGATGCCTGCGCGCGGGTCATAGCCTGCACGGGCGGCGAGGTCCATGCCGACCAGATCAGCCTCCGACTCGTCGCCGCGGCCGAATTTGAGCAGGGTGAGCTTTGAGCCCTGCGAAGCGATCATGCCGCCCAGATCGCCGTAGCCCATGATCTGCGAGAAAACCGACGCTGCAATCGTCGCGCCCTGGGCAATCTTTTGCTGACCGGCCCGATCGCGGCTGTGTTCAAGCAGGGCATGGGCCATCTCGTGCCCCATGATCATGGCGATCTCGTCGTCGGTGAGTTTGAGCTTTTCGATGATGCCGGTGTAGAAGACGATTTTTCCGCCCGGCATCACGAATGCATTGATCGTTGGCGAGCCGATCAGATTCACCTCCCAGCGCCAGTCGTCTGCACGCGGGCTGAATCGGTGGGTATAGGGAATCAGCCGCAGGGCGATTTCCTGCAGCCTTTTGCGCTGTGGGTAATCGGCCGGGGCGAGGGCCTGTTTGGCCTGTGCGGACTGCAGCAGCTGCCGGTACTGCAGCACCGCGTCTTTTTCGAGCTTCTCGGAGGATGCAAGCGATGCGGCGATCCGGCTGCGCTTGGGCGGCGGGATACCCTCGCCGTCGGTGGGCTCTGACCATGTGCCCGAGGCCTGCTTGCGTTCCTGTGCGGCGCGTTCACGCGCCTCGGCCTGCTCTCGGGCGAGCTGTTGCTGAGCCTGCGCAGACGACGGTGTGAGTGCACTTGCACCGACTGCCAGTGCGACGATTAGTAAGGCGGCGTGAAGTTTCGAGGCGCGCCGAACGTGGCGGCAGGCGAGGGCGAGGGGTGATTTCATGGCGCGCAGGTTAGCAAGCCTTGTCGTACGCCTGCAATCGCGCCGTTAAATGACCCCGCTGCTACACTCGGCGGTTCCGATTCGACACCTCACGATGTCCTCAAAAAGCCAACGACTGACCATCGCGCAGGTGTTCGCCTCGAGACGCATGGCGGCCATGCTCGGGCTGGGTTTCGCCAGTGGCCTGCCGCTTGCGCTGTCGTCGGGCACCTTGCAGGCCTGGTTGACGGTCGAGGGTATCGACATCAAGACGATCGGCTTTTTCGCTCTGGCCGGTCTGCCCTACACCTTCAAGTTCGTCTGGGCACCCTTGCTTGATCGCTTCGAGCCGGGCTGGCTCGGCCGGCGCCGCGGGTGGCTGCTGATCACCCAGCTGTTGCTGGCAGCGGCCTGCTGGACCATGGCCAGTTTTGATCCGAAGACATCGATCGTGGCGCTCGGAGTGCTGGCGGTGGCGGTGGCGTTCCTGTCGGCCTCGCAGGACATCGTCTTCGATGCCTACCGTGCCGATCTGCTCGATGCGCCGGAACGCGGCGCGGGCGCTGCGGTGTCGGTGCTCGGATACCGGCTCGCCATGCTGGTCTCGGGCGGGCTCGCCCTCATCCTGGCCGATCAGTGGCTGGGGTGGCCGGGTGCCTACCGATTGATGGGCGGGCTGTTCGTCATCATGGCCCTGATCACCTTGCTTGCGCCACGCCCGAAAGTGGATGATCTGCGCATCCGCAGCGACGCGCGACGTGAATGGCAAGGGTTCATCGCCATGATTGCGGCCGGCGGAATCTCCTGGTGGATCATGCATACGGCCTTCGGCGCGATGCTGCCCGAGCGTCCGGACCGGTTCGTCAAACTTGGCACTGACACCATCACCTTGCTCGGCGCCTTTGCTGCCGCCCTGTGGGCGGCACGCAAGGCCGGCTTTCCCTCCTTCGTCGAACCCTGGGATGCGTTTTTCACCCGCCGCCGTGCGATGGCGCTGCTCGGGCTGATCGTGCTCTACAAGCTCGGCGATGCCTTCGCAGGCAGCCTCTCGACTGCGTTTCTGATTCGCGGCGCGGGCTTCACCGCGACCGAAGTCGGCGCGGTCAACAAGGCGCTTGGGCTGATCGCAACCATCGTGGGCGCGCTGGCGGGCGGCGCATTGCTCGCCAAGCTCAGTTTGTTCAGGGCCCTGATGGTGTTCGGCATTCTTCAGGCGGTCTCCAATTTTGGATACTGGCTGATTGCAGTGAGCCCGAAGAGCTATTCCCTCATGGCCGCCGCAATAGGTATCGAAAACCTGTGCGGTGGTCTCGGCACGGCGGCATTCGTCGCCTTCCTGATGGCATTGACTGACCGACGCTTCTCGGCGGCTCAGTACGCCTTGCTCTCGGCGCTCGCAGCCGTGGGGCGTGTCTATGTCGGACCGGCGTCAGGCGTGATGGTCGAGGCCTTCGGCTGGCCGACCTTCTTCATTCTGACCGTGCTGGCGGCGCTGCCCGGGCTGCTGCTGCTATATTGGCTCAGACCCGAAGTGACTGAACTGGATGCGGCCGATGCCGCACAACAGGAGACCTCATGAACGATTTCGCTCGCGCGCAGGATCTGGCGCAGGATTCCGCACAGCATGCCCGAGGCGAGGGCCTCGAGGCCTTCTGGATGCCATTCACCGCCAACCGGCATTTCAAGGCGGCTCCGCGATTGCTGGCGCGCGCCGAAGGCATGCATTACTGGACGCCAGAGGGCCGGCGCATTCTCGATGGCACGGCGGGCCTGTGGTGCTCGAATGCCGGGCATTGCCGCACCCCGATCGTCGAAGCGATCCAGCGCCAGGCCGCCACACTCGATTTCGCACCCACCTTCCAGATGGGCCATCCGCTGGCCTTCGAGCTGGCCAACCGGCTGATCGAACTGCTGCCCTCTGATTTCGGGCAGGTGTTCTTCTGCAACTCGGGATCCGAGGCAGTCGACTCGGCCCTGAAGATCGCGCTGGCCTATCACCGCATGCGAGGCGAGGGTCAGCGCACCCGCCTGATCGGCCGTGAGCGCGGCTACCACGGCGTGGGCTTCGGCGGCATCTCGGTCGGCGGCATTCCGGGTAACCGCAAGCATTTCGGCGCGATGCTCCCCGGGGTTGATCATCTGCCGCACACGCACAATCTCGAACACAACGCCTTCAGCCAGGGCCAGCCGCAATGGGGCGCCCACCTGGCCGATGAACTCGAAAAAATCCTGACGCTGCACGATCCTTCGACGGTGGCTGCTGTCATCGTCGAACCGGTGGCTGGCTCCACCGGCGTGCTCATCCCGCCGGTTGGCTACCTGCAACGGCTGCGTGACATCACGTCCAGGCACGGCATCCTGCTGATTTTCGACGAAGTCATCACCGGCTTCGGTCGGCTGGGTTCGCCCTTTGCGATCCAGCATTTCGGCGTGACCCCGGATCTGGTGACGGTCGCCAAGGGCATCACCAACGGCGCGGTGCCGATGGGTGCTGTCTTTGCCCGCAAGGGACTCTATGAAGCCTTCATGCAAGGCCCCGAGAAGTCGATCGAGCTCTTCCATGGCTACACCTATTCCGGCCACCCGCTGGCCTGTGCAGCCGCTCTGGCGACACTGGATGTCTATCGGGACGAGGGCCTGCTGGGCCGTGCGGCCGAACTCGCAGCCCATTGGCAGCAGGCGCTGCATTCGCTGCGAGACTGCCCGCATGTCATCGATATCCGGACCATCGGTCTTGTGGGGGCGGTCGAGCTTGCACCCCGCGCTGGCGCACCCGGTGCCCGAGCCTTCGATGCATTCATCAGTGCCTTCCATGACCACGATCTGCTGATCCGAGTGACGGGCGACATCATCGCGATGTCCCCGCCGCTGATCATCAGTGCTTCGCAGATCGACGAGATCGCCGATCGTTTGCGTCGTGTGCTTTCAACGCTCGCCTGAGTCTGACGCCTCGCGTCAATAACGGATCGGATCAATGATCGACAAGACAGTGAAGACTCTGGCCGATGCAGTGGCCGGTCTGAAAGATGGATCGACCCTGCTGGTTGCAGGTTTTGGTGGTGCTGGCCAGCCTGCGGAGTTGCTGGATGCCGTCATCGAGCAGGGTGCCCGCGAACTCACCGTGGTGGCCAACAACGCAGGAAATGGCGAGACCGGGCTGGCTGCGCTGCTCAAGGCCGGGCGGGTTCGCAAGCTGATTTGCTCGTTTCCACGCTCATCGGACTCGCAAGTCTTCGATGGCCTCTATCGTGCCGGCAAGATCGAACTCGAACTGGTGCCACAGGGCAATCTGGCGGAGCGCATGCGAGCGGCGGGTGCGGGGATCGGGGCCTTCTACACGCCCACCGGGTTCGGCACCGATCTGGCCCGTGGCAAGGAGACCCGCAACATCAACGGCCGCGACTACGTGCTCGAGTACCCGATCCAGGGCGATATGGCGCTGGTGAAGGCCGAAACCGCTGATCGCTGGGGCAATCTGACCTTTCGCAAGGCGGCCCGGAATTTCAACCCGGTGATGGCGATGGCGGCAACGTGCACCGTCGTTCAGGCGAGCATGATCGTGCCGCTGGGTACGCTCGATCCGGAAGTGATCGTGACACCGGGTATCTTCGTGAAGCGCGTGGTCGCGGTGACGCCGACCAGCCTGAGGGGGTGAACATGGCTTATCAGAAGCGCTCACGCGATGCGATCGCCGCACGCGTGGCTCAGGACATCCCCGAGGGGGCCTATGTGAATCTGGGCATCGGCCTGCCCACCCTGGTTGCCAACCACCTGCCGGTCGACCGCGAGATCGTGCTGCAAAGTGAGAACGGCATTCTGGGAATGGGGCCGGCGCCCACCGAAGGCGAAGAAGACTGGGACCTGGTCAATGCGGGCAAGCAGGCGGTCACGCTGCTGAGCGGGGGTGCCTATTTCCATCATGCCGACTCCTTCGCGATGATGCGCGGTGGCCACCTCGACATCTGCGTGCTGGGCGCCTTTCAGGTGTCTGCCGGCGGCGATCTGGCCAACTGGCACACCGGTGCCCCGGATGCGATTCCGGCCGTCGGCGGTGCAATGGATCTGGCCATCGGCGCCAAGCAGACCTTCGTGATGATGGAGCACGTCACCAAGTCAGGCGAGCCGAAGATCGTCGAACAGTGCAGCTATCCGCTCACCGGCATTGGCTGCGTCAAGCGCATCTACACCGATCTGGCCACGATCGAAGTCAGGCCGCAGGGCCTGTTTGCAATCGACTGGATCGAAGGGCTGACGTTTGAAGCACTGTGCGAGCTGACAGCCGCCCCATTGCACCGTCAGAACTGATTCAAACTGGCCATCAAACACAAGGAGAGACCATGTCTGCTGATCCGAAAATCGTTGCCGAACTCGAAGCCCTGGACGATCACCGCGGGAAAGTCACGATCGCGAAGGATCGCGCCGCGATCGAGGCGCTCTACACCGATGACCTGCATTACGTGCACAGCTCGGGCACCGACGAAGATCGTGCAACTTATGTCGAGCGGGCCTGCACCGGCTGGTACGACTATCGCAAGCTCGAGGTGCTGCGTCGGCAATGGCGCGTGCACGGCGACACGGCGCTGTGCAACGGCGATGTGGCAATCGAGGTCATCGTCAAGGGCACACCCAAGGCGTTCACCAGCCGGTATCTGCAGGTCTGGCGTCGTGAGGGCGGCACCTGGCGCATCGCCTCCTGGCAGTCGACGCCGCTGCCTGCAGCCTGACTTGATCACAAACGACTCACTGGATTGCTGAAGGCGAACATGATCGATTCCAAAGCCATCGAAGCGCTGTTTACCCAGGCGCGCTCACAGAACGGCTGGTCTGACACACCAGTCAGCGAGGCGCAGCTGCATCAGATATTCGACCTGATGAAGATGGCGCCGACCTCGGCCAATACCCAGCCCGGGCGTTTCGTGTTCCTGCGTTCGCAGGCGGCCAAAGAGCGCCTGCGCCCGGCCTTGATGGCCGGGAATGTCGACAAGACCATGGCGGCGCCGGTGGTCACCATCATTGCGTACGACACCGATTTTCATGAGCACATGCCCAGGGTCTTTCCGCACAACAGCTCGATGAAGGCGATGTTCGACGGTGATGCCAAGCTGGCCGACCGCCAGCACTTCGCCTTTCGAAACGGCACCTTGCAGGGCGCCTATTTCATGATGGCTGCTCGTGCAGTGGGCCTGGATGTGGGGCCGATGTCGGGCTTTGACAATGCCCGGGTCGATGCCGAGTTCTTTGCGGACGGAAAGATCAAATCGAATTTCCTGTGCTGCCTGGGCCACGGCGACCCGTCGAAGGTGATGCAGCGCCTGCCGCGTTTCGACTTTGCGGATGTCTGCAGCGTGCTGTGATCTGGACCCAGGCGCCCGAATGATCGTTCGGGAGCATGAGCCGGACAAGGCCGCCTCTGGGCGGCCTTTTTTCTGATGCTGCGGGTGGGCCTTGAAATCGCAGTGGTGGGGTCATATGTCGAAGGGGTGGGCGCATCAGACGACGCCCGACCAACCCCTCTGGAGAAAATGAAATGACCAAAGTTTCTGTTTACGACCCGTTTGCCGATGTCCTGCCCACGCTGTTTCGCAGCCTTTTTACTGAAGCTCCGACCGCCACAGCCGCACCGACTTCGCAGACCATCGCCATGCGCGTCGATGTGAGTGAACTGGCTGATGCGTACATCGTCCAGGCGGATTTGCCGGGTGTGCCCAAGGAAGCGATTCAGATCGACATCGATGCCAATCGCGTCACGCTGCGTGCGCCGGTTCAGCGCGAGGCGGCAAAGAGCGAGGCCCGTGTGCTGCGCAGCGAGCGATTTGCCGGCACCTATGCACGAAGCTTTGCGCTCAGCGAAGAAATCGATGAGACGCGTGCAAGCGCACGAGTCGAGAACGGTGTCCTCGAACTGACACTGCCGAAAAAAGCCGGCGCAGGCCCTACCCGATTGACTGTCCAGTAAGCGCAGTGCCTTGCGACGTCAAACGTCGCTTTCGACCGGACCCGGGCCATGAGCCCGGGTTTTTTCATGGGTCATCTGCGGCAGAGCCTTGATCGACGAACAAGCGGTCGCAGCCGATGAACGGTCGAATATCAAGCTTGAGCGGAGTGTGATATTTCGCACACTCGGGCACCCATGATGTAAATAAAGTCGCATCACACCAGTGAGGTTGTGATGCTTTTCAGCCGAGATGTCTGTTTCCGCGCCAGCCCGATCCGACAAACGGTTTACACGGGCCGGGCGGTCGGCGTCCTGGCGATGCCAGTCAGGCGAGATTTGTGCAAGATGGCCCTGCCACTTGCCTTCGCCTGTCTGATGACCGCCCCAATGAGCCATGCTGCAGGAGGCGGTTCACAGGACTCCTGGACCGGACAGGACAAGGCACTGCATTTTGGCCTGTCTGCACCGATGGGTCTGCTCGGCGTGTCGTTCGCATCACGGCTTGGTTTCACCGATGCAACCGAGAAAAAAGTGGTCGGGGCACTTATCGGTTCCATGCCAGGTCTGATCAAGGAACTGTCCGATATCAACAACCCTCGGGGTACAGCCTCGCTCAAGGATATGGTTTTTAATCTGCTCGGTGCGGCCCTGGGCGCATCGCTTGCGGACTGCTGCACGGTCAGCCCGGTGTCTCGTCGGGATCGACTCGACGGGCTGACGCTTGAGTATCGGATTGACTTCTGAATCGACTTTCGTGAGTCAGTCGTGTTCGAGGGCGATCCAGCGTGAATCATCGGCACTGCGTTCGATGCCGATAGCGCCCGCAAAAGCCTCGATGATGGCCGCCCGGACGCGCGGGTCGCTGACAGGGCCGCACGCGCTCAAGGCCCCGTTGGCCAGCACTGCCACCTGATCCGCAGACAAGGCTCGGTTGAGATCGTGGACCACACTCACAATGGCCACCCCTGATCGGGCCTGCTCTCGGATCGCCTGCATGAGCTGGCGCTGATGGGGCGCGTCGAGATGGGCTCCGGGTTCATCCAGCAGCAGGACTTGCGCCGAGCTTGCCATTGCACGGGCAATCAGCACGCGTCTGCGCTCACCGCCCGAAAGAGAGTCGAGTCGTCGGTGTCGCAGCGGCTCGCAGCCGGTCATTTCAAGGGCCGCCTGGATCGCGCGTCGATCGGCTTCAATGGGTTTTCCGAACAAGCCGATGTGAGGCAGCCGGCCCAGCATCACCACATCATCGACCCTCTGGCCCGCCTCGACCGATGACTGCTGTCCCAGCCAGGCAATCCGGCGGGCGCGATCGGTGCGGGTGAACTGCTCGAGCGGGCGGCCTTCGAGCAGGATGCGTCCGGAGTCCGCGCGCATCAATCCGGCCATGACGGACAGCAGCGTGCTTTTGCCCGCGCCGTTAGGGCCCACGATGGCCGTCCATGCGCCAGAAGGGATGGTCAGATCGATTGCATTGAGGATTCGCCGCCCGTCGATGCTGACAGAGACCCTGTCCGCCGCAAGGGCGATCGTGCGCAGGACTGTCATGTCGACTCCCGCTGTTCAGGCCGTCGATTCAGCAGCACCAGCAGATAGCCCCCGCCAAACAGCGCGGTCACCAGTCCGACCGGCAACTCGCCGGGAGCCCACACCAAGCGTGCGAGCACATCGGCTCCGCCCAGCAGGACTGCGCCGGCCAGGATGGATAAGGTGAGCAAGCCGCGGTGGCTCACGGCCACGCTGCGACGAATGAGATGGGGGGCAGCCAGACCAACGAAGCCGATGATGCCGGTTTGCGCGACGGCCGCACCGGTGGCCAGCGCCAGCGAGCCAATCAGGCCGATGCGACAGGCACCCACTGCGATACCCAGACTGATCGCGGTGTCCTCGCCCAGCACCAGGGCGTCCAGCGCTCTGGACAGGCCGATTGCAAGCACCGACGACAGCAGCAGGCTGGCGCTCAACACGGCCGCTCCCCGCCAATCGAGCAGTGCGGTTGTGCCCAGCATGAAGGCCTGCCTCGGCCGCAGCACCTCGGGCATCATCAGCGTGATGGTCTCGGAGACAGCGCCCAGGATCATCCCGACGACCACACCGCCGAGCACGAGATTGGAGGGTCGGCGGGCGCCGCCCGCCAGCGTGATCGTCAGCAGCACCCCGAACAATGCGCCGGCAAAGGCCGCACCGGTCAGACCAATCGAGGTCGACAGGCTCATGGCGGTGGGCATCACACCGGCTGACAGCGCGCTCAACGCCAGCGCCAGAGTCACCGCGAGGCTTGCGCCGGTGGCTGAACCGAGCAGATACGGATCGGCCAGTGGGTTTCTGAAGAGCCCTTGCGCGATCGCACCGGCCAGCCCAAGACAGGCGCCGGCCAGCAAAGCCCCCAGCGTGCGAGGCGCACGGATTTCCGTGATCAGCCCCCACTCCTGCACCCACTGCATCGACCAGCCTTGCGCACCTGCAGCCAGGCCTGAGAGGCCGATGACGACCGTGGACAGCGCCAGAATGAAGGCCAGACGGGCGCAGGTCATGGCGCAGATGATCGAATGGATTCAAGGCAATCGGCAAGCATCTCGGCACCTTCCGCGAGCCGCGGGCCAGGTCGCACCAGCAAGTCGAAGGCTTCGCTGGCGAAGCCGCAGGTCTGTTGGGTGCGCAGTGCCAGCAGGTGTTGCCAACCAGGCCGCTGCCGCATGCCAGTCAGCGCAGCGCGGGTCGCGATAATCAGGTCCGGCGCACTGCGCACCACGAACTCCGGGTTCAGGCGCGGGAAGGGGCCGAGTGCAGCCGGCACGATGTTGCGAAGACCCAGTTGCGACAGCAGTTCACCCACGAAAGACGCCTCTCCGGCTGCATACGGGGTCTCGGCGACCTCGAAGTAGACGCGACGCCCTCGAAACGACGCAGGGATGCGGGTGGCGGCCGCATCGATGCGCGCCTGCATCGATTGCCAGGCCGCTTGCGCTGCTGCGGGTCGGCCAATCGCTTGAGCGATCGCCTCGAGCGCCCGCTGGGCGTCTGCGGTCGTGAGCGGCTCCAGGGCGAGTACCCGCAGGCCGAGGGCCTCCAGCCGGCCCCGGGCACGCAGGGACACCGGTGCCAGGACCAGATCCGGGCGCAGTGCAAGGATTCGCTCGATCTGCGTGTCTTCGAGTCCGCCGAGTCGGGGCAGAGCGCGAACCGAGTCCGGCCAGTTTGATGCCCGGTCGACGCCGATCAGCCGGTCACAGGCACCCAGCACACAGACACTTTCAGTCAGAGAGGGCAGCAGCGAGACGATGCGCTGCGCGGGCGCGGTCAGCACAAGGCTGCGACCCTGTGCGTCGACGACGCGGATTGATTCGGCGTGGACCGCACCGATCCAGGCGCCGAGCCAGATGATCACGATCATCACAGCCCGGCAAACCGGCGCACGCTCGCCGCACAGCCGCATCAGACCGTGCGACATCGGGTTCAGCGGGGCGCCCAGCGCAGGGTCACATAGCCCTCGCGCCCCGGCTGGTTGTAGCCATAGGCGGTCTCGTAGACCTTGTCGGCCAGATTGTTCAGCCGAATGCCCAGCGTGAGATCGCGCGAGATCAGCCAGTCGGCGCGCAGGTCCACGGTGGCAAAGCCTGCGAGTCGCAGGGTGTTGGCTGCATCGTCGAATCGGTGCGAAAACGCCGAGACGGTGGCGCCGAGCCGATAAGTGCCGAGATCCCAGTCGGCCCGAGCCCTGAATGCATCCTTCGCCCTGCGCGGCAGGAGCTTGCCGTAGTCGTCTCCGTCGGTGGTGTTGCGCGGGTCGAGGTGTTCGTAAGATGCGCCCAGCAACACGCCGCTGAAGCGACCTTCATACGAGGCCACCAGACCGTCAATCCGGGTGTTGGGCACATTGGCCGGCTTGGGGCCGCTGGGGATATAGCCCTGGATCCGGTTGTCGACCCAGGCCGCACGCAGGCTGTGTGGACCGCTTGTCCATCGCAGGTGCACTTCGCCATGCTTGCCTTCCTCGGGCTGCAGGTCGGGATTCCCGAATCCCGGGTAATACAGCTGATTGAAGCTGGGTGCGATGAAGCTCGTGCCGTAGCTCAGGCCGGCTCGCCAGCCGGGCGTGAACGCGAACGCATAACCCACGCTGCCGGTGTTCTGGTTGCCGAACTGCGAGTTGCGATCCTGCCGGATTGCGGCTTGCCAGGCATGCGCCGCCCGCTCACCGCTGATGCCAAGGCCCACTGCGTCGATCGTGCGTCGATCGACGGCATAGGTGGTCTCGGGTTGCGAGACGGTCTGCTCGATGCGCTCGACCAGTGCCAGCAGGGTGCCGATCGGGGTCGGTATGGTGTTTTCCCAGGCGAACTGCTGCTGGGCGGTTTTGACCGCGCCATAGGGGCCATAAAAGCTGTCGATGGTTTCGTAGACGTCGGTCGAGTGACCGTAGCTCAATCGGGTCGACCAGTTCGCCGAAATCCGCCCGGCGGCGCTCAATGTCTGGACACCATTGCGCAGCCTGGCTCGGGAGTCGACGCCAGGGCCATCGTCGTAGTGCACCAGACCATTGGACTGCAATGCGCTGGCATCGATACGCCAGTCCTGGGAGAGCTGCCAGCCCAGCCTCAGATTGCCAGCCGTTTGTCGAAACGGATCGGTGTCGGGGTTGTAGGCGTCATACAGCACGTTCGGGTTGGTCGCCGAAAAGCTGTTGGTACCGGTTTGAACCACCTGAAAGGCGCCATCGAAAGCCCCCTGCCCGAAGGCCAGTCCTGCACTGAGCTGCCGATAGCGGTTCGAGCCCAGCGTCAGGGATGCGTTCGGAGTCAGGCCTTCACGTGAACGGCGTGTGAACACCTGGATCACGCCACCCGCCGGATCGCTGCCATAGACCGACGACAGCGGGCCTCGAACGATTTCGATCCGGTCGATCAGTTCAAGCGGCAGGTTATCGAGCGAGGGCACGCCGACAGTGGCAGACCCGAGCCTCATGCCGTCGACCAGCAACAGCGTGTGTCGTGCATCCAGCCCGCGGATGAAGAGCGAACTGTACTGACCCAGCCCACCGTTCGAGGTCGACTGCATGCCCGGTTGTTGCGCCAGAAATTCGGAGAGGGTGCGCCCGGTGGCACGCTCGATATCGGCCCGATTCAGCAGCGTGGTTTCGGCGACCGTCTCGTCGACGCGAGTGGGCATTCGGGTTGCGGTGACGTTGACCGGGTCGAGTCGGTCCGAACCAGCAGGGTCCGGCTTCACAGGGCGTGTGCCGCTTGTTTGAGCCTGACTGGGCGTGGGTGCGTGAATCGCCGAAGCCAGCAGCAGGAGGGTCAAGGTGACGCGAAGCGGCGCAGCGGTCGAGCGGAAGTTGGCCAAAGGCCTTTGCGCAGGGACTGCGCGATTGGGCTGATTCATGTTTGCAATGACGGCTCGGATGGCGCCATCGCCAGCTTCCCCGCTGGCTTTGGCAATCGATCGCAGACATGGCCTGCGATCACCTGTTGGCCGGTATCCGGGCTTGCGGATCAACTCGTGCGACCTTCCCAGAGGCAATCCTCCAGTGGCAGCGTGCACGAGCGGGTATGCGCTTGGCATCCATCCGCTTACCGTTGCGGGGGCAGCGCAGGTTGAGACAAACCCTGTTCGGGCGATCTTCCCTGCTTCCCGTTTAACTTGGCCCGCAACGATGTGCGAGCCAGGCACCAACAAGCCGAGAGTACCACTGGGCCTCAAGGCAGGTCAGAATGGCCGATTGCAGAGATTTCATTTCGCTTTCGACTGACCGTGATCGATCCATTCATTCTGCTTCAGCACCTTCTGCCCAAACGCGCACTCACCGAGCTGGCTGGCCGCATCGCCAGTGCCCGAGGCGGAGCATTCACCCACGCGCTGATTCGCGGATTCGTTCGCCGTTATCGCGTCGACATGTCGCAGGCGGCGCAGCCAGACATCGAAGCCTATGAGTCGTTCAATGATTTCTTTACCCGGGCCCTGCGAGCAGACGCGCGCCCGCTCTCAAATGCAGACTGGATCTGCCCGGTGGATGGGGCCGTCAGCCAGTTCGGTCCCATCGAGCGCGGCCGCATTTTCCAGGCCAAAGGCCACGACTATGGCTGTGCCGAACTGCTCGCAGGCGATGCCGCGCTGGCCGCCGAGTTCGACGGCGGCGCCTTTGCCACCCTGTACTTGAGCCCGCGCGACTATCACCGCATCCACATGCCGTGTGCAGGTCGCTTACGTCAGATGATTCACGTTCCGGGCAGCCTGTATTCGGTCAACCCCACGACGGCTCGAGCCATCACAGGTCTGTTTGCGCGCAACGAACGGCTTGTCTGCATCTTCGACACCGCACACGGCCCGTTGGCAATGGCGCTGGTCGGCGCGACCATCGTGGGCAGCATCGCCACGGTCTGGCACGGCACGGTCACCCCGCCGCGACCGACCCGTCCGCGTCAGTGGCAATACGACGCAAGTCAGATCGCCCTGGAGAAGGGTGCCGAAATGGGCCGTTTTCTGCTGGGTTCGACGGTCGTCTTGCTCTGGCCGTCGGGTTCGATGTCGTTCAATGAGCAGTGGGCCGAGTCGGCTCTAGTGCGAATGGGTGAGACGATGGCCCATGCCGGCGTTGCCTGAGTGATGATTTCGGCTGAAAAGCCCGTATATTTCGCGCGTTTTCGTGAGTAGAATCGAAACGCTTCAGCGTGAACACCGCATGGGGCCGCTGATCCGAGAGCCAGAGACACCTGACAACCAACGAGGAACCCCTATAAAAATGGCCACCACCAAGAAGCCCGCCGCCAAGAAAGTCGCAGCCAAGAAGCCTGCTGCAGCCAAGCCCGCCGCCAAGAAAGTCGCCGCCAAGAAAGCGGCACCGGCTGCTGCCACGGCCGCTACGCCCAACATCAAGCCGGCTCCGATGAAGCCGATTGCCAAGCCCCTGACCAAGCAGGGCCTGCTGGCGCATGTTGCCGAAGCTGCTGCGGTCGACCTCAAAGCCACCAAGGCCGTTCTTGCAAACCTCGAAGCCACTATCCTGGCCTCGCTGCACAAGAAGGGCGCCAAGGGCTTTGTGTGGCCGGGCCTGTTCAAAGCCACGCTGGTCTCAACCCCCGCTCGGCCGGCACGCAAGGGCATCAATCCCTTCACCAAGCAGGAGCAGATGTTCGCGGCTAAGCCGGCCAGTGCCAAGATCCGCATTCGGGCTCTGAAGAAAGCCAACGAAGCAATCAAGTAAGTCCCTCTCGCGGGACCACACGCCTGATCCGGGGAGACCCGGTCAGGCGTTTTTATTTGGTGCGGCCAAGTCATGGCCGCACCCGGATGCTCAGCGGTTACCGGTGATCGGATCGCCGAACAGCACCCAGCGATTACCGTCAAAGCGCGACATCACCACGGTGGACAAGGGTCCGTAGTCTTCGGGCGTGGTGCTGACCAGGATGCCCGGCAGCACGGTCTCGTGCCTCAGGTCCTTGATGTTCGAAGCGACTCGCCTGATGTTTTCCCGAGTCAGGTTGTCACCGGCCTGCTTAAGCACATACGCCATCGTCTGGGCCGATGCGAAGGCCTGCACATTGAAAGGATCGCCCGGGTCGCCTTCGGGATGGTACTTCTTCATGAAGGCGCGGTATTCGAGCATGCCCGGGTCGTTGTCCCACTGCTTGTCGGTCGCGTCCTTCAGGTACTGGGTGGTCATCACGCCCACCGCCTTCTCAAGACCGGCCGGCTTGAGCACCGTGCCGACAGTCGAAGAAACCGTGGTGACGTATTGAGCCGGCTTCCAGCCGAGTTCAAACGCCTTGCGAATCGTCTGCGAGGCGAACTTCGGTGCGCAGGCGTTGATCAGCACGTCAGCGCCGCTGGCTTTGAGGCTCACCACCTGCGAATCGATGGTTGCATCGGTCGCTTCATACGACACCTGCGCCACGATCATGGCGTTTGCCTTGTCGCCAAGGCGCGCGCGCACACCATTCACATAGTCCTTACCGAAGTCGTCATTCTGGTAGAGGATCGCGATCTTGGCATTGGGGTTGGTGCGCAGGATGTGCTCTGCAAACACGCGGCCTTCGAGCGGATAAGTGGGCGCCCAGCCCATCGTCCACGGGTAGCGCTTCGGATCGTTCCACTTGCCTGCGCCGGTGTTCACGAACAGGTGCGGCACTTTTTTCTGGTTCAGGTAGTTGTGGATCGCCGAGTTGGTGGGTGTACCCAGACTGCCGACGATGGCGAGCACCTCATCCTGCTCGACCAGGCGACGCGTGGCCTCGAGGGTCTTCGCCGGGTTGTAGTTGTCGTCCAGGCTGATCAGAGTGACCTTGCGGCCATTGATGCCGCCTTGCTCGTTGATCATCTTCCAGTAGCCGGCCTGCGTGCGGCCAATGGTGCCGTAAGATGAGACCGGCCCGCTGTAGGGCATGGTCTGCCCCAGTTTGATTTCGGTGTCGCTGGCGCCGTCGTCATATTTTTTCTGAGCGATGGCCGGTGTGGCCAAGGTCAGGCTGGCGGCGGCCAGCGCGAGCATGATGCGCTTCATGGGGTGTCTCCACGGTATGTTTTGGAATGTGACTCAGCGCAGGTTCGCGCCGGTTCACATGCTGGGGATTCTTCCGATAATTGCGCGACGTGGCAAGCATCGATCGCTGATTGCGGCAAAGGGTTCTGTAACACATGAGTGACATCTTTGATTTCCTGCGCCGGACTTATGTCGAGCGCACGCCGCACATGGTCGAGGCGGGCATGCGGATCACCTCGATTGAACGCGCGCGCGGCACCATGACCTTGCCTGCGCGCGAGCAGTGGATCGGTGATCCGGTTCGCGGCCTGCTGCATCCCGGCCCGATCATCGTGCTGGCTGATTCCTGCTGCGGGCTGGCCGTGGGTGCCGCACTCGACACCGACCTCACCTATGCCACGCTCGATCTGCGCATGGACTACCTGCGTGCAGCCGTGCCAGACCAGGATGTCCATTGCGAGGCGCATTGTTATCGGGTCAGTCGCAGCGTGGCCTTCATTCGAGCCGAGGTCTGGCAGGACGACCGCACGCAGCCCATCGCATCCACGCAGTCTGCATTCATGCTGGCGACACCGTCGGGTTCGCGGCCGACCGCGGCCAAGCAGGGCGCGATTGCGCCAGCACCGGAGGCTTTCAATTCGGCAGCCAGTGCTGTGGTTGCAGGCCTGTCCTCATCCAGCCGCGATCCATCGGCCTCACCCGAACTTCAGGCTTCCGGATGGCAGCCCCCCGCTGCCAGTCTTGCGCCCCAGATCGATCGCCCGATTCCGTATGCCGAGTACCTGCAAATTCGCGTGGCGCCCGATCCGATGCAACCGGTGTTCAGGCTGCCCTTCGATCCGAAGCTGATCGGTAATCCGTTCTTGCCTGCGTTGCATGGCGGTGTGGTGGCAGGCTTTGCCGAGACGGCCGCCATCCTGCATCTGTATCAGACACTGGGCGGCAGCAAGCTGCCCAAGAGCATCGATTTTTCGATGGACTATCTGCGCGTCGGACGGCCGGAAGAGACCTTTGCCGCCTGCGAGGTCGTGCGCGTCGGTGCGCGAGTGGCGCTGGTCACCGTGCGCATCTGGCAGCGCAGCCCCGATTATCCGATCGGCGTGGCGCGCGCGCACTTTCTGCTGGCTGCCCTCGACTGACGGGTCTGATACCGACCCGCCCGATCAGCCGTCAGTGACTGTCATCGCATTAGGAATGGCCTAAGCTCACGCTCATTCGGCGCGGATGCCGGCCTGGCGCACCACCGCCCCCCATTTGTCTGTTTCGCTTCGAACGAAGGCTGCGAACTGCGGCTGGGTCATCGGGATGCTGGCACCGCCCATTTCCGCAAGACGCTGTTTGACATGCGGCATCGCGAGCACCTTCGAGACGTCGGCATGAAGAGCCGCGATGGTTGCAGGCGGTGTCTTGCCGGGCGCCACGATGCCGACCCAGACCGTCACTTCAAAGCCCGGGTAGCCTGACTCGGCGATCGTCGGCACATCGGGTAAATCGGGCAGGCGTTGTGCGCTGGTCACCGCCAGCGCGCGCAGCTTGCCCGCTTTGACCTGGGGCAGAGCGGTAATGAGGTTGTCGATCATCACCTGAACCTGTCCGCCGACGAGGTCGGTGAGGGCGGGCGTGGCGCCTTTGTAGGGCACATGAACCAGATCGATGCCGGCGCGCATCTTGAGCATTTCGCCGGCGAGGTGACCCGAAGTGGCCGTCCCTGAGGAGGCCAGCGTCATTGAACCGGGTTTTGCCTTGGCCAGCGCGACCAGTTCAGACACCGTCTGTGCCGGCACCGACGGATGCACCAGCAGCACATTGGGCATCGAGATCACATGAGCCACCGGCGTGATATCGCCAGGCGCATACGGCAGCTTCGGATAGATACTGTAGTTGGCCGCATTAGGGCCGATGCTGCCCATGGCCAGGGTGTGGCCGTCGGGCTCGGCACGTGCCAGTGCCTGCATGCCGATGATCTGTCCTGCGCCGGCCTTGTTTTCAACCAGCACCGGCTGGTTGACGAGCTTGGTGAGCTCCCCTGCGAGCAGACGGCTGGTCTGATCGAGGATTCCGCCCGGGGTGGCCGGCACGATCACGGTGATTGGCTTTGAAGGAAAGGCAGACTGTGCGTGGGCGGCTGTGAGCGGCGCAATCAGCAGCAGGGGCAGCAGGCACTTGAACAGCCTGTGCCGTGGCGATCTGTCGATCATGTGAGTCTCCTGGGTGGCTGGTGTCAGGCGTCGCCTGGTTTGTCGCGTTCTCGGTAATCACCGAAGTTCGAATCCCGTTCGCTGAGCAGCGAGCTGACGCTGGCACCGTCGCGTCGAAACCGGGTCATATAGGCCTTGCTGGCTTCGGTCTGGAACGCCAGTGCCTGCAGCTCGGTGCCGGAGCGGATGGCGGCGCGCAGCCCCATGATTTCCATCGCCCGATGCACGCTGCGTTTGTTGATGGCCGCGAGTTCGGTCGGCAAGAGACTGATGCGCTGCGCAATGGCCAGGACTTCATGCTCAAGTTGATCCAGCGGATAGGCACGGTTGGCCCAGCCGCGCTGCGCGGCCTGTGCGCCGCTCATTGAATCGCCGGTGAGCATCGCTTCCATGGCCTGACGCATGCCCATCGTCCAGGGATGGAACTGCATGTCGGGCGGGCTCATCAGCCTGACCGGCGGGTAGCCGATCTGAGCATCTTCGGCGACGTAGACCAGATCGCAGGCGGTTGCCAGTTCGGTGCCGCCGGCCAGGCAGTAGCCATGCACCTGGGCGATGACTGGCTTTGCGAGATCCCACACACGAAACCACCCATCCACCACATGGCGCGACCATTGGCCCAGCCCGTCGGCGCTGTGATAGGGCTGGTTCTCACGGTTGTTGGCTGACAGGTCGTAGCCTGAACAGAAGGCCGGGCCGGCACCCCGAATGATGGTCACCTTGACCTCAGGGTCGCGGTCATTGCGCTCCAGCGTGGCAAAGATCTCGCCGCGCAGCTGATTGTTGAGTGCATTGCGCTTTTCGGGGCGGTTGAGCGTGATGCGACTCACGCCGGGCGCAGGGCTGTCCAGCAGCAGATGGACGAGATCGGGAGCGGCGGCGGTCATCGGGTCTCCTGGTGGGCCATTCAGGTCGAGGCGCCTGATGACCGATGGTAACCGCTTCACTCGCACGCCCTGCGAAACGGCATTCACGCAATGGCACGCCGGTTTGACACCGCGCTTCACGCATCGATACCGTGGGCGCCTTGTTGATGAAACAGGCTCTATCGCCATGCATGCGCCATCTGCCGGCCCCGCCCATGTGGTGCTGACCAACCCGATCGATCCTGCGGTCACCCGGCAACTCGCGCAGCACCTGCGTGTGAGCGTCGCGCCCGATACGCAGCCCGATACCCTGAGAGCCGCGGTACGTGACGCCCATCTGATCATCGTGCGGGCACCGCTGCCGGCCGATGTCTTCGAACACGGCCCGGGGCTTCTGGGCGCGATCCGCCATGGCGCTGGCGTCGACATGATTCCCATCGAGGCGGCCACCGCTGCCGGCGTGCTGGTGGCCAACACCCCGGGCGCCAACGCGGTGACCGTGGCTGAATACGCGATCGCCCAGATGCTGCAGCGAACACTGCCACCCAAATCGGGCGGATTGGATTTAGAAATACTTTGGCCACCCGCGATACCACCATGGGGACACGTGAATTAGCACGTTTCGATATAACCAAAGACTGGTCCAATGCGGATGAATCACTTGGCCAAACGGATTCAGACATTCAAACTCATATCCGCTTAACACCGGCCAACTGGGTTACGATTGATTCCTATACCCGTTACGCCAAAAACGGCGGCGGTAATGTCGAGTCACTCCAATCCATCGCTTTTAATTCGGGCGATTTCTGGAAAGCCTCCGTGGGTTGGTTCGATTTAAAACAAGGAGCGGACCCGGCTAAACAGCTCTGGATCATGGGTGAAGTTAAATTAAATTCCACCTTCTCCGCCT
>Ga0209598_10000906_pt1 | contig 24083 bp, 20 predicted proteins | sample M_140807_EF_Meta_FD_187317 | JGI IMG/M metagenome (GOLD analysis project Ga0209598, IMG submission 187317) | Freshwater microbial communities from Lake Montjoie, Canada to study carbon cycling - M_140807_EF_MetaG (SPAdes) (version 2) | ecosystem: Environmental > Aquatic > Freshwater > Lake...
GCCTGCGCAAGAGCCCCGAGGAGCTGGAGCAGATGCGATTGGCGGCCCGCATCTCGGCCGAGGCCCATGAGGTGGCCCGCCAGGTGGCCCGGCCCGGCCTCAATGAGCGCCAGGTGCAGGCGGTGATCGAGCAGCATTTTCTCGAGCAGGGCGCCCGAGGTCCGGCCTACGGCACCATCGTCGCCGGAGGCGATAACGCCTGCGTGTTGCACTACACCGCCAACAACAGCGAACTCAAGGATGGCGATCTGCTGCTGATCGACGCCGGCTGTTCGGTCAACGACTACTACAACGGCGATATCACCCGCACATTCCCGATCAACGGCCGCTTCAGCGGCGAGCAACGGGCCCTCTACGAGCTGGTGCTCGCCGCCCAGGAGGCGGCGGTGGCGGCCGTTGGCCCCGGTGCCACCGCCGAAGGGGTCCACGGCACCGCCGTCGGCGTCTTGGTGGATGGACTGGTTGAGCTGGGCCTCCTGCAAGGCGACCGCGATGGCCTCATCGAACAGGGCGCCTACCGTCACCTCTACATGCACCGCACCGGCCACTGGCTGGGGCTGGATGTGCACGATGTGGGCGCCTACCGATTGGGCGAACACCCCATGACCCTGGAGCCCGGCATGGTGCTCACCGTTGAGCCGGGGCTTTATGTGAGCGACCGCCTGCCGGTGCCCGAAGGCCAGCCCGCGATTGAGGAGCGTTGGAAGGGGATTGGGATTCGGATTGAGGACGATGTGGCCGTGACTGAACGGGGGCACGAGAATCTGACGGCGGCGGCGTTGAAGGCGGCGGTGGCGATGGAGAGGTGAGGGGGCCCCAGGGATGGGAAGACCACCATGATTGACACCTACGTGGTCAACTCGGGCCCTCTCGGGGTGCACCTCCCCGCAAACCCCATGCACTTTCAGCAATCCTTGATAGCCAACCCGTTGCTGGCCCTGGATTCAGTCCAAGGCCCTTGACCCCCCTGAGCGCGATTAGCAGGAGGGCCAGCAGAAGCGAGGTTGGTTCTCAAAATCTCCCAATAAAGAGTTAGGCTTGGCCAAGCAAATCCTCGCTCTTCGCGCTGGGATCCCATCCATTCAACCTTACAGAGTCAGCCAATGTGTACCGGAATCAGGCTTACGGCTCAGGATCAGAGCATCGTTTATGCACGGACACTTGAATTTGCTGCTGATATTTTATCTGATCTCATTGTGATTCCCAAAGGCTACAGCCGAGTAGGAAGGACACCCGCCATCGGGGAAGAAGCTCCCCTACCCGGTAAAAAATGGACGAGTCAATATGCCAGTGTCGGAATGTCTGGCCTTGGTTTACCTATCATTCTAGATGGCTTCAATGAGGTGGGTCTGGCCATTGGTCTGTTTTTCTTCCCCGGCTTTGCTGAATATATGCCCTATAACTATACTGATGCCGAGAACACAATAGCTCCCTGGGAAGTGGGTTCTTGGATCTTGGAGAATTTTGAGACTGTTGATCAGGTAAAAACTGCCATCAAAGGGATTGTTGTGTCCAAGGTTATATTCCAGGAATTTGACCCCACCAATCCACCTCCTGTTCATTTCGTTGTACACGACGCATCGGGTAAAAGTATCGTCATCGAATATGTGGGTGGCGAACTCAATATCCACGACAATCCATTAGGCGTGGTCACAAACGCACCAACTTTTGATTGGCACATGACCAACCTACGGAATTATGTCAATTTATCATTTACTAATGCTCCGGGTATGGAACTAGGGTCAGTTAAGCTCTCTCCATTAGGTCAGGGATCGGGAATGCTGGGAATGCCAGGGGATTTTACACCTCCTTCTCGGTTTGTAAGAGCAGTCGCCTATAGTCAAGCAGTTAGTGAAGCCTTTAACAAAGAGTTCAGCAAAGATGAATATTTTCATGCAGCCACAGGTGAAGAAGCCATTTTGCAAGCGTTTCATATTTTAAACAATTTTGATATACCGAAAGGTGTCGCCCGTGAACCTGAACATAAAGGCCCAAAGGGGCCTCTTGTTCCAGCGGATTACACACTCTGGACAAGCGCGAGCGATCTCAAGGCAAAACAATACTATTTCCGTACTTATGAGAACAGTCAGATACGGATGGTTGATCTCAACACCTATAAGGATCGCAGTTCAGAGATCACAAGGATCTCAATAGGAGGAAAAGAGGCTATTAAAATGATAGAGCCATAAGTCCGTCGCACCTGAAGAATATCTCTCCTTTACAACCAAAGAAAGCTTTTCTCCCCCAGCACTCTGGCCAATGGAATCATCAATGACTTCCTTGCCCTAACCCCATAGGTTTGCCAAACTCGATGGGGATTAAGGTAGCGACGCAGCAACTGCGAGCATCTGCCCACCCCTCCGTGCCGCCCAAATCAGCCGCAGCAGTGACCACCAACTTCGCCCAACTGCGCAGCTACGACGAGCAGCTATTCCGCTTGGGCCTCCTAGCAGAACGCTATTTCCCGGAGGATCCCAACACCGCATTGATCAAGCTGCGGCAGCTGGGGGAGCGGCTGGCCCAGCAGGTGGCCTCGCGCTTTGGCGTCTTCACCACGATCGAGGAGTCCCAGCTGGCCTTGATCCGCCGCCTGGAGACGGAGGGGCTGATCGAGCGGGAAGTGGCCGGCCTTTTTCACGACCTGCGCAAGACCGGCAACACCGCCACCCATGGGCTGGCGGGTGACCATGCCACTGCCCTGTGCACCCTCAAGATCGCCTGGCAGCTTGGGGTGTGGTTCCACCGCACGTTTGGCGATCCGGAGTTTCGTAGCGGGCCGTTTCGTCCCCCCCAGCCCCCGCTGGCCGAAAACGATGAACTGAAGCAGGAGCTGGGCCGGCTCCAGGGGGCCCTTGAGGCCTTCCGTGCCAACGAGGGTGTGCTCGCTGAGCAACTCAGCGCCGCTGAATCCCAATTGCAGTTGGCCCAGGATGAGCAGCAGCAATGGGAGCGTCTGGCCGAACAGGTCGAGGCCGACAAGGCGGCCCTGTTGGCCCAGCTCCAGGAGCTGCAACGTGTCGCCGACCGGCAACCGGCAGCTGTGGCCTCCAGATTGCGGCAGGCGTCCCGCAAGGCTGCGGGTTCGATCGAGCTGGATGAGGCAGCCACGCGCCAATTGATTGATGAGCAGCTGCGCCAGGCCGGGTGGGAGGCCGACAGCCAGGAGCTCCGCTACAGCAAAGGGGCCCGACCCCAGAAGAACCGCAACCGGGCCATCGCCGAATGGCCCACCAGCAGCGGCCCTGCTGATTACGTGCTGTTTGTGGGGCTCACTCCCCTGGCCGCCGTGGAGGCCAAGCGAGCCCACAAGGACGTGGCGGGGGTCTTGCCCCAGGCCCAGCGTTACTGCCGTGGCTTCAAGCCTTGCGAGCAATCCCAGCTCAACAAAAGGGGCTGGGGGCCTGAAGCTGAGTACAAAATCCCCTTTGCCTTCGCCAGCAACGGCCGGCCCTATCTGCGCCAGCTGCGATCCCGCAGCGGCATCTGGTTCCGGGATCTGCGCCGCGCCGAGAACCTCGCCGGCCCCCTGGATGGCTGGTATTCACCGCAGGGGCTTTTGGCTCTGGCGCGGCAGGACCTGGACCAGGCCCAGGCGCAGCTGCGTCGGGAAGCCTTCAGCTATGGCTTTCCGCTGCGCCCCTATCAGCGGCGGGCCATTGAGGCCACGGAAGCGGCCATCGGTGCGGGCCAAAGGGAGATTTTGCTGGCGATGGCCACGGGCACCGGCAAGACCAAAACCTGTGTGGCCCTGATCTACCGCCTGCTTAAAACCGGCCGCTTTCGGCGGGTGCTGTTTCTGGTGGATCGCTCCGAACTGGGCATCCAGGCGGCCGATGCCTTCAAGGACACCCGCATGGAAAGCCTGCAGAGCTTTGCCGACATCTATGGCATCAAGGAACTGGGCGAGCGCGAGGCCGACTCCGACACCAGGGTGCACATCGCCACCGTGCAGGCGATGGTGCAACGGCTGCTGCTCGGCAGCGCCGAGGACAAACCCACGGTGGACACCTACGACCTGATCGTGGTGGATGAATGCCATCGGGGTTACGTGCTGGATCGGGAATTGAGCGATCGGGAGCTGCGCTTCCGGGATTTCAACGACTACGTGTCGAAATATCGCCGTGTCATCGAGATGTTTGATGCGGTCAAGATCGGCCTGACCGCCACCCCGGCCCTGCACACGTTCCAGATTTTCGGCCAGCCCCTCTTTGTGTACAGCTACCGCGAGGCGGTGGTGGATGGCTATCTGGTGGACCATGAACCGCCCATCCTGATCAAAACCGAACTTTCCCAGCAGGGAATTGTCTGGGAAGCGGGCGCAGAGGTCAAAACCTACGATCCACGCAACGCCCAAATCGACCTCTTCATCACGCCCGATGAGCTGCGTTTCGCGGTGGATGCCTTCAACCGCGAAGTGATCACCGATCCCTTTAACAAAGTGGTGTGTGACTTTTTGGCCGATGAACTAGATCCCTTATCGCTCCATAAAACCCTGATCTTCTGTGTCACCGATGCCCACGCCGATCTGGTGGTGATGCTGCTGAAGGAAGCATTCCGAGAACGTTATGGCGACGTCGCCGATGACGCCGTGGTCAAGATCACCGGCGCCAGCGATCAGCCCCAGAACTTGATTCGCCGCTTCAAGAATGAAGCCTTCCCCAATGTGGCGGTCACGGTGGAACTGCTCAGCACCGGCGTGGATGTGCCGTCGATCGGCAACATCGTCTTTTTGCGGCGTATGAACAGCCGCATTCTCTATGACCAGATGATCGGCCGTGCCACGCGACTGTGCGACTCCATCGGCAAGAGCCATTTCCGCATTTTCGACGCGGTGGGCATCTACAACACCCTGCAGCCCTTCAGCCAAATGCAGCCGGTGGTGGTGAATCCCTCGATCAGCTTCAGCCAGCTGTTGGGCGAACTGTCCGTCAGCGACGATCCCGATGACGCCCAGTTGATTCGCCAGCAGCTGGTCGCCAAGCTGCGCCGCAAGCGCGGCCGGCTACGTGAGAACCAGGTGGATCGCTTGCGCTGGCTCACTGGGGGGGAGCCCGAGGCCTTCATCAACAAGCTGCAGGGCCTGCCGATCGAGGAGGCGAGCCGCTGGGTGGCACGCCTCGACGGCTTGGGTGAGTTGCTGGATGAACCCTGGGAAAGCCCCTTCACGCCGCTGGTGATTTCGGAGCACGAAGATGCCCTGCATTCGATCGTGCATGGCTATGGCGACGGCAAGCGCCCCGAGGACTATCTGGAGGGCTTCACCGCTTTCGTGAAGGACCCCGGCAACGACCTGCCGGCCCTCACCCTGGTGCTGCAGCGGCCCTGGGACCTCACCCGCAAGGATCTGCGCGAGCTGAAGCTGGCTCTCGATCAACGGGGCTTCAACGAAGCCACCCTGGCCACCGCCTGGCGCCAAACCACCAACCAGGACATGGCCGCCTCAATCATGGGCTACATCCGCCAGGCGGCCCTGGGCGATCCACTGGTGCCCTACGAGCAGCGGGTGGAGAAGGCCCTGCAGAAGATCCTGGCCTCCCGCAGCTGGACCTCGCCGCAACGCCAGTGGTTGCAACGCATCGCCAACCAGACCAAGGCGATCACGATCGTGGACCGTGAGGCGCTGGATGACGACGCCCTGTTTTTTCGCCGCGAAGGGGGCGGCTGGCCGAGGCTGAACCGGGTGTTTGGCGGCGAGCTGGATGGGGTGCTGCATCAGTTCCAGCGGGAGGTATGGGCGGCGTGAGGCGGCGGGCTTGGTCTAGTCTCGGTATCGACCGCCGCAGGAAGCCAGCCATGCGCGCCAAGCTGTTCCGCAACGGCCGCAGCCAGGCGGTGCGCCTGCCGGCTGAGTTCCGCTTCGAGGGCACGGAGGTGGAGGTGCATCGCGATCCAGAGAGCGGCGCGGTGGTGCTCACACCGTTGCGGCCATCGGCCAAGGATTGGCTGGTTGAGCGCGATCGTCTGCTGGCCGAACCAGGTGTTCGCGAAGAACTGGATGCTTTCTTTGACAACCTTCGCGATCCGTCACCGCCGCCGGAACGCGACTGGCCGTGAGAGATGAGCCCCCATCGGTATGAACAAGTGGATGCTGGACACGAACGCAGTGCGTGCCTTGGTGGATGGCGATTCGCCTCGACTTGATGGCTTGTTTGGCGAGCAACGTTGCTGCATCTCCGCAATCGTGGCGGCTGAGATCCGCTACGGGCTTGAGAAGAATGCGTTGAATGCCCGGAAACGGCAATTGGTCGAATCAGCGCTGGCACGCCTGGAGGTTCTGCCCTGGACCGATGCCTGCGCCGTTGTTTATGGCCGCCTTCGGGCAGTGCAGGCCCGGAAGGGACGAGCGCTGGGGCTGATGGACCTGCTGATCGCCAGCCATGCCCTGAGCGAAGGCTGTGTTCTGGTCACCGCCGATCAGGCTTTTGCCCTTGTGGACGAACTCACCCTGGAGGCCTGGTGATGGCCACAAGCCCCCCTGGCAGCAGCCACACCCACGACATCGTCGCCAAGCTCTGGAACCTCTGCAATGTGCTGAAGGACGATGGGGTGACGTATCACCAGTACGTGAGCGAGCTGACATATCTGTTGTTTCTGAAGATGGCGCTGGAAACGGGTCAGGAGCAGGGAATTCCCCAGGAATGGCGCTGGCAGGTGTTGGAGGCGCTTCAGGGTTTGAGCCAGCTAGAGCACTACAAGGAGCTGCTGCTGAAGCTGGGCAGCAGCGGTAGTGGCGCCTCAGCGCTGGTGCAGGAGATCTATGCCAATGCCAGTTCGTTCATCAAAAAGCCCACCACGCTCAATAAGCTGGTGAGCGAGATCGACAAGCTGGATTGGTACAGCGCCCGCCAGGAGGGATTGGGCGATCTGTATGAGGGGTTGCTGCAGAAGAATGCCGAGGAGAAGAAATCCGGCGCCGGCCAGTATTTCACGCCACGGCCGCTGATTGATTCGATGGTGGCTGTGATGCAGCCCACGATCGAGGATGTGATTCAGGATCCAGCGGCTGGCACCGGCGGCTTCCCGATTGCGGCGTTGCACTGGATTCGCGAGCACAACGAGATCAGCGAGCTGAATGAGCAGCAACAGCAGAAGTTCTACCGACGCACCTTCTATGGCATGGAGCACGTGCAGGACACGCACCGCCTGGCGTTGATGAATCTGATGCTGCATGGGCTGGATTCCCGGCCGGGTGAATGCGGCATCTGGTACGGCGACACCCTCAGCAGCGATGCGGAGGCTCTGCCGCCGGCCACACTGATTCTTACGAATCCCCCCTTTGGCACCAAGAAGGGCGGCGGCCTGCCGAGCCGCAAGGATTTCACCTTTCCAACCAGCAACAAGCAGTTCTGCTTCCTGCAGCACATCTATCGCGCCCTGCAACCCGGCGGCCGGGCGGCGGTGGTGCTGCCCGACAACGTGTTGTTCGAAGGAAACGTGGGCAAGCAGATCCGCGCCGACCTGATGGACAAGTGCAACCTGCACACGATCCTGCGCCTGCCCACCGGCATCTTCTACGCCCAGGGCGTGAAAACCAATGTGCTGTTCTTCACCCGCGGTGAAAGTGATCGTGGCACGACACAACAGGTGTGGGTGTACGACCTGCGGGCCAACATGCCGGCCTTCGGCAAGCGCACGCCGCTCACCCGAGCGCACTTCGCGGCGTTCGAAGATGCCTACGGCCCCGATCCCCTGGGCCGCGTCCCCCGCACCGCCTCCGGGCCCGAGGGCCGCTGGCAGTGCTTCAGCCGCGAGGAGATCGCCGCCCGCGGCGACAGCCTTGATCTGGCCTGGCTGAAGGATGATTCGGCTGAAGGCGGCGTCGATCTGCCGGAGCCGGCGGTTCTGGCTCAGGACGCGATGCTGGAGCTGGAAGGAGCGCTGGAGGATCTGCGGGCGATCCTGGCGGAGTTGGGGGAAGAGGTGGAGGAGTTGGAGTGATGGATCAACCCAGTAAATGGGCGGTATCTAGCCTTGCCGAGGTTTGCCAGCTAATAACGGATGGAACCCACCATTCGCCACCCAACTCCGATGCGGGCGACTTCATGTATGTCACGGCAAAAAATATTAAACCCTGGGGCCTGGACATTACGGATATTACTTTCGTCGACAAGGCGCGTCACGAAGAAATCTATTCGAGGTGCCCCGCTCAGAAAGGTGATGTACTTTATATCAAAGACGGTGTCACAGCAGGCCTGGCAGCAGTCAATCACCTGGGTGATCCGTTTTCCATGCTTTCCAGTGTTGCGCTGTTGCGTCCAGACGAAAAGATTCTCAGCCCAGAGTTCCTGAAGCATTGGCTCAATAGCCCCCACACATTTGCCAAGATGACCGGGGGGATGACAGGTTCGGCCATCCGCCGCATCATCCTTAAGCAAATTCGATCTGCCGAGCTTTCGTTACCTCCCCTCAACGAACAACGCCGCATCGCCGCCAAGCTCGACACCACCCTCGCCGCTGTCGACGCCTGCCGCCAGCGACTCGATGGCGTGGCGGCGATCCTCAAGCGCTTCCGCCAGGCGGTGCTGGCGGCGGCCACCTCGGGGGAGTTGACGCGGGAGTGGCGGGAGGCAAATCATCTGGATCTTGAGTCGTGGACCATGCAACGTCTTCCTGATCTCGGAGAGTTTGGGAGAGGCAAATCACGGCATCGCCCCAGGAACGACCCGCGCCTCTATGGAGGTCCGTACCCTTTTATTCAGACAGGTGACGTTGCTCAGTCAAATGGCATCATCACTAAGCACGAACAGGAATATAGCGACTTCGGTCTTGCCCAAAGCCGAATCTGGCCTAGCAAGACCGTATGCATCACTATTGCCGCAAATATCGCAAATACGGCTATTCTGTCATACCCAGCATGCTTCCCTGACAGCGTTGTTGGCCTTGTAGCAGACGAAAGCAAAGCCCTTCCCGAATTTGCCAAGTGGATGGTCGATTCCATCAGAGATAGGCTGGAGCTACTGGCTCCAGCTACGGCGCAAAAGAACATCAATTTAAATATTCTTAGCGAGATTCAGTTTTCATTACCGACAATAGAAGAGCAGGCTGAAATCGTCCGCCGCAGCCAATCCCTCCTCTCCCTCGCCGACCAACTCGAAGCCCGGCTCACATCCGCCCGCAGGACCGTGGAGCGGCTGACGCCGGCCCTGCTGGCCAAAGCCTTCCGCGGCGAGCTGGTGCCCCAGGACCCCAGTGACGAACCCGCGAGCGTGTTGCTGGAGCGGATCCGGGCAGCCCGTCAGGCGGAGGCCGCCGCTGCCGGCCCTTCGCGGCGTGGTCGGCGCCAGGCTGCAGCCAACCCGGATCCGATCGCCTTGGCGGCCGCCCCAGTGCCAGCCGATTTTCTGACGGCTCTACTGCGGGAGTGCGGGGCTCTCAGTGAGCGGGCCTTGTTGGCGGCTTCGGAGTTGGAGCCACAGCAGTTTCAGCGGCAGTTGCGTCTGGGGCTGGAGCGCGGATCGGTCCGCAAGGTCCAAGACGATGGCCAGGTGCTTTTGGAGGCGGTGGGATGAGGATCCTTCACTGGCTGGAGATCAGCAACTTCAAGAGCTATCGCAGCTCTGGACGCATCCTCCTGGAGCACCCCTCGGTGCTGATTGGCCCCAACAATTGCGGCAAGACCACGGCTCTGCAGGCCATTGCCCTCTGGTCGACAGCCGTGCGCACCTGGCAGCAAGAATCCAAAGACTCCAAGGCGAAGAAACGTACAGGAAAACCCCTCAATCGCCTGGCCATACAATCCGTTCCTGTACCCAAGACGCGTCACTTCTGGAAGAATCTGAAGGTTACAGGCCATGATCTTGAGATCTCCCTTGGCCTTGAGCACCAGGGCACTGTTATACCCATCAAGATGGTTTTTCGTCATCACGCCAGTGATGAGCTGATCTACGCAGAACCCCATCCCTCCACAGCCAGCCACCCTCAAGCCCTTGCCATAGCCGCCGAACTGGACGTTGCCCTTCTTTATCCCATGTCGGGCATCTCGGCGGATGAACCTTTGATTACGCGCAATCGGATTGACTACCACATGGGTCGTGGCAGCACCGCTGAAGTATTGCGAAATCTCTGTCTTGTTGTTCATCAAGACAGCCCGGATGATTGGCAAGAAATCACGCAGCTGATGCATCGTCTTTTTAAGGTTCACCTCACCACTCCCCAAGAAAATGAAGGCGGATCTTTAGACCTGTTCTATGATCAACCTGGAGCCGATCGACTTCTCGATCTATCGCTCGCTGGCCGTGGCTTTCAGCAGATGCTGCTGATCTTGGCCCACTTGTACTGCCATAAGGGAAGTGTGCTGCTGATTGATGAACCCGATGCTCACCTGGAGATCCTGCGTCAGCAGCAGATCTATTCCCTGTTGAGCACCATCGCTGACCGCAATCGCTGCCAGGTGTTGATGGCCACCCATTCAGAGGTGGTCATGCAGGAGGCTCTAGACAACAATCTCACCCTGATCCTTGACGGCCACGCCGATGATCTGGCCTCGAAGCCGAATATCAAGGAATCCTTGAAGAGCTTCGGGGCTGCCCATTACGTGAGGGCCCGTGAGACCGGCCACGTTCTTTACCTGGAGGGCAGCACGGATCTCGCCATCCTTCGCGCGTTTGCTAATCACCTGGATCACCCGGTCCGCAATCTGATAGCAGATGGATCCCACCTCAATGTCTATTACCTCCAGGACAATCGGCCCCATCCCGGCCAATCTCCCGAAGAACTCCTTGATGCCGTTGAAGGCGCCTTTGGCCTAAAGGCCAGGGAACACTTCTTTGCCCTCAGACGCATCCTGCCTGACCTGCGGGGCCTGGAAATCATCGATAATGACAATCGGGCGCTTCAGCCTTTGGATGAGGGTGGTTTGACCAGGTCACCATGGAAACGCTATGAACTTGAAAACTATTTTGTCACCCCCCAGGTCTTGCTTGATTGGGCGCAACCCGATGTTGCTGACCTATTCAGTGACCAACGCTTGGCCACCCTTGATCAGCTGATCCTTGATATGATCTTTGATGGAAATGACTCCGACTTCGCTAATTACCAAGCAGCGAATACCGCCACACAAGCAACCCTATGGCGCGCTCAAACCCAAACCAAAAAGCTGAGTCTCTTTGCTGAGGCATACTTCCGCGACCTCGCGGCTGCAACCGTCGGCCCAATGATGTTGCGTAAGAGAGATCTCTACCGCTTGATTGAGCGATGTGATATTCACTCCATCGACCATGAAGTTGTTGAGAAATTGGACGCTATTCATCACCTGATTCAACCGTAGTCAGCCCAATCACTGGTCTACGGGATTGGGCAATGCCCTGGTCCAAATCCAGCTATGACAGCATGGGGATCTGAAGCAGGTGCGGGGGGACGTGGAAGATCCCAGCATTTCGCAGATCCAGGCCTGAGCTGGGATAGCAACCTGACTACCATGACTCCATGGGCCTCATCCGCGGCAGCTTCATCCTCAGCAACCCCATCCGACCCGATCTGGCCCCCCTGGAGGTGTCAGCCCTGGCGGACACCGGGGCTGTGCATCTGTGCATCTCGGAGCATCTGGCGATCCAGCTGTGCCTGGCGGAACTGGAACGGCGTGAAGTGGTGCTGGCGGATGGGCATCGCCGCACGGTGCCCTATGTGGGTCCGGTGGAAGTTCGCTTTCGCAACCGCCGCTGCTTCACCGGGGCCATGGTGCTGGGCAATGAGGTGCTCCTCGGTGCGATCCCGATGGAAGATATGGACTTGGTGTTGCGCCCCCAGCTGCAGAGCGTGGATGTGAACCCCGAGAGCCCCAACATTGCCGTCAGTCTGGCCAAGGGCCTCCAGCAGCGCTGAAATGCGCGCCAAGTTGTTTCGCTACGGGTGCAGTCGGGCAATGTTGAGGTTGTTACAACCCCCGGCAACAGCGTTCCGCTGAATCTGTGATTGCTAGAAGCGGGATGGCTGCTGGCTAGGCTCAGCCCACCCACCACTGAGTTGATCGGCGAATCAAAGGCGAATGGAACAACAGGGCCGGCTCACGCAATGGAATGACGCCAGGGGATTTGGCTTCATAACGCCTCTCGCTGGCGGTCCGCAGGTCTTCGTTCACATCAGCCAATTCCAGCAAGGGAATCGTCGTCCCTGTCTCCATGATCCGCTCACCTACACGATTGGTCGTGATGAGCAGGGACGCTCACGGGCGCAGCAGGTGCAGTATCAACAAAAGAGTCAACCCGAATCAGGTCGATCCAAGAGCTTCTTGGGTGCTCTTGCGATCAAGGTTGCAGTATTTCTGCTGGCATGTCTGGCAACCCTCTATGTTTGGTGGACGAATGGAAGTATCAACCAAAAGTCCAAATCGATTGCAGAAAAGGTTAACGCAAGCGCCTTTCAAGGCCAACGCAGCGGCGCCCCAATGGGCGGCGAGGGCGAGGTCATTCGAGTTCTGGCTGACGACAATGTTGGCAGCCGCCATCAGCGCTTCATCCTGCGACTGGATTCGGGCCAGACCCTGCTGATTGCCCATAACATTGACATCGCCCCCCGCATCGAAACCCTGAAAACTGGCGATCGTGTCGCCTTTTATGGTCAATTTGAAGCCAATCCCGAGGGCGGTGTCATCCACTGGACCCACCACGACCCCGAAGGCCATCACAGCTCCGGATGGTTGAAGCACAACGGCACGGTGTACAAATAGTGGCTATGGATCCATGATTCAACGCTGGCGAAAACTCGGAAAGATCTATGCCGCTTCTGGCGAACAGGATTGGTTGCATTCCCATGCAGCTGTTCCGATTGCTGAGCCGATCGGTGGTGATCTGTTCAAGATCTATTTTAGTTCACGAAACGCCTGCCATCAAAGTTTTACAGGCTATGTAATCATCGATATTACCCGTCCCAAAACTATTCTTGAGTCAGCCAATCAGCCTGTTTTGAGCCCTGGGCAGTTAGGTGAGTTTGATGATAGTGGAGCCATGGCATCCTGGCTCACCCATCATAACGGTATCCGCTATCTTTATTACGTTGGCTGGAATCTTGGCGTTACGGTGCCTTTTCGAAATTCGATAGGCCTAGCCGTTGCTCAAGATGGTGATGAATTCCGTCGATATGCCAGTGGTCCCCTGCTAGATCGCACGCTGTTGGAGCCCCATTTTGTGGCGAGTTGCTGTGTCATCCCAGGCCCTGATCTATGGCGCATGTGGTATCTGTCCTGTACGGGCTGGAGCGGCCAAGGCGGTAGTCTTAAACATCACTACCACATCAAATACGCCGAATCAAGCGATGGCATTGGCTGGAGGCGTGCTGGAATTGTGGCGATCGACTATTGCGATGCTTCTGAATATGCGATTTCTAGGCCTTCTGTGATACGGGATAAGGATTGCTGGAGAATGTGGTATTCCCATCGAGGCTCCTCCTACCGCATCGGCTATGCCGAATCAAACGATGGCATTCGGTGGCAACGTATGGATGGCAACTGCACCATCGATGTCTCCGGATTCGGCTGGGATACTGATATGATCGAATATCCCCATGTCTTTGATCATGGTGGAGTTCGCTATATGCTCTATAATGGTAATAACTACGGTAAGACCGGTTTTGGCTTGGCGGTTTTGGAGGCGAATCCATAAACTGTTTCCTGGCTATCGATGGACCTCTCAGGGTTTAGCCAACAGACTCACCTCTCAGCTTGCTAAATCAATCACGGTGTCAACAACGCCGGATAGTCGGTATAGCCCACCGGCCCTGGCGTGTAAAAAGTCTCCGGATTGGCTTCGTTGAGGGGGGCCCCAAGGGCGAGGCGATGGGGCAGGTCGGGGTTGGCGAGGAAGGAGCGGCCAAAGGCGACCGCATCCACCAGGCCGGCGGCGATGGCTTCGTTGGCCTCCTCCGGTGTGTAGCCCATGTTGGCCACCAGCACCCCCCGGAAGCGCTCGCGGAAGGGGGTCACCACATCGGCCTGTTGAACGCCGGCCATGTCGGCGCGCATCAGGTGCAGATAGGCCAGACCCCGGCCGTTGAGGTTGTCGGCTAGCCAGGTGGAAAGGGCCAGCGGGTCGCTGTCCAGCATCGAATTGAAGCTGTTGAGGGGGGAAAGGCGCAGGCCCACCAGCTGGCATTCGGCCCGCACCGTCATCAGGATTTCGAGCAGCAAGCGGGCCCGGTTTTCGATGCTGCCGCCGTAGGGGCCCTGGCGTTGGTTGCTGCCATCGCGCAGGAATTGGTCGATGAGATAGCCATTGGCCCCATGGATCTCCACCCCATCGAAGCCGGCCTGCACCGCAGCGCGGGCCGCCGCCCCAAAGGCGACCACGATCGCGGCGATCTCGCTGTCCTCCAGCACCTGGGGCACACCATGGTCGACCTTGCCTTGGGGGGTATGGACCTGGCCATCGGTGATGGCCAGCGGGCTGGCCCCCACCGGCTGCGTGCCGCCATTGAGTTGGGGATGGCAGGCCCGGCCCCCATGCCAGATCTGCAGCACAATGCGGCCGCCGGCCTGGTGCACCGCCTCGGTGACCGGACGCCACGCGGCGATCTGGTCGGGGTTGTAGATGCCGGGTTCGCTGGCAAAGGCTGAGGTTTCAGGCAGCACCATCGTGCATTCGGTGATCACCAGGCCGGCACTGGCCCGCTGGGCGTAGTACTCGGCCATCAGGGCCGTAGGGACATGGTCGGCCGTGGCCCGGCAGCGGGTCAGGGGGGCCATCAACACTCGGTTGGGCAGCAGCAGCGACCCCAGGGCCAGGGGAGTGAACAGGTCGGTCATCACCAGGGATCGTCAGGGAGGGAGCGCCTCTGCCAGTCTTGACGACACCAGGGGGGCTGGCAAGGGCGGCCGAGCACCGGGCCAAGGCAAATGTGGCCAATGGACTCGTCTTAATCACCGGGGTGGAATCAAGATTGGCGTTTGTCGTTGCGGCGTTGTTGACGACCCTTGCGGCCAATTCACTGCGGACGTAACAAAAATCACCTCATTCGGTTTCATGCATCCCAGTCATGCCAAAAGGATATCCCTGAAGGCATGATGACCGTTCCCCTTGTCTTGATCGCCAACCATGGCCTCCCGTCGCAATTTTCGCAAAACCCATCGCTTTTTAGTGCCGATCGCTGCCGCACCACTTTTACTGACGGCCTTGACCGGATCGCTGTATCCGATCTTGGAATCCTTGGACATGAAGGCAGACTGGTTGATGCAGGTTCATACTGGTAACTTCGGGCTGATTAACCTGCAATCGTTCTATTCCAGTCTGCTGGGGGTTTTGACGATTATTTTGGCGTTTTCCGGTCTGGGGCTGCTGATCAACAATCGCCGCGGCGGGGGCAGTGATGTCGCCAGGGAGTTGGATTTGTGAGTGTGGCCCTCAGCGATGTTGCCGACGGCAGTCGGGTGCGGATTGAAACCCTGCCCCACCATCCGGCCCTGCGCAATCGCCTGGTGGCCATGGGCATCCGCCCCGGCGTCGAGCTAGAGGTGCGGCGGCGGGGGCAACCCGGCGGCATTCTGCACCTGGCCCATGGGGTGATGGAGTTCATGCTGCGCCGCGACCATGCGGCCCAGATCCAAACTTCCCCAGTCCATAGCTCCCCCGCCGATTAACCCAACCAGAGGTGGCCTCCCTGGTACACCAGGAAGGCCATCAGCCAGGCCAAGGCCATGGACCAGGCGATCGAGCGCAGGGCGAACAGGCGACTCTTGGCCTCGCGGATCTGCACCGCCACCGTAGAAAGACAGGGGGTGTAGAGCAGGGTGAAGGTCATGAAACTGAGGGCCTGCAGCGGCGTGATGGCGGCGTGGAGCGTCGTGCCCAGGTTGCCTTCACTGGTGCGATAAACCACCGCCATGGCCCCCAGCAGGATCTCCTTGGCGATGAAGCCAAAGAACAGCGTCACGGTGAGATCGGGATTCATGCCGATCGGACCGAGCAGCGGTTGGAACAGGTGGCCAATCCATTGGGCGGCCGTGGCCTGCCCCCCCTGGGCAGCCCCCGCCGGTAGGTGGGTCAGCAGCCACACCAGGGCGGCACCGAGCACAATGAAACGACGGGTCGTGAAGACAAATTGCCCCACTTCCGTCCAGGCCCGTCGCAGCATCGTGCGCAGGCTGGGACGGCGGTAGGGCGGTAGTTCGAGCACAAAGGCCTCCCTGCTGGGATAGGCCCGTTGAAAGATCAAGGCGGTGATGATGGCCGCCACAAAACTCAGCAGATAGAAACCGAACACGACCAGGCCCGGAGCCCACCAGGGTTTCGGGAAAAAGATCCCCGCCATGAACAGGAACACCGTCAGACGGGCCTGGCAGAGGGCAAAGGGAATCACCATGATCGCCAACAAGCGCATGCCCCGATCACGGATCACCCTGGTCCCCATGATCGCGGGCACATTGCAGCCAAATCCCATCACCTGCAGCACAAAGGCCCGGCCGTCAAGACCCAGCCAATGCATGAAGCCATCCATCAAAAAGGCGGCCCTTGGCAGATAACCGGAGTCCTCCACCAATGCCATGACAAAATAGAAAATAAAGATAATCGGCAGGAAACTGAAGACGGTTCCAACCCCCATCCAAACGCCATCAATTAGAAATTGCTGCAGTAGATCGGGGGTGCCGAGACGCAGCAGTAGGGGCGAAATCAGATGGTGGGCAAAGCCATCAACCAGGGTGCCCGTCAGCTCCTGCAGGGGGGCGCCGAGGGCATAAATCGCCTGGAACATCGCCATGACGATGGCCAGAAACAACAACGGACCCACCAAGGGATGGAGCAGCACCCGATCGAGTCGGCGGGTGCGGTGATTGCGCAGCGGCCCGGAACTGTGGACGCAGCGGCTGATCAGGTCGGCCTGCCGGGCCTCAAGGGCCTCCCCCTCCAGCTTGGAGGGACCCGGCCAGGGGCTGGCGGAGCCATGGGCCACGGCCCGCATGGCATCGAGCAATTGGGCCAGCCCCTGCTGCTGGCGGGCACTGATCGGCACGACGGGGAAGCCCAGCGCTTCGGTCAAGGCGCCACTGTCGATGGCCACCCCGAACCGTGGTGCCTCATCGCTCATGTTGAGCGCCAACACCATCGGCAGACCCAGGGAACCCAGCTGCAACACCAGGCGCAGTTGGCTGGCGATCTGGCTGGCATTCACCACCACCACCAGCAGATCGGGGGGCGAGTTGGTTAAGAAGCGATGCACGATGGCTTCGTCTTCGCTGTCCCCACTGAGATCGTGGATGCCGGGCAAATCCACCACATCCCAGGGGCGGCCATCCCGGCCCGGGCGGATCGAACCCCGCTGCAGATCAACGGTGAGGCCTGGCCAGTTGGCGATAGGGGCATGGCCACCCGTCAGTCGGTTGAACAGGGTGGACTTGCCGGTATTGGGCAGGCCCACCAGGGCCACACTGATGGCGCCGGCACGGGCGGGGACGGATTCTGGTCGGTGGCAGCTGAGGTCGGTTGGCGGCAGGGTGGTCATGGGCCCCCAGGGCTAGACAACCCATCGGCAGGGCGTTAATTCTGTCCTAACAGGGCCCGCTGGCTCTGCGTAGCGCTCTGGGGTGTGGATCGCAGCAGATGTGCCATTCGTCACAGCGCCAGGATCAGACGGTGCAGGATCTGGCGGTTGGCATCGCTGCTCAGCTGGCCCGCCTGGGCTTGCCACTGCTGCCAGTGTTGCTGTTGTCTTTGGCTGATGGCCCCACGGAGGGTGGGCATGGGGCTGGTTTTACGACGGAGGGGGTGGGTCAGCAGCGAGTCCTCAAGCACGGTGAGATCATGCAGTTCGCCGAGGACGGCCTGGGCCTGCTTGAGCTCCCCAATCCAAGCATGAATCGTTGTCGGCAAAAAGGGAATAAAGGGCTCAAGGCCATAGCGCAGGCCCTTGATTCGTTTGCGCAGTTCATGCAAGGCCTCCGCCGCCGGATCCTCCACAAACCAACCGTTGTGCAGAAACAGGCCGTGGCTGAGATGGCCCATCCAGTCCATCAGCCAGGGCCTGAGGCGCTGCTGGCCCAGCGCGGTGAAGCTGGGTGCCGCCTGCCATTGGCTGAGCAGGGCCAGCAACTTGAGATAGCGGCCGCCATTGAGGGCTTCCACCATGCTGTCGAAGGCCTGGCGCCGATCCCGGTTGAGCCGGGCCATCGCCTTGGCCAGGGCCAGCTGTTCGCCCTCCGGCAACTGGGGCCACCATGGATGCTCAAGCCGTTCCTGAAACACATCCAGGTCCCGGGTCAGGCCCGTGCGGCGGGCCACCCGGGCCAACCGGGTGGCTTGGACCCCGTCGGGAACCACAAGGGCCGGTGCAAAAACCTCGAGCCCCGTGCGCAAGCGACGCAGGCTGACCCGCAGCTGATGCAGGGCTTCGGGGTCGGCGTCGGCCAGCACCTGGTGGTGCAACTGGCCTAGGCGTCGCACCTGCTGCTGAATCAAGCCCAAGGCGAGTTCCCCAATGGATGGATCGTCGTCCAGGGGAAGGATGGGGAGATCGGCTGCCGGCATCGCCAAGGGTGGGAGGGTCAGGGCTTGATGGAGCCCAGGGCGAGGCGGCTCTTGGCGAGCACGTCGGCGGGCAGGCTGATGAAGCCCAGATCCGGGGCCATCGCCTGGGCTTCGTCGCTGAGGCTATGGGTGAAGACCTTGTTGAGGGACTCCAGCCGCGGGCCATTGCCTGTTTTGTAGAGCAGGATCCAGCTAAAGGTGACGATGGGATAGCCCTTGGCTGGGTTGGCGTTGCTACCGGTGAGTTCGGGACCCAGGTCGATGGCCGCCAGGGCCTCCTGCTCACTTTCCAGGGTGGGCTTGAGCTTCTGGCCGGAGGCATTGCTGATGGCCGCCGCCTGCAGAGGGTCCTTGACAAAGGCCGCCTCGACATAGCCGATGGTGCCTTCCACCTGGGTCAGCTGGGCCGCTACCCCCTCATTGCCCTTGGCGCCGATGCCCGTGGGCCATTTGACGTTCTTGCCGGCCCCCACCTCACTTTTCCAGGCCGGACTGATGGCTGCCAGGTGGGCCGTGAAATTGGACGTGGTGCCGGATCCATCCGAGCGGTAGACCACCTTGATGGGCTTGGCGGCGCAACCCAGCTGGCTGAAATTATTAATTTTGCCCAGGAACACATCAACCAACTGGGCCTGGCTGAGCTGCAGATCACAGCCTTTGTTGTTGTATGCCACCGCAATGGCACCGGCCGTCATCGGAATCTGAACCACCCCTTGGGGCACCTTGGCGACTTCTTCGGCTTTCATTGGCACATCACTGGCGGCGAAATCCACCGTGCGGGAGATGAATTGGCGGACGCCGGCCCCCGAGCCCACAGATTGATAATTCACCCGCACCCCTTTGTCCGCCAGATCCTTAAACCAGCGTTGATAGATCGCCGCCGGAAACGAGGCCCCGGCTCCATTCAAGGTGGTGGTGCCGCCGCAGGCTGCCAGGGTGACGCTGAGACCGGCCAGGATTGCCGACAAGGCCAGACCCCTTTTGGCCTTCAGGCTTAATTTGCTGGGTCTTGAGGCCCCCGGATTGGTCTGGGCCAAAGGAGATTGGAAGGCCATGGGTCAGGGGTGGTGTTTGGTGAAAATTACAAAAGTGCAGCCCCTGTTTGGTTAAGAACAGGTTGTCAGTTGCGTCGATGGTGCCGCATGTAACTTCAGTTCTCTAGCAACCTAGTCCCGTTCTGGCGACGAATGGCCACCACGGCCGGTCGAGGCGCGCGGCCCGGTCCGGAAGGCCAGTTGGAGCCCAGTGGCACCCATCGCAATTGCTCAAACGGCTGGCCATCCCGATCGCGAAGGGTATAACCCTGCGCTTCGCTGGCCCCCGCGCCCGATTGGGAGCCCGATGGGGGAACCGCTCGGATGCCATTGTCTTCGCCGGGGTGCTGCACCGCTAGAAAAAGAGTTTTTCCGGCAGGATCAAAACAGGGCCCGGTGAATTCCGATTCGACCGGAGCGGTGGCAAAGCAGAGGGGCTCCCCGGCGCCAGTCCCATGGACGGGCAGCAACCAACAACTGTTGTTGCCAAAGATCTCGCACTCGCGGCCCCCAAGCCGGTCCGTCACCATCCAGAGATGGCCAGCTGGATCGAGGGCCAAATTGTCTGGGTTGGAAAAGCCCATGCCCCCTTCCCAGGGCAGGCCACCGCTGGCGACCATGCGCCAGCGGAAGCGGGAGCCCCGGGGCCCATCGTCCTGGAGACGCATGATCCAGCCGTGGGGCCAGGTGGCCTGGCGGGCCGGGCCGTGGAAGATGGCGGGATCGGCCCGACCCTCGCCATCGCTGCCCCCGGCGGTGAAGGCCACCAGCAGATCGCCGCTGCTGGGATCGATCTCGGTGTCTTCAGGCCGGGCCGTGGCCGTCGCCCCGACGGCGTTGGCCGCCAGGTGGGCGTCAACCAAAATGGCTCCCATCTGGGCCGTGGTCTGGGTGTGGCCCTTGCCCTGGCCTGGATAGAGGTCCGCCAGGGTTTTGTAGCGCTGGCAGTAACGATGGACGGATTCATCGGTGGCCAAGCGTTCCGCCCCCGGGCGGCGGCGGTCGGAATGGGGTAGCAGGGTGGCCATCGGCACCCCCCATTGGTCGTAGTGGCTGGGGTACTGGGGTTGGATCGGGGTCTGGGGGGCGAGGCGAATCCATTGGCCGCTGCCGTCTTCACCAAAACGAGCTACCTCCAGATGGCCCTGTTCGAACAGGCGTGAGTTGGAGCGATCCTGAGGGTCCTGCACCACAGATTCGCTGACAAAGCGATAGAGATGGCCCCCATAACGATCGCAACCGGAATAAACCACCAGGGGCTGACCGCGCTGGGCCTTGATCGCCACCGCTTCGTGGCGGAAGCGGCCCAACCAGCTGTGTTTGATCGGCGTCCTTTGGGGTTGGAACGGATCGATCTCCACCATCCAGCCGTATTTGTTGCCGGCCAGGCCAAAGGGATGGCCCAATCCCTCCAGTTTTATGCCGTCATAGACAAAGGGCCGCTGGGCCGGCGGCGCCGGGGAGCCGTCGGCAAAGACCGCCTCCGTGACTTGATTGTGGAAGTTCTCTTCGGCGCTCAGCACCGTGCCCCAGGGGGTCTGGCCACCGGCACAGTTGGCAAAGGTGCCGATGATGCGATCGCCTAGGCCATCGTCGTAGCCCAGGCGTTTCTTCAGCGAAAACACCTCCCGGGCCGGGCCACTGACGGCCAATCTCTGGGCGGGATCGTCCCAGCCGCACAACCCTGTGATGCGGCGATCGTGCCGTCCGGGCCGCCGCTTCCAGGCGCCATCGGCTTGGCGCTCCAGGGTGCAGACGCCGATGCCCAGGTCGGCCATGGCCGCTGTCGCCACCTGCAGCACCAGCTGGCGCAGGGGATCGTTCTCGGCCAGGGAGTCCCAGGGCAGAACCCCTTGGAGTTGGCCCAGCGTTGACGCCAGGCTTTGGAAGGGCAGCGAAGCACCGATGACCTCCGCGTAGCTTTCGGACCAGACCCGCGGCGAGATGTATTCGAAATTGACCGTGAGCAGGGCCCTGTCGCCGCCCATGGCGTTGAAGGCCAGGTAGTCATTGTTGAAACCGAAGTGGCCCTTGCCCAGGGGCTCGCCCCAGGTCGCCACCACATCGGCGCGGAATCCCTCGGGCACCACCACCCGATCCTGGAGCGTGACCTGGCCATAGGCGGCCCTCTGCTGGCTGGCGCCCAGGCCGTCGCTGGGGAGGGGCAGGGGATAGGGCACGGGCGCAAAGGGTCGGCCCTGGGCCGCCGCCGCCCTGGGTTGGCCCCCGCCAGGGTTGGCTTCAGCGGCATCTGCCCTGGGCCCGAGGGCGGATCGAAACGCCACGGACCCCATGCCGATGCCCAGTAACGTCAGCAACTCGCGCCGGTTCATCGACTCCCACACGCCAATCCACCCGCCGTGTTAATTGAATAAACCTGATGGAGCAACCCCCTTCCCAGCGGCATCCCAGAACACATCGCAAATCCCGTAGTGATTCGTTAACGATTCACTCCCCATATCCCTGAGGAGACTCATCAGCCAAAACCCAATCTCAAAACACAATCCAAGACAATTAGATTGTCAGTTTAAAGAGATCTCATCATCAAGGCTTTTGTACAGGATTTCCCAGTGGTAAACTTGTGATTGGTTAAAACTTCCAATGATGCCTTCGCTTGCCGCCGCCGCCCCAACCGGTCTCCGTCCATCTGCTTGGTTTACTGGGATCAGCAGGGTTGGTTTTGGGGTGGCCCTGTCGCTGCTGATGGGTACGGGTGCTGCGCCCGTTCAGGCCAATACGGTGGCCAAGGCGGAAGCCGAATGCCGACTCACCGATAACGGCAAGGTGGTGTTTGATGGCGGCTGCTCCGTCAAACAGAAAGAGAGCGCCGGCACCGTTGGCTTTGTGGTGAATATGCAGGATGGCAGCACCTATCGCTTCTCCGGTGCCAACCGCACCAGCCTGCGCCTGGAAGGTGGTGATGGCGGCAGCAATGTGCTGTTTGAAGACAAGGGAGCCAAGGGGGTATTCACCTGGAACGACGGCAGTCGCACCCGGAAGCTGTCTGTCAAGACCAACGAAACCAGTGCCGCCCCCTCCAGTGCCGGCGATCGCGACCAGATCAACGCCCGCATTGAAAGCGATGGCCGCACCTGCAAAACCGCCATCCTCAGCAAGTACGGCAAGGGCTCAACCATGTCCATGGCCGATGTGGAAGTCACCCTGGGAGCCACCCTGCGCCAGAGCATTGATGCCGGTAAAATCAGCCTCGCCGACATCCAGCGCAGCGGCCTCGACTACAACTTCACGGCCCACCATGCCAAGGGCAAGGATCCCAGTGGCTCCTGCGCCACCGATGGTCAAGGCAATGTGAACAAAATCGAGAACAATCGCTGATCGAAGATCGCCCTAATCTTGCTCCCAACGAAACCCTTCGTCCTGCCACGAGGCTGCATCGTCGATCGGTTCGAGATGGGTAAAGACATGGGTGCGGGGCAGGGCGGCGGCAATCTCTCTTTCGAGGGATTCACAAAAGTCGTGGCCCTCCTTAACCGTCCAATGGCCAGGCACCAGCACATGGAAATTGACGAATCGCCGGGATCCCGCCATGCGGGTGCGCAGGGCATGGAAGGTGATGTCGGGCCCCCGGTGGCTCGCCAATAAAGCTTCCAATTGGCGATGTTCGGTTTCGGGCAGGGCCCGATCCAGCAGGCCCGAGGCCGTTTCGTGCAGCAAGCGCCAGCCGGTGACCACGATGTTGAGGGCCACAACGATGGCGATCAGGGGATCCAGAATCGTCAGCCCGGTGAGCTTGGCCAAAGCCACCCCCAGGACCACCCCCAGGGAGGTCCAGACATCACTGAGCAGGTGATGGGCATCGGCCCGCAGGGTGATCGAATCAAAGCGCCGGCCGGCCCGCAGCAACAACCAGGCCACCCCGCCATTGATCGCGGTGGCAACCAGCGAAACAGCCAGGCCCACATCCACCTGCTGCAACCCCTCTGGATGCTGCAACCGCCCCGCGGCGGCATGGATGATCGCCAAGGCCGCCACCACAATCAGGGCACTTTCGAGGCCACTGGAGAAATACTCCGCTTTGGAGTGGCCAAAGTGGTGGCGGTGATCGGCTGGTTTGGCCGCCAGGGTCAGGGCCCAGAACGCCCCGATGGCCGCCACCAAATTGACCCCCGATTCCATCGCGTCCGATAGCAATCCGACCGAACCGGTGAGGCGCCAGGCCTGGGTCTTCAGGGCAATCGTGGCGACGGCGGCCGCCACCGAAACCAACGTGTAGGTGCGGGGGTTGTCAAAGGCCATGGGGAGCGCCGAAGAGCGTCAGCAAGGGAGCTGCGTCTGGGGTGGGCCCGTCAATGTAGGGGTGGCCAGTGTCAGCGCCAGCGTTTCGTGAAATCCGCCAAGGGCAGCAGCGCCAGGCACAGCACCCCGATCAAGGGCCCGGGGGGCAGGTTGATGACCGGCACCAGGGCCAGGCCAAAGCCCGCGGCGGTCACCGCCAGGCCCACCGCAGCGGCGCGGATCAGGGCCGCCCGCAGACTCCGGGCCCCCCCCAGGGCCACCACGGCGGGAGCCCCCATCAGCGCCATCACCAACACCACCCCCACCGCCGTCATGGCGCTGACCACCGTGAAGGCGGTGACCAGGG
>Ga0209598_10000907_pt1 | contig 24073 bp, 22 predicted proteins | sample M_140807_EF_Meta_FD_187317 | JGI IMG/M metagenome (GOLD analysis project Ga0209598, IMG submission 187317) | Freshwater microbial communities from Lake Montjoie, Canada to study carbon cycling - M_140807_EF_MetaG (SPAdes) (version 2) | ecosystem: Environmental > Aquatic > Freshwater > Lake...
GTGGTATATCGCATTAAGCAGACAAAATACGTCAATGGCTAATTTTAAAATAAATGAAATTAGCAAACAGGATGCTGCTTATTCCATTAAGGTTTGGAATATTGAAGATGAACGAAAAAGGAAGACAGCGCAATATATTGGTGAAGGTTCGATATTTTTTCTTTTAATTTCTGCTGGTGCCATTTTTTTATTTCGTGCAGTAAATAGGCAATTGATAATAAGCAGGCAGCAACAAAATTTTATGGTTGCCATTACACATGAATTAAAAACGCCTATAGCTGTAACCAAATTAAATTTAGAAACGCTTCAAAAGCGTCAACTTGATGAAGCGCAACAGTTTAAGATCATAAGCAATACCATACAGGAGTCGAATAGAATGAACGCACTTTGCAACAATCTGTTGCTTTCTTCTCAAATGGAAGCAGGTGCTCATCAATATACGCCTGAGCGATTGGATGTAACCGCTTTATTGCAATGCGTAATTTCTGATTTTAAAAACCGTTTTCCAAATCGGGTAATTGAATTTCTTGATAATGCCTCTTTGTATTTAATGGGGGATGTTTTTTTACTTCAAATGGCATTCAATAATTTAATCGATAACGCCATTAAGTATTCGCCAAAAGATCGACCCATAGTAATAAAAATAGAAAATCAACAAAATCAATGCAGTATTACATTTGCAGATTTTGGCACAGGAATACAAGATTCAGATAAAAAGAAAGTATTTGAAAAATTTTATCGCATAGGCACAGAAGCTACGCAAAAAGCAAAAGGCACCGGACTAGGTTTGTATTTGGTTTATCGAATCATAAAAGCGCATAAGGGTAAAATATTTATAACAGATAACGAACCGAATGGAGCAAAATTTGTTATACAATTAAAAACAGTTGCTTAATAATATGCCACAAAAAAAACATTCCATTTTACTTGTAGAAGACGAAGAAAATCTTCAAGAAGCTTTAAAGCTAAATCTTGAAATAGAAGGTTATGAAGTCACTACATGTGCTGATGGTATGGAAGCTTTAAAAATATTATCACAAGAACATTTTGATTTAATGGTATTGGATGTAATGCTTCCGGAGTTGGATGGCATTTCGGTTTGCGAATCGGTAAGGCTTCAAAAAAATCCAATTCCGATATTAATTTTAAGTGCTAAAAACAGCAGTGCTGATCGAGTGTTGGGTTTAAAAATGGGTGCTGATGATTATCTTAACAAGCCTTTTAATTTAGAAGAACTATTATTAAGGGTAGAAAAATTAATAAAGAAAAATGATCAACTTTCTTTAAAAACCAATGTTCCTGAATTATATGTTTTTGGAAAAAATAAAATTGATTTCAATGGATTATTGGCCATCAATTCAGTCGGACAAGAAATTCAACTCACCAAAAAAGAAGCCATGTTGTTGAAGTTGTTAATTGATCACAAAAATGAAGTAGTTACACGCGAAAAAATTTTACAAGCCGTTTGGGGTTATAATGTATTTCCAACTACAAGAACCATTGACAACTTCATTTTGAATTTTAGAAAATATTTTGAGAAAGACCAAAAGAATCCAAAATACTTTTTATCCATTAGAGGAATGGGATACAAATTTTCTACGCATTAAAGCATCACAAATCACCTAACTGTGGACGGATGGTGATTTCTTCAACCACGGCTTGTGAAGATAATTTAGAAGCTGCAAAAACCATTTTTGAAATGTCAGTAGCCTCCATGATTCTTTTATTAGCATTATCAAAATCTCCCCAAGAATCGGTAAGTACCGCTCCTGGAAAAACGGCAGTAACCTTTATGCCATATGGTTTCATTTCGTGTCGTAAGTTTTGACTAAAACCATTGAGTGCAAATTTGCTAATACTATATATTCCGCCACCATCATAAGCCCGAAGCGAAGCAATAGAGCATACATTAAATATATGTCCTCGCTTTTGAACAATCATAGAAGGCAGTAATTTCTTCGTTAAATAATACGCACTAAAAAAATTCAGGTCCATCATTTTATTAAAATCCTCCTCGCTCGCATCCATTGTATTTCCTGGCGTATATATGCCAGCGTTATTAATCAAAATGTCGGGGGTAAATTTACTTAAACAGAAATCAGCAAATCTTTCCACCTCCGTTTTTACAGATAAATCGGCTGAAAAAACATCAATTGTACAAGTAGGAAATTTATCTACAATTTCTGCTTTTGTTTTCTGTAAATGTTCCAAGTTTCTTGCACATAAAATAATATGGGAAGCGGTAGCAGCAAATTCAATTGCCATAGCTTTTCCCATTCCCCTGCTGCCTCCTGTGATAATGATGTTCATGTAAGAATGATTAGATTAAAATGTAGAATTAAAAACAGAAATTGTTGTCGGAAACTTTTTTACTTTTTACTTTTAAATTTTTAATTCGTTTATTTTAAGTGTTTTTTTGAATTATTGTTTAATACTTATCTTCACACAAACATAAAGATATTATTCATTTTCCACACTTTAAATAAGTTCATGCGCAAGTACAATCATATTTTTTTTGATTTAGATCACACGTTGTGGGATTTTGATACCAACGCAAAAATGTCACTGACGGATATTTACAAGGAGTTTGAATTGCATAAAAAAATTGATGGCGAATTCGATTTGTTTTATACAAAATATTTGCACCACAACAAGATATTATGGGAACGCTATCAAAATGGATTTATAAATGCCGAAGAATTAAAATGGCGCAGAATGTGGCGCACCTTACTCGAATTTAAAGTTGGTGATGAAGTGCTTTCAAAATCTCTAAGCGCAAGATTTTTAGAAATATTACCTACAAAAAATGAATTGTTTCCGCATGCGGTAGAAATTTTACAGTACCTAAAGGAAAAAGAATACACCATGCATTTAATCACAAATGGATTTGAAAAAACGCAATGGAGTAAAATTCAAAACAGTAAAATAGATCATTATTTTACGCACATGATTACTTCAGAAGCGAGCAACAGCATGAAGCCGGAAAAAGAAATTTTTGAATATGCACTTAATAAAGCCAATGCAACTGTTTCGGAATCTATTATGATTGGGGATAATCAATCTGCAGATATAAAAGGAGGTATTGATGCTGGTATGGATACCATTTTTGTAAATCACATCAATGAAGAATCTACATTAAATCCAACTTATGTGGTAACGCATCTTAATCAGTTGGAACAGATATTTTAAGGAAAATATAAAAAATAAGGGTTGAAAATATTCAACCCTTACTATAACTTTCTTTCGAATTAGTTTTTAAGCTCTGCAGTTTTTTCTATTTTAACTTTATCGCAAGATTTAGTTTTTTTGCAACAAGTTTTACCTTTTGCACATTTTTTCTTTTTGTCTTGAGTTGGACCAGCAAATGATACAGCACTTACTAACATAGCGGCTGTAGCCAATAAAAATAATTTTTTCATAATTTAAAATTTAGGCAATAAAAGTAGCCTTTTAGCTTGGAAAATACAAAGAATTGCTGTTAAAATTTTATAAAGTGGCAATAATTGTTACGCCACCTTGAACAACCTCGTTTAGGCTTACATTGAGTTTTGTACCTATAGGTAATAGCAAATCTACACGACTACCAAATTTGATGAACCCCAACTCTTGAGATTGAGATACATTTTCCCCTACTTTGAGATAGTTTACAATTCTTTTAGCCACAGCGCCAGCAATTTGTTTTACCAATATTGATTTGTCTGCTTTTTTTAACACTACAGAATGACGCTCATTTTCTGTAGAAGATTTAGGATTCCAAGCAACAAGGTATTTTCCTTTATGATATTGACTATATAATACTTCGCCACTAATTGGGTTTCTGTTTACATGTACATTTAAAGGGCTCATAAAAATAGAAACTTGCAACACTTTTGCTTTAAAATATTCTTCATCGAATACTTCTTCCATTACCACTACTTTGCCGTCACAAGGCGAAACCACTGCATTTTCGTCAATGGTAAGTTTACGATTGGGAATTCTGAAAAAAGAAACGATGAAAAGCCAAAATATCAATGAAATTGCTAAAACTGACATTGAAATCCAACAAAATTCTGCGCATAAAAATTTAAACGCAACAACATTTATCAAAGCAAGTAAAGCACCTACTACAAAAATTGTTCTATACCCTTCGCGATGTATCGTCATAATAAAAAATTTAGCTGCAAATGTAATGAATCAGCGTTTATACCGAATGAATATCTGTAATGGTCCAATAAAATTGTTCCAAACAGCTATTAAATCGGCATTATACTAGAAAATTTTGGAATAGTTTATAACTCAATTTGGTATAAGTTACTTTATAAAAAAATGAATATATCCCCAAACAAAAGGCGTTGCAATGAGCAATGAATCAAACCGATCTAAAAAACCACCATGTCCTGGCATAAAATTTCCACTGTCTTTAATGTTTGCCTTGCGTTTCAATTTACTTTCAATCAAATCGCCAATGGTACCAAACACGGCACACAATGTGGCAATTGCTATCCAATGGGTAAAATCTATTTTTTGTGCTGAAGGAATGAATTTTCCCAATAAAGCAATGATTAAAATACACAATAAACCTCCGCCAATAGTGCCTTCCCAGGTTTTTTTGGGTGATATTTTTGAAAAAGTTGTTTTTCCAATAAACGAACCAACCAAATATGCAGAGGTATCATTTATCCAAATTGAAAACAAAATAGCACATGGCAATAATGGTGAATAATTGGTATTGGCTTCTATTCCATTTGTACCCAAATCCAACATTAAAATTATGGGGATGATGATGTAAAAAAATGCAATAGGCAGGTACAAGAAGTATTTTTGGGGATGAATGAGTTTTACAATTTTACTGAATTCAAATAAACAGCCAAACATAATTAATGTAAAAAGCGCAAGAAATAAATATACATGAACAAATAACCCAGCAAACATGACCATTACAAAAATAATGGCAGTTAAGGAACGCGTTTTGAAAGTTTGAATATTTAGCGACAAAGTTTTTATTTCAAAAGTAAGCAAGTTGATTCAATCAAATTAAATAAGCATTGATAATTCATGGTTTTTAAGTTGATGCGTATTCTATTTTTTTCGCCTTAACTATTTAAAGATTAAATTTTCTATTTTTACGCAAATTATAATTTCAAATGGCATTAAAACACCACACTGATAGTGATTTGAGAATCAGTCAACAAGTTGAGAATTCAGAAAATTATGTATTGGCATTTATAAACGAAACCTATAAAGTAGTTTCAGGTTTAAAGGTACTTGAAATTGGTTGTGGAGAAGGCGGTGTACTAAAGCCTTTTATTGACAGGGGTTGTAATTGCGTAGGCGTGGATTTAGATGAAGTTAGAATTGACATTGCAAATGATATTTTTAAAACCGAAGTCAATTCAGGGAAAGCAATTTTTATTAAGAAGAATGTTTACGACACAGATTTTGTTGAAAAATACAACAAGCATTTCGATTTAATCATTTTAAAAGATACCATTGAACATGTTCCCAACCAAGAAAATTTCATACCTCATTTAAAAAATCTGTTGGCACCAAGCGGACAAATTTTCTTTGGATTTCCACCATGGCAAATGCCATTTGGCGGACATCAACAAGTTTGTTTTAAAAAGATTTCTAGCGTTTTACCTTACTATCATCTATTGCCAATGTTCATCTATAAAAGGCTATTAAAGTTATTTGGTGAACCAAATGGTAAAATTGAAGAGTTGGTAGAAATAAAAGAAACGGGTATTTCAATTGAACGCTTCGAACGCATCGTAAAGAAAAGCGGATACAGCATAAAAAACAAAACTCATTTTCTATTCAACCCCATTTACAAATACAAATTTGGATTAAAGCCTCGTAAGCAAGCAGGGTTCATCACCCATTTGCCTTATCTAAGAAATTTCTTAACGACTTGTGTGTATTACACCATTGGGTAAATTTTTATTTCGCTCCCATGGAGCTGTGAATATTTTGATTCATTGGAATTTTACAATAATAATATAAAACCTATTATCGTTTAGTAAACTCCGCTAGGCAAGAAAAAAATTCGAATCATTAATTTTCTACAATTCGAAGTTTTGCATAATTGAGCATGATTTTCTTTTCGCCGTTGATATCAAACAAAATTGTGGCTATTGGATTATGTGATGCGCCTTCTAGTTTTGCAATTTTTCCAAAGCCAAATTTTTGATGTTCTATTCGAAGGCCTTCTTGTAAATCTGCAGTTTCACTCGCAACAAAATTTGCAGTTGGCACATGCTCTTTTGTTTGTGGTCTTGCCAATGGAATGTTGATGATGGTTTTAGCTGGTGGTGGCGTTTTATCTGCAGAGCTGCCGAATCCTCTGCGCATTCTTTCAGCAGCAGTTGATTGTGCCCACGAACTTGCATTATTATTTCTAGATGCATTTCCAGAAAAACTTTTATCTAGAAATGCGGTATCTATCTCTTCTAAAAATCTACTCGGTTCATTTTGTTGCAACTGTCCAAAACGGTATCGTTCTTTAGAATACGTTAGATGCAATTTAGATTTAGCGCGCGTGATGGCAACATAAAATAATCTTCTTTCTTCTTCTAATTCTTCTCTGGTGTTGATGCTCATGGCACTAGGGAAAAGGGTTTCCTCTAATCCGCCCACAAATACCACTGGAAATTCAAGTCCTTTTGCAGCATGTATAGTCATTAATTTTACGGCATCTGCGTTTTCTTTGTTGTCTTCAGTATCGGTTAGTAATGCAATTTGTTGTAAATAACTGCCCAAACTTTTATCACCTACCTCGCCATCTTCAATGTTCATGGGGGTTTCGGTAAATTCTTTGATCGAGTTTAATAATTCCTGCACGTTTTCATATCGCGCCAATCCTTCGGTCGTTTTATCATTAAATAATTCTTTAACGATGTTTGTACTTTTTCCAATAATTACAGAAAGATCATAAGCATTCTTTTTAACAAGCTCGCTTTGAAACATTTTTATCATGGTTACAAACGTATCAATACATTCAAGTGTACCACTTTTAAATCCATGAAATGCTGCATTAGTAAGGATATCCCAAACACTTGAGTTGTTGTTGTTGGCAATTAAAATCAATCTATCAATCGTTGTTTTTCCAATGCCTCTAACTGGATAATTGATAACGCGCTTTATGGCTTCTTCATCTTTTGGATTAACCACCAATCGCAAATAAGCTATAAAGTCTTTAACCTCTTTACGTTGATAAAAACTCATGCCACCATAAATTTTGTACACGATTCCCATACGGCGAAGCGATTCCTCAAAGCTTCTACTTTGGGCATTTGTACGATATAAAATCGCAAAATCGTTGTTGTAAAAATGATTGCGCAATTTTAATTCCTGGATGGTATCGGCTACAATTTTTCCTTCATCGTTATCCGTCATGGTGCGGATAAGTTTTATTTTTTCACCTTCAACGTTATCGGTAAATAGTTTCTTTTCAATTTGTCCTTTATTGTTGCCAATTACTTGATTGGCCACATTTAGAATATTTTTTGTGCTGCGATAATTCTGTTCCAACTTCACCACTTTTATCTCGTCATAATCTTTTTGAAATTGAAGAATATTTTCAATGGTTGCGCCACGGAAGCTATAAATACTTTGAGCGTCATCACCCACCACGCATACATTTTCGTGCATTGCACCAAGTAATTTTACAATTTCATATTGCACGGTGTTTGTATCCTGATACTCATCAATCATTACATACTTAAACTTGTGTTGATATTTACTTAGGCATTCTGGGAAGCCGGTGAGTAAGTCGTACATTTTAAATAAAAGATCATCAAAATCCATTGCGCCATTTTTAAAACAACGACTGCTGTATGCTCTATAAATCCTTCCAATTTCTGGTCTTTGAGAACGCGCATCTTCTTGTTGTAAAAATCCATCATTCATATATTCTTCTGGTCCTACTAATGCATTTTTTGCTAAAGAAATTCGGTTTAAAACAATGTTCGCTTTGTATTGTTTTTCATCAAGGTTTAGTTCTTTTACTACCGTTTTGATAACAGATTTTGCATCATCAGCATCGTAAATGGTAAAGTTTGAAGGATATCCCAATCGAGGTGCTTCGCCACGTAAGATTCTTGCAAAAACGCTATGGAATGTACCAATGTATAAATTTCGAGCTTCCGTACCGCCAAGGATTTTTTCAATACGTTCTTTCATTTCAGCGGCCGCCTTATTGGTGAACGTAAGGGCTAAAATATTAAAAGCATCTACACCACTTGCCATTAAATGTGCAATTCGAGTGGTAATTACTTTTGTTTTTCCGCTTCCGGCTCCAGCAATAATCATAATTGGACCGTCTCTGTGGGTAACGGCCTCGCGTTGGGGTACGTTTAAATCATCTAAATATTTGGACATAAAACAAATGTACGAATAGCATTATTGGGATTATAAAGTGTGAAGAAATAAATCTAAACAGTTTTTAATTTGGTTTAAAATTTAAAGAACAAATAAGATTCTTCTATTTTTTTTGTATTTTGTTGAATAATTCTAATTGATATGAAATTGAAACTAGTTCAAAATGTTTGTGCAATAATTTGTAGTTTGTTGATTTTGCAATCATGCAACAATGACGATTCGTTTTTTTCTTCAAAAGGTGGACTTTTGCCAACAGAATATATTTATGTTCAAGATGGGTTATTTTCTCAAACCTTTCAAAACAATACAATAGCACTAGGAACGGCAGTAACTTTTGTAAACACCACTTCAATAAATCATACGATCATATCAGACGATAATTTTACAATTCAAACACCGACTATATTCCCCAATAAAAGTTTTTATTTTAAAAAAGACACGATTGGAACTTTTGGTTATCATTGTGTAGAACATCCTACTGTAAGGGGAACGATTACGTATAGACCTTAAGCAATAGGTTTGGCGTTTGGTGTTTGGTGTTGGACCGAACTCCAATCTAGCATCTAATATCTAGCATCATGTCCTTCTTACCAACATCCAATATCCTTTTGCCAAATTCTTCGTTTCTTTCAAATTTCCTTTTAGCGCCAATTGAAAAAACCGCATCAAAAATTCTATGGTGTAGGTAAAGAATGCAACAGTAAAAAAACCGAACGTACTAAAATGCTTTTTCGCATATTTTAACCTACTCCTTAAACTCAAAAACAATCGAAAAGCTTTAACTGATTCTGTAGTGCCCATTCCGGTATGTATTGCTTGAATGCCTGCATGGTAAAATGATTTCCCACCTGCATTTTTTAAACTTAATGAAAAGTCTAGCTCTTCAAAATACACAAAAAAGCGCTCGTCAAAATATCCAGCTTTTTCAAATACTGATTTTCGCATAAACATGTAAGCACCCATTACCTGATCTACAAACCTGCTTTCCTGATGATTCCAATCCGTCATTAAGGTTGGCGGATGAAATAATTTTGGCCATATTTTCGAAAGCCCAAGAGAATGATACACAAAGTTTATGGGCTTTGGAAATCTTGCACATGTTGGCGTTATCTGATTTGATTCGTTCAACAATTGACATCCTAAAACATCAACATCATTATGCGTTTCTATATAATCAAAACTAGCAGCAATCGTATTCTCCAACAACACAGCATCGGGATTAAGTAATAAAATATAATTGGATTTGCTCAATTTAAATCCTTGATTACAAGCTTTTGCAAATCCTAGATTTTCTGTATTTTTTACAACATGGATCTTTGCGTTTAAGGGAAGTAAATGCAAAGATTTATCCGTAGAATTATTGTCAATTATAATTACAGTAGAAACCAATTCAAATTGATTGGAATTAAAAATAGAGAGCACACATTTCTGTAAAAAATCATTACTGTTCCAATTTACAATTACTATATCTATCATTGGAAATTTAATTTTTTAAACAATAAAATAATCCTGCATTAACTTTCCGTAAAAAAGATTCAGTCCCAAAAAAATGGCCGAAATCAATATTACTAAACCATATCCCAACCATTTGTTTTTAAAAATATAGACAAAAAAAGGTATTGAAATAATTTGTGTAATCAAAAATAACTCACTCGATCGAAATGCAAATCCTGGTATCGGAGAAAATATTTGAAATAAAAACAAACCCAAAATTTGCAGTTTTATCAGCAGATATGCGAAATTGTTTTTTGATTGAATCGTATTGATAAAAAAAGTAAATATGAGCGTAATGGCATAACTAATCAAGAAATTCACATTCATTTTGTTAACTTGTTCTGTAACACCTAGCTCTGCATATTCAATATAATTATTACTTTTTACTTGTACGTCACCCATGTTGATTTTCAATAAAGGCAAGATAAAGTCAGTAGGCACAAAAGTCATAACCAGAATGATACCCAACGCTACAAAATAGATTTTCTGTTTGAAATGAAACGGGCTAAATAATAAAGGCAAAAAGTACAATAAAGCTGAATAATGAAATAGCATTGCCAACAAAACCATTCCAACATAGGAAACATATTTTTTATTGACTAAATAAGGTATCGAAAATAAAAATATACCTGATGCTACGCCTACTCTAATTTGTGTCATCTCATGCAATAAAAAGTAGTTAGAAAAATAAACCATCAGCGTTAAAAAAAACAAGTTGGTCAACTTCCCCACTGAAAAAACTTTAAAACTCAATGCAATTAATGCGAAGGTGAAAAATGCCATTAATGCATAATTTGTTTGACTCACATAGGTTTTATAGAAAGATGGAATCAAATAATACATCGGATCAAAATAAACCCATTCATTGTAATGTCTGAAGTAATCTAAAGGATCTCGAAAAGAATCGAATGACAACAAATAACTCACATAATCTTTGTCGCCACCAACCGGTCGGAAGGTTACAAAAAGCAGGAAAATAAAAAAAAGAAAAATGCGAAACTCAGGGAATTTGCTTCCATTAAAATACTGCTCGGTAAAGGAGAAACATATCAACAGTAAAAAAAGCAGAATATAAATCAGCATATTATTTTACAATTTATGTGTTGATGTGTTGGGTGAAAATAAAATAAAAAACAACAAGATACACAGATAAGAAACGGAAGCAAATAAATACCCCAATGAAATCATCAAAGGTGAATTGGTATTGCGAATAAAATAATAATAAAGCAACTGCAACAAGAGCGTAATAACTGCTGCATATAACATTTTTAAGCTTTTCATTTGCAACTCAAATATTTTATTTACCACCATGGCTATTTGCCAAATAAATGTGCCTGAAATAATAACAAAGCCCAATTGTTTGAATATGGTTTCGTTCGGCACACTTAATATTTGAAGCAATATGTTGGCGCCAAACCAAAAATATCCTATGCTCACCAATGCATATCCTAGAATTTCATACAGAATAATTTTGCGAATGAGATTTTTGATGTCTTCTTGTTTCCCTTGTTTGTATGCTAGTGTAATGATAGGAAAAAGCGAAATTAAAACAGGAGAAATAATTAATGTAAACCCTTTAGAAAGTAAATCAAACATGGCTTGATAATTTCCTTGAATATTGCCTCCAAAATATTTCAGCATCGCTATTTTGTCGATGTATGCATAAACATACACCACTACAAACCATAACGACAATGGAGCACCATATTTAAAAAATTGTTGGGCAAGTTGAATAATTTGTTTGGACGTTGTTTTGGGTTCGGAGGTAAAATCGGAAGCGTTGGTTGTTTGCATCTTTAAATACAAAACAGACATACCAAAAGCAGCAATGGAAGCCATAAATAATGCGTACACAAAATCAATTTTAATCCAGCGTAACAATACGAAACCCAAAGTCAAAAAACCAATGCTGCGAATCGATTCGGAATAAATGGTTTTACCAGATAAAAAGTTGGCTTGTGCAATCACCATCATTGAAAATTGCATTGCGCAGGTTAATATTAAAACACAAAATAAGATGGCAAACAAAGTATCATGCTGTATAAAAAAAACAGTAATTAAGATTGGAAGCAAGACAATCAATTGAAAAATCAACGACAACTGAATAGATTGTTTTTTAAATAGCATTTTATTTTCACTGATTTGATAGTGCCTCGAAATGCTTTGTGTAATCCAACCCGATGAAATTGTAGCAGTTATTAGCGCTGCATTATTTAGCAAAGCGTATTGACCGTAATGTTCAGCACCTAACATCCGCTTAAAAATTGGGATTGTAAACGCAGTGATGATGGCAGGTAAAATTATACTGGCAAGATAATTAAAATAGTCTTTTTTAAAACTTAATAATAAACTCATGATACGATTGAATGGCAACGACTAGTTAATGTATTATGAACTGGCTATGTCTTTTTTTGTGTAATTGCTGTTTTGTTCCATTATTAATAATATCACTGTCAATACAAAAACAAACAAAAATGAAAATACAATGGCTGCTTTTAGTCTGCTCATTTTTACACGTTCCATTGGATAATCTGCAAAATCAATGATTTGCAATAAAGGGGTATTGATTAAATATTGAAATCGCGCAATCTCTAAATTCTTGTACATTTCGCTATATGCGTTTCGGTACAATTCTATATTGGTGTATTGTTTTATTACGGGTACTTGCGAATATTCAAAAACCGGATTGATATTGGCATCTTTAATTTCTGCTCTGCTCGAAATACTAGAGTATAGACCATCTTTTACAGCAGCAATTCTATTCTCCAAAGCTTCTAAAGTCAATTTTGCTTTTTTGGTTTTGAGTTCTATATAAAAAACATTGGTTTCTGCAATCAATCTATCGGTGAGTGTTTTTGATAAGTGTTCGTTAGGACTCTTGATGTTGATTTCATAAATGTTATATTTTCTGTCAGGTTTTTCTACTTTAATATTGTCTTCCACCATCTCTGTATAAATCAACCTCAACACACTATCTTGTAAATAAGTAAACTTTTCTCTGTTTTGAAAAGCAGGAAAATGAATATTTGCAACCTTTCGATGAAAATGCGTTCTGCCTTTTACATTCATGTAATTTTCAATCAATGTAATGGGTTTATTGTTGATGGTATCCACACTTAATAATACTCGTTCAACCATTCTTCTGCTTCTGACGATTTCTATGATATTATCGCCTCCAAAAACATTCACATTTGAACCTCCTGTAAGTCCAAATTGCGAAGCCAAACTATTTAAAGTAGTTTCTGTATTACTGCCGTCATCTAAGGCAAATGTGAGTCTGCTCTTATATTGAGCCGTTTGAAATTGGGCATATAAAAATCCAAATACAGCAAATAACAACCCTCCAAATAAATATATCCATATCCTTTTTTTTAAAAAAATCAACTTTTTGCGGAATATCGATTCAATATAGTGTGTTTCTGTTTGATTTTTATTTGATGCATTCATATACAATAAATTAATTTTTCAAAGCCGTTAATACTACATTTGAAATGATGCCCATTGCTGAAACCAACAACGCCCATTCTGCAGCACCAATTTTAGTTCTATTTTCTTTATTTTTTTGTGGAACGAAAATTTCAGCTCTGGTTGTAATTTTTGGATAAAATTTAAAGCCCAAAAATGATTTCACAGATTTTACTTTTCCATTTGGAAATACAATTAATGTTTTTAATTTTCTTGCATCACTTGTAAATCCACCCGACTGCTTAATATAAAATTTTGCAGATTTATTTGTTCGTAATGATACTACATTGGGATAGTATACTTCGCCCGAAATTTTTACCAAGTTGTTATTTTTACTTACGGTAATTAAATCGCCATCTTCTAAATTCAAATTATCATATTTTGAATTGTCTTTCAATATTTTTTTTAAATCTATGCTAATGGTTTCAAACTCTCCGTACAATTCATTTTTAAGTTGGTCATTTGTTGCAATGGTATCATACTCTAGATTCATTAATCGTTTAAAAAACAATTCACGTTCTGCAATGGTGAATACAGAATTCTTTCTACGTCTGATAATAATTGAAGTGCTATCTGCTGTTGCCTTAAAACCTCCAACACGTTTTATAATATCTGTAATTTTTTCTCCACTTTTTTGAAGATTATATTTTCCGGGTGTTAAAACCTCACCTGCCACCATTACCATTCGTTGATTAATTACGCCGGGTAATACTTTTACATGTACAATATCAAATGGCATTAATATAATTTCTGCACCCATTGCGTTTGTTTTGGAAACACTTGCGCTAAAGGTTTCCGTTTCGTAATAATCCAAAGTATTTGATTCCGATTTCTTCTTCCGTCTTGAAATTTCAATTGTCGAAGAATCACCTAAATCATTTATGCCACCCGCTTCTAACAACAATTCTTTTATTGTTAAATTTTCTTTCCATTGAATCTTCCCTGGTTTTCGGATGTTTCCTAAAATAGTTACAAACTGATTGTCTTTAAAATCATAAATTGAATATACATGCACCGAATCTGATTTGTTCAATGGAATATCCAATAGATTATTTATGATTGAATCAAGATTTACAGATAATATTGAAGGTTGTCTACCTTTTTCCAATCTATAAATATTGACCCTTTCCATATACGCCACTTCCAACAATCCACCAGATTTTTCTAATAAAGATTTTAAGGTTGATGTTGAACCAGCTTCGTAGTTACCAGGTCTATACACAGAACCTGTTATAGTAATTTTATCAAGTACAACATTTTGCAAATTGTTCACGTAAAAATCATCTCCATTACGAACGGTAAATTTTGAAAATGCACTGTCTTTTATCTCGAGTACTTTCTTTTCTTTCTCAGCAATTCTGGTTACAACCAATCCGCTTTTATAGGCCATTTCATTAAACCCTCCACAATAGCTCAATAGATTTCCTACATTTTCACCAGTCAACATTTCATACTTCCCCGAGCGTTTAATGCTCCCTAAAATATTAACCCTATTTTCATAATACGGAATTCTTATTAAGTCCCCTTCTTGTAAAAGAATATTATCTTTTTGATTGCCTCTGCATAAGAATTCATATAAATCGGCTTTTTTTATCAATTTATTTGCCCTGATAACTTCTATTTGTCTGTAACTGCCTAAGTTGCTCGGACCACCGCACAAATACAACACGTTGTATAAAGTAGTTAATGAGGAAATTGTGTATGTGCCAGGTTTGTAAACTTCTCCAATTACAGTAACCCTTATACTTCTTATCTTACCAAGTTTTATTTGAACTCTGGTTTGTCCGCTCGATATAGCTCTATAAATTGTTGAAGCCAATTTTGATTTGATTTTCTCTGTTGCTTGCTCAAGGGTTAATCCACTTACATAAATTGGACCAACAGAAGGAATATACACTTCGCCATTTTCATTTACGTCTAAGTTATATCGCATTTCACTGTACCCATACACATTTATCACCAATTCGTCGTCAGGTCCTACAATATAAGAAGAAGGTGTGGCAATGCGGATATTGGGCTCAAAAACCAAACTGCTTTTTAAAAACAACTCTGAACCAAAAACGGATTGATCCTTATCGGCATTTTCCATTACAACAACACTTGAACTTTCATTGTATCTTCTTTCTGGTTCAGCAATATTTGATTTGCTTTTAGCCACGGAAACATTGTTGAGTCTATCAACCAATTTACTCGCTTGTTCATTAGACATCCCTTTGCTTTTCAAAATCTCCATAGCTTTATCTGTATCCATGCCCATGCTGTTCATTTTATTGCGAATCGCCATAATGTCGGCATCAGTATAATTATCCACATTTATTTGTGTTAAGTTTCTTTCTTCAAACAAATTAGACTGTGCATCACAAATTAAAACAACGAACAAAAAAAAGAAAGTTGAAATCAGTTTATTGATAAATTTTTTCATGTACTAACGCTTTAAATTATTCTTTTTATTTACACAAACACCATAAGAACGTGGCCAAAGTTACAGTTTTTTATCATTCTTAGTTTATAGAAAAAGGGATAAATAAAGCGATTCGAGCTAATTTGAACTAAACAAATTTTCCTTCAATTTGCTTCTACTATCTTTGCAACCATGCATTACGCCTCAGTAGAAAATATCACCAAGTCATTTGGTATCAGAACCCTTTTTAAAAATATTACTTTTTATATTGAAGAAGGAGATAAAATTGCTTTAGTAGCCAGAAATGGTTCAGGAAAATCAACCTTAATGAAAATTCTTGCCGGATTTGATACGGCAGACAGCGGTACCGTGTGGGTGCATAAAGACATTAAAACGGTAATGTTGCAGCAGGATAATGATTTCGATCCCAATAAAACCATTTGGGATAATGTACTTCGATTGGATAATCCTGTTATTAAGGCTGTTAAAGCATATGAAGAATACCTCGAAAATGGTTCCGAAGACATCGATCATTTATCTGAGTTGATGGCTCAATTAGACGATTTAAACGCTTGGACTTTTGAAAGCGACCTTAAGCAGATTTTAGGTAAACTCAACTTGCATATTTTAAACGAACGCGTAGGAAATTTAAGTGGGGGTCAAAAAAAGCGTGTGGCATTGGCGCAAGCGCTGATTGAATCTCAATTACACGAAGGAAGATGTCTATTGATTATGGATGAGCCTACCAACCATTTGGATGTTTCTATGATTGAGTGGTTGGAAGAGTTTTTAAGTGCGCAAAAAATCACCTTGTTGCTTGTGACGCATGATCGCTATTTTTTGGACGCCGTTTGTAATGAGATTATTGAAATAGATGAAGAAAAGGTTTTTGTATACAAAGGCGATTATGATTATTTTTTAGAACAGAAAAGTTTGCGCATTGAAGTAGAGCAAAGCGAATTACAAAAAGATAAAAACATATTTCGTAAGGAATTGGAATGGATGCGCAAGCAACCAAAAGCCAGAACTACAAAAAGTAAAAGCAGACAAGATGCTTTTGCGGAAGTAGAAGACCGTGTAAAACAACAAAAAGAAGTGGCTGAAGTAAGTCTGCAAATGAAAATGACGCGACTTGGGGGAAAGATTCTAGAAATGAAGAAAGTGTACAAAAGTTTTGGCGACCTGAAAATCATGAAGGGCTTTGATTATACCTTCAAACGTGGTGAAAGAATTGGCGTTGTTGGAAAAAATGGAGTTGGAAAATCTACGTTTTTAAAAATAGCTTTGTTGCAAGAACCCGCTGATTCAGGGAAAATCAATCATGGTGATACCGTGGTTTTTGGCAATTTTAGTCAAGATGGATTGATTTATAAAGAAGATAAAAGAGCGATTGAATACGTTAAATCTATGGCTGAATTTTTTCCTTTGGCAGATGGTAGTAAAATATCAGCAAGCCAGTTTATGGAAAAATTTGGATTTACTGGCGAACAGCAATACACCATGCTTAGTAAATTAAGTGGTGGTGAAAAACGCAGACTGCATCTAATGAGTGTGCTATTTGTTAACCCCAATTTTTTGGTGCTTGATGAACCTACCAATGATTTGGATTTGCAAACATTAAGAACACTAGAGGAATTTTTAATGGAATATCCTGGTTGTATTTTAATAGTAAGTCACGATCGATATTTTATGGATAGAATGGTAGACCATCTTTTTGCATTTGAAGGCGATGGCATTATAAGAGATTATCCAGGAAATTACACGCAATATAGAGATGCGCAATCAAAAGGACTGTTGGAAAACAATACACAACAGCTCATGAAAGAGCATAGCGATGTAAAAGATGTGCCAGAAAAAAAAGAAGCAACGACTGCTACTACGACATCAAATCAAGTGGTTAAAAAGTTATCGTTTAAAGAAAAATTTGAATTGGAGTCTTTAGAAAAAGATATGCCAGCTCTACAAAAAGAGAAAGAAATGTTGGAAGGAAAGATGGCAACCAATTTGAGTTATGATGAACTTCAAAAAGCAGCAGAGCGCATCAGTGAAATCATCAATTCTTTAGATGAAATGGAAATGCGTTGGCTAGAGCTCAGCGAAAAAAATGGATAGAAGTTTAAGTATCTGATAAGAATCATTTTCTACTTTGATGAAGCGCATTTTATTGGGCTTTGATTGAAAATACATTTGCCTTGTAATTAAAATTTATAATTTAAAAACAAGGAGGTTATTTATGTCAACAAGAGCACTAACAAGAAATGGCGGAACAGTTCCCACAATTTTTGATGATTTTTTTAAACCATGGAATGAATGGTTTGACAATGAAAATGTTTTACTAAATCGAGTACTTACGGTACCGGCTGTTAACATTGTAGAATCAGCTAGCGAATTCAAACTTTCGATTGCAGCACCTGGAATGAAAAAGGATGATTTCAAAATTGATGTTGAAGGAAACATGCTAACCATTAGTTGTGAGAAAGAAACAACAAGTCACGAAAAAGACCATAAATACACCCGGAAAGAGTATAATTATTCATCATTTAGCAGAAGCTTTTCGTTACCCGAAGATGTGAGTAAAGAAAAAATACAAGCGAGCTATACTGAGGGCGTATTAAATTTGATGCTTCCGAAAAAAGAAGAGTCGAAGAAATTAAATGCGCATCATTCCATTCAGGTAAAATAATAATTCATGCTCTTTAACAAAAAAGCCCTCAAAAATGAGGGCTTTTTTGTTAAAGTATACATATTTAATCTGTATTTTTCCCTTGTATTTTCTTATCCTTCTGTACCTTATCCCAATATTTTTTGGCTACCAACAACATGCCAAAGCTTTCGCCATCTTCTTTCCCTAAATGTTTGTGATGCATTTTATGTGCCCAACGAATTGTTTTTACATACGTGTTATTGCTTCTGGTAAACCACTTGAAACGTTGATGAATAATTACTTCGTGTACTATAAAATAACCCAAACCATAAAGTGCAATGCCAAAGCCAATGGCTGCAACCCAATAATACTGGTTTTGTAACCCCAACATAATGCATAACCAACTTGGAATGGCAAAGATTAAAAAGAATGCATCATTTTTTTCAAAAAAGCCTGGTGAAGGTTGATGATGGTCTTCATGCAAAAACCATAGAAATCCATGCATCACATATTTATGTGTTAACCAAGTAATGCCTTCCATGATAAAGAAAGTACCCAATACAATAGCTATAAAAATTAATGGACTCATAAAAAAGTTCTTAATAAGGAAAAAAACATAATCTGTATCAATAACAAATGTAGCGCGAATTTGTTTTGCTTGTCAAAATTACAAAAATGAAAAACCAATAAAAATAACATGCTGAAAATAAACCAACATGCATAATTAAAAATGGGTATTTCACCCGTACCGCCCCATGACCAATAGCCCAAACGGATTGCCACGGGCTCCATCAACCAATCAAATATTAGTGCCAGTGTAGCACCATCCACAATAACGGAAATCGTTTTTAAAACTGGCTTTTTAATCACTTCATCGGCATCTATTTTTTTTGCCAATTTAAACATCATCATATGCATTGCACTGCCACAACAAAACATAACGACAAACCAATTTATGCCAATAACAATGGGAACGTTCATAACCTTAGCACCTAACGTATTTCCGTAAGCGTAATTACCAAATAAAATACCCGTTCGAGTTCCAATGATTTCAATGCAAATGCCGATGATAAAGCAAACCAATATAAAAATGTAAAAAGAAGTATTGCGTGTATTTTGTGTGTATACAATCAACCCAAACATGAGCAACAAATTAATTGGAGTTGATGTAATAATTAAGTCGCTTTTAAAAAACAAAATACCTGCCAATCCCACCAAATGAAAAATAATGGCAATGATGGTAGCTATTTGAATTCTTGTCAATTTATTTAAATCACTAATCCCAAGCATATTTCTTTTTTATTAATTCTGTTGTGATGTAAGCACTCTTTAAACACAGTGGAATGCCTCCACCAGGATGAACTGTTCCGCCACAAAAATACAACCCATTTATTTCTGAAGAAAAATTAGACGGTCTGAAAAATGCTGCAAATTTTGAATTGGAACTTGTGCCATATAACGAACCTTGATACGTACCTGTTTTTTGTTCAATGGTTACAGGGTTCAACACTTCTTCAGTTTCAATGAAAGATTCAATATCTGTTTTTAAAATTCGATTGATTTTTTGAATGATATGTTGTTTTGCATCTTGTATCATCTTTGACCAATCTTGTCCAATATTCGTTGGTGCATTGATCATCACAAACCAATTTTCGCAACCATCTGGTGCTTGATTGGCTTCCATTTTGGAGGTAATATTGATATAAATCGTAGGGTCGTTGAACAGTGTTTTTTTATTAAACAAATGATCAAATTCTACATCGTATTTTTCACTAAATAAAATATTATGTAAGCCGAGTGGTGAAAATTCTTTTTTTATGCCCCAGTAAAAAATCAACGCACTGCTACTGCGTTCAAGCTTTTCAAGGGTTTTTATTTTTGAAGGGTTTTGTAATAAATTTTTATAAGTATAATACACATCGCCATTGCTTACAATTAAATCGGCACTTACCAATTCTCCATTTGTAAATATTCCTTTTGCTGTTCCTTCTTCGTGTACAATTTTTTCAACACTATGATTAAAATGAAATTGCACGCCTTTTTTTACAGCCAATTTATACAATGCATTGGTTATGTTTATCATCCCGCCTTTTGGATAAAACGTGCCTTGATTTTGTTCGAGGTGCGGAATCAAACTGAGCATTGCCGGTGCTTTGTAAGGATTACTGCCATTATACGTTGCAAATCGATTGAAGATTTGCACCGCTTCTTTCGATTTAAATTGTGTTGAATTATATTGATGTAAACTATTAAATAAATAAGGCATTTTTACATTGGCCAATGCAGATAATACCCTTTTGTGCAGCCAAGTTTTTGATAGATGTAAAGAATGATTTAGAAATATTTCACCAATGTTATCATACAATGTTTCTGCTTTGGATAAATATTTTTTTACACTATCGGGTTGTTCTCCAAGCTTCGTTTGAAATTCATTTGCTAATTTTTCTCGATCAGCATAGGTGTTGAGTTGTATGCCATTTTCAAAAAAATAATGACAAACAATGTCTACTTCTTTGTACTGAAAATAATCTTCAATGGGTTCATTGGCTAAAGTAAAAAGTTCTTCGATGTTCTGAGGCTGTGTAAATAAAGAAGGGCCGGCATCAAAACGATAACCATTCTTTTCAAAAGCAGATAATTTACCTCCGGGATAATCATTTTTTTCAAACACATGAACATCATATCCTTGTACGGCAAGTCTTATGGATGCTGCAATTCCGGCAATGCCACTTCCAATGATGATTGCTTTTTTCATTGAGATTATTTTACCGGTACTTGTTTTGCATCTAAAAATTGAACTAAAAGTGGAAATGCAATTTTAAACCAAGCCGTGTATTTGTGTTGATGATTTTGCAAACTATCTGCTATTGCCTGAACAGACATAAAGCAGAAATCTTTGACTTCATTTGGATTGGTGTCAATTGCACCATTGAATTTTCCGATAAACACATGGTCAAATTCGTGTTCAACTAAGCCATTATCAAATTCGGCTTTGTATGTAAAGGAGAATGCGAAATCCAAATGCGAATCAAATCCCATTTCTTCCATCAATCTTCGATGCGCAGCTTCAATGGTAATTTCACCAGGCATGGGATGGCTGCAACAAGCATTTGTCCAAAGGTTTGGACTATGATATTTATTTGAAGCCCTTTGTTGTAAAAGCATTTCGCCTTTTTCATTAAAAATGAAAATGCTAAAGGCCCTATGTAATATCGCTTTTTGGTGTGCTTCAATTTTTTCCATTGAGCCAAGCACATCATCATTTTCATTTACCAATATAACTTCAGCAACGGGTGTATTTATCATAACATATTTAACTGGCTTCTTAATCCAGCTTTAAAAACGATATACATTTTGGCATAATTTGGAATCCTGATTCTGTCTTCTAAAATTGCTGCTGGTTGAACTCGTTTTATTTTTTGAAATAATGATAGGTAATATTTGTACGCCACGTAAACACCGAATCTTGCGGTTTCAGGTAATTTTACAATGCCTTCAAACGCCAGTTGAAAATCTTTTAAAATGTCTGCCTCAATTTCGTTTTTCATGGCTTGTGAAAAATTGGTAAAATCCACACCTGGAAAATAGATTCTATTTAGATGTTCTGAATCTGCTTTTACGTCACGCAGAAAATTTACTTTCTGAAAAGCAGCGCCTAACGCACATGCATAAGGTTTGAGTTCTAAATAACTTTTTTCATCTCCTTCACAAAAAACATATAAACACATCAATCCAACCACTTCCGCACTTCCGTAAATGTATTCGCGATATCCTGCATCATCATATTTAACCTGACTTAAATCCAACTCCATACTTTTGAAAAAAGCTTCAATCAAATGGTGATCTATGTTGTACTTATTTACCACAAATTGAAAGCTGTTTAAAATGGGGTTTAAACTTATGCCGCGTTCAATGGATAAATAAGTTTCTTTTTTAAATTCTGCAAGCAAAACAGCTTTGTCGTACTCATGAAAAGTATCTACAATTTCATCCGCAAAACGCACAAATCCGTATATCTGATAAATGGGTGTTCTTAATTCTTTATGAAGCAAATGAATGGCGCTACTGAAAGATGTACTATATCTCTCCGTTGTTATTTTACTGCATTCGTTACTTACATTCTGAAAAAGCTGCATCATAAATCAACTTATTTATACTTCTTTATTATTTCTTTTGAAACCACTTCTCCGCTAATTAATGAAGGTGGTACACCAGGACCAGGAACGGTAAGTTGCCCGGTATAATACAAATTACTTACTTTTTTGCTTTTAAGCGATGGTTTTAAGATAGAAGTTTGCATTAACGTGTTGGCTAATCCATAAGCATTGCCTTTAAATGCGTTGTAATCTTCCTTAAAATCAGTCACTGCATACGAGCGCTTGTAAATAATGGCAGATTTAATTTCTTGTCCGATTCTATTTTCATATCGAGCTAAAATCTTTTCAAAATACTTATCTCTAGTGGCTTCGTCGTCACCTTGTAAATCTGCGGCAATTGGAATAAGAAAAAATAAATTTTCGCAACCTTCTGGAGCCACTGTTGAATCTGTGACTGAGGTCACGCTCACATAAAACAAAGGTTCGGTAGGCCATTGTGGATGGTCGTAAATTTCAGCACCATGTTTCTCAAAATCAACATCAAAAAACAAGGTGTGGTGCGTTACATTCTCCAGTTTTTTATTTAACCCAACATAAAAAAGTAAAGACGAAGGCGCCATTACTCTTTTATCCCAGTAAGATTCGCTGTAGGATTGATATTCTTTTTGTAATAAGGTAGATTCAATAAAATGATAATCTGCGCCACCTATAACCACATCTACATCAAAATCAAATTCTTGATTATTGAATGTGGCTTGTACTTTTTTAGCCGTTCCATTTTCTACCACAATATTTTTTACATCATGGTTGAATTTAAATTTCACACCAAGTTCAACTGCAAGTTTATGCATCGCAGAAGCAATGTTGTACATGCCGCCTTGAGGGTACCAGGTGCCCAATTTAATATCGGCATAATTCATCAAACTATATAAAGCAGGAATATCTGCAGGCAATGCGCCTAAAAAAAGCACCGGAAATTCCATCAATTGAATCAATTTTGGATTCTTAAAATATTTCCGCACATGTTGTTTCATCGATGTAAATACATCAAGTTTAAACAACCCTTTTGCCAAATCCATATCCAAAAATTCGGTAAGATTTCTACCAGGCTTGTGCACCAATTTATGAATACCTACATTATATTTATACTCCGCTTCTTTTAAAAACAAATCCAATTGTTCGCCACTTTCAGTTTCGATGGACTCAAATAAAGATTTGAGCGCTTCGTAATTTGCTGGAATATTGATATGTTGATCTGAATAAAAAACTTTGTAGGAAGGATCTAAACGAATGAGGTCATAATATTGTTTGACTTGCTTATCAAAACAGTTAAAATATCTATCGAAAACATCGGGCATCCAATACCAGCTTGGTCCCATATCGAATGTGAAGCCATCTTCGGAAAATTTTCTACCTCTTCCACCAGGCAATGCATGTTTTTCTAAAACAGTAACATCCCAGCCAGCTTTAGCCATAAAAGATGCAGCCGACATGCCAGCGAAACCACTACCTATAACAACAATTTTTTTCACGAAGGCAAGATATTAAATAAATGTTGTGGAAAAATTGAAATGGGTTAGTTTCTTGAAATTGTAGATTTTAATAATTTTCTAG
>Ga0209598_10000909_pt1 | contig 24050 bp, 30 predicted proteins | sample M_140807_EF_Meta_FD_187317 | JGI IMG/M metagenome (GOLD analysis project Ga0209598, IMG submission 187317) | Freshwater microbial communities from Lake Montjoie, Canada to study carbon cycling - M_140807_EF_MetaG (SPAdes) (version 2) | ecosystem: Environmental > Aquatic > Freshwater > Lake...
GATTTTGATCGGTAAATACTGACGACCAGCGGCACCGAAAGCACGAGAGCCACGAACATGCCTAGCAGATTGCATAGGGATTCGTCGCTGGGCCCGGGTAATGATGACAACACCGATGACTACGGTAACAAACAAAACAATAAGGGTAGCTAAGCGCTCAAAACTCATGTCCTGACCTGAACCACCAAGGGTCAAAACAGAATCTTTAAATCGCCAACCAGTAGCGGTTTGTTCATAAAGCAAGGTGATGATGGCAGCGGGCAACCTGGCTAAAATACCAGCCATGATAATGAGGCTAACACCGTTACCAATTCCATACTCATCAATCTGCTCACCGACCCACATGAGGAACAAGGTGCCAACCACCATGCTCATGAGCATCGCAACAAAGTAGCCGTAAGGAAGTTGTGCCTCAGGTAGGCTCATAGACCCAACAGAAGAAGATTTGTCACCCAATAAATAGTTGAGATAAAAACCAGCCTGAACCGTACAAATAACAACGGTAAGCAAACGGGTATATTTATTGATCTGCTTTTGGCCAGATTGGCCTTCTTCCTTCTGCAATCTATGCAGCGCAGGAATGACATAAGCCATCAACTGCATGATAATGCCGGCCGAAATATAGGGCATAATACCCAAACCGAAGACAGTAGCACCCGAAAGGTCGCCACCAGAGAACATCGAAACAAAATTGAAAACGCTATTAAGGCCGCCAGAGCCGCCCATGCTGCGATTCAATTTCTCCTGATCGATGTACGGCAGGGGAATCGAAAATCCGATCCGGTAGATCGCCAGAAACAGGAGTGTGATTCCCAGTTTCTGGACCAATTCAGGAATACGGAAGATATTACTCAACTTGCCCATGAGGGTCCTCGGCGCGCGGGGATCAATCCGTCCGGGGTGGTTTCATCTTGTTGCGGACTGGCCTCTTGGCCAACGGAATCCGTTCAGCAACACCGCCAGATTTCTGGATCTTTTCGAGTGCGGACTTGGTGAAGTGGTCTGCACGAATGGTCAATTTCTTGGTCAGCTCACCAGTACCGAGAATCCTGATACCGTCAGCAGGTCCTTTGGCAAGGCCCGACGAATCAAGAAGAGCCTGGTCAACAACAGTACCATCAGCAAACATGTTCAAATCACGAACATTAACAGCGTGATAGCTTTTATCCCAACTGCCATGACTAAAGCCACGTTTGGGGATCTTGCGGAACAGTTGCATCTGTCCGCCTTCAAAAACCGGACGAGGAAGCTCAGCGCCAGCTGATGCATACTGACCCTTCATACCACGGCTAGCTGTTTTGCCGTGACCAGAGCCAATACCACGTCCAACGCGCTTCTTAAGCTTGCGTTTATGAACACCAATAGAAAGATTGGACAGATTCATTTACAGGGCCACTCCACGAAGTCGGGCCACCGCCTCGCGGGACCGGAGGTTTTCCAGCCCGTCAAGTGTTGCCTTGATCAGATTCATCGGATTCGTGCTACCGTGCACCTTGGTCAGGATGTTGCGAACACCTGCAACTTCAAGAACTGCACGAACACTGGCACCAGCCTTCACACCTGTACCAGCACCGGCTGGAACAAGAATGACACGGCTGCTGCCGTAACGACCCACAATTCGGTGTGGGATGGTGTCACCACGAAGGTGAACAGCACGCTTTCGGCGTACCAATTCACGTGCTTCCTTGGTTGCCTTTTCAACAGCAGGCGGAACTTCGTTCGCCTTACCGTATCCAAAAGCAACCTTGCCTTTGCCATCACCAATGACAACAAGGGCATTGAATGTGAAGCGCCGACCACCTTTTACAGTGGTTGAACTACGGCGAACTTTAATGAGGCGGTCCTGGAGGCCATCATCATTGCCCCTGTCACCTCTGTCACGATCACGTTCCTTGGCCATGTCGATTCCCCGCGCCCTTACGGGCTTTAGCGTGTCAGAAGCTTAATCCGCCAGTTCTCGCCGCATCAGCCAGAGCTTTGATCCGACCATGGTAACGGTACTGACCACGATCGAAACAAACCTTTTCCACACCAGCAGCCTTGGCTTTTTCTGCCAACAAGCGGCCTACAGCTTCAGCTGCTGCAGCATTACCACCATAGGTAACCTTGCCCTTGAGTTCCGGACTGACCGTGCTGGCTGAGGCCAGTGTTTGACCACGGTCGTCGTCGATCACTTGGGCGTAAATGTGCTTGCTTGATCGGAAAACCGTCAGGCGAGGACGCTCCGCCGTGCCGCGGACGGCTCGACGTACACGATTCCGCCGACGCTCCCGGCTCAGTGCTTTCTGCTTCGTGGCACTCATCCCCGAAATCTCCCATGGGCGACGCTTGTGCCGCCCCAAACTGCGCCAAAAATCAACCGGCGCCCTTGGTCTTGCCTTCCTTACGACGAACAACTTCGCCGAAGTACCGAACACCCTTACCCTGGTATGGTTCGGCAGGTTGAACAGCACGCAGGTCTGCTGCATACTGACCAACCATTTGCTTGTCGGTACCCCGCACTGTGATGCAGGCTACCTTTTCTTCGCCAGATCCTTCGACCTTGTATGATGTTTCGCCAATCTCAACGGTTAAACCGTCAGGAGCACGAACACCAACCGTATTGGCATAACCAACCTTGAGAAGAACAATGCGCTTGTCCTTCTTATCAAGTTCGGCCTTATAACCCAAGCCAATGACCACCAATTTGCGCTCGTAACCCTTGGTCACGCCTTCAATCATATTGGCAATCAATGTACGGGTCAGACCGTGGACCGAGCGAGCAAGACGCTCATCGCTTACACGATGAACTTCAAGGCTTCGGACCTTGTCATCAAATTTGACAGCAACGAGAGGATGGTGCTGAAGGCTCAGTGATCCTTTAGGACCCTTTACCCCAACATCACGCGCGTTGATCTTAATCTCTACCCCTGTGGGAACAACCACGGGTGCTTTGCCGATGCGTGACACCTTAAACTCCCCCGCCCAAAGGACGGATCAAACGTTGTCTCACCACACCGTGCAGAGAACTTCGCCACCAAGGTTACGCGACTTCGCTTCACGGTCGCTGATAACTCCACGGCTAGTACTGAGCACGCGAATTCCCTGACCATCAAGAACTGCCTGCAGTTCACGGGAAGCCATGTAAAAACGGCGACCTGGTTTGCTAGCGCGGGAAATATGGCGAATAACCTTTTCGCCATCAGGACCGTATTTAAGGTGAAGGCGAAGCACGGTCTTGCCAACACCGATTTGGTCCGATCCAATTTCATGGAAAACAGGGTGACCCTGCTCATCCAATCCAGGACGACCTACCTGAAAATGAAGAATAAAGCCTTCACGCCGCAGCACTTCAGCAATACCAAGCTTCAATTTGGAAGCTGGCATATCAACCAGTGCTCGCTCAATCCGGTTTGCATTCCGGATTCGTGTCAGCATGTCCGCAATCGTATCAGTCATCATGGCTGAATATTCCTGTCTTCTCTTACCAACTGGCCTTCTGCACACCTGGGATCAGTCCATCGCTGGCCAAGTTGCGGAAACAGATGCGACAAATTCCAAATTTACGATAAACAGCGCGAGCCCTACCGCACATCCGGCAACGCATCTTAATGCGGATGATTTCACGTGGAAGCATCACACGTGACTTGATGCGATCCTCGGGTCGCTTCTGCAATTGGCGTGCATGCTCTTCCAAGCGAGCCAACGCCCTTTTGAAACCTACGTTCTTCGCATCAGTTGCCATATCCGATTACTCCAACGCTACAGCGTCTTATTTGTCCCTGAAAGGCATGCCAAACGCGCGCAGCAATTCACGCGCCTCGTCATCCTTGTTCGTGGTCGTCACAAAGGTCACATCCATACCCTGGGTGAAGGTAACCTTGTCAGGATTGATTTCGGGGAACACATTCTGTTCCACAAGACCAAGACTGTAGTTGCCATTCCCATCGAAACTCTTCGGGTTCACACCACGAAAGTCACGAATTCGGGGTAATGCCAGATTAAGGAGTCTATCAAAAAACTCATACATCCGCTTGCCACGAAGAGTAACTCGGCAACCAATTTCAATGTTTTCACGCAACCGAAAACCAGAAACTGCGCGCTTAGACTTGGTGATCTGAGGTCGCTGACCCGCAATCTGACCAAGTTGATCAGCTGCCTGCTCCATGCGAGCCTTTTCCTGAACAGCTTTGCCTACACCCATATTCACCACAATCTTCTGCAACCGGGGCAGACTCATTGGGTTGGTGCGACCAAGCTTTTCAGCCAAAACTGGCATGATTTCCTGGCGAAACTTGTCATGCAAACGGGCCATGGCCCCTCACTCCCTGCTTGTGTATTATTGAGCTGCCTTGGGTGCCGCAGCCTTGGCAATCACACGGATCATTCCCGTACGACCTGATTTTTTGCATTTCTTGCAAAACAGAACCTTGGTTCCGTCTGGAAGAATCTCACGTCCCGTACGAACACCAGATTTGCATGCCCCACAATAAAGCATGACATTACTGGAGTCGACCGGGCGCTCAATCGACAACCGTCCACCTTGCATGTTGCGCTTGCTAGGACGAATGTGTTTGAACGTGCGATTCACACCTTCAACCACAACTTTACCTTCAGCAGGCATAACACGAAGGACCTTACGGGTCTTCGAGCTATCAGCATCATTTCCTGATATTACAACTACTGTATCATTCTTGCGAATATTCATGACATTGAGATCCGGTGCGCCATTGACAACGCCTCAGACCACCTCCTCAGCGAGATTAGTGATCTTCGTGAACTTCTTTTCACGTAGTTCGCGGGCAACAGCACCAAAGATGCGTGTTCCACGAGGTTCATCTTCCTTGTCGAGCAACACCAAAGCATTGCGATCGAAGCGAACATAGGTACCGTCTGCGCGGCGTGTGGGCTTGCGAACGCGCACAACAACGCCACGTACAACATCACCCTTCTTAACGTCGCCACCTGGGTTGGCTTTTTTAACGCTGGCGACAATAACATCGCCAAGGCCAGCATATCGACGCCTTGATCCACCTAAGACTTTAACACACATGCACTCTTTAGCACCCGTGTTGTCTGCAACATCGATATATGTGTACATCTGAATCATTGTCTTCGTCTCCAGGCAATCAGGCCGTCATTTGGATTTTTCTGATTTCTTGTCAGACACAATTGAAACACCCTTTGTCACCACTCGAACAATTCGCCAGTTCTTGGTTTTGCTCAATGGGCGGGTTTCAACGATCTCAACTGTATCACCACTGTTGCTTATATTCTCCTCATCATGGGCAACACAAACCGTTGTCCTGTGAAGAATTTTACCGTAACGCTCGTGGCGAACCTGGCGAGGAATCTCAACTCGACGGGTTTTGGTCGCCTTGTCGCTGGTCACAAGACCAATAAGCGTGCGGCGACGACCGCGATCGTCTGCAGAATTCTCAACCGTTTTGTCTTTCGTATCGGACATCGATTCACCTCATCACGCAAAATTCAATATTACTTCTTCTTGGCAACCTTGGATTTTGACGACTTCTTGATAGCCTTCTTGATCCCAGCTTTCTTGCGCTCCGTAGCCATCTGACGAGCTTTCTCGTTCTTGGCGCGGATCTCACGATAGTCGATTTCAGCCTGCTTGGTAGCCGCAATAGCTGCACTATGCGCATCCTGAGCTGCCTTGGCGGCTGCTGCATGGCGCTCATTCACGACTTTCTCGTGAACAATTGTTTTCAGCCGTGCGATATTACGCCTGGCAACCCGAATCTCACTGATGGCCTCAAGACGATCAGTGGCACGCTGAACCTTAAGGTCCATCAGTAGCCGAGCCTGATCAATCAGGGTTGCCTTACGCTGTTCTTCAGTCATCGACCGCAATGCTTCGGCCTTCAACTTACTGCTCATCTCAATCCCCTTCGAGCGGATACCCGCCCTTCCTGCTATCAGCCGACACTTGGGCGGCGAGTAACAAACCGGCAACGGAACGGCATTTTGTAAGCCACCTTGGCAAACGCCTCACGTGCTGCAGCCTCGGGCAATCCGCCGAGTTCAAACAAAATCATTCCTGGCTTGATAACGGCGGCCCAAAACTCTGGCTCGCCTTTACCCTTACCCATTCGAGTTTCCAGCGGGATGGCTGTAACCGACTTGTGAGGAAACACCCGAATAAACAGTTTGCCTTCGCCGCGAATGGCATGGGCAATTGTAATTCGACCAGCTTCGATGGTTTCAGCAGTCATCCAGCCACCTTCAAGTGACTGAAGTCCAAATTCACCATAAGAAACAGTGTTACCGCGGGTCGCGTTACCTTTTATCTTGCCGCGCTGGCTTTTTCGATACTTTACGCGCTTGGGCATTAGTGCCATCGACCGAATCCTCCGTCAAATAATCGCCGTTGTTCACCCAAACCTTGATGCCGATATTTCCCTGTGCGGTTGACGCTTCGGCGAAGCCGTAATCAACACGAGTTCTGAGCGTCGAAAGTGGGATACTACCCAGCATGCCGCTCTCACACCGTGCCATTTCAGATCCACCAAGACGACCGGACATTTGGATACGCACACCGCGTGCTCCACTGTCCATTGCTTGCTCAAGAGACCTTTTCAGGGTCCTGCGGAAGCTTTGACGCTTTTCCAGGTTGTCAGCAATTTCCTGAGCCAGGATTTGCGGATCGGACTGAGGGCGATGTACTTCAATCGTTTTGACTTCAATTTCACGATTGAACATATCTTTCAGCTTTTCAGTAAGTTCATCAATCTTCGCGCCCTTCTGGCCGATGATTGAACCCACCTTGGCTGCGTGAATGAACACGGTGCACTTTTCTCTGGTTCTCTCGATGCGAACGAGAGAAATCAAAGCAGCACGGTATTCCTTCTTGATGAAATCCCGAATACCCTTGTCTTCAACAAGTAATTCCGGAAATTCCTTCTTCGTGCTGGCGCTCCATTGGCTCCGCCAGGTGATCATGACACCAACACGGAAACCGGTGGGTCGAACTTTCTGTCCCATCGTTCAATTCTCCCTGACGGTCAGTCAGACCAGCTCGTCTTCGGTTGCCAGCCCTACGTGAATATGAGCAGTCCGCTTTTTGATCGGGTATGCCGTGCCACGGGCACGGGGCATGCTACGCTTCAGGATTGGTCCGCCATCGACGCGTGATTCGGACACTACCATGTCCTCAACATCGTCGATTTCCTTGAACCGTGCATTACCGATAGCACTTTTCAGAACCGCCTCAATGAGACGAGCACTTCGAGTGGTTGCATAGCGCAGCAGTTCAAGAGCTTCATCAGCTCTGCGCCCACGGATCAGATCGGCGTACAGCCGAAGTTTCCGGGGCGACATGCGCGCGTAGCGGTGGATCGCCTTGACCTTCATCGAATCGACTCCCCTGCTTGGCCGTTATTTGCCAGGACCGCCCTTGCCCTTGGATCCGGCATGGCCCTTGAATGTACGGGTAGGTGAAAACTCACCCAGTTTATGTCCGACCATGTCTTCAGTCGCATACACCCGAATGAACTGCTTACCGTTGTGAACTAAAAACGTGATTCCCACGAATTCAGGCACAATGGTACAATCCCGAGCCCAAGTCTTAATCGGATCCCGATTACCCTTGGAGCGTCCTTTTTCCACTTTGCCCACAAGTCGTTCATCGACGTGTGGGCCTTTTTTAAGTGATCGTCCCATGTCTCATCGGCGGCCTAGCCGCCCTCCTCATCGAAACTGTTGATCAGTTCGCTGTATTACGTGGTCCAGGACGGCGACGTCGAATGATCGACTTCGTTCCTGGTTTTTTCTTCTTCCTGGTCTTTCCGCCCTTGGCCAAAACGCCAGTCGGACCGCAAGGATGACGTCCGCCTGCCGTACGACCCTCACCACCACCCATCGGGTGATTCACAGGGTTCATCGACACGCCGCGATTGTGTGGCTTACGTCCAAGCCAACGCTTGCGACCGGCTTTGCCAAGGCTGATGTTCATGTGGTCCGCGTTGCCAATCACACCAATAGTGGCTCGGCAATCACTGCTCACACGACGCATTTCACCACTTGGCAGGGTCACCTGAGCCCACTTGCCTTCGCGGGCTGTCAAGGTGCCGCTGCATCCTGCGGAGCGAGCAAGTTGACCACCACGGCCTGGTTGAAGTTCGATGTTGTGAACCGACATACCCAGTGGTACTTTGCGCAGTGGCAAACAATTTCCGGGTTTTGGTTCCGCTTCGTCACCTGACGAAATCTTGTCGCCTCTGTTCATGCCTTGCGGGGCAAGAATGTAAGCCTTCGTTTGGTCAGTGTACACGATCAGCGCAATGCGTGCCGAGCGATTTGGATCGTACTCGACGGACATTACCTCTGCAAAAATACCGTCTTTACGACGCTTGAAGTCAACAAGGCGATAACGCTGCTTGTGACCACCCCCACGGAATCGTGAAGTGATAACACCTTGGTTGTTGCGTCCACCCTTTTTCGGCATTGGACGAAGAAGCGACTTTTCTGGCTTCTTCTTGCGATCCGTAATTTCCTTGAAGTCGCTGACCGTCATCTGACGGCGACCAGGAGTCACGGGTTTGAATTGTCGAATTCCCATTGTTCGGCTCCCCGCCAGTTGTTTCTCAGAAGAGATCCAGCGCCGGGCTATCCGGCTGCAGTGTCACGTATGCCTTTTTCCAGTGGCTCAACCGGCCCATCTTGAACCTGTTGCCTCGGGTTTTACCCCGCACATTCATGGTCCGTACCGAGCTGATCTTAATATTGAACAGCACTTCAGCCGCTTGCTTGATCTCAGGCTTGGTTGCCAACGGGTTCACTTCGAACATGTATGTCCGGAGTTCATCCGTCAACTGATTGCTTTTTTCGGTCACCAATGGACGCACAATAATCTGGTGCGCGTCCAGTTTCGGTCCGAATGATCTGACGGGCGTTGGCGCCTTGTGAATACTCACGATTCAATTCTCCCGCTTTACGCCTCGACCTTGGTTGATCGCAATGCTTCCAGAGCTTCCCGAGTCAATACCAGACGCTTCTGCCTCATGATTGTCAGCGCGTTGAATTCCTGGATCGGGAGTACCGATACCCCTGGAATATTGCGTGCTGAACGCCATGTGGCTTCATCCGGTCCTGCAAGACCAACCAGGCAGCTAAGGCCATCAATACGTCGATCGTACTGAACTTCACCGACAACTTCACGCTTACCGCGAAGCTTTAGATTGTTCAGCAATTTCTGAACTGATTTTGTTTTGACTTCGGGCATACTCAACGAATCCAAAATGATGGTTTCGTTGTCTGTCAGCTTACTCAAAATTGCCATGCGTGTTGCGATACGCACTGCTTTTTTGGGCATGTGGTATTCGTAATCGCGGGGCTTTGGCCCCTTGGTTGTACCACCACCCACGCGCTTGTTGGTGCGCTTGCTACCCGCGCGGGCACGGCCAGTACCCTTCTGCCGGAATATCTTCTTCGTGCTTCCTGCCACTTCACCCCTTCGCAAGGTTGAGTGGGTACCAGCACGGCGGTTAGCCAACTGCATCAACACGACATCGTGCAACAGTTGACGATTCACTTCGCCACCGAAATCGGCAGGGTTGACCTCTACGGTTCCAACCTCTTGCCCTTCCATGTTGACGACCTTCAGGCTCAACATTACTCACCTCGATCGCCAGTCAGGCATTTACGCCCTGGCCGACAACTAATCCCATGTGCATTCCTGGTCAATTTCCAGGGTGCGTTTGGGGGTTCTTTCCATCCAGTTCATTGAACATACAGGGTCCGGCTATACCGGACCCAAGTGAAAGAGATTCGCCGGTTTATGCACCAGCTGTCAGTACGCGGATTTTAATGTCCACGCCGGGCGGAAGGCTAAGACCCTTATTCAGGGCCTCCACTGTTTTGCCAGTAGGACGGAGGATGTCGATCAGACGCTTGTGCGTTCTGATTTCAAACTGCTCCCGCGACTTACGGTCAATATGAGGGCTTCGCAGCACCGTGTAACGTTCGATTCGCGTTGGCAACGGAATAGGTCCGTGTACCTGCGCTTCGGTTCGCTCCGCAGTTTCGGCAATTTCTCGTGCCGTGCGATCGAGTACTTCGTGGTCGTACCCTTCCATTCGTATGCGAATCCGCATGCGCTCGTTCATCGCGCGTAGCCCACTTCCTGTTTCTCTTCCCTGTTGTTCTGTAAACCGGGAAGTTCCCAAGCTATCGGGCACCATGAGGGGTGTCAAGGGAGCGCATGCCTTCCCCTTGCTTGCAGACGATTGATTCGACGGTGTTGTTTCGCTTTATTGATGCTGGTTTGCTTCCAGCTGACACTATTTATCTTGTAGGAGGTCAGCACCCTGATGCCCAGACTGTGCAGGCTTTCTTGATGTTTTCAAAACCTGATTCATCACTCAGGAATACCGATCCAGACAGCGTTATCATCTTTTTCCCGCATTCTTCCGCACCTGAAAGGGTTCCAAGCGTGCTGAATCTGGTTTTGGCCCTACCTATTTGAAGCGGTCGGAATCCCGGATCAACCGGTAGGCTCAATAACCTACCCCTCTCGATAATCGTTTCACGGGTGGACCGGTCCTGCGCAACAAGACCCAAGCGGTAATAGCCCGGCTCCCCTTCCTTCACTGTGATCGGTTTAAACGCTGATGCGTTCTGAAATATGTCCAAAAGTTGCCGGGCTTTTATTGCTGTTATTTGCACGGTTTTTGCAAGATTCGCCAACTGCGGTTCCAAAGCTGCCAGCTGCATATTCGACAGCGTTGCCAAACGGGTCCCGCGAAGCGACTGCATACGCGCACGTTGAGCTACCAATGAGTTATTTGTCAGCATGGCCCCACCACGGCCACAACCAATAGGTTTTCCTCCCCCAAAGCTGATGATCCCAGCATCTCCCCATGTGCCTAAGAGCTTCCCTTGGAACGTTGCCCCCGGGCATTGGCAGCAATCTTCCACCACGGGAACCTTTTTCTCCCGGCATATGGCCGTAATAGCAGCGATGTCAGCCATTCCCCCATGCAGGTGGCTGACAACCACCGCGGAAACAGGAATTGCGTTAAGTGCGTTTCTAAGGGACTGGGGATCCATCTGGCCCGTGGCGGGGTCTACATCCACTAGATGAGGATGCGCTTTCAGAGCATGTACCGTCAGGAAATTACCGGGGTAGTCGTAAGCAGCAAGGACCACATTGCTGCCCGATACAACACCGACAGCCACTAGCGCCCATTCCAAGGCCAGTGTTCCGCTACCAGTGACTAGTGCGTTTGAAGATGCGAACCGATCAGCCAATGTCTTTTCAAACCTGTCCAAGCGATCGTGGTCGTATAAGGCCCACGAACCATCAAGCAGGCAAGCTTGAACCGCCAGAATCACTGATTCTGGCGCCGGAAACGGTTGGGTCATTGCTTGAACCGAGCACGCCCTTGCATCGCATCCTCGAACGGTGCTTTGGGGACTAGAAATACGGCTCCGGGGTACTTGGAGGCCGTCGCATTCAACGACGCACCTTCAGCCTTTCCAAGGCCAAGGAACACGGGTTCGGTTTTTCCTTCTTCCGTGATTTCTATCCGCATGCCATTTTTAGCCGGCTCAATTTCGTGGGCAGGGTCTGCGTTTCCTGCGTATTTGACAAATCGTTCTGCTTGCAACGCCTTAATACTTCCAAGCAGGGCATCGATTTTTGCCCCGGCTACTGGGAAATCCTTGGCCGGGTCTTTCGCTACCCACGCTCCATCTTTTCGTTCCACTTCAAGCGTTACGGGCGTTCCGTTGATTCCCTGCCAGCCAATGATTTTGATATGGGCTACTTTGGGCGGATTGAGGTCGCGGAATGGCAATCGGTCTTCCAGTGCGGATTGGAGTGGCACCAGTGCTGCCTTGTCCGTGGCAAACACACGCTCGCCCCCGGCAACTCGCGCATAAACTTCGCCCTTATCTGAAATGTCCGAGCCAAAGTGCACGGTCGCTTGCTCCTTTTTTCCATCTTTGCCAAGTAGCAATGCGGTTACGACAAGTTTGGGCTTGGAAAGTCCGTATTGGTCGAGTTGGGCTGCCGAGGGTGTCTCAGCAATCCAGCGACGCACTGGCAGGGAGATCAGGCCTGATAAGGTTGCTTTCACAGCCTCGGGGCTAACAGGCATTGCCTTGCGATCTGCAGGCAGGCTGAAAGCCCATGGCTTGTCCTTGGCTTCCCGCGTTACCTCCACGGAGACATCGTTTTGCGCTACTGTCAGGCCTGTGGCTTCCCCAGCTATGTCTGCTGACGATGCCAACGAAGGCAAGCGCTTTTCCAAGTAGCCCAGCGTTCCTTGTTCCGTTATGTCCAGCAGCGGTTTACCAGCCTTCACAAGGGCCACATCATCTCCCCACATTCTGCGGGTGGCTACTTCTTCGCCCATGCGTTTACCAAACACAATGACTGCATCTGGACGCGCTTCCTTGATCCGGGGCTTTTTAGGGGTGCTTTCTTTGCCTTCATCCGGTTTGGCTGCAGCGTCTTGAAGGACTCCACCCAAACGGAATGTCACAGACACCTGCTTGTCGGGCGCGCGATCGAGATCGAGTTCCTTTTCCTTAACCTTGGGATCTCCTTCAACGAACGAAATCCGTTCTTTGCGGAATGCCTCAAGGAAGGTAGCCACAACCGTGGTATCTGCTGCCAAGGGTGCCGTTGCATTCAATTTCCAAAGCTGCCAAGCACCTCCAGCAGCCGGTTTGATCAATTCGAATGATCCCAATCCATTGCGGATTTCAATCACATCCGGTTCACCCGACAGGCGAACCAAGGCCCGGTCGCGAACAAGATCAGGTGTTTCGAGCAATTTCAGAAGTGCTTCCACAGGGCGGGCAGGCACACGCACAATACTGCCAGAACCTTCAATGGTTGCGGGGTACCCAACCCATTGGGCCGTTGGCCCTTCTTTCCCTTCAGGTTTGATCTCGGCGCGTTTGTCGAGTCCAATCAGCAAGGTCACCACCTTGACACTGGCCTCGGAAGCGCCGCCTTCCACTTTTACGGTTTCCGCTCGGTCTACCTTGATTTTCAACACCCGATTCTTGGTGGCATCCAATCCGTGGCTGGCGAGATCCGTCACGTTGTCGGCAACAAAATCGTTGCGATCCCCGGCACGTTCGCCCACCTGTTCGAGGCGTAGTGCTACTAGATCGCGAAGCAGGGATCCAACGTCTGCGGAACTACCCGGCTGGGCCTGGGCGCCAGCATCTCCCCCTTCGGCGGGTCCAAGGTCAGGGAGGGTGTAACGCCAGCGGCCATCTTTCTTGCGCAAAGCAACGGGACCACGCTTACCTTCGCTCAATTCAAAGGAATCGATGTCTGATTCTGTTGCAGCAACAAGGGCTTTATCGCGCAGTGCTGAAAGTGCCTTGAACAGGTCTGCAATGTCGCGGCGCGACACAATCATCGGCTTGCCAGCGCGATCAGACGATTCAACCACCGTTTGGGGAGTTGTGGCACCGGGGAGGGTTTTGCCTACCTTCAAGGTCCGCGCTACGTTGCTGGAATCGGTTAAAGTGACTGTGGCAACAGGCTGGTCCAATCCAAGGCTTGAAAACGAGCCTGTAACATCTCGATCGCCATCGCGGCGGGCTTCAACCAGAGCCCGAACTAGGGCGCCCACTGCAAAATTGTCCGCACTTGTGGCAAACGGAGCTTCAAGCTTCCAAGTACCGCCCGTTCCCTGACGTACAAATTCAAGCGTTTCAGCAACGGGTTCCGTGCGCTCTATGCGCAAACGAACAACCGAATCCGCTGGGTTAGCTTCAACAGAAGTCGCCCCATGCCAACCGGGGAAAACATGCCTGCCCTGATCGGAGGCCGCAGGTCCCCAAAACACTGCCAGCCCCACCAGAACCAGCATGGCCAGGAATATGCTTCCAAGAATGTAGGTCGTGCGCGGATTCATTGGTATTCCCTCAATGAGATGGCCAGTGTCAACGGCGGCGGATAAGCCACACGCCAGCGCCCATACCAGCGATCATCAGAACCGCCAGGCAAGGTGGTAGAAATCGCAATCGGTTGAACCCAGCAGTACGCTGATCCATTTCGAGTTTGTAGGTCTTGCGTTCGGTTTTTACCTGATCAGAAGGCTTGGCCCCAAGGTTGGAGCGTTCACGCAACCAGTTCACGCATGTGCTGGCCAGTTCCAACGACATATCGGAACGAGCACGTGTCAGATATTCGTCGTTGAACGCGCGGGCGTTGCCAAGCACCACCAAACGTGGCGTGGTTCCTTCCTGAACCGCTGCGCCAATGGAAACTTCCTCATTAGAAGCTGGTGGGTTTTTGCCTTCTTCCCAACCCTTCGACCTCACAAGGGCTTCAAAGCCCTGACTGAGATTGGAAACAGGGCGAGGATCGAGACGCGGATAGGCAATCAAGAACGACTCTGCATTCATTGCTGCAGGCGCAGGCGCACCCGGATCGACTGGCGCCGATGGAACAGAAGCAATCACGCGGACTTCCGGAAGTTCAAACGGCACCAAGCCGCCATTTCGGCGGAGGGGTTTGGTTAGGCTGCTGGTGACCTTGGGGTTGGCCACACCGATGGTGGTTGTGTGGGGTGGCGGGGTTTCACCTGAAACGACAATCTGGTCCGTAACCTCGACTTTGAATTTACGCAACAAAGCCTTCAGACGGGGAAGCGGTGAAAAACCAACCGTTCCGTTCACGCGCTCACGTTCAGGCCCAAGTAGGACCAGCAACTTGCCTTTTTTGCCCGAGGCGCCCCCTTGCAGAAACTTCTCGAGGGCATCGAGTGCCGCCTGGCTGGGATCGTTTTTGGGACCTGCCATAATGATGATGTCGGCGTCCGCGGGAATAGTGCCAGACTTGGGGCCCAAGGGCAGCGATTCAACCTTGTAACTGTCTTTTTCGAGCATGGTTGCCAACTGTGCGCAACCACCTGTGCGTTCGAGATTCTCTCGGGTTAATTCGCCATTCCCGGTGGTCAGGTAAAGGGTTGCCTTGGTTTTGTTTTCCGAAAGGTACACGAGGGTGTTCAGCAATTTCCCTTCACCCAGATACTGAAGTGTGGAACCAGCCGATGGATCGCCCGGCTGACCGGAACGCTGCTGCGACACGAGTTCTGAAGCTTTAATGAATTCGTGATTACCACCCATCACCACCAATAATCCCAATTCTTCGGGGAACTGGTATTTTTTCCGAAGCTCCTCAAGATCGCGCAGGCCAGATTCCCCGGGCAGTTCGAGAACGTCCCACGTGACAAGTGAAGGTTGTAAACGCCTGCAATTTTCAACAAGTGTAGCGGTTTCGGCACGGGCGAACTGGCTTGAACCACTGAACGGACTGTGGAAGTAATAAAGGCTAACGGGTTCGCGGAGATTGGTAAGAAATTGGCGGGTGCTGGGGGCCAACGTGTAGAGCGATGACTGAGTGTAATCGAAGGTCTGGTTGAAGATGTCGAATCGCCCCAGACGCAATGTGCTCAGCACGTTCACAAAAACGAGAATGCCTACCAAGAACAGGCCCGCAACAAGGGTGTTGGCTCCATAGAGCAGGCGACGAACCGCGGGGCTGGCACGCTCACCACCACGTCCTAGAACCGATGCTGCCAAAAGGCAGGCGATGCCCAAGGCAAGCAGCAGGCCAGTCATGATCAATGGAAACGGACGGGCCCGCCACTGGGTCACGCCACCGGAAATCACTTCGTAAAAGTCGCGCTTCACGCACGGGATGATCAGACCGGCTGCAAACAGCAATAATCCGGTAACGGCCAAGGCGAGAAGGGGGATCACCCGCTCACGTGCCCGGGCTTCTTCCGCTTTCCAATCATTCATAAGTTGGCCACCTCCACGAACGATTCCGACGGGTCAACGCAGGCAACCCTGTATGTTTTATTTCCACTTGCGAGACTCAAGCGCCTTGCCGGCGCAGAACAGGCAAAAAACGGTCAAGGACAACGAAAACACCAATTGTCGAGGGATCAACTTCCCTTCCAGCGCGCTTTCCCAGCCGCTGAGGAACGAAATGTGGTTCAACACCGTTCCCCAACCGCTGGTCTCCATCAGCCTGAACTGAAGGATGTAAGGCACGAGCAAGCCGATCATGCCAACCAGCGTGAGCGCTCCTGCCACAAGCTGGTTGCTCGATACGGCACTGAACAGCAGCCCCATGGCTACAAATCCGGCACCGGTCGCGGAAAGCACGACAGCAAAGCTGAGCAAAGGACGGAAGTCGAAACCGGGCTGCGCCGCCACGGGGAGTGACAACAAATAAAGCGCAAATGGCAACCACAGCGACATGAACATGACGAAGGCTGCCAGAAACTTGCCAAGCACAACTGCTGTCTCGTCGACAGGGGCTGTCAACAATACTTCCAGCGTACCCGCGCGCATTTCTTCGCTCAGTAACCGCATGGTGATTAGGGGCACGGAAAAGAGCAGACAGATGATCAAGAACAGTTCAATAACATAATAGTTCAGAATGGGTTCAAGCACCCGACCCTCGGCAAGGTTACCCAGAAAATTCTGGTAACTGAACCACGTCGCCAAGGCGAACGATATCAGCACAAAATAGGCGATCGGCGAGTAAAAGAAGGCTTCCAGTTCACGACGAGCCACTACCAGCGTGGGGCGATCGGACACAGTTGCGTACGACGCCCCGGCCAACAGCAACGAAACCAAAACAATGAGGTAACCGCCCGGAACAAAGTAAGCGGAACCCAGCGCGGGCCACCAACCCGCCTCGTGGGCCAAGGAGCGCAGCAAGGCCAGCAGGGCTATCGCCAAGCCACCCAGCGTTGCCAACCAACCCGAGCGATTACCCAGCTCGGATTCCCAGCCTAAAAATCCCAATACTCCCAAAAAGTATGCCCCGCCAAGAGCCGAAAGCACCAGGGGTAAACCAATGTTTTCGAATTCACCGCGTTCGCTCAAGCGGAAAAGCCAAGCCAGCCCGATGGTCAAAAGCGCAATCCCAGCAATCAGCAACCCTCGCGGTACAAACCCAAGGACGGGTTGCTGGGCAGATGAACCACGAGCGACCGACAAAAGCAAAGGCAATGCCACAAATGCAATAATGGCACCAAGGGCACGCCCAGCAACGCTCCAGTCGGACAGAAACAAGACGCCGGTCCCTGCAAGCGCACCCACGACGCCGGCACCAAAAAATGCCAAACGCAAGGTCGCGTCTTCTTCCATAAACGCATGGACCACCAAGCCTGTCAGGCCAGCGATCATGAACAGAAGTCCAAGGCCTGGGCCAATGGCGAACGAACGGTCCTGCAAGCCGAATCCCACTGCCACAAAACCAATAATCAACGCCATCACCGAGGCAATACCCACCATCCGTGGCATTGCTAGTTCGTCTTCCATCATTTGCGATGGGCCCGGGCCATCCAACCGGGGTTCCGAGGATTCGTCGGCTTTGGGTGCGGACAGCATTTCATTCAATTCAGCCATGGTACGGTCTCCGGATCGCGAATAGATTAAATGTCATTGCGATGTTTTCAGGCGTTTGTTTTCTGCCTGAGCGTCGCAACGTCGCGGTTGTTGATTTCGTTCCAGCGGTCTTGCAGCGATGGACGGTGGAATTCAATATGCCTCAGCCCTACTCCTGCCGTTGACATCCGGCGGACCAGTTCTTCACGCGGATCCATGGCTCCGGGTAACCTGAGTTCCCCCTGAGTCCAGCCATCTGGCAGTTGAGAGTAGGCGATTGATTTGACAGCATCCACAGTAGCGCAGGCATTCAGAGCCGCCTCAACCGCTTTGGCTTCGCCCCGCACTTCGAAACGCAGGGTACGTTCGCGGTTGGCCTCTTCACGAAGTTCCTCGATGCGCTTGTCCAACGCCAGATGCCCTCGGCGGAGGATGACGACACGGCTGACGAGGGTCTCGACCTCGCCCAGCAAGTGGGAGCTGAACAGAATGGTGTGTTCGCGGCCGAGATCGCGCAGCAAAGCCAAAGCTTCCTGCTTTTGGCCAGGATCCAAGCCATCGGTTGGTTCATCAAGAATCAGCAATGCAGGATCGGCAAGAAGGGCATCGGCCAGACCCACACGCTGCCTGAAACCTTTGGAAAGCGTGCCACACAAACGGCGGCGCACATCCATCAGACGGCACCTGCCCAGCACGCTGTCGATACGGCTTCGGACTTGTGACCGCTGGAGCCCTTTGAGTTGAGCCCTGAAGCGAAGGTATTCCTCCACCCGCATTTCGGGATAAAGCGGAATACTTTCTGGCAAATAACCTATTCGCCTGCGCACATCCTGAGACTGCGTCAATACGTCGAAGCCGTCCACCATGATTCGACCGCTGGTAGCGGGCAAATAGGTGGTCAGCATGCGCATCAAGGTGCTTTTCCCTGCCCCGTTGTTTCCAAGCAAGCCCACGATTTCGTTGGCTTCAATGCGCAACGACACATCGCTGACGGCCAGTACGGGCCCGAAAAATTTCGTGAGATGTTGGATGTCGACCATCATCGGCGATCATTCCCCGGTAGCTTGTGGTGCCTAGGGATCGCCGGTCGCGATCCCACGCATTGCTATACTATTCTGCTAGAAGTCACGCGGCAGGATTCAAGTCCCATCTCCCCCAGACAATCTCATCATCTGCTCTCAGATGACGGAAGCCATTGACCATTGCCCGGTCTACCTCCTAACTATTAATTATACACTTGACCGATTTTCTCTTGAAGCCTGCGAGGTCATCATGCGCGCGTTTGTCACCCAGCCTGCACCTGTGTTCACTGCCACTGCCGTTGTGGGACACGAGTTCAAAACCATCAACCTCCACGATTACCTTGGCAAGTACGTTGTCCTCTTCTTTTACCCCCTCGACTTCACCTTTGTTTGCCCAACCGAAATCATTGCTTTCGATCAGAAGCTTGCTGAATTCCAGAAGCGCAACACCGAGGTTCTTGGCGTCTCTGTAGACAGCCAGTTCTCGCACTTGGCCTGGAACCAAACGCCCCGTACTCAGGGTGGCCTCGGTGGCGTTCGGTACCCCCTTATTGCTGACCTCACCAAGCGCATTGCCAAGGATTACGGTGTTCTTCTCCCCGACGAAAGCGTTGCCCTGCGTGGCCTGTTCCTGATCGACAAGGCAGGCGTTCTTCGGCATATGCTGGTCAATGACCTGCCATTGGGCCGTAGCGTAGACGAAGCCTTGCGCCTCATCGATGCGTTGCACCAGTTCGAGACCCACGGCGAAGTGTGCCCCGCTAACTGGAAGCAGGGTGACCCAACCATGAAAGCCGACCCTAAGGGATCGCGCGAATACTTCGAGAAAGCCAATTCGTGACGCACGAAAGCTGCTCATCGCATGACCATAACCCGGGTGCCTACCAAGGGCCCCGGGTTGTTGCCATTGTGGGAACTCACGCTGCCACTGGTTTGCCACTGGATCCGTCACTACCCATGTCTGCTGGCTGTCTTGTGATTGGCATCGGTGGGCACATCAATCTTGGCCAACCTCAAGCGAACGAACCCCTCGATGCCCAAGCGTGGTCGCAGGCAGAATCCGCGTGCCGCATGGCCAATGCTGTTTTCGTTCTGGGTGAATTGACAAGCGAATGCGAAGCGTTGGTTGATCTTGCAGACTGGCAGGGAGCCATCATTAGGCGCGCTGCAGACACCTCCGTGGATTATTCAAACCCCCTGATGGAATCATCATGAGTGCACAAATCATCGATGGCAAAGCAGTTGCCTTGGCCATCCGCGAAGAGATTGGTGCCGATACCGCCCGCCTGCTTCAAAAAACTGGAATAGTACCCGGACTTGCAGCAGTGTTGGTGGGGGAGAATCCTGCCAGCCAAGTTTATGTGCGAAATAAGCGCCAAGCATGCGACAAAGCAGGCATGACCAGTTGGCTGCACCAGATGCCCGCAGATATCAGCCAATTGGATCTTGTTAAGCTTATCAACCAATTGAATGCGGACGTCGCTGTTCATGGCATACTTGTGCAGTTGCCACTTCCAAGTCATCTCGACACTGCAGCCGTACTGGATGCGATCGATCCCGCCAAAGATGTGGATGGCTTACACCCGGACAATCTAGGGCTATTGGCCGATGGTCGCCCGCGGTACCTGCCATGTACACCTCAGGGGGTCTGGCAACTAGGTGTGCGCTCTGGCATTGAATGGGCTGGCAAAAAGGTTGTGATTCTTGGTCGCAGCAGCATCGTTGGCAAAAGCCTCGCCCTTGTGCTCCTGCAAAAGGGCATTGATGCCACGGTTACTGTCTGCCATAGCCGCTCCAACAATATTCCGGGCCTGTTGCGGCAAGCAGATATCGTCGTGGCCGCACTCGGCCAACCCCGATGGGTTACCGCGGACATGATTCAGCCAGGAGCTGTGGTGATCGATGTGGGCATCCATCGGCTTCCCGACGGAACTTTATGTGGGGATGTTGCTTACGACGAAGTGGCCCGCATTGCCAAGGCTATCACTCCGGTACCGGGCGGCGTGGGCCCGATGACAATTGCCATGCTATTGCAAAACACCCTCCGCGCCGCGGAGGGTGTTTAGGCGACTGCCTCTTGAAATCGGCTTTATGCGGCGACTTCAAGAAGTTCTTCGATGGTCTTGCGAAACTTTTCGACGGTTCGCTGGACAGTACGTGCGCTCACGCCTTTAATCATGGCGTTCTGATCATGGTTAAGACCCGAGCGGAAACCTTCGATCAGGGATTTTTCGTTGTTATTGAGCCGAGCCAAGGCTAGGTCAATAACCTCACGAATAGCTGCCTCTTCGTCTGGACGTGGCCCAGTTGCAACAGCACTCCATTCGGCAACAGGCATTTGGTCAGCCATTCCTGTGCGGGAACCGCTATTCCCGGGGTGGCGCCGTGCCTGATGATGATACCGGTTGAAGTTCAAGCTTTTCCTAATCACGATGCTCTTGAGCAATCCCAGCATCATTCCCCAGTTATCAAACTGGTGCTGCTTGTTGCGGCAGCCTTCAAGAAAAGCTTCCAGGGCCGTCATTGCCACGCTTTCGACATCCACAGCACCGCCCAGGCTGTGATCCAGTGACTTGCAAGCTTGCAGCATCATGGTGCCAAAGAATCGATTGTAAACCTCAGTAGTTGCAGCGTTGTCACCCGCCTGCAAGCCTGAAACGACCATCTCGAAAGATAGCTGAGCTGTATCGGACATGATTGTGGCTCCCACGCTGAAAAGTTATCCGGGTGACCCGGTTTCCATGAGTGGATAAGCGGATGCGAGGGAGCAGAGCGGACATGCGATTTGGAGAAAAAACAAGTTGCTGGAATTTGATTTCGCGGCATAAGGAATCAGTGCAAAAGCAAATTATTTAATTAGATTGCACGAGATACAACAGAAATGCCAATCTATAAAAACGGCACAGGTACCTACTGAACCCTATGCCGTTTCCAGATTGACCGTCATTTCGGCAATTCACCGATTGGAATTAAGGGGTTTTACTAGGCGCCTTTTCGATTAGATCCTTGATGTCCTTTGTCAGATCATCTTCGTTAGGGCGCCCTGCATAAGTTTTCCTGATCACGCCCTCATGATCAAGCAAGAAAAGAGCAGGGTAAGACTCAATCTGCCATGCTTGGGAAATGGGACCGTTTCGGCCATCGGCCCAGCATCGCCATGTTACCTTCTTATCTTGAACTATTTGTGACAATGTGTCCGAACTATCAGTATTTACCCCAAGAATAGCAAAGGGTTTGCCAGCATATTCTTCGACCATTTTGCGTTCATGGGGATACATGCGAACGCAGTGTGGGCACCAATCCGCAAAGAAATCAATCAGAACAACCTTGCCGCGATAATGGCTCAGCTTGAATTCTTTTCCATCAGCGTCTTTTCCTTCAATATCAGGAGCTTTTTTACCAACTGACAAATAGCGAAGCTTGAACAGCATAGGTTTGGTTACAGTGCCTATTGTGGTGTCACCAACGGCAACAACATCCTTGAACTCAGTCTGGCAGCTCTCCAAAAGACGTTCCTGATCCTTGGAATCCCCGCCTTGCGAGGAGAGATGAATGGCTAAACCGAGAGTCGCCAACCCACGAACCTTGAGATGCTTGCTTTTTGAAATGACTTTTTTGTAAAACTCCTGAATTGCCGGGTTGTTTATTTGTGCCAGCATAAGCAGAACCTCCTGCATCCCCTTGTCCGCACCATGATCTTCCGCGAACAGGGCAAGAGCCTTGGCAAGTATTTCCGGCTTCTTGCTGGCCGCATCAAGTTGTATGGCATATGTGAGGGCCTGAAAACCCGTCAGACTCCGGCGATTGGCATTTGCGATTTCAAAGAAACGCTTCGCGAACTTCAGATTTGGATTTTCGTTTTCAACCATCTTTTGGAAATCGCTGCGGCTTGTCGCCTGTGAAAGAAGTCGCCGAAACTCAAGATTTGCTTGCTGATATTCAACCAATAATTCTCTGATTTTTGGTTGTGGCGTTTCAAGAGGCTTTTCAGTCTCCAGAACCGTTGAATCGGCAATTAACGGAATTGTTTTTCCAGTGGCTTTGGCTAGCAAATCAGTCAGATGGTTAGTATGAATTCCGAATCCTAAATTTTGGCCATCGGCTATCCATGTATTGATGGCTATAACACTCCCGTTTTCGTCAAAAAGCGGACCGCCGCTGCTTCCCGGTGAAATGGCGGCACTGTTCTGAATCCATACTTGGTCAGCAGGTGCCTTAACAAATTCTGTTATTTCCTTAGGGAGTTCAGATGTTTTGCGCACAGCACTGATAATGCCGGTAGTAACTGTGAAGTTCAGCCCTTGTGGGTGTCCAATGGCAATCACGCTGTCACCTTGGCGGGGAAGAGTGCGTGACCCAAGTCGCAACGCCTTCAAGTTCTTTTGTGGCTTGCTGAGCTCCAAAACCGCAAGATCGCCTTCACGATCAATGGCACGATAACCTGATACTTCATTCTTTAATCCGTCACGGAATTCCACGGTTATTTTTGTGCCCGATCGTGTCACATGGTAATTCGTTGCAACATAACCTTTGGAATCAATCACAAATCCTGTTCCATAACCAATAACCATTCCAGAACCATCCAGCACATTGATCCTGACAATGCTTTCCGCAGCAGAATCAATTAGGTCGCCCAAACGCATTTTTTTGCCAGGCTGCTTTTGTTCAGGTTCATCGGCACGCACTAGTAAGCCTGTTGAAAGCCCGGAAACGACGATCAATACACCGGCGACCATGCACTTAAAGCCGACCGGCAATTTGAATTCCAACAGATTACGGCCAACTATGAACAGCTTCGTAAAGTAACTCATTTCAAACTCCTGCCCATGGCCAGTTCGCTCATGGGTGATAAGCACAACAGTAATCAGGGAGCATCCGACGAAAGACGATCCCGGTCACTCTTCAAATCACCATTCCATGTTCAGAAAGACAGGAGCCTAAAAATTTTTACACCCACCAGCCTTTCCCTGAAGAAAAACCTCAAGATTTGCAGCGTCGTCTGTTCCAATCCTCAGGGTGCCCTTCTTGAGTTGCACCACCACGCAATCGCGCCCCCACAGATTCCACACCCAGCCGCCGCGAATGCTCATGTGGATGCCCCAGCCGTCCAAGATCAGCGTGCGCCCCACTTCAACTTTCACTATTTCAGAATATCTAACTGTCATACCAAACATGGGCGTTGGGCCAAATCGGACCGCCAAGCGATCACCTAGATCAGTCACAGCTAAATGGTGGAATGAAGAAGCCAAGGCTGAAAGAATCAAGCCTACGCAAATGGAGATCCACATGCCTGCCTTGTCGCTAAACACACACGCGGCAAGCGCACATACCAAAGCCACACCATACAAAATCAAGCAAAGCGGGGCTTTTTGCACATGTGAGTATTGGGGTTGGTCCATTCAGCTCAAGCCAATATTTGCTCTGACTTCCTGACGGGCCTTAGGCCGGTCTGCCCGGGCTGCATTCCACGCCGAGGCGATTTCCGCCATGGCTGCCGCCGGTGGTTTCGCCCCCGAACTGATGACGTCGAGACCCTGAACCAACTGCTGATTCAATCCAATATTGTCTGGAAGGCGAAGCACCAAGGCAGGGTTGATGCAATCCAAAGGAAGCAACGTGCGGCGCAGCACAGCGCGGAACTGGTCGAGTCGT
>Ga0209598_10000912_pt1 | contig 24023 bp, 25 predicted proteins | sample M_140807_EF_Meta_FD_187317 | JGI IMG/M metagenome (GOLD analysis project Ga0209598, IMG submission 187317) | Freshwater microbial communities from Lake Montjoie, Canada to study carbon cycling - M_140807_EF_MetaG (SPAdes) (version 2) | ecosystem: Environmental > Aquatic > Freshwater > Lake...
CTGTCGCGCTTCCTGTCGGACCCTGACGTCAAGGCCCTGCGGCTCAATGGTTTTGCTCCTGCGGTTCGCAGCCGTATTGCCGAACTGATCGCCAGTGGGCGAGGCGTGCGCGACTTTGGCGATCCGGGCTATGAGGATCCGGCGCTGTCTGAAATTCGGGCCCAGTTCGGTCGGTGGTCCGATGACCATGCCGAGGCGGCGCATGGCTGGCACCTGCGCAATGAACTGATTCCCGATTCGATCATTGCTGAATTGGGCGAACTCGGCGTCTTTGGCCTGACAGTGCCGGAAGTCTGGGGCGGCTCAGGCATGGACAAGATCGCCATGTGCGTTGTCACCGAGGAGTTGTCGCGTGGATGGATCGGCCTGGGATCGCTGGGAACCCGAACCGAAATTGCCTGCGAACTCATCCTGCTCAACGGCACGCAGGCCCAGAAGCAGGCGCTGTTGCCCGGGTTGGTGGCCGGCGACACCATCCCGACGGCGTCGTTCACAGAGCCCGACACTGGCTCTGATCTGGCCTCGCTTCGCACCCGCGCTGAACCTGGCCAATCGGCAGACGGCCAGGCGGTGTGGCGGATTCATGGCAACAAGACCTGGACCACACATGGTGCTCGCAGCGACCTGATGACCCTGCTTGCCCGCACCGATCGCGATCAGCCGGGCTACAAGGGCCTGTCGATGTTCCTGGTGCCCAAGCCCCGTGGCACGGACGCCAACCCCTTTCCGGCGCGCGGCATGAGCGGCAGCGAAATCGAGGTCCTGGGGTATCGGGGCATGAAGGAATACGAGATCGGCTTTGACGGTTACGAGATTCCCGGCACCGCACTGCTGGGCGGCGCACAGGGCAATGGCTTCAAGCAGTTGATGCAGACATTCGAGAGTGCTCGGATCCAGACCGCAGCCCGGGCAGTGGGCGTTGCGCAAAGTGCCATGGAACTGGGCCTGGCTTACGCCTGTGATCGACACCAGTTCGGGCGTGCCATCATCGGATTTCCCAGGGTGGCCGACAAGCTGGCCTGGATGGCTGTGGAGATCATGATCGCCCGCCAGCTCACGCTGTTTTCGGCGCGCCAGAAAGATGCCGGACGCCGCTGCGACCTCGAAGCTGGCATGGCCAAACTGCTTGCCGCTCGGGTCGCCTGGTCATGTGCCGACAACGCCGCGCAAATCCACGGTGGCAACGGCTATGCGATGGAATACCGGATCAGCCGGGTCCTCGTGGATGCACGCATCCTGAATGTCTTCGAGGGTGCAGCAGAAATTCAGGCTGGCATTGTGGCGCGTGCGCTCCTGGCTTGAAGCGATATACGCGAACCCAGCAAGCGGCGTGCTAACAGCGCGCCGTTTTTATTTGCGTTGACTGCAGTGCACGAAACACGCTGATTTACAAAGTCGACTCGCCGGTCATCGGACTGGGAAAGCCACTCGGCGCTAATGGGTCGGAAACGATGGCAGAGCTTCAGCCTGACCATTAGATTCGACTCACGCGCTCGATGCGCCGACCATTACCGGGAGAGACAAGCATGCAAGCAACATACGAAGCGATCATCGAAGACCCCGACACCGCGATCCAGACTCCGTTCTCGCTGGTCTCGATCCTCGACCCCTCGGCTGCAGTTGAGGCCGCTGCTCGCATGCAGCGCTGGTATCGCAGCACCCCGCAAGGTGCGTCGCATTCGCATTTCGGTCGCGATGGCCGCAAGATCGAAGCCCGAAACATCACCCTCGAAGCGATCGAAATTGACGAATAAATCGGTGCCCTGAAGGCTCTATGCCGTCAGGGAACGAGGTTTTCTGCCAGTGATTGCATGTCAGGCATGACCACATCCGGCTGATGCGGCGTGCCTCCAAAGGGCCTTGAGCGCCGATCGATGAAGGCGGTTCTCATCCCGGCCGATTTGGCACCGATGCAGTCAAACGCATGATTCGCAATGAAGAGCACCTCGTGCAATTCAACGCCCATCAGGCGCGCCGCGGTCGTGTAGGTCACGACATGCGGCTTGAACGAGCCAGCCTCGGCTACAGAAATGACCGCGTCGAACGGCACCTGATGGTGCGCGCGGGCATTCTCGAGCATGTCCGGATCACCGTTTGACAGCACTGCCAGCTTGTATCGGGTCCGCATTCGGGCAAGCGCTGCGGGCACATCCGGAAAAGGTTTGAGCCGAACGATGGCTTCGACCAGTTCGGCGACCTCCTGCGCGGTGTGCTCGATGCCAGCTCGCTCCAGGGTGTATGCCACTGCACGCTGCCCGATTTCCCGATAAGAAGTGTGGGTCGTGTGCAGCAGCGCATCGATCATCGAGTTCTCGAAGTGCGTTCTGCGCCACCAGGTCACAAAGGCATCAGGCCTGCCGGTCCAACCCTTTGACTTCAGATACGGTGTGGCCACCTCGACCAAACCGGATTGCATGTCGACCACGGTGCCGTACTGATCGAACATGCAGACCTTGATCTGCCCGCGCAAGGATTCGACAGGATTCATGGGCGCTTCCTCAACAAGTAGCGTTGCGTGCCGTCCATGACGAGTTCGCGGCGCTGATTGTGGACTGTCGACTTCATCGTCAGAACGCCGGTCGTGCGCCCCGGTTCGAGTGCTGCAACCTGAAGCGCCGAGTACAGGGTGTCACCGGCATACACGGGCGCCAGGAATCGGCTGCTCTGGTCCAGAAACGCCTTGAGTGAATCACTGACCACATGCGGAAACTGCCCTGCACCCGCCGCAGTCTGAATGGCCACCTGAAAGCCGTGCGCCAGCAGATGCGGCATACCGCGCGCGCGACAGAATTCGACGTCATAGTGAATCGGGTGGTTGTCGCCGCTGGCGAGGGCAAACGCCGCAAAGAGCGCTTCTGTCATGGTTCGGGAAGGCAGCACGAAGCGCTCGCCGATCACGAAATCGTCAAACCAGCGCTGCGGGCACATCTGATGGGACGCGGGGTCGAAGGCGACCGCGTCGGTATCGGCTGATTGCATGGTTCTCCGCTGATTGTCAGGAAATCGCCGAGTATGCGCAGGCAATTCATCTCGCGCAAAGCATGCATTTCATTGATCGCAGTCTGACCCGTGGACGCTCAGGCTCGACCAGGCCGCAGTGCTATTCTCGACGACCGGAATGAACGCACAGAGGTCGCCCGCGATGGCATCAGACCAGAGCCCGCGCGCCGAGCGCGACATCACGCTGTCCAATGATGACGCCTATCGCGCGGTTGCAGACTGGCACCGCGCCTTCTTCACCGGAATCGTGCTGAGCACCGTCGCCCGGCGAGGCCCGGCGCGCGCTGCCGAGCTGGTCGAGGCGATTTTCTCGCATCAGCGACTCGAGCGATTCCTGCCAGGCCTCAAGAAGCTGGGCATCGACCACCTGCCGGCTGCGGTGGCTGCTGCGCAGTACCACTACCTGTCCAATGACATCGGCGGCGTGCCGGTCGAGTACATGTATGAATCCGATCGCAAGGCCTGGATTCGATACCCGGTGCCCCGCTGGGCCTGGACCGGCACAGCGCTGTGCGGCATCCCCACCGAAGTCTCGCGCGCCATGCTGGCGGGCTGGCATGCACAGAACGGCGTATCGCTGGGCAATCCAAGGCTGGGCTTCGTGTGCACCAAGCAAGCCGTCGATGGCGATTCCGGCCTGGAGGGGTACTACTTCGAGCACGACCATGATCTGGCCCCGAACCAGCGCCTGCGATTTGCTCGCGGCGAGGACGCGCCTGACTTTGATCCGCATGCCGCACCTGTCTTGCCCACCTCGAGCTGGCCTGCACAGCGCCTTGCGAAGGCGCATCGAAACTACGCCATGCAGTACATTCGGACCGCCTTGCCGGTCGCGGTGAATCTCTGGGGTGAGCATGAGGCGGGAAGCCTGATGGGCCTGACCGCAAAGCTGATCGGTATGCAGTTTCACCGCGAGACGCAAGCCCGGCTGGGACTGAACATCGACCCCTCCCCTGCTGCGTTCGCCGAATTCGCGGCGCGCCTCATCAAAGCGCAGGGCGATCAGTGCGAGGTTCACATCGGCGATGACTGTGTGCAGATGCATCAATCCGGCTGGAGCCTGATGGATGATCTCGAATCGCCTCACCCGGTGGTGGCCAGGGCATTCAACGGTTTGCTCGAAGGTGCCCTGAACTCTCACAATCATCGGCTCGTACTCGATACACAGATCCAGCGAATGAACGGCCGATTTGAATTCGACTGGTCGATTCGCACCAAAGCGCGCTGAATCGATGCCGCGTCCATTGAAGGAGCCCGATATGCCCTCTGCCCCGCACACCGACCGCGGCGTCATGCTGATCACCGGCGCCAGCCGAGGCATCGGCGCAGCCACGGCCCGGCTGGCCGCACAACGCGGCTGGTCGATTGCGATCGTCTACCGGGATCGCGATGCCGAGGCCCTCGCGGTCGTCGCCGACATTGAACGCCTGGGTGCACGCGCCCTGGCCATCCGGGCAGACATTGCCAATGAGGCTGAGATCATCAAGGCATTCGAGACGGCCGACCAGCTCGGGCGCCTGACTGCTCTCGTGAACAACGCCGGTATCACTGGTGGCGTGTCAACAGTCGCTGAGATTCAATCGCAGCCGCTGGAAGACACGCTTCGAGTCAATGTCTGGGCGCCCTTCATCTGCGCGCGCGAAGCCATTCGGCGCATGTCGCGCAAGCACGGCGGTGCGGGCGGCGCCATCGTCAATGTTGGCTCGGGCGCCTCGCAACTTGGAGGGACGAATGTCTGGGTGCACTATGCCGCCTCCAAGGGTGCACTCGACACCTTCACGGTGGGCCTGTCGAAGGAAGTTGCAGCCGAAGGTATTCGCGTCAATGCGGTTCGACCCGGCGTGGTCGACACTGAAATCCATGCAGCACGCCCGCCTGGCCAGCTTGATGAGATCGCCCGCAGTGTGCCGATGGGCCGTATCGGAACGCCCGACGACATCGCCCACACCATCGTCTGGCTGGCCAGCGACGAGGAATCGCCGTATGTCACCGGTGCGCTGATCGATGCACGGGGTGGTCGTTAATCAGACTGCCGACTCCAGGCTGACACATGAACCTCGCCGGCCCGACCCACCCACTGCAGGAACACGATGACCGCAGCCAGCGCTGATCCCTACGACATCTTGGGCGTGCCCTCATCGGCAAGCCCTGAGGACATCCGACGCGCCTTTCGGCGCAAGGCCTCCTTCTATCACCCCGACCGCAACCCCGACCCCGAGGCGGCCCGACATTTTCGCGACGCCCAGCAGGCGCATGACCTCCTGATGGATCCAAACACCCGCCGTGCGCATGACGAAAAGCGTCAGAAGCATCTGCTGGACAATCCGGTCGAGGCGGCGCGCAACCTCTTCGCCCGCTACCTGGAGGACATCGAATGAAGCTGTCACGGTACTTCGCGGAATTGCTGGAGAACTATCACGCCGAAATCGAAGACCTGCGACACGACTCCGAAGGTCGAGACGTCCTGCAGTCGCGCCTGAAAGACAAGCGCAAGGCGATCAAGGACCTGCTGCCGATGATCGATGTGGCACCCGAGATGGTCGCGCCGGCTTTTCATCGGGCATTTGAGTTTCCGGCGGGGCGCCTGGAATCTATCCGTGAGCTGCTGTCTCGCGAGCCTGGTGAATTTCTCCCCTGGGGCGAACTCGCACAGGACATCACCATCGCTGGATGGGCTCAATCGATGGTTCAGATGGTGCTCGAAGAGCCCTCTGGCGAAGATTTTCTCTCGACCACCGTCGGCCTCGAATATGCGCTTGCGAGTGCCGCGAATCGAGCTGCACCTGAATCTTCGGATGAGCGCTTCGATGAGGGCGAGGACGCAGACGAAGAGGCCGATTCAGACAACGAGTCTCTGGGCGAAGACTTCCTCGAGCAGCAGGGCTTCGATCGCCGGAGCCCGAAATGACGCATCCGCTGGTCACCACTGTCTCCAACCTGGTCTATGAGGGAGACATCTCGAGTGCCGAGCGCGCGCTCACCCTCCTCGCCGACCAGGAAGGCGACTTTGCCCTTGCCAGAGTCATTGAAGAAATGCCGCCCAAGGATGTCGTGGCCATCCTGCGCGAGCACGACAGTTCCAAATCGTCCATCGTCGGCGAACTCATCTCACCGCAGCAGTTCCTGGCTGCCGTCAGCCTGGAGAGCGGCTATCGGGAACGCAATCACGACTCTCTGAAGGGCATGATCAATGCGGTCATCTTCAATGACGACGCCCGCACCGATGAATTCATCGAGACCCTGGGCAGCACTGCTGAGGGGGTGTCGGCACTGGCCGACTATTTTTCCGACCGCCACGAAGAGATCGAGCACTTCTTTCGAAATGGCACCTATTCTGAATTCGACGCTGACGATTTCAGCGGAATTCCATCCACAAACGGCGATCTGGATTTCGGCGAACCCGATGAATCGACGCTCGCCGAGATGGTCCGCCTGCGTGAAGTGCAGGACAACGACTGGCGCGAACTTGGCTGGCGGCTTCGTTGCGAGCACTACGAAATCTTTCGTGAGGTGCTCGAAGTGCTCAGGATGCGATACCGGCAGGCGCAGGCTGAACTGCTTGCCGAGGCCGCAAAACCGTCCGAGACGGGACTGTCCGCCGCAGACGAAGACGACGAGGATGATGTCCTGTGAGTGAAATTGCCCGCCGGGATTCACGCACCCTCTTTGAGCAGGCCTGGGCCCATGGGGTGGGGTCCGGGATCATCAGCACCGAGCAGCGTGACAGCATCATCCAGGAAGGCACCAAGGCCATCCGCAAGATCGCCAGCATTCTGGGCTCGGAAAACCTGAGGGCCGACCTTGAGCGAGCCATGCTGAGCATGCTGGGGCTGGTCAACCTGCACCTTCAGAAGGTCAGCCGGGGCGATGTGCGGGTCGCATCAAGGATGCTCGCCGAGTATGGCTTGTTGCACCACACGCGAGGCGCATCGCAATCGATCAAGCGCATCCTCGCACTGCGTGAAGGCTGCGATCCACAGCAGCTTGACGCCGAGCAGAAGCAGCGTTTCGAGGTCGAGGTGGTGTCGTCCTGGGCACGCTACAGCTTCGAGGAATTCCGGATCCAGGAAGCCGAGGCGAATCTCGCTCATGCCCGTCGCACGGCCGCAGCGGCACTGTCGAGTGCGCTCGGCACCGGTGGGCCCGACGACTACCACGAGCCCGAGCAGGTGATCATGACTGCGCTGCTGATCATGGCCTATCACCGCAAAAAGGCCTGGCTTCGATCGCAACAGGAATTCGAAAAGCTGCTCGAAGCGATCCGCAAGTCACCTGCTCGGCTGTCCCGTCTGCCAAAGGGATTGCCAACCGGCCATGAGGAGGTGATCACGCGCGTCTGGGCTGAGCATTCGGAACAGCTTGCTGCATTGATCCTCGATGAGGGCACGCCCTTGCATGTGCTCGCTGCAGGTGACCCCAGCATCAACCGCCTGCACGACCTGATGGTCTTGCCGGAAGACGCCCTGGGTGAGGTCGATGATCATGAGTCGCAGACCACTGCCCACTGGAAAAAACTCACGCGTGGCACAAGCGACGAAGCCAAATTGCTGGCCATCATGTTGCAAGGTGTCCTGGGCCTGACCGAAAAGACACCCTGGAGCGTCAAGACCGCCTTGCACCTGCTTGAAACCGATCTGCTCACACGCCCGCCGTCCCATCTCATCCGAAACTGGCTGCATGCCAACGCACCGCATCAGAACCAGTCCGATCTGCTGGAATTGTGGAATGACTTCTGGGACGAGCGCGAAGACGGGCTGCATGACGACGCCAGTGCAGAGGACTATCGAACGTTCTGCACGAACTGGCTCCCGATGCGTGCCCCCCGATCCAGCTAAAGCGAAGGACTTCTCATGGAATCAGACTCTCTTCAAAGACCAGGCCGGCTGCGCGACACGGTCGCCCTGATCACCGGCGCCAGCCGTGGCATCGGCGAGGCGATTGCACAGGCCTATGCCCGAGAAGGTGCCATCGTCTGTCTGGCTGCAACCAATCGATCCAAGCTTGAAGCCGTCCAGACCTCGCTTGGCTTGCCGGCTGAACGAACGATGGTGATCGAGCTGGATGTCACAGACCGATCAGCCTGCTTTGCGGCCGTGGCGGCAGTCGAAGCACGCTTCGGTCGGCTCGACGCGCTGGTCAACAATGCCGGGGTCTATCAGTCAAAGACTTTCCTGGAATACGAACCGCAGGATTTCCAGCGCTTGCTTGATGTGAATCTGTTTGGGGTGATTCATCTGACGCAGGCTGCACTGCCCGCCATGCAGGCACGCGGCAACGGACGCATCGTCAACATCGCTTCAACCGCCGGGAAATGGGGGTCGCGAAACCAGAGTGCCTACAACGTCAGCAAGCACGCGGTGGTCGGGCTGACACGATGCGTCGCCATGGAGACCGCCGCATCCGGGGTCACCGTCAATGCCATCTGTCCAGGCTTCATACAGACCGACATGGTTGAGACCCTGAAGGCGGGCTATGCGGCAATCGGCGGACCGGAGCACGGCGAAGCGGTGGTCAAGGCGGCCCTTGCGCGGGTACCCATGGGTCGGGTGCTCAATCCCTCAGAGGTGGCCGCCCTCGCGGTGTATCTCGGTTCAAACGAATCGGCTGGCATGACCGGCCAATCGCTGCTGCTCGATGGCGGCATGCTGATGTGCTGAGCCGCCAGGTTCCATGACATCGATTTCGGTTGAGCCCTGCGGCGATGCCTGGGTGATGGTCGACTGGCACGAGCATCCGAATGCCAACACCGCAGCCCGGGCACTGGGCGCGCATCTGCGACACAAGCCACCGTCTTTTTGCAAAGAGGTGGTTGCAGGCGTGCGCACGCTGGCTGTTCGACTGGCCTTCGATGCGTCGCACAGTTCGCGCGCAAGCCATCGCGAGGCAGCCCTCGAATGCCTGCGCGATCTCGCGCCGCAGGCGCTCCAATGGCAGGCGCCTGCCGGCAAGAAGCGGGTCCTGCCGGCCTGCTATGACACAAGGCTGGCGCCTGATCTGGATGATGTGGCGCGCGCCACCGGGCTGAGCACACAGGAGGTGATTGCCATCCACAGTGGCAGCAGCTTTCTCGCCGAGGTGATCGGCTTCATGCCCGGATTCGCGTATCTCGGCGGGCTCGATGAGCGACTCAAACTGCCCCGCCGATCGATGCCTCGCCCGAAGGTGCCTCAGGGCAGCGTCTCGATCGCCGGACTCCAGACCGCCATCTATCCAAGCAGCACGCCGGGCGGATGGCATCTGATTGCACGCTGCCCGACCCTGCTGTTTGACCCAGCCCGATCTCCGGCAGCACTGATGGGCGAAGGTGACACGATCCACTTCGAGCCGATTGACAAAGCCCTCTTCGACACGCTCTGGGCAAAGCGATGACTGCGCCAGTCTCTTCAAATTCGATCATCGTGATCAAGGCCGGGCTGCTCGATAGCGTTCAGGATCAGGGTCGCCCTGATCAAGCCCACATCGCCTTGTCACGAGGCGGCGCAATGGATCCCGACGCGCTGGCGCTGGCCAATGCAATGGTCGGCAATTCAGTGGATGCAGCCGGTCTCGAGATCACCGGGCCGGGCCCGACCCTTCAGTTCCAGTGTGATGCCTGGATCGCAAGCGTCGGTGCACGCCACGGTCTGCAGCGCCTCGGCAGCCCAAGCAGCCGCTCGGGTGAAGCGCTGCCCACCCAACGTCCTCTCTTTGTGCGCGCTGGAAGCCTGCTGCGGTGGACCGCGCCGGCACGCGGGCTGCGCAGCTGGCTGGCTGTTGCCGGCGGAATCGATGAGCCGCCGATTTTGTCGAGCCGCAGTGCGCATCTGGCGTCCGGGATCGGGCCAGCACGCCTGGTCGCAGGTGCGGTGCTGGCACTCGATGCACAGTGCGGCCAGTTGTCACATGCCCGCGCATCAGCCGTACTCGGAAAGATCGATCTCGCCCCCAACCCGCCCTGGCCGAAATTTTTTATCGCAGACGATCTGCCGCTTGAATGGCCACTGATCGATTTGCCGGTATTGCCCGGGCGGCATTTCAATCAGCTGTCTGCAGACGATCAGGCATCGCTGTTGTCGCAGGACTGGACAGTGAGCTCGCAAAGCAATCGGCAGGGGCTGCGCCTGCAAGGGCAGGCAATCGACACGAGCGGACTCCCACACCTGGCCAGCGAACCGGTGAGCACCGGAACCGTCCAGTTGCCACCGGCAGGCGAGCCGGTGATTCTGCTGTCCGAGCATCAGACGACCGGTGGTTATCCGCGTGTGCTCGAAGTGGCCAGCGGTGCGCAGCGCGTGCTCGCGCAGGCGGGTGCCTCCTGCCGCATCCGATTTCGCCTGATCAGCCTCGAGCAAGCCGACCGCCTGGCGCAGACCACTGCCCGTGAATTCATGCAGCGCCTCTCAGGCATTCGCCAGACCTGCTCCAACACTATTCCGTGAACGGACACCCGACATGAATCAGCACTCGATCGATCTGAATGCGGACATGGGCGAGAGCTTCGGCGCCTGGCACATGGGGGACGACGCCGCGCTCATGCCCTGGATCACCTCGGCCAATGTCGCCTGCGGGTTTCACGCAGGCGACTGGTCGACCATCGAGGCTACAGTCGCTCTGGCGGTCAAGCATGGGGTTGCGATCGGCGCGCACCCGAGCCTGCCGGACCTTCAAGGTTTCGGTCGTCGCTCGATGCAGGTCACCGAAGACGAGGTCTATCAGATGACCCTGTATCAGGCCGGCGCGGTCAGAGCCTTTGCCGAGGCCGGGGCAGGCCGTCTGCATCATGTCAAAGCGCATGGGGCGCTCTACAACATGGCGGTGAAGGATGCAGCGCTGTCGCGAGGCCTGGTCAGGGCGGTCAAGGCACTGGGCGATGAGGTGCAGATCTACGTTCTGGCGGGCAGCCTGATGGAGACGATCGCCCGCGACGCCGGATTGATCACGCGATGCGAGGTATTTGCCGATCGCAGATACATGCCTGATGGCACGCTCGCTCCGCGCAACCGCCCGGATGCGCTGATCACCGATGAAACACAGGCGGTCACTCAGGTCCTGCGCATGGTGCAGGAGGGCTCGCTGCTTGCGGTCGACGGTTCGGTCGTTGCGGTGAAGGCCGACACCGTCTGCATTCATGGTGACAAGCCCACTGCAGTCCCCTTCGTCAAAGCGCTGCGCGACGTCCTGCAGCAGGCTCAGGTTCAGGTGGCGCCGGCGTGAAGCAAGCATCACCCTGAGTTAGCTACTGAGTCCACCACTTAGTCAATCAATCACTGTCCAGGAATCAGACCATGCTGCCACTTGCCGGCTATGCAGATCGGCTGTCCGCGCGACCGGGCGAGACACTTCATTTCCATGTTTCCAATGCCACCGGCGCGCCCGTTCAGGCTCACATCGTCCGGGTGCTCTGTGCCGACCCGAATCCAGAGATCGGTGGTGTGCGCACCGAACCCATGCCGGTCAACGTCGTCACCCTCGATGAACCGGCCCAACAGCCGGTACCACTTGGCTCGTACGGCGTCATCGATATCGGTTCGCTGCTGGACGGACTCACCCAGTGCACGGTGTCGATTCGAATCCACCCGACGCTTGCGCTGTCCCGGCGGCAGGTTGTTCTGTCCAATCGCGTCGACCATCGCTTTGGCCTGGAGCTTGAACTCACCGCTTCGGGGACACTGTTGGGCCGGGTTGCCACCACCGGTGGCGACGCCGTGGTTCAAACCCACTCGCCGGTGGCCCTGAATGCCTGGACCACCGTGCGATTGCTGATCGACTCCAAGGATTCAACGCTGACGTTGACGGCCGCGCCCTTGTCTGCAGGCGCACCCGCGCAGTCAGTCAGTACGTCAATGCAGGGCCAGGCCGTGCTGGCGGGTCCTTCTCGCCGAATGAGCCTTGCCAGTGCCAGCGACACAGCGCCAATCGACACCTTCAACGGACGACTCGAAGCGCCTGTCCTGCTTGCACGCACACTGACTGCTGCCGAGCTGAGCCAAGCTGTTCTCGATTCAAGCCTAGATGGCTGCATCGCCGCCTGGGATTTTTCTTTGCAGATGCAGACACAGCGCATCATCGACACCGGCCCGAACCAGCTTCACGGCGAGCTGATCAACACGCCGACCCGTGCAGTGCGAGGCGCATTGTGGACGGGCGAGGAACACTGTTTTCGTCATGCGCCCAATCAATATGGCTCGATCCACTTCCACGACGATGATCTGGACGACTGCCGCTGGCCGGCCACCCATGCATTCACGGTGCCGGCCGCTTTTCGATCGGATGCCTATGCGCTGATGCTCAAGGCAGGCGATGCGCAAGAAAACATCCCGTTTTTTGTTGTGCCACCGAAAGGTCAGGCCAACGCGAAGATCGCAGTCCTGGTCTCGACCTACACCTACACCGTCTACGGCAACCATGCCCGCCCGGAATGGATGAACGACCCGCGCTGGCGCGAGGCGTACATCGCACAGATCAAAGACTGGGGCGCCTATCCGTACAACCCCGGCGAGCATCGCGACTACAGCCTGTCGACCTACAACTATCACAACGATGGCTCGGGAATCGGTCTGATCAGCTGGCGACGCCCGATGCTCAATCTTCGACTGGGCTATCTCACCTACCCCTATCCGGAGATTCGGGGATCAGGCCTGCGCCACTATCCTGCGGACAGCCATCTGCTGATGTGGCTGGCGCAGCAGGGCTTCGAGGTCGATCTCATCACCGACCATGAGCTGCACCACGAGGGCCTGGCATTGCTCGAACGCTATCGCGCGGTCGTGACCGGATCACACCCGGAATATCACACGACCCAAATGCTCGATGCATTGCAGGCCTACCGCGACACCGGCGGCCGACTGGTGTATCTCGGGGGCAATGGTTTTTACTGGAAGGTCGCACTCGATCCAGTTCGAGAGGGTCTGGTTGAAGTGAGACGTGCCGAGGGCGGCATCCGCGCCTGGGCGGCCGAGCCGGGTGAGTATTACCACCAGTTCGATGGCCAATACGGTGGCCTGTGGCGCCGTAACGCCCGCCCGCCTCAAGCGCTGGTTGGCGTGGGCTTTACCGCTCAAGGCAACTTCGTCGGATCGCATTACCGGATCAAGCCTGCGGCTCGCACCGACCCGCGCGTGAGCTGGATCCTTGAGGGCGTCACGGCTGAAACCGTGGGCGGTGAAGGATTTTCAGGACATGGCGCAGCCGGCTTCGAGCTGGATCGGGTCGATCAGCGGCTGGGCTCCCCGGCCAATGCAGTCGTGATCGCAAGCTCAGAAGACCACCCGCCCGAGGCCCCGTGGATGCTGGTTCCCGAGGAGCAGCTCACCCACATCACCACCATCCCAGGGCAATCGCACAAGGAGCTCATCCGTGCTGACATGACCTGGTTCAACTGCCCAGGTGGTGGCGAGGTGTTTTCGGTCGGATCGATCACCTTCTGCGGATCCTTGCCGGTCAATGGATTTGATAACGACATATCCCGCATTTTGCGCAACGTGCTGACCCGCTTTGGTCGCTGACCCCTAAATCGCGCCCATCACCATCCGTCACAGGAGACCCGAACATGAGCCTCAAGGCCCGTGCCTGCATCGCAGGCGCCTATGAACACCCGACCCGCCTGGCACCGGACAAATCGGTTGCACAGCTTCATGCCGAATGCGCCATCGGAGCGCTCAATGATGCCGGGCTGAGCCTGTCGGATGTCGACGGGTATTTCTGCGCAGGCGATGCACCCGGCGGCAGCCCCTTGTACATGGCCGACTACCTGAATCTGAAGCTGGGTTGGTACGACGGCACGGAATCGGGCGGCTGTTCCTACCTGGCCCATATCGAGCATGCAGCCGCCGCGATTGCGGCCGGGCATTGCTCGGTTGCACTCATCACGCTGGCGGGCAAACCGCGATCGAGCGGACAGGCAACCGGGACGGCATTTCGCGCGCCGCCTTTCGAGCGCCCCGAAGCCGCATGGGAATCGAGCTTCCAATGGACCATTGGTGGCCTGTACGGGATGATGATGCAGCGGCACATGCATGAGTTCGGCACGACACTCGAGCAACTGGCCTGGGTGAAAGTGGCAGCTTCTCAGCATGCCCAGCACAATCCGAATGCCTTGCTGCGAACACCAGTCACCGTCGAAGACGTCATGAATTCGCCGGTCATTTCCGACCCGATTCGCCGTCTGGACTGCTGCGTGATCACCGATGGCGGTGGCGCACTGGTTCTCACCCGACCGGAAATTGCCCGCAGTCTGAAGCGCCCGATCGTGAAGCTGATCGGCTCGGGCCAGACCCTGCAAACCAACGGTGGCGGCTACATCGACCTGACCCGAACCGGCGCGCAACGCTCGGGTGCGGCAGCGTTTGCAGAAGCCGGCATCACACCGGCCGACATCGACTATGCATCGGTCTACGACAACTTCACGATCATGGTCGTGGCGCAACTCGAAGACCTGGGCTTTTGCGCCAAGGGCGAGGGTGGACGCTTCGTGGCCGATGGCAATCTGATCTCGGGGGTGGGCAAGCTGCCCTGGAACACCGATGGGGGTGGTCTGTGCAACAACCATCCGATGAATCGCGGCGGCATCACCAAGGCCATCGAAGCCGTGCGGCAACTGCGCGGCGAAGCCCATCCCGCAGTGCAGGTGAAAGACTGCCGCCTTGCGCTGGCGGCCGGACCGGGTCTGGTGCTGGGCTCAGGCCACGCCCATGCCACTGTCATCCTCGAGAGGGAGTAAACCATGACTGAACCGACTCAAGCCCCCGCCTTCGAGCAGGATGCCTTCGCAGCTGCTTTCCCCGAGACCCGTGAATTCTGGGCAGCGGCCGCGCAAGGCCAGTTGCTGCTCAAGACCTGTGACGACTGCAATCGAGCGCACTGGTATCCGCGCGCGATCTGCCCGCTGTGTGGCAGTCTGAAACTGCGATGGGTCACCGCAAGTGGTCGCGGCAGCGTCTATGCGTTCAGCACCGCTCGACGTGCACAACCGCCCTACACCCTGGCCTATGTGACGCTTGCGGAAGGCCCGACGCTCATGACGCGCATCGTAGACGCATCGCCCGATTCAATCGCAATCGGCATGCCGGTACAGGTGCAGTTCCAGGCTTCTGACGAGGGCCGGATGATGCCGTTTTTCAGGCCAGCCGATCAGTGAATGCCGGCCTGCGCCCCATCAGGGCGCAGCCTTGCGCTTTGAGGCAGGACGACTGACCGCGGGCGGCGAGAGCTTTGCCACGTAGTAATCGAGCGCCCACCGCGTCTTGGTCTGTTCCTTGGTATCGCGCTGCGCCCCGACCTCGGCCAGGAAGGCCATGAAACCGGCGATGGCCGCCGCTGCCTGGGCGATGGGCGCCTTGATCGAAACCTCGAGCAATCGCTCGCCATCTTCGCGCGTCCAGAGTTCGCCGGTGATCGGCCACGGGCAGCCGGGATCTTCAAATCGCCAACGACGCGCAGCAAGCGGCCCCAGGACACTCACGCTCGAGTAGTCGATTTCGCGAGTCGCCATGGCAAGCAGGAATTTGCGTTGCTCCTGGGTAAAGAGCGACGCAATCGGAGACTCACCGGCCACCACATCCTTGATCAATCCCTTGGCCACCGGCATCGACAGGGAAGCCGACTTCACAACGGCCTTCTCACTGGCATCGGCTTCGATCTTGAAGCCACGATACTTGCGCCAGTCGGCATCGATACTCGACGGGTTGACCGGTCGAAACTTCACCGTGCTGTCGTGCTCACCACCGGGTGTGCGGCGGGCCCGGGCGATGATTCCGGCTGCAAGCAGATCGAGTTTCGGCGTGTCAAAAAAATAGATGATCCGTTCGACTTCGTCAGCGCCGGATCGTCCGAAGCGCGCTACAGCAGGTTCGACCTGATGTTCAGGAACCGTTGCCTTGATTTCGATGGCTTCGGCGCCTGCCATGACTTCAGCAACCTTGCCCCGCGTCGCGGTTCCTCGATCCACAGAATGCTCCTCATGGGCAAGCCGCCCTCGTTATGAGTCAGATTTGTGACAGGATCTTACCGAGCCTGTGAGCAAACGCCAAGGCCGGCGCAAAGCGCCCCCTCAGCCGAACTCGAACGAAGTCACCCCGTACAGGCCATTGAGCTCCATCTCGGGGGCGGGACCGTGGTACATCCGGGCGCATCCGAAGCTCTCCTTCAGGCCGAAGCGTGCCGCCAGAGCGAGCCCAGCTTCATTGGGCTCAGGCACATCGAGCTGCACGGTCTGGCCCTCGATGCGAGCCATCAGAGAACCAAGCAAGCGTTCGGCCAGATCAGGTCGCAGTGCAAAGGCCGGGCCGATCTTGAAGCCCGACTGGGCCGGCCTCGCAACGCCATACGCGACGAGCTGGCCTGATTCCATAAACCCCAATGCATGGGACCCTGGCTGGGTGATCCAGGCCTGCAGCAGCCGGGTGCGGGTTGCAGGGAAAAAGCGTCGATCGAACTGCTCGATATCGGAGGCATCAATCAAATCAAGCGTGACTGCATGCGGGTCCGGCTGGCCCTGGGCAACGCCTTCGAATCGCAGATCCCGCCATGCCAGGCGAAACCCCCCTCGGGTGTAGAAGGGCACCATGTTGAAGACACCGTCCATGCCGATCGTCGCACCCGGTTTCAGGCGTGCCAGCAGCCGATCACGGCGGTGATGCCACAGACGTGCCCCAAGCCCTTCGCCGCGCAGGTCAGAGCGGACGATGAACAGGCCCATGAATCCGAATTGCCCGCCGTAAGACATGACGGTGCCGCCGGCGATGAGCTCGCCCTCGCGTCGCATGGCAATGAATGCCTGCGGATCGAACTGCCAGGCGATGCCGATGTCGGCACGACCCGGATTCCAACCCTCGGTGCAGGCCCACTGCTCGAGCGTCGAGACCTCTTCGCGGGTCATCTGATCGATGCTGATGTCTGAATGAGCCATGTGATGGTCTCCTGTTTTTCTGGTGATTATCGCCTGCCTGGGTTGCTGACCAAAAACGGGTTGGCATCCTCCCCCTGCCTGAGGGTCGGCGCCCGCACACACTCAGAACACCGCGTGATCGCCCAAATCCGGGACCTGATCGCCCTTGGCCAACCGGGCCTGATAGTCGAAGTAGGTGTGTGTGCCGGTGGACGGTGTGCTGTCAGGGTCGTATCGCCCTGTATCGGGGTTCAGCACCAGCATCGATTCGGTCGCGTAATAGCGGCCAATTTTGGCCAGCTCCGCCTTGCGAGCAGCCGCGGATGACAGCCGCCCTGCCAGGCTCAGACCCTTGACGATGAGATCGAGCAGGCCGACGGGTACCTGACGCAGCTTCGCCGGGCGGCCCAGGCATTCAAACAGGTGCTCAGCCTGCGCGCGTGGTGTGACCGCCGGACCAGGCCCGCCAATCGGCAGCACTCGGCCCTGCAGGTTCACATCATTCAGACAATCCGCAAGGTAGTCACCCAGGTCCTGATCACTGATGGGTTTGCAGGCGGTGAGCCTGCCATCACCGAAGACCAGGTAAGGCTTGCCTTTTTTGACGCGCTCGATCTGCCCTGAAAGCGATTTGAAAAACGCCGTGGGTCTGACGATCGACCAGATCAGCCCGGACTCACGATAGGCTTTTTCGGCTTCAAGCTTGGCATGCTGAAACGCAAGCAGCGGTTTCTGCACACAGATTGCAGACAACAGCACGACCTGCCTGACGCCTGAGTCGCGTGCAATCTGAAGCGCATTGACATTGGCCTGATAGTCGATTGCCCAGGCATCCGCGGGATCACCCGTGCGCGATGCCAGACACGACACTAAGGCGTCGAATGGCTCGCCCCTGAATCCATCATTCGCAAGCGAGACAGGGTCGCTGACATCGCCGAATCGAATGCTCGCACCCGGAAACAGTTGGGTGAGATCGTGCTGCGAAAGTGTGCCGCGCACTCCGGAACGGGACCGGACAAAACACACCACCTCATGCCCGCGACGCAGCAGCGCCTGGACGGTCGCCCGCCCGATCGTACCGGTTGCGCCGAGCACGAGGACTCGCATGGGGGTGGGCGAGACACGATCAACAAGCTTGCTCATGGCGCGCGCTCTTTATTTTTTCCGAAGGACGTGCCGGTTATCGCGGACACGGTGCAGCCCGGCGCGCAGCAGGCACGGCAGTGCTGACTCGCCCGGACTGGGTCAGGACCATCTCGGCAAATTCATCTGCAACCGCCTTCAGGTGCGCCTGCAGTGTTCGGGGCGTCGCAAATTGAGCTCTCAATGGGCCATCGACCAGCAGGCAGGCCAGTCCATGGACATGGGACCACAGAATCGTGGCCGAACTCGATCGAGCCTTCTTTCCGTGGGCAATCACATTCAGGCGATCGAGTTCCTCATGCGCCCGCGTTGCTGCCGCAATCAGCTGCGGAAATCTTGATGGATTGCACATGTCCGGTCTGAACATGATCCGAAATACGCCAGGCTGAGCCAGAGCAAATCCCACATAGGCCTTCGCTGATGCCACCAGAGCAGCCCTCACCCCGAGCGTCACAGCGAGCTCGTTCGCCCGGCGCAGGTCCTCGGACAGGGTCTCAAAGCCCTCACACACCAGGGCTGCGAGGATGCTCTCCCGGTCATCGAAATAGTGATACGGCGCCTGATGTGTACAGCCCGCTCGGCGAGCCGCCTCGCGCATGCTCAGCGCGCTTGGCCCGCCTTCGTCCAGCAGATCGCGGCTTGTCTTGAGCAAAGCGGCTCTCAGCTGGCGGCTGGCTTCAGCTTTGGGTCGACCTTGCAGCACAGGTTGGCGTGTTGGCATGGGCAGCAGTTTACAGCGATCACTTGACAGCGTCTATTTATACGATAGAGTCGACTTGACACTGTCAGGCAAAGAGGCCGCCATGATCAACTCTTCCCGGATGACCGCCCAGATCGACGGCGACTTTGCTGTCTTTCTCATCGGAATGCGCATCAACAAGCCGCTCAAAATTCACAAATGGCTGCCGGTGGCAAGCGCCATGCCTCGCATGCTCAAAGAGCTCTACACTCAACCGGAACTCGGGCTGATGAGCCACGAGATGTGGTTCTCCCGCACGCTGATTCTGGTGCAGTACTGGCGCAGCCTGGATGCCCTCCTCGCTTATGCCAAGGCTAAAGACTCGCAGCATCTGCCGGCTTGGAAGGCCTTTCACCAGGCGATCGGGACCGACGGTAGCGTCGGGATCTGGCATGAGACCTATCTGGCAGGTCCTGGTCGGTATGAAAACATTTACGTCAACATGCCGCCGTTCGGACTGGGAAAGGCCGGCAAACTGGTTGAGGCCAGATCAGGCCTGCAATCTGCCTCAGGTCGCTTGCATGGCGGCTCAGACACATGAGCCCGCGTCGATGCGAAATCCTGAATGAATCAGTCCCGCTTGCGGAACACCACAGCATGTTGCCAGGGCAGCGTGCTCACCGTGCGCTCCCAGTCCAGCGAAAACACCGCGGCCTCGCGCTTGATCTGCGCCTCGCTCATCTTGTGCAGCGGCTTGATGGGCACGGCCGGGTCCTCGGCCTTGTACTCGACGAAAACAACACGGCCGCCGGGCTTGAGGGCCTTCATGATGCTGGCCATGATCTCGTAGGGGTAGGACAGCTCGTGGTAGACGTCGACCATGATCGCCAGATCGATCGACGACGCGGGCAGCCTGACATCGTCAACGCTGCCGAGCCGCGCCTCAATTTGCGTGAGCCCGCTGCGCGCAGCACCTGCCTGTAGCAGACTGATCATCTGGGGCTGCAGATCGACAGCGAACACTTTGCCGCCCGGCATCACTGCCTGCGCCATTCGCCGCGACAGGTAACCCGTGCCGGCGCCGATATCGGCCACCACCATGCCGGCCTGCAATTGGAGTGCGGCCAATAACAGGTCGGTGCGCTCTTCGCGGTCACGCTCTGCGCGCTCGAGCCAGGCGGCGCCCTGCCAGCCCATCACCGCCGAGATCTCGCGGCCCATGTAGCGCTTGCCGATGCCGTCAGCGCTGGCAGTCACTGAGCTGTAGCGCTCTGAAGAAACCGCGGGCTGAGCCAGCGCAGTGCTGCTTGCCAGCAGCAAGGCAACCCAGAGGGTCCGCCGAAAAAAGGGATGCATCATCGCGTTGCTAACAGTGAGCCGCCGGCCTTTGCTGAGGAAGGCAGCGATTGCCTCTCATGCGCGTTACCGGGTGTGTGCATCAGGCACGGAGTGGACTGGAGCCTCATCCGCAGGCTCGATTGCATTTTGATAGGTCAACGGGGTCTGGCACATCTTTTCGCCATCCCATTGCTGACCACACCAGCAGCGGCCCTCCAGATCGATAATGCAGGTGCCACTGCCACAGCAGCGCGGGTCGTCATTCATATTGAGGAGTCCTTGTAATCAGAGGGGTGGCCAGGATTTGGCTCAGCATAACAAGCCAGCGCCAGTCAGCTAGAACAGACCACACGGCACATAAGCCGTTAGTTCGGCTCGGGAGCTGGCCACCTGCCGCGGCTCACAAGGGCGACGGCGCATCGAGCAACCGGCGAACCGCGCGTGCAATGAAAGCCGCATCCACCGGGTTGGCCGCCGGATTGCCGGCGCGATGTCCCCAGATCGACGGAATCGGTCGCAGTTCGGCGTCGCGCAGGTGTGCCAGATCCAGCCGGTTGTCCTCGACCTGGAAATAGAGGTCGTGATCACCCGGCATCAGCAGCACCTTGGCACGGATTGAGCGCAGCGCTGCAGCCAGGTCGTTGTTGAAGTCTGCATGCGCCGAGATATCGCCATGCTGCCAGGTCCAGAGCTGCGCAAGCAGGTCACAGGGGTCGCGACGCGAGAAGGTGTGTTCCCAGCTACGAACCAGGAAATCCTCCTGTGAGCTGAAGCCCAGCGAGCGCCAGGCCTGCTCGCGATAAAAGGTCTGCGACAGTGCCCAGCCGGCGTAGATGCGGCCCATTGCTCGGAAACCGCGGACAGGTCGACCGGTGAATGCGCCGTCGATGAACGTGGGATCGGCCTGCAGTGCTGCGCGTACGCCCTCGATGAACACCGCATTGTGCGGCGCGCATCGCGACGAGCCACACACAACCGCGATCCGTTCGACCAGCTCCGGAAAGGCCACAGCCCAGTGATAGGCCTGCATGCCGCCCATCGACCAACCGTAAACCATCTTCACGCGCTGGATGCCGAACACCTCGGCAAGCAGTCGCTGCTGCACCCGTACGGCGTCGTGATAGCTGACATCGGGATACCGGTTGCCGGTCAAGGGCCAGGGCGTATTTGATGGCGAGGACGACAGACCGTTGCCGAACAGGTTCGGAACAATGATGAAGTAACGGGACGAATCGAGGATGCCGTCGGGTCGGATGAGCCACTCGGTGTCGTAGTGCTGTGCCGCGAACGAAGTCGGATAGACGATCACGTTGCCGCGATCGGGCGCCAGCGTGCCATAGGTCTTGTAGGCGATCTGCATCGAGGGGAAGGTTCGGCCGCTTTGCAACACGACGTCGCCCGCTTTGAAGATTGAATAGTCTGGAGTGCTCATGGGTGCCTTTCGTTCAGCGATGGTAATCCCCCCTAAAATCCGAAGGGCTGAAGATAGTGTTTCCTCTAAAGGAAGGGTTCTACTGCGGTGAAGAAATCTCGGATTACAGACAGTCAGATCATGGACGCGTTTCGCACGGCCAACTCGGGGCTGCTGTTGCCCTTGAACGAAGGGGCCGCTATTCGCGCAGCTGATCTCGCTGGCGGCAACCGACCATCGGTGGACCTCATGATTTCAGCCATTGCACTCAAATGCAGCTACCCGTTTGCGACGCGTCATGCGTCGAATTTCAACTTCTCCGGTCTCACGGTCGTTGATCCAGCAGCCTGATCTGTCGACCTCGCGCATCATGTCTTCGACCTCGCCGCGCGTCCTTCTTGTCATGGTGTCGGTCCTGGCCCCGATCCTCCTGGCCTTCGCGGGTACGGCTGTTCAGGCCGCGGATGCGGTCAAGGTCGGCTCAAAGCGCTTCACCGAAAGCTACGTACTGGGCGAAATCGCCCGCCAGACGCTGGAGCGCGGCGGCTTGCCGGCCGAGCACTTGCAGGGATTGGGCAACACCGCCATCCTCGAGCAGGCGCTAAGCAGCGGGCAGATCGACCTCTACCCGGAGTACACCGGCACCATCGAGCGCGAGCTGCTCAAGCGCAATCCGCCCGCCGGCGCGCCGCCGCCCACGCTTGCTGAGCTGAACGCCTGGCTTGCCCCTCGCGGGCTCAAGGCCGCCGTACCGCTGGGTTTCAACAATACCTACGCGCTGGCGATGCGCGAGGCCGATGCGCAGCGACTGGGCGTGGATTCGCTGTCGGCGCTGGCCCGGCTGCCCGCGACAGAGGCGGCACGTCTGCGGCTCGGGCTGTCGCATGAATTTCTGGCGCGCGCTGACGGCTGGCCCGCGCTCAGGCGTAGCTATGGTCTAGCTCTGGCCGACCCGCAAGCGCTCGACCATGGGCTGGCCTTCGAGGCGCTGGCCAAGGGCCAGGTGGACCTGATCGACGTCTACAGCACCGACGCGCAAATCGGCCGCCTGGGCTTGCGCGTACTGAAGGACGACCACGGTTTTTTCCCGCGCTACGAAGCGGTGCTGCTGATGCGTACGACCTTGTCCGCGCCGGCGCAGGCGGCGCTGGCGTCACTGCAAGGCCGCATCGATGAAGCCGACATGATCGCGCTCAATGCCGCGGTCGAAATCGACGGCCGCGCCTTCGCTGACGTGGCGCGCGGCTTTCTTGACAGCTCATCAAGCCCGTCGTCCCTCGCGCGGCCCGGGCTGTTGGACCGCATCCTGGCGCCCGACCTATGGCGTCTGTTGCTGCAGCACCTGAGCCTCGTGTTCGGTTCGGTCCTGCTGGCCGTTGCGCTGGGCGTGCCACTGGGCATTGCCGCGCATCGGCACCCGCGCCTGGGCAGCTGGGTGCTGGGCGCCGTGGGCCTGCTGCAGACGGTGCCGTCGCTCGCGCTGTTGGCCTTTCTCATTGCGCTGCTCGGCCGCATCGGCTTCGCGCCGGCACTGCTCGCATTGTTTTTCTATGCGCTGCTGCCCATCGTGCGCAATACCCTCGTCGGCTTGGCTGGCGTTGCCGAAGGCCAGCTCGATGCCGCCCGCGCCCTGGGACTGCGCGACGCCGGCATGCTGTGGCGGGTGGAGCTGCCGCAGGCGCTTCCCACGCTGCTGGCCGGCGTGACGACGGCGGCCGTCATCAACGTGGGCACGGCTACCGTGGCCGCCTTCGTCGGCGCGGGCGGCCTGGGCGAGCGCATCGTGTCAGGCCTGGCGGTGAATGACATCGATCGGATGCTGGCCGGTGCGATTCCGGCTGCCGCGCTGGCGCTTGGGGTGCAAGGCGTCTTTGCGCTGATCGAGCGCCGACTGGTGCCGGCACCGCTGCGCGCATCGAGCCGACGCATGGCACAACGATCTACCGCGTGAGCCAGCGCCGCGCGGCAAAGCTGGCACCATCCACCAGCGCGACCAACAGCAGCATTGCGATCAGCACGGTGGCGGTCTTCTGCATCTGGAACAAGCTCATGTGGAAGCTCAGCATTTGCCCGAGGCCGCCCGCGCCTACCACTCCCAGCACGGCTGCGGCGCGGATATTGTTCTCCCAGCGATACAGCGAGTAGCTCATCAACTGCGGCAGTACCTGCGGCATCCTGGCGTAGAGGAACTGGCGAACCGTGCCAGCGCCCTGCACTCTCAGCGCCGCGGCTGGGCCGGGCGGCGCATTCTCGATCGCCTCGGCAAAGAGCCGGCCGAGCACGCCGCTGGTGTGCACCGCCAACGCCAGCGTTCCGGCGAATGGGCCGAGGCCGACCGCGATCAGCAGCAACGCGGCCCACACCAGTTCAGGAACCGCCCGCAATGCATTGAGCAGCAGCCGGGCTGAGGCGCGCACACTATCGGCAAGCGGCTGCAGAGCGCTGCCCGAGGGCTGGCGGCTGGCGGGTAGCGCGAGCAACACACCGCCTGCCACCGCTAGCAAGGTTCCCAGTAAGGACATGGCCAGCGTCTCCCACGCAGCGACAGCCACGTTGCGCACGAACGTGGGGCTCAGGTCGGGCGGTAC
>Ga0209598_10000914_pt1 | contig 24005 bp, 18 predicted proteins | sample M_140807_EF_Meta_FD_187317 | JGI IMG/M metagenome (GOLD analysis project Ga0209598, IMG submission 187317) | Freshwater microbial communities from Lake Montjoie, Canada to study carbon cycling - M_140807_EF_MetaG (SPAdes) (version 2) | ecosystem: Environmental > Aquatic > Freshwater > Lake...
GGGCACGAGGCCGCCGTCGATCGTCAGCGTCACCACCTCGCCACCGGCGATCGAGCGCCGCTCGAGCGCGTTGCCGAAGGCGGGATTGGTCTGCGTGAGGAGTTTCAGCAGGACCTCGATCCGCTTGATCTGCGACGTCGCCACCTCGGGCTTGCCGGTCTTGAAGCCCCACACGAGATCGGGAACGACGATCTTGTCGGCGTTGTCGGCGAGTGCCTGGAGGACCATCCGAGCCGTCAACTGCTCGCCGGTGCCGGTGGTTTTGAGCTCGAATTCCTCGATCTCGGCGACCTGCCGCCGAACTGGCACGATCTTCAGGCCCCGGTCGAGCGACGAACCTTTGTCGTCGTCAGCGTCATCCATCTCGATCCTGTTGACCTCGATCCCCCCCGGCACGCCACCGCGCGACATCTGGAGGATGTTGGCTGCGTTCTGCGCCTGCTGGACCTTCTGGATCAACTCCAGGAACGTGATGCAGGAGGGCTCGCCGTAGAGGAAGGTGTCGGTCGAGACCATGTCGCGGAGGAGCTCCACCGCCTGTTGGTTCTCAGGGAGCTGGAGATAGGTGTCGAGCATCGACAGCGGGCTGCCCGGCTGGAGCTTCTGTTCCTCGTACTGCTCGAGGGCCTGAACCACGGCCGGGAGCTTGCGGATCGCCGCGACGGCATTGCTGCGGAGAACGAGATCGATCTGCTCCTGCAGGCGGAGCGTCGCCGAAACGAACGCCGCATCCTTGGGGATCATCGATACGCCCCCGTCGAGCGCGTCGGCGCCGCGGCCGGCACCCACCATCGACAGTGAGGCGAGGAGCGCGAGGCAAAGGCGGCGGCCGACACGGCGCGCGGCCTGCGGAGCGGCGGAGGCATGGCGGAGGAGGGCCATCGTGGATCCTTTCTCTGGGGACGTGGCAGAGGCTCGATTCGATCCGGCACGCCGGACCTTTCCTGGACTAGGATATGGCAAACCGGACCGGCGGGGAAACCTGAATCCGCCGCGGAAATACCCCCCGGACGTGACAGCCGTGCGGATCGGCCCCACCCAGATCGTCGACACCTTCGCCGAAGCGTTCCGGCTGCGCTACACCCGGATCATCGTCACGGCCCACGACGACCACTGGCTTGACGCCGCCGTCCGCGCCGCCTGCGGCTATGGCACGAGCGTCCTCGGCTGCGACGCCGAGATCGGGGTCGAGGGATGGCTCCCCCCCGCCGACACCCCGGATGGCCGACCGGGGGCCTCGATCCTCGCCTTCTCGTTTTCAGCCGAAGGGGTCGCCAAGGCGATCGCCAACCGCACCGCCCAGTGCCTCCTCACCTGCCCTTCGACCGCCGTCTTCGACGGCTTGCCGTCCGCGGCGGACCGGGCGCCCCTTGGCGGCCACGTGCGGTACTTCGGCGACGGCTTCGAGAAGACGAAGGTCATCGACGGCCGGCGGTACTGGCGCGTGCCGGTGATGGATGGCGAGTTCCTCGTCGAGGAGACGTGCGGAATCGAGAAGGGGGTCGGGGGGGGGAATTTCATTCTCCAGGGGGCGACGCTCGATGGCACCCTCTCGGCCGTCCGGCGGGCCGTCGCCGCGATCCATCGCTGCCCCGGCGTGATCGTGCCTTTCCCGGGGGGCGCAGTGCGGTCGGGGAGCAAGGTCGGATCGCGCTACGAGGGACTGCGGGGCTCGACGAACGAGGCCTTCTCCCCCGCGCTCATCGGCCGGGTGGCGAGCGAGCTGCATCCCGGCGTGGCAGCGGCCGTCGAGATCGTCATCGACGGCATCGACGAGACGACGGTAGCCGCTGCCATGGCGGCCGGCATCGAAGCGGCCGTCGGCCCGGAGTTGCTGGCCGTGTCGGCGGGCAACTACGGGGGCAAGCTGGGCAAGTTCCACTTCCATCTCCACGGCGTTCTCGCCCTCCCCTCCGCGGGTTGACCTTCTCCAGGGTGCCCTGATTGTGCTATCCCCTCGCCGCGCCCTTTTGGTGCGCCCGGCGTGACCGTTGTCGCGACGGCGTCTCCGCAGAGGCTCCACCGATGTCTGATCGACCTTCGCGACAGGATCTCGTCGTTTCGCCGCAGACATCGAAGCTCCGCTTCGCGCTGGCGGCGGCCAGCTGTGCCTGTGCCGGGTTCGGGGTCGTGTGGGCAGGTCTCGCCGTGCGCGGCATGCTGCGTGGTGCAGACGCCCCCACCGGGATCGAGCGCCCCGACCTCGCCGCCGAACCGGAGCCTGCCCTGCCCTCCATCGCCGCGGCCGCACCGCTGGTGGACGAGGCTCCGGAGCGTCGGTTCGCCCGTTCCCCCATCGAGCAGACGTCGTTCGGCACGCCACCCGGCGAAGGCGACGCGACGGCGACGCCTCAGCGCTACGCCAGCCCCGGCCGGTTCGGCCAAGCACTGCCTCCCGTGGAGACGGAGCTCACCGACACCTCCCTCCCAGCCGTGGAAAGCAGCGGCGACGAGAGAACCGGCTCCCGAGTACCCGGCCTGGTCACGCCGGTGTCGGGGAGCGACCCGACGGAGCCTGCACCGCCGGATCGGGACTTCGCCGGCCAGGCCGCCGCTCCCCCATCGGAGAGCCCCGTCGAGGACATTCCTGCCCCGTACGCCGGCGCGCCCGATCGAGCCTCCGACCTCGAGCCACAGGCCCCGACTGACGATCCGTCTCGCTTCCATAACCCGGAACCTGTCGCTGACGCTGGCGCCACCAACCCAGAGGAGGCCCGGCTCCCCGAAGACCTCGGCGACGTCGCCGCTCCGACCGGGGAAAGCCGGGCACTTGCCCCTTCTCCGCTCCCGGCGGGTCGTGGCACTCCGCTCCTTCAGCCAGCGGGAGCGTCAACCCCGAACACCACCGACACCCGGCCGCCGCATTCCCCCATGCCGGCCGCGGCGCCCCTTCCGGCCGGTCTTGGTAATCCGCTCCGCCGGACGGCCAACTCACCCCCGCTGAACACCGCCGACACCCCACCGCTGCACCCGTTTGCTGCAGCGCCGATGCCGGACGCGGCGCCGCCGCCGAGCTCTTTCCCTCCCCCGGCTTCTCCCTCCCCCACCGGCATCGCGGCGGGGCGGACCGCCGGCTTTGCCGATCGGGCGGATGAGGGCTTCGACGACGGGGCCCCGATCCCCGCTCACACCCAGCCGGCTCGTGCAGCGGCCGCGCCGCTGGGGGCGGGCATGCCGTTCGCCGCCGCCCCACCGATCGGCCCACCTCCTTCCACCGCGTCCGGCGGGGGAGCCCTGCGGGGCGGACCTGCCCAGGGGGGCGTCAGCTTGCCCCCCGATCAACCCCCGCCCACGCCGACCGGCCAGGGGCGCCCCGGCGCGATCCAGCTCGAAGGCGTGCAGACGCCGCAACTGGCGGTCGAGAAGCGCGGCCCCCGTGAGATCCAGGTTGGCAAGACGGCGCGGTTCGAGATCCTCGTCCGGAATGTCGGCAGCGCGACGGCCAACGATGTCGTGGTCCGCGATTCGGTCCCTTTCGGCACGGCGTTGGTCGCCACGACCCCCCCCGCCTCGCCGACCCACGCACCGGGTGGACAGGGCGACGCATCGGCCCCTGCGGCCGATCTTGTCTGGCAACTCGGCACCCTCCCCCCCGGAGGGCAGGCGCGCGTCGCCCTCGACGTCATGCCGCTGCAGGAAGGGGACGTCGGTAGTGTCGCCAGTGTCAGCTTCCGGGCCGATGCCTCGGTCCGCGCCAGGGCCACGCGTCCCGCGCTCGAGATCGTCGCCGAGCCGCCGCTGCCGGTCCTCGTCGGGCTCGAGTCACGCCTGACGATCACGATCTCCAATCCCGGTAGCGGGATCGCCACGGGTGTGGTGCTCGAAGGCCTGCTCCCCGAAGGGCTTACCCATCGCGCTGGGCATGAGTTGGAGTTCGACGTTGGCTCGCTGCCGCCGGGGGAATCGCGGACGATCGACCTCGTCCTCGCTACGACCGGCCCGGGGGTTCATGCCCTGCGGCTCACCGCTCGGGCGGACGGCCAGATCGAGGTCTCGGAGACGGTGAAGATCGCCGTCACGGCGCCGACGCTCGAGCTGGCGGTCCAGATGCCGTCGCGCCGCTATCTCCAGCGCCCCGCCACCTGTGTCCTCTCCATGACCAACGCCGGTACGGCACCGGCCGTCGGCGTCGAGCTCGTCGCGCAGCTTCCCCCGGGTATGAAGTTCATCCGTGCTACCAACGCCGGCTACTACGAGGAACGGACCCACCGCGTCCTCTGGAGCCTCGAGGAGCTCCCCGCCGCCGAGACCGGTCAGGTCGAGGTCGTCGTGATGCCGATCGCGCTGGGGCCGCAGAAGATCGTCGCCGCCGCTCGCACCACTGCCGGGCTGTCCGATCAAATCGGCCACACCGTGGAGGTCGAGGGGCTGGCAGCCCTCGCCTTCGAGGTGGCCGACAGCGAGGATCCGATCGAGGTCGGCGGGGTGAGTGAGTACGTGATCCGTGTCGCCAATCAGGGGACGAAGCCGGCCAGTGGCGTCCGCGTCTCCGCCACGCTCCTGGGCGACATGGAGCCGGTCGATGCCCGCGGGCCCTCGCCCCACCGCGTTGACAACCTCACGATCTCGTTTGAGCCGCTGGCAAAGCTCGCCCCGTCCGAGGAGGCCACCTACCGGATCCGCGTCCGCGGTCGCCGCGAAGGGGACCAGCGCGTGCAGGTGCAGCTGACCAGCGACGAGCAGCCGGCCCCGATCACCAAGGAAGAGATCACGCGGGTCTACGCCGATCGCTGAAGGCAGCCACCCCGGGGTGCTTCCTTCTCGCCGAGCGGCGTGCGACACTCTTCCGTTGCCGGCGGGTCGCGTCGGCGACTGAGCCGACGGCGCCTGTCCATGCATCCTTCCCTCCACCACACCCGCCACCGCCCCTGGCCACTCCCGGCCGGCGAGTGGAGCTGGCGGCAGCGGTGGTGTGATCTCCTCTTTGCCCACTGGCCGCTGCCGGCAGCGGTCCTGCGGCCGATGGTGCCGCGGGAGCTCGAGATCGAACAGTTTGACGGCACGTCGTGGGTCGGGGTGGTGCCCTTCCGGATGGAAGGGGTGTCGCGGAGACCGTTCCCCGACATCCCCGGGCTATCGGCCTTCCCGGAGCTGAATCTCCGGCTTTACGTGACGCGCGACCGTCGGCCCGGCGTCTGGTTTTTGTCGCTCGATGCCACGAGCGCCATCGCCGTCTGGGCAGCGCGAACGTTCTTCCATCTCCCCTACCACCACGCCGCGATCGACATCCGCCCAAGCGGCACCGGCTTCCGCTACCGTGCCGAGCGGTTCGGCGCCCGGGAGACGATCCGTCTCGATGCCGACTACGCTCCCGCCGGCTCGCCGCGACAGAGCACGGCGGGCTCGCTCGAGGCCTTCCTCACCGAGCGCTACTGCCTCTACACGCTCAACTCGGCCGGCGCACTCCTCCGCTGCGAAGTCCACCACGAACCCTGGCCGCTCCAGCCGGCGACAGGATCGATCGACGCCGCGGGCCTCGTGGCGCCGCACGGCCTGTCGCTCCCCGCTGTGCCCCCGCTCCTCCATTTCGCCCGCGGCGTGGATGTCGTCGTCTGGTCGCCGCGGCGGGTGTGAATCCCCAAACTCCGGAGCGGCGATGCGTTCCCTGACCCGCGAACAGGTCCGCGCCGTCGATCTCCAAGCGATCGGAGACTATTCCCTTCCTGGCATCGTCCTCATGGAAAACGCCGGACGGAACGCCGCCCACCTGCTCCACTTGCTCGCCTCGGCTGCCACTTTTCCCGCCCCCTGGCGCGTGACGATCGCCTGCGGCCGGGGGAACAATGGCGGCGACGGCTTCGTGATGGCCCGTCACCTGGAGAACCTCGGGGCGGAGATAAAAATCCTCCTCGCCTCTGATCCGAGCGTTTACCGGGGCGACGCCGCCATCAATCACGCCGTCGCCGTGCGGGCCGGGATCGCGATCGAGCCGCTCGAGTCGGCGCCGGTCTCCGAGTGGTCTGCGGCGCTCGCCGGATCCGATTGGATCGTCGACGCCCTCCTCGGCACTGGCTCGAGCGGCGCCCCGCGAGGCGCGGTGGCGACGGCGATCAGGGCGATCAATCTGGCCCGCCATCCGCACGGCTCGGACTCCCCGCCTCGCAAGATCTTCGCCGTCGACATCCCTTCAGGCCTCGACTGCGACACCGGGCTGGCCGCTGGCGAATGCCTCCGCGCCGACGTCACCGCCACGTTCGTGGCCCGAAAGATCGGCTTCGACGCCCCCGGCGCCAGCGCCTTTACAGGCGCCGTCCACGTCCTCGACATCGGCGTGCCGCGGAGGCTCCTCGTAGCGACGGGCGCCGAAGGCTGACGCCCCCAGTCCTACTTCAGTTCCTTCGAGAGAAACGTCCATCCGAGGGCGTCCATGAAGGCGCGCTGCTTGTTGTCGGCGGCGCCGCCGTGGCCCCCCTCGATGTTCTCGTACGAGAGCACCGAATGCCCGTGCTCCTCGAGCCTGGCCGCCATCTTCCGCGCGTGCCCCGGATGGACACGGTCGTCGCGCGTGCTCGTCGTGATCAGGATCGGCGGATAGTCCTTGGCCGGATCGATGTTGTGGTAGGGGGAGAAGCCACGGATGAACTCCCACTCCTCCGGCTTGTCGGGGTTGCCATACTCCCCCTGCCAGCTCGCGCCGGCCAGGAGCGTGTGGTAGCGGCGCATGTCGAGAAGCGGCACCTGGCAGACGATGCCCCCCCACAGATCGGGCCGGCGGACAAGCATGTTTCCCATCAGCAATCCGCCGTTGCTTCCCCCCTTGATCCCCAGGTGCTCAGGCGCCGTCACCTTGCGGCGGACGAGATCCTCACCGACGGCGATGAAGTCCTCGTAGGCGCGGGGCCGGTTCTCTTTCAGCGCGGCCTGATGCCAGGCAGGGCCGAACTCACCGCCGCCGCGGATGTTGGCGATCACCGAGACGTTCCCCTTCTCCAGCCATGCCGCGCCGGTGACGGCCTCGTAGCCGGGGAGGAGCGGGATTTCGAAGCCGCCGTAGCCGTAGAGGAGCGTGGGCGTCGATCCATCGAGCTTCAGTTCCTTCGGGCCAATCTGGAAATAGGGCACCTTCGTCCCATCGGCGCTTGTCGCCTCGTGCTGCTCGACGACGAGTCCCTTCGATTCGAAAAACGACGGGGCGCTCTTGAGCTTCTCGACGCCAGTGACTTTCGGCTGACCTGAGGCCGGCAGGCTCCCCAGCGCCAGCGTCGACGGCTGGAGCGGGCTTGCCGTGACGAGGAAAAAGTCGTCGCTGTCGAGGTCGTCGACCGCCGAGACGCCCGCCGTGCCGAGATCAGGGACACCGGCGAGCGGCTCCCGGAGCCACTTCCCCCCCTGCCAGGAGAGGGCCTCGACCCGGTTGCGGACGTTGTCGAGCGTCGTCACGAGGAGGTGATGGCGTGTGGGGGCAAACGACACCAGCGACGTCCGCGGGGACGGGGCGAAGAGGACATGGCAGTCACGGTCGCCGGCCATGAACCGCTCGTGGTCGATCGCCAGCAGCGCCCCGGCCGGATACGTCTTCGCGCCGCTGTCCCAGTCCTTGCGGAGCTCGAGGATGAGCCACTCCCGGTGGACGCTCGCATTGGCATCCTCCGGCTTGGGCACCTGGACGAGCTTGCCGTCGCGGCGCTCGAACATGTCGTTTGTCCAGAACGTTTTTTGGCGGACGTAAAACTCCCGCTCGAAGCCGGGGGTCGGATCCTTGAAGCCGGAGACGGCCATGTCGTCGTCGGCGCCTTCGTAGACGAGCTCCGCGTCGGCGAGCTTCGTTCCCCGCTTCCAGGCCCGGACGGTGCGCGGATAGCCGGAAGTCGTCATCGAGCCAGCGCCGAAATCGGTACCGACCAGGAGCGTGTCAATGTCGCGCCACGCCACCCGGCTCTTCGCCTCGGGAAGCTCGAAGCCCCCCGGCACGAAGGCCTTCATCTCGAGATCGTATTCCCGGATCACCTCGGCGTCGGCGCCGCCGCGCGACAGCTCCACGAGGCAGCGCTGGTCGTCGGGCTGGAGGACCGTGACGCCGTGCCACACCCAGTTTTCCTTCTCCGCGTCTGCGAGGGCATCGAGATCGATCACCGTCTCCCAGGCCGGCTGCGCTTGGCGGTATTCCTCGAGGCTTGTCCGCCGCCACACCCCCTTGGGGTTCTTGGCATCGCGCCAAAAGTTGTAGAAGTGCTTCCCGATCTTCCCCACCATCGGGATCCGGTCCTTCGAGTCGAGGATCGAGAGAATCCTTTTCTCGAGCGACCGGAAGGCGTCGTTGTCGGCCAAGCTCGCGGTCACCTTCGCGTTGCGCTCCTTCACCCACTCGAGCTGTTTCTCGCCAGTGACCTCCTCGAGCCACTGATGGGGATCATCGGGCGTGGGGGCCGTCGTGTCGGCGGAGCGGGCGGGATGGGGCATGGTGAGGGCAAGGAATGTGGTGACAAGCGCAAGGAACCGGTGGTGGAACGCCTGCATGATCGAACAGCCTCCGGAGGGGTCGAGGGTCCGGGGAGGGCGGTCGCTACGACCGCGTCTGCCCCGTGCCGGTGACGACATATTTGTAGGTGGTGAGCTCGCGGGTGCCGCAGGGGCCGCGGGCGTGGAGCTTGTCGGTGGAGATCCCGATCTCGGCACCGAGCCCGAGCTCGCCGCCGTCGTTGAAACGCGTGCTCGCATTGACGACGGCGACGGCCGTGTCGACGCGGGCCGCGAACCGCTCGGCGGCAGCCGCATCGGCCGTCACGATCGCATCGGTGTGCCGGGAGCCGTAGCGGTTGATGTGATCGATGGCCGCATCGAGCGAGTCGACGACCGCCACCGAGATCTTCGGCCCGAGGAATTCGGCAGCGAAGTCGGCCTCGGTGGCAACACCCGCGGCGGGGAGGAGCCGACGGGTGGCGCCGTCCCCGACGATCTCGATGCCCTGCTCGGCCAGCGCCGCGCCGATCTCCGGCAGGAACGCCGCCGCGACGTCCCGATGGACAAGGAGCGACTCGGCGGCATTGCACACGCCCATCCGCTGGCACTTGGCATTGACGGTGATCGCCCGGGCCATGGCGAGATCTGCCGCCCGATCGACATAGACGTGGCAATTGCCGTTGAAGTGCTTGAGGACCGGCATCCGCGCCTCGGCGCAGACCCGGCGGATGAGCTGCTCGCCGCCGCGCGGGATCGCCAGATCGATGAGCGCGTCGAGCTTGAGGAACTCCCCGACCGCGGCCCGGTCGGCGGTGTCGACCAACTGCACGCCGTCGACCGGCAGGCCGGCGGCGGCAACACCCCGACGGACCGACTCGACGATCGCCCGGCTCGACCGGGCCGCCTCCTTGCCGCCGCGAAGGATGATCGCATTGCCGGCGGCCAGCGCGACCGCCGCCGCGTCGGCGGTGACATTCGGGCGTGACTCGTAGATGAAGAAGATCACGCCGAGCGGCACGCGGATCTTGCGGACGGTGAGGCCACTGGGGCGGATCGAGGATTCGATCACTTCCCCGACCGGATCGGGGAGCGCCGCGACCGCCTCGAGGCCGGCTGCGATCCCCTCGACACGTTTCTCGTCGAGGAGGAGCCTTTCGAAGGCGGCGGCGGTCAGCCCCGCGCCGGCGGAGGCTTCGAGATCGGCCCGGTTGGCGGCGAGGATCAAAGCTGTATCGGCGCGAATCTCGGCGGCTGCCCGGCGCAAGCCCGCCGCTTTCCGCTCCGTCGAGATCCCCCCGAGCTCGATCGCGGCCTGCCGCGCCCGCTCCGCCATGGCGCGACAGTGGGCGGCGAGATCAGCAGGGACCTGCGGCGGGAGAGAACGGGTGGTCGACATGGGCGTGGCGGAGAGAATGGGACCGGAGCGCGGTGGATCGTGAGGATACCACGCCCGGCATGCCGATCGCCCCGCCCGCCCCCCGGTGACCGTTTCCCGGCCCCGATCAGGGCACGAGCCAAAAGCCCGCGGCGAGGATGGCGAGTGTCCCGGCCAGCGCCACGAGGATCCCCGACAGCCGGCGGCGGCGGATCCAGAAAACAAGGAGGAATCCGGTGACGGCCGCGATCACCAAGAGCACCGCCGAAAGATCGATGACGAACGACCATGCCGCCCCGGTGTCGCGCCCCTTGTGGAGGTCGTTGAGGATGTCGACGAACCCGTGGCGAGTGACCGAGAGCGTGTAGCGGCCGGTGGCGCGGTCGACGACGGCATCGGCGGCATAGCCCGGCCCCTTCCAGCTGACGGTCGTCTCGAGGTCGTCGCTGCGGAAGTCGCTGACGGCACCGCGAAGGGTATGCCTGGCCCGGAGCGTCTCGGCGACCATGAGCTTGTCGACGCGCTCACCGCGCGGATCGTCGGCGCCGGAGCCGAGGAGCGCCGGATCGAGCCGGCCATCGAGATCCTCGCTGCGCGACACCCCGGCCCCGAACCACTCCGGATGATTCAGTGTCAGGCCGGTGATGCTGAACAGGAGCATCGTCCCGAACGCGGCCATCGAGAGGTAGATATGGATCCAGCGGACGGTTGCCGCCGTGATCCGTGACCACGCTCGCCACGGGCGAGCCGTTGCCGGTGCCTGCCGGAGGTCGTCCGACCGCGCCGGTCGACGGTCATCGGCCATCGGCCGCCCCCCGCCTCCGGTACTCGAGGGTCACCCCCCCGATCTCCTCGTTCGCCCCGAGCGTCTCCCGGAACGGTTCGGTACCGAAGATCATCTTCGCGCGCTCGAACTGATAGGAGCCATGCTCGCGCGCCGCCTCGACGCACAGCGTGTATTCACCAGGTTCGACGAGGACACCGGCGTTGTCCCGGCCATCCCAGACGACGCCGTGGCTTCCCGGCATCCGCGTCGGCTCCGAGATCGTGGCGACGAGATCGGTCCCCTCGGCGAGCTTGCGGAGCCGGTCGGCCTTCGTCCAGCGCTTCAGATCAGGAATCCACCGTGGCCCCGGCGCTTCGGCCTGTACCCACAGAAGAAGCGTCTTCACCGGGAAGCCGTCCTGGTCCTCGACCCACGCCGCGACGTAGGGGCGGCGGTAGCGGCGCCCCCCTTCCGCCTTGACGATCTCCAGATCGACCGCCAATTCATAGCCGCCGTTCCAATCGCCGGCTGGAGCCGCGTCGGCATCCTGGAAGGCGACGGGACGGGCCGGCGTCCATTCCTTGGGCCAGCCACGGGAGGCATGGACGATCCCCTGCGCATCGACGACGAGGCAGGCGGCGTCGGCGTGGCTTTCGACCAGGCTCACACCCTCCGCCGGGGGAAGCACACAGAGGATCGTCGCCAGGGCATCGGCGTCGGCTGCGGTGGCCGCGATCACGCTCGCCGAGCGGACACCATCGATCGGTCGGGCGGTGCGGGGATCGATGATGTGGGGAAGGAGCATGCCGCCGATCCGGAAGCCCCGCCTCCCGATGCCACTGGTCGCCACCGCCGCGCCGGCGAGACGGACGTGGGTCGTTTCGGTGCCTCCGCGGAGCTCAAGCGGGATCTCGACGGTGGCCTCGAGGTCGCCGCGGACCGCCAGATCGCCGCCGATGTTGACCATCACACCGCGGATGCCATCGACGCCCGCCGCCGCCGCGCAGGCGGCATCGACGATGCTCCCCTTGGCGAGGGCATCGAGGCTGACCGGCATCCCTGCGACCGGCGCCACCCGGTCGCCATGCCAAGACCACGGAGCACGCCGCAGGGTGGCGGCGATCGAGGCCAGATCGGTGTCGTCGGGAAGCCGTCCCTCCCGCTCGGCCTCCCGCCACCGCGCCGTCGCCAACGCCACACCCGGATGGAATGCCCCGCCGCTCCGCTCGCGCCAACGGTCACAGGCCCGAAGCACGCCGGCGAGCTCGGGGCTGATGTCCTGCGCCACACCCCCGTCAATCCACCGACTGATCTCGGAGTCGACCGCATAGGTGCTCATGATCGCCGCACACCGATCAATCTCGGCGAGCACGGTCGTCTCGGCGGCTTCGGCCGACCGGGCATCATCGGCTTCGATCACGAGCTCGAGCGATGTCCCGAGGACGGCGTCATGACGAAAGGTGAACGGCGCCGCGGGGGCCGCCCGTCCGGTCCACATGCCGAGCACCAAGGGGAGGAGGAGCCGGCCCCAGCGAACGATCTGCCGACGCGCCGCGATCACCGCCCCCCCTCGGAAAAGCACCACAGATGGCGACTGGAGCGGATGAAGAGGGCGCCGTCGCTGATCGCCGGCGTGGCGGCAAACGATTCCCCCTCCGCGCCGAGCTCGTTGACGGCGAGCGATTCGAGCTCGTCGGCTGCCTTCAGCACATGGACCTCGCCGTTGCCGGTGACGTAATAGATCTTGCCGTCAGCGGCGACCGGCGAGGCATAGTCGGCGCCGCGGCCGAAGGCCCCGCCCCCTTCACTCGGGAGACGGGCCTGAAAGATTTTTTCGCCGGTCTTGGCGTCGAGGCAGTTGGCGATCCGGTTGGAGACGAACCACAGCCTGTCGCGGTAGACCAGCGGTGTGCCGAAGCGGTTGGCATCCCGGCCGCTCCACACCAGATGCGATTGGCCGACATCCCCCTTGCCGCCGGTGCGCAGCGCCATCGACCCACCACTGCGCCCTTCGACGCAATAGGCGACGCCGTCGGCCACGACGACACTCGTGTTGAAGCCGTCCTCTCCGACCGCACCGGCATACCAGCGGATCTTGCCGGTGGCCGGATTGATCCCCCAGATCTCGCCGGGGGTGCCGAGGACGACGTCCGTCTTCCCCCCTTCGCCGGGCGCGGTGACCGGTGAGCCCCAGACATTGGCCAGCGTCTCCGATTCGGCCGTCCACAGCTCGCTCCCCGATGTGGCATCGAGACCGACGATCGCCCGCTTCTCCGGGCCGGCCACGACGACGACAACGCCATCGACCACGAGCGGACTCGACGACGATCCCCAGCGGCGCGGGTCGGAGTCGGTGCCGACCGACCGCTCCCAGAGCTGGTGGCCATCGAGATCGAAGGCCTTCACTCCCGATTTCCCGAAGAACGCATAGACCCGCTCGCCATCGGAGACCGGCGTGTGCGAGGCATAGCCATGCGACGGCACTCCCATCCCGGCATAGGCATCTTCTGGGAGGACCGCCTCGATCTCCTTTCTCCACAGCTCCTTGCCAGTCTTTGCGTCGTAGCAGAGGAGGTGGCGGACGAGATCGAGCTGCGTCCCCCCTTCGGCCCCGTAGCCGGAGTACGTCGTCACAAACAGTCTGTCGCCGACGACGATCGGGCACGACACCCCTTCCCCCGGGAGCTCCACCTTCCAACGGAGGTTTTTCGTCTCGCCGAACTCGGCCGGCGTCGGCGCTTCATCGGCCGCCACCCCGCTGCCGTTGGGGCCACGGAAGCGGGGCCAATCGGCGCCGGCCGGGGCGACGATCACGGCCAGCGCCAGCGCCGGGAGCGCGACCCGCGCCATGGCACCGAACCGGATCGAATACCACAGAATCGAATCCATCGGGGGAATCTCCTAGCGGTGCGGGAGGGAATCAGTCCGCCGGGCAAAGGCTCCGACTCGGAGCCGATCACGCCCGGGGTGTCGGCACGATCGTCATTCCTCGACGGGCGGCCTGCGGCCCCGTTCACCATCTCCGCCTTCACGCCGTCCCCCTTCGCGGCCGCCCGGCCCACCGGGAGGACCACCGCCCCCCCCTTGGAACTGCGCGGCCATTGCCTGGAGCTCCTCGCGCGAGAGCTTGCCATCCTTGTCGGCATCGAACTCGAACATCCGATCGACGAAGCCGCCCGGTCCGCCGCCCCCCGGTCCGCCGCCCCCCGGTCCGCCGCCCCCCGGTCCGCCGAACAAGCCAGCGTTACCGCCACCCGCGCCGCCGCGCCGTCCCCCTTCACCGCGACCGCCGCCGGGTCCACCAGGACCACCATTCCCGCGCCCCCCTTCGGCCGCCGCCATGGTGAGGATCTCTTCCTTGGTGAGCTTGCCATCCTTGTCGGCATCGCCGCGCGTCAGCATCCCCTGCATCCGCGCCGGGAGCTCCTCGGACGTCAGCTTGCCATCCTTGTCGGCATCGAACTCCATCAGCCGCGTGGCGAGCTCCTCGCCATTGGCGCCACCGCCCCCCGGGGGACCGCCGAAGCCACCCGGCCCACCCGGCCCACCCGGAAAGCCTCCCGGTCCGCCGGGAGGTCCACCGAATCCCCCCGGGCCAGCGGGGAAGTTCGGCCGCAGCTCCTCGGGGGAGAGCTTGCCGTCGTTGTTGACGTCGAGTTTCTTCAGATGGGCCGTCGCTTCGGCGAGCTCCGCGGCGGAGATCTCACCATCGCCGTCGGCATCGAGCGCGGTCATGACGGGGACCATCCGCATGAAGCCCCCCGGCCCACCCGGCCCGCCCGGAAAACCAGCCGGTCCACCCGGACCGCCGGGAGGTCCGCCGGGAAGTCCCCCTGGACCACCGGGGGGCGGCCCCCCCTGGGGCTGGCCACAGGCAGCGCTCGAGAGCGCCAGCAGCGCCACCAGCATCAGGCCGGTTGCCTGGAAGCGATCGGGCGACTCGGGGCGCTTGAGTTTCCGGGGATCGGCCGAGAGGGCACGCATGGCTTGAGGAGACTCCAGGGAAGTGGGGATCGACGCCCGCCGTTGTCGGTTGAACGTCTCCCCGGCGTCAAGGTTTCGCCGGAGAGCGGGAACGGTGGCGACTGTCCGGCCGCTTACGCCCCGGCTGAAAAGCCTTCGAGGGCCGATCGGACGAGGCCGACGGCATGGACGCGAACGATCTGAATGCCGGCGGCGGCGAGCCGGCAGGCGATCCCGGCGGTGCCAGCATCCCGATCGCTCTCGGTGGCCGCTCGGCCGAGCGCCTGCTCGAGCGCCTTGCCGATGAAGCCCTTCCGCGAGTGGCCGACAAGGATCGGGCAGCCGAGGTCGAGAAACCTCCCCGCATGGGACACCAGCGCCAGGTTGTGGGCATGGGTCTTGCCGAAGCCGATGCCGGGATCGAGGCAGATCCGCGCCTCCTCGATGCCGGCGGCGAGGAGCGTGTCGCGCCGCGCTGCCAGCCACTGGAAAATCTCTCCGACGACATCCCCGTAGCGTGGATCGATCTGCATCGTGGCGGGGGTGCCCTGCATGTGCATCGCACAGATGCCGGCCCGGGAAGCGACGGCGAGCGCCAGCATGGCCGGATCCCCTTCGAGCCCGGTGACGTCGTTGATGATCTCGGCGCCGCCCTCGAGGGCGCGCTCGGCCACGGCGGCCTTCGATGTGTCGATCGATACCGGCACGCCCGACTCGCAGGCGAGCCGGCGCACCACCTCGGCCGTTCGCCGGATCTCTTCGTCAGCCTCGACCGGCGTCGAAAAAGGCCGCGTGCTCTCCCCGCCGACATCGAGGAGATCGGCCCCTTCGGCAACGAGGCGCAAGCCATGCGCGACCGCCGCATCGATCGCCGCGTGGCGGCCACCATCGGAGAAGCTGTCGGGAGTGGCGTTGACGATCCCCATCACGAGCGGCCGGCGGAGCGGCCCGGCCGGATGCGGCAGCGCCAACCGCGTCGAACGGAGCTGCCAATCGGTGGGGAGCGGGGCAGTTGTCATCCCCTCACTTTACCCGCAGCGATCCTTCCTTGGGGAATCGCCGCGGCCCTCACGGCGGGCTTGCGTTCCGAGGAAGATACACAGCGTGAGGCCGATCGCCTCTCCTGGGCCCCGCTTCGGCGGGAGCTCGAGCAGATCCGCCTCGCCCGTCGTGCCTCCGACTGACCGGCCGTCACCACGGCTCTTCCATGAGGCCGACGATCTGCTGGGCCATCTTCACGATCCCCTCCTGCTGCGTGCCCACGACCGAGCGGCCGAATTCGGGGACAAGCACGGCCGACTGGCCGACGTCGACGCTCGCTGCCGGGAGGGGAACGGCGCCGGTGGCGAGCACCGCGCCGCCGCGGTCGGCCCAGGTCACGAGCACCTGGATGTTCATCTCCACCATCCGCGATTGGTCGGTGGGGCTCTCGACCTGCATGCGCTTGGTGTCGGCGACGATCCGTGCCGTCAGCACGCTGTCGGCGTCGGCGGTCCCCACGACCTTGAAGGGAGTGCGCTTCTCGATCTCCTTGCAGACCGCCTCCGTCAGCCGCTCGCCGAGGTCGACGCCGGGGACATTGCGGTAGGAATCGCTCTGGATCATCGGCACGTAGACGGTGCGGACATTCGGCGCGTAGAGCGTGTTGTTGCCGAACCGGTAGCCGGCACAGCCGGCCGTGCCGACCGCGAGGCCCGCAACAGCCAACAGCCACCCCCGGCGAGACATGGCGTGGCCGGTGGGCATGGCTCGAGATCCTGGCAAGTTGGCGTCGGGAAGCCCCGCACGCAGAACACAGAAGCGCGCTCGGCGGAGACGAGCGATCAGCGGATCGGACCGGACGAGCCGGAATTGTCCTCGCGGGCGATGACGGCGTCGGACTCGGCCATGGCGTCGAGCTCCGCTTCTTTGAGCGAATCGGGATTGAGAAAGGCGGTGAGCGTCGGGAAGGGATTGTCGGAAACATCCTCCTTCCCGGCGAGCATGCCGAGCCGCTCGCGGGCCTTCGCCGCCAGGAGCGTCTCCGGGCGGTCGCGGGCGATCAGCGCGTAGTAGATCCTGGCCGAGGTGTAGTGCTGCCCCTTGGCGTAGAACTCGGCCCGGTTCCAGTGGCGCAGCGCCTGCTGGGCATGGATCTCCGCCCGGACCCCCAGAACGCGGTCCTGATCGGCCCGGGCGAGCTGGTCGGGGAACTGCACGAGCGTCTGGTCGGCGAGCACCTCCGCCTGGTCGAGCACGCCCCCTTCATAGCCCGCCCCCTGGTAGGCGCGGAGCTTGGCCTGGAGACCGAGGAGATGGGCCTGGAGGAGGAAGTCGCTATCGGGATACTCGCCCCGGAGGAGGGTGTAGAAGTAGTCGGCGTCGATCCACTGCCGCTCGAGGAAGTGGGCGTTGGCCTGGGCCATGATGCTGTCGTCGGCCAACTGCCCACGCGGATCGTTGATGCGGACGTGATCGTAGGCCTTGAGGGCCCGGCCACGGGTGTCGAAGATCGGCCGGGAACGGTCGAAGGCGTTGGGAACGATCGTCAGGTAGTGGTGCTTGTCATCGAGGGCGATCCAGTACTGCGCGATGACGAACTGACGCTGGGCGATCCGGTCGAGGTAGCGCGTGTTGGCATACTTTTTCACGAGCTCATCGTAGGCATCCTCCGCCTTCGGGTACTGGTCGGTAAAGAACCAGCACTCGGCGAGCTGCCACATCGCCTCCTCCTCGATCGCCGAGTCGGGCCAGCGGTCGATCGCCACTTTGTACTTGGCGCTAGCCTCCTTGAACTTCCGCTGGTTGTAGAGGCCGTCGGCCTCTGCCAGCGCCCGCCGCGCCACCGGCTCGTTCGGCCCGCGCCCCACCAGCCGCTTCCAGCGGCGCTTGACGTTGTCTCCCTTGAACCAATCCCAGCCCGGATCGGGGGGGGGCGTGTATTCCGACGAAATGATTTCGCTGTCGGCATCCTCCCCCAGTTCCCCGGCCACCTTCCGCCCAGCTTCGTCGCCGCGCTTCGCCCAGGGCCAGTTCGGCGTCTTGAGCGTCGTCGCGCAGCCGCCGAGCAGGACCGCCAGGGCGGCGGCCAAAAGCAGCCCGGGAGGGTGGCTTCCGGGGCGGCGGGGATGACTGGAGCGCGGCATGGGGGGGCACCCGGGGTGTGTCGGCGCGGTGAGCGGGGTTCAAGCGTCGCGGGCGGGGAGGGAGCGGGAGGGGAGAGTGGGAACGAGCCGCGGGCTGAGCCGCGATTTCCTTCCCAGGACATGGGCGACGTAGGTATTCATGACGGCCCGGAGCTCTCCGAGGACCGGGGGGTCGATCGGCCTCTCGATCGAGCCGGCACGCAGGCCGCGCAGGACCGAAAGGGCCGCGGCCGACACCGAGACAACCGCCCGACGGCCGCTGCGGCAGGCGGCGCAGAGCACGCCGCCGTCGAGCATCCCGAAGGCGATCCGCCCGGTGGCAGGGACGGCCGCGCGGCATTCCGCACAGCGGCCGAGCGCGGGCGCCTGGCCGGCGGCACGGAGGGCGGCGAGTTCAAAGCAGACGACGGCCGGCCAGACGAGCGCGTCGGGGCCTTCGTGACCCGAGAGACGGAGAAGTGTCGTGTCGGCCGCATCGAACAACTCCGGCTGCGGATCGGCGTCCGCGGTGAGGGCATCGAGCAGTTCGGCGACGTACATCCCGCCGTGGACCGCCGCCAGACTCGTGGCGACACGGAACCTGCGTTCGAGAAAGGCCTCGGTGAGCAGGTCGAGCCCGTCCGACGATCTGCGGAGGACGATTACCTGACAGACCGAAAGCAGGTCAAGGGCGCCGTCAAAGGCGCTCTTCGGTCGCCACGCCCCCTTCGCCAGGGCCCGCAGCTTGCCACACTCGCGTGTGAAGACCGTGACCACCGCACTGGTCTCCCCGAAAGGCACGGCGCGGATCACGACGGCGTGGGCCTTGTCCGCTGGCATCGCGCGTCAATCCGGGGGGGCAAGGCGGGTGACGCGGACCCGGTCGACCCGGCTCCGCGTGGCGGTGAGCACCTCCCACCGGCCGCCATGCGACTCGAAGCGCTCGCCGGCAACCGGGATCCGCCCGATGTGGTGGAAGACGAACCCGCCGACGCTTTCGTAGTCGGCCTCCGTCGGCAGGTCGAGACCGGTGGCCCGGGCGAGATCTTCGAGGCGGACGTTGGCCATCGCCTCGCAGACCCCCTCCGACACCAGCCGGAGGCCGTCGGAGAAGGCCTCGTCGTGCTCGTCAGCGATCTCGCCGACGATCTCCTCGAGGGCATCCTCGATCGTCACCACCCCCGACACCCCGCCGAACTCGTCGGTGACCACGGCCATGTGGGTGTGCGTCCGCTGGAACTCGCGGAGGAGGTTCTGGACGCTCATCGACTCCGGCACGAAGTACGGCGGCCGGAGCAGCGGCCGGAGCACGGGGGGCGCTGCAGGGGCGCCGCCGCCGGCAGCGGCGGCGAGGTGGGTGAGGAGCTCGCGGGAATGGAGGATGCCGATGATGTCGTCGGGCGAACGGTCCCAGACCGGCATCCGCGTGTGGGCGCTCTCGGTCGCCACGGAGAGCACCTCCGCCCAGGGGGCGTGGACCGGGAGCGTCACCATCGCGGTCCGCTGGGTCATGATCTGCGACACGCGCGCGTCGCGCAGCTCCATCACCCCCTCGATCATGTCGCGGGCCGCCCCCTCGAGCCGCCCCTCCCGCAGGGCGTCGTCCACGACCTGCCTGACCTCTTCCTCGACGGTCGGTTCGTCGGCCGTCCCGGCGCGGCGTCCGAGGGTGTCGGCGAGGAGCGTGGCCACCTTCGAGACGCCGCCGACGAACGGGGTCACCATCGCCACCAACGGTCGCCACAGCGGCCAGGTGGCGACGAGGATCCTCGGCCCGAGCGTCCGCGCCAGGAGCATCGGCGCCGCGACGAGGAGAAACCAGACGATCCCCATCCAGAGGAGCATCACCGGCAGGCGGATCCGCCCCGGCACGAGCTGGAGATCGAGCGAGCGCGCCGCGACGAGCGTCGCCGCCGTCGCCGCCACGACGACGATGGTGGCCGCGATGAACGCCACCGGCTCGCTGCCGTCGAAAATCTCGTCGGCCAATCCCGGCGTGCCGCGGTCGCGACAGATCTCATGCACCCGATGGCGCGGCGCGCCACGGGCCGCGCGGGCCTGGACGGCGGCCAGACTGGCGATCCCGAGGAGCGCCAAGGCCGTCGCCAACGGATCCAGGCTCATCGTCCCACCCCACCGGACCGCCTCGTGCGGGGGCCTGCCGGCCTGGGGGGCGCCGGCAGCCCGAGCGCTTCCATGAGCGTCCGCTCGCGACGGCGCATCGCCCGCCGCGGCCCCGGCGCCAGATCATCGTGGCCCGTCAGATGGAGGATCCCGTGGATCACGTAGTAGGCCGTCTCCAGACGCGGGGTCGAGGCGACAACCTTGGCCATCCGCACCGCCGTCTCGGTGCTGACGACGATGTCCGCGCGCAGCACATCATCGCCCCCCGGCTCGGAGAGATCGAACGTGATCACATCGGTGGGGGTCGGGTCTCCCATCCATTCGTCATGGAGCCGCGCGATCCTTCGATCGTCGCACAGCAGCACCGAGACCTCGGCCTCGGTCACTTTCTCCGCCCGGAGTGCCTTCCGCACGAGCCGCTCGAGCCACCCGCGCCCGAGCTTCACGCGTCGCTGACGATCGACAACCTCGATCACCAAGTCGTCGGTCGCCGCGGAGACGGTCGAGCGGCTCCCGGACGGAGCCGAAGCTTGCCGCTGTTTTCCTCGGGTCACAGGCGCGCCATCCAGCGGTTCATCATGTCGTCCCCGGCCGGTCAGGCCGTCCTCTGCTGATCGGGATACTTGACGCGGCCGTGGTACACAGCCGTGAGGCTCTTGACGAGGCTCTGCTCGATGATCTCGAGCTCCTCGAGCGTCAGGCCACACTCGTCGAATTGGCCGTCGAGGAGCCGCTTCATTGCCAGATCGTGGACGAGCCCCTGGATCCTGGCCGGTGTCGGCTCGGTGAGGGCCCGGCTGGCGCTCTCGACGGCATCGGAGAGCATGAGCACCGCCGACTCGCGCGTGCTCGGCTTCGGGCCGGGGTAGCGGTAGGTGTGCTCGTCGACTTCGCCACCGTCGGGATTGGCCTGCTGCCGCTCGGTCGCACGCCGGTAGAAATACTCCACGAGCGTCGTGCCGTGGTGCTCGGCGATCAGATCGACGATCGGCTGGGGGAGATTGTACTGCCGGGCCAGCTCCGCCCCCTCCTTGACATGGGCGACGATGATCAGCGTGCTCATCGCCGGCACGAGCGATTCATGACGACTCCCCTGCTGGCCCTGGTTCTCCACGAAGTAAACCGGCTTGAGCATCTTGCCAATGTCGTGGAAATAGGCCCCCACGCGCACCAACAGCCCCCGGGCACCGATCGCCTCGGCCGCCGCCTCGCCGATGCTCGCGACGTTGATCGAATGGTTGTAGGTGCCGGGGGCACGACGGACGAGCTCCTGAAGGAGCGGATGGGCAACGTCCCCCACCTCGAGGAGGCTCAAGTCGGTGAGGACTCCGAAGCTCCGCTCGATGAACGGGAGCAGGCCGGTCATGAGGAAGCCGGCCAAGAGCGTCCAGATCCCCGTCCGACCGGCGTCGTAGAGCAGCTGGCGGCTCATCGACCGGCCGTCGAGGATCTCCGCGCCGAGCTGCGTCATCAGCGCCACCACCCCCGCCCAAATCCCGACGTAGATCAGCTTGCTGCGGCTCCGCAACCGCCCCATCCAGAAGATCATCGCCGCCGCCGCTGCGGTCAGGGTGACAAAGTCGACGAGCCCCCGGCCGAGCCCAACAACGACGACGAGGGCCACCTCGGCGGCGAGGAGCAGGGCGAGATCCTCGTCGTAGGCGATCGCCACCGTCATCGCGAACACGAGCAACGGCACGATCTCCGCCCGCCAGGCATCCCCCGACGCGAACAGGCAGACGATCGTCGTCACCACGGCCAGGCCGAGGAGCGTGGCGACGTGGCCGAGGTCGTCGAGGACCTCGCGGTGGTGCGTGTGGAGATAGAACCCGGCCAGCGTGAACATCGCCACGAACAGACCGAGCATCGACAGCATCCGGCCGGCGCGCTCATGGCTTTTCTGATCGGCGTCGTAGGCCTCGTGCTCGTACCGGAGCAGCGCCAGCTCTTCTTCGCCCACCGGCTCGCCGGGGGCGGAGAGGATGTCGTCGGTGGAGTATTTGACGACCTGCTGCTTCGTCTTCTCGCGAGCCTCGGTCCGCGCCTGCTGCGTCGCCTCGGGATCGATCTCGAGTGATCCGGCGAGCTTCGGCTCGATCCAGGCGTCGATCCTGTCGGCGAACGCCCCCGCGCCGAGCTCCTCGCTGAGGCGGAGCCGGATCCGATTCTTCGCCTCCCCGAGGAGCACGTCGGCCACCTGAACGCGGGCGATCGTGGCGAGATTTCCAAGCGGATGGACATCGATCTCCGTCTGGCTCCCTTCGTCGAAGCGGTGCTGAATCGTCTCGAGGACGCCGGTCGCGATCAGGTCGGAGAAAGCCTGATCGATCCCCTTGTCGAACTCGAGCTGTTTCTCCTTCGTGTCGAGGTGCGCCCGGAAGGCGTCGAACTCGGCGAGTTGCGCCGCCAGCGCCGGATCGACCGCGGCCTTTCCGTCGCCGCCGTCCACGTCCGCCGGAGCCCGATCCGCCGCGGCATCGCGCTCGGCGGGCGCCCCTGGGGCAGCGGCGTCCGCCGGCTTCGCCGCGCCCGCTCGCCCGTCGTCGATCACCGCCCGCTCCGGCAGGCCGACGAGCGCCGCTGCCGCTTCGGGGGCGAACTCGAGCCAGGCATCCCGTGAGACCAGATCGAGGGCGTCGGCGGCGCCGATCTCGGCAGCCCGGTTCTTGAGCCCGTCGCGGAGCCGCAGCAGCGGGGCCGGATCCTGGGTGTAGACGACGCGCACCTGGGCCGCGGCCCGCTCCCGGGCGTCGCGGGTCAGCCCCAGATCGGGCTTTTCGAAGGGGACGCGGGCAACGATCCCCCGGGTGGCCACCGAGCCGGAGTGCCAGGGCATCGGCTCGGTCCAGCCACGCAGCGCGATCAGGAGCACGGCGGCCGCCCCCAGACAGAGCGCCAACCGGAGGAGAACCTCCGATCGAGACGCGCGTTCGAGGAGCGACCCGAGGAATCCCTGTGGCCCTTCCACGGAATGGCCGCGACGAACGGTGCGGCGGTAGGAGGATGGGGCGACGGGCATGGTGCGGCGATGGCGACAGAGGGGATGGGGTCGATCAGCGCGGCGGGCGACCGTGGTCGTCATGGGCATCGTCGTCGTAGGCCTCGACGATCCGCTGGACGAGCGGGTGGCGGACGATGTCGGATCCGGCCAGCCGCACCCGGCAACATCCGGGGACCTGCTGGAGGCGCCGCATGGCGTCGACGAGGCCGCTGGTCCGGTTCGGGGGAAGATCGACCTGCGTGGTGTCGCCGGAAATCACCATTTTCGAGCCTATCCCGAGCCGCGTCAGGAACATCTTCATCTGCGAGACGGTCGTGTTTTGGGCCTCGTCGAGGATGATGAAGGCGTTGTTGAGCGTCCGCCCGCGCATGTACGCCAGCGGCACCATCTCCACGACATCCTGCTCGCCGAGTCGCTTGAGCAACTCGAAGTCGATCAGTTCGCGGAGGGCGTCGAGGAGCGGACGCAGGTAGGGGTTAATCTTCGCCTGGAGGTCCCCCGGCAGGTAGCCGAGGCTCTCGCCGGCCTCGACCGCGGGGCGCACCAGGATGATCTTCCGCACCTGCTCGGCCCGCCACAGCGACACCGCCATCGCTACGGCAAGGAACGTCTTTCCGCTCCCTGCCGGGCCGCTGCAGAGGACGACGTCATGGTCGCGGATCGCCCGCACGTAGGCCGCCTGCCCCTCCGACCGCGGCTTGACATGCCGGCCGGCCCGGTGGATGTCGATCGGCTCGTGGTCGACCGGAGCCTCTTCGCCGGTGACGATCGAGATCGCCTGCGCGACATCGGTGCCATCGACGGCGCCACGCTCCCGGGCGATGCGGTCGAGCTGCTCGAACACCGTCGTGGCCCGCTTGACAGCCAGGTCCTCCCCTTCGATGCGGATCGAGCCCTCCCGCGCGGAGACATTCACCCCCAAGCTCGAGCGGATCCTGCGGAGGTGCTGGTCCCGTGGGCCGAAGATGGCCAGGATCCGCTTGGAGTCAACCACCGCGATCGTGGTGCGGGACATCGGAGCCCGCGGCGCATGAGGCGCCGACGGTCGAGAGAGAGGAGAGGATCGACCCGTAGCCCTCTAGTATACCCGCCGCCGACTGTCACGCCGGCGGGGATCCTCCGGCAGGTTCCTCGCCCGCCGCAGCCCGCCAGTCGCCAGACCCGAAAAACGGCCCGGAAAACCGGCCGGAAAGCCCGGAATGCGGCCGGCCGAGCCCGACCGGCCTTGCCGCGTCAGTCGGCACGGCGGAAGCAGTAGAGCCGGGCGGCGGT
>Ga0209598_10000917_pt1 | contig 23930 bp, 20 predicted proteins | sample M_140807_EF_Meta_FD_187317 | JGI IMG/M metagenome (GOLD analysis project Ga0209598, IMG submission 187317) | Freshwater microbial communities from Lake Montjoie, Canada to study carbon cycling - M_140807_EF_MetaG (SPAdes) (version 2) | ecosystem: Environmental > Aquatic > Freshwater > Lake...
GGGTCCTGGCGCAACCGGCACAGCGATTGGACAGTGCCCCTGCATCACCCAACGAAGCCGGCACCGAACGCACCAGGTCGTGATCGACCCATGAAGAGACCGAGGCAGCGATGAGCCTGCTGGCCCTGATCGGCACCGGTTCCGCGCTCGGTCTGTTCGGCGGTCTGCACTGCGTCGCGATGTGCACCGCACCACAGCGCGTCGCCATCCATGGCTTAGACCCTGATCATCCGCGGATCATCACGCTGAAGCCAATCGCTGCCCAGGCACCCAGCCCCACTCAGTCAACGCCGCTGAGCCGCGAGCTGGCCTTTCATGCTGCGCGAATCGGCGGCTATGCGCTGCTGGGAGCAGCGGTGGCCAGCGGATCGGCCCTGCTGCGCCTGGGCGCCGAGGGACTGCCCTGGATGCGACCGGCCTGGTCGCTGCTCAATGCCGCATTGCTGGTGATGGGCCTGTCGCTGCTGCTGCTGGGGCGTCAGCCGGCCTGGGTGGATCAGTTGGGACAGCAGCTCTGGCGGGCCACTGGATCGGGCCAGGGACTGTCAAAGGCGGGACGGCCGCTGGCGGCGGGCCTGCTCTGGGCCCTGCTGCCCTGCGGGCTGCTGTATTCGGCGCTTGCGATGGCAGCCCTGGCCAGCGATCCGCTGCGCGGAGGCCTGGTGATGGCTGCGTTCGGGGCGGGCACTGCGGCCCATCTGCTCGGGGCTCAGGCCGTATGGCGAGCGCTCGAGCAACACGGCCAGGCTCGTGCACAGAGCCTGCAGACACTCGGCGTTCGCCTCGGAGGCGCGGTGCTTGCCGCAATGGCTGCAATCGCACTGGTGGCGCTGGCGCTGGGCCAGCCCCACCCTTTTTGCGGCTGACCGAGCTCAGGCCCGAGCCTGCAGCGCGGCCACTGCCGGCAGTTCGCGGCCTTCAAGAAATTCCAGGAAGGCGCCACCGCCGGTCGAGATGTAGTTGATCCGATCGGTCACACCGAACTTGGAGATGGCCGCCAGGGTGTCGCCCCCGCCGGCAATCGAAAAGCCGTCGGAGTCGGCGATCGCCTGGGCCACCGCTCGGGTGCCGCCTGCAAAGGCATCAAACTCGAAGACGCCGACCGGACCATTCCAAACGATCGTGCCGGCAGCCTTCAGGATGCCCGCCAGGCGCTGCGCTGTTTGTGGCCCGATATCCAGGATCAGGTCATCGGCCTGCACCGCGCTGGCGGCCTTGACCTCGGCCGGGGCGGTCGCCGAAAACGCTTTGGCAGTCACCACATCGACCGGAATCGGCACCTCTGCACCGCGCTGTTTCATCATCGCGATGATCGAGCGGGCCTGATCGATGAGGTCCGTCTCGGCCAGCGACTTGCCGATCGGCAGGCCTTCGGCCGCCATGAAGGTGTTGGCAATTCCACCGCCCACGATGAGCTGATCGACCTTGCCGGCCAGTGATTCCAGGATGGTGAGCTTGGTCGACACTTTGGATCCGGCCACGATCGCCACCAGCGGGCGACGCGGCGCACCCAGTGCACGGCCCAGCGCGTCGAGCTCAGCCGCCATCAGCGGGCCCGCGCAGGCCACCGGTGCGAACCGCGCGATGCCGTGTGTGGTGGCCTCGGCACGGTGTGCAGTGCCGAAGGCATCGTTGACATAGACATCGCACAGCTGCGCCATGCGCCGCGCCAGGGTTTCGTCGTCTTTCTTTTCGCCGACATTGATGCGGCAGTTCTCAAGCAGGACCACTTCGCCGGCAGCAACCGAAGGCGGCGACTCGACCCAGTCGCGCGCGAGCCGGACCGGGCGCCCGAGCAATTGCGACAGCCGCTCACCAACAGGCTTGAGCGACGAGGCCTCATCGAAGACGCCTTCAGTCGGGCGCCCCAGATGCGAGGTGACCATGACGGCTGCACCCGCCTTCAGGCACTGCTCGATTGCGGGGATGGAAGCGCGAATGCGGGTGTCGTCCGTGATGGCACCGTGATCATCCTGCGGCACGTTCAGGTCGGCGCGGATGAACACGCGCTTGCCGCTCAGGTCGATGTCTTCGAGTCGCTTGAAGGCTTTCATGTCGGTGCCTGCGATAAAAATGCTGATTCTACCGGGGGCATGCTGTTCGGCCGCCTTGATCACGACGGGCCTTGAGGCATCGCGACGCACGAGCCTGTCCAATTCGCGTACGATCCGTGTCTACCAATTGACGATTCGGGCGAATCACCGCCTGCCACCACGCCTCATGTCATCCAGCACGGAAGCCAACACCCCACCCCCGATGCCTGATTTCGACCCGAGACCCTTCTCGGGCAGTCCACCGAGTGCAGCGCAGTCGCGCGCCCGTGCAATCGAGGCGCTCAGCGGTGAGGAAAGCCTGCTGCTGATGCTCGCACCGCAGTTTCGGGAATCCGCAGCCAGCCAGGTTGAATCGCTCAGAACAGCGCTGGCCAAGGCCGACGCTCCGGATGTCAGGCATTGGTCGCACACCCTCAAGGGCACCCTGGTCACTGTCGGCGCCAAGGACACTGCAGCGCTTGCAGCCGCCATCGAGCGAACCGCGCGCGAGGGCATTCTGGATGGCGTTCAAGTTCCGTTCGAGCGGCTGTGCGCCGAAGTCCCGGTACTGATCGAGCAGCTGACTGCCCAGGCCTGAGACAGATCGCCCCACCCCGACGCCACAGAGCATCGGGGTGAGCGGCAGACGGCTTACTTCGCCGCCATCAGTGCAACCGTGGTGTCGAGCATGCGGTTGGAAAAGCCCCACTCGTTGTCATACCAGCTCGAGACCTTCACCAGCCGCCCCGAGACCTTGGTGAGCGTGGCATCGAAGGTCGATGAATGCGCATCATGGTTAAAGTCACTCGAAACCAGCGGCGCCGTGTTGTAAGCCAGCACGCCCTTGAGTTCGCCCGAAGCGGCGGCCTTCATGATCTCGTTGACTTCATCGACCGTGGTGTCGCGCGCGGCGATGAATGACAGGTCGACGATTGACACGTTGATCGTCGGGACGCGAATCGCGTAGCCGTCGAGCTTGCCATCGAGCTCGGGCAGCACCAGGCCCACGGCAGCCGCAGCACCCGTCTTGGTCGGGATCATGTTGTGGCCGGCTGCACGGGCACGGCGCAGGTCTTCGTGATAAACGTCGGTCAGCACCTGGTCATTGGTGAAGGCATGCACGGTAGTCATCAGACCCGAGACCAGGCCGATCTTGTCGTGCAGAGGCTTGACCAGCGGGGCCAGACAGTTGGTGGTGCAGGACGCGTTCGAGATCACGGTGTCGGTGGCCTTGAGCACGCCGTGATTGACACCGAAGACAACGGTCGCATCGACATCCTTGCCGCCCGGCGCCGAGATGATGACCTTCTTTGCGCCGCCCTTCAGGTGCGCGGAGGCCTTTTCCTTGGTGGTGAAAAAGCCAGTGCACTCCAGCACCACGTCGACGCCGAGTTCGCCCCAGGGCAACTGCGAAGGATCGCGGTTGGCCAGCACCTTGATGCGATCGCCATTGACGACCATCGAATCGCCATCGACGCTCACCGTGCCATTGAACTTGCCGTGCGCGGTGTCGTACTGGGTCAGATGGGCATTGGTCTTGGGGTCGCCCAGGTCATTGATGGCAACGATCTGGATGTCGTGCTTTTTGCCGCCCTCATAGTGGGCACGCAGGATGTTGCGACCGATCCGGCCGTATCCGTTGATGGCAACGCGCAAGGTCATGCTGAACTCCTCAGGTTGAAAGTCTTGCCAGCACGGCGCGCACAGTCTGCGCGACGTTGTCCGGCGTGAATCCGTACTGCTTGAACAATTCGGGTGCGGGGGCCGACTCACCGTAACGGTCGATGCCGACGACCGCATCACAGCGGTATTTCCACCAGAAATCGGTGACGCCGGCCTCGACCGCGATGCGCGGCAGGCCCTCCGGCAGCACGCGGCGCTTGTACTCCGTCGACTGCCGATCGAAGACCGTGCTGCAGGGCATCGACACCACGCGCGCCTCGATGCCGTCTTGTGCGAGCAACTCGCGCGCAGCCAGCGCCAGGCCCAGTTCGGAGCCGGTGGCGATGATCGCGCAGCGTGGTCGGGGCGCATCACGCAGCACATAGGCCCCGTGGCGGATCGCCTCGATCTGCGCACCGGAGCGGGTCACGAAGGGCACCGCCTGACGCGACAGCAGCAGCGCAGATGGGCCGTCGTCGCGTTCAATGGCCAGGCCCCAGGCCAGAGTGGTCTCGATCGGATCGGCCGGTCGCCAGACATCCAATCCGGGCATCAGCCTGAGGCTCGATGCCTGCTCGACCGCCTGATGCGTGGGGCCGTCTTCGCCCAGCCCGATCGAATCATGGGTAAAGACGAAGATCACCCTCTGGTTCATCAACGCAGCCATCCGCAAGGCGTTGCGGCTGTAGTCGCTGAAGGTCAGGAAGGTGCCGCCATACGGAATGTGGCCGCCGTGCAGGGCGATGCCATTCATCAGCGCGCTCATGCCGAATTCGCGCACGCCGTAGTTCAGGTGACGCCCGGCTTGGGTTGGCTGGCCATCCGGCCCGAAAAAGCCGCGAAAAGCGCCTGAGCCCTGCCACTCGGTGAGGTTGGAACCGGTGAGGTCGGCCGAGCCACCGAGCAGTTCAGGCAGTGCCGGGCCCAGCTGATTGAGCGTGTTCTGGGACGCCTTGCGGGTGGCGATGGACTCACCGGCCTCGAGCGCGGCATCGAGCGCACGCTCCAGGGTGAATTCCCAGGTCGCCGGCAGCACACCGCGCATGCGCCGCTCGAATTCCGCGGCCTCGCGCGGGTACCTGGCGCTATATGTGCTGAAACGGTCGTCCCACTCGGCCTGGCGTTGCGCGCCGGCGCCAGTCGCATCCCAGGCGGCGTAGAGCTCAGCTGGAATCTCGAAGGGCGGATGGGTCCAGCCCATGGCACGACGGGCACCGGCGATTTCCGACTCGCCCAGCGCCTCGCCATGACTCTTTGCAGTGCCCGCGCGGGTGGGCGCGAACCGGCCGATCTGCGTGCGGCACTGGATGAGCGTCGGCGCAAACCGGCGACCCTGCGCGGCTTCCCGGCCCTCGACGCCCCAGCGACGCGCAAGCGATACAGCCGCATCAACCGCATCGACATCGTGACCATCGATATCGGCGATCACATTCCAGCCATAGGCCTCGAAGCGGCGCAGGGTGTCGTCGCCAAACCAGGGTGTGACCGGGCCATCGATGGAGATGCCGTTATCGTCATAGAGCACCACCAGCCGGGACAAGCCCCAGACGCCCGCCAGCGAACAGGCTTCATGCGAGATGCCCTCCATGAGGCAGCCATCGCCAGCGAACACCCAGGTGAAGTGATCGACGATCGACAGGCCCTCGCGATTGAACTCGCTTGCGAGCAGGCGCTCGGCCAGGGCCATGCCGACCGCATTGGCCAGCCCCTGACCGAGCGGCCCGGTGGTGGTCTCGACACCAGGCGTGAGGCCGACCTCGGGATGGCCGGGTGTCTTCGAGTGCAGCTGGCGAAAGTTGCGAAGATCATCGATCGAGAGCGCGTAGCCGCTCAGATGCAGCAGCGCATAGAGCAGCATCGAGCCATGACCATTGGACAGCACGAAGCGATCACGGTCGAACCAGCCGGGCTGCGCCGGGTTGTGTTTGAGATGTCGGGCCCACAGCGCGACGGCAATGTCGGCCATGCCCATCGGCATGCCGGGATGACCGGAGCCCGCCCGCTCCACTGCGTCCATGGCCAGCACACGGATGGCGGAAGCCATGCGCGCCGACTCGCTGGGGTGCAAGGCGGCAGCGGCCTGGACAGCCGCCCCTGACGAGGCGTTGGAAGGGGTCTGCATCGGGTGAGGTGCCCGCTTGACGCGGTGCTGGATAACCGCTTGATTCTAGCAAAACCCCCCGGTCAAGCGGTGCTCGATACACTGGCAAACATGTCCGAAATCACACCTGTTCGACTCTTTCATCCTGGCTCGATTCCCAGCGACCAAACGGTACAGCTGGATGCGCAGACCAGCCATCATGCCGTGCGGGTGCTGCGGCTCGAACCCGGCGCTCGCCTCGAACTGTTCAATGGCGACGGCCTGCGCCATGAGGCACGCCTGCTCGATACCGACCCGAAGGGCGCATCAGTGCAGGTGCTCGGATCACGCAACGCCGGCACCGAAAGCCGATTGTCGATCAACCTGGCGCAGGCGCTGCCCAGTGGCGACAAGATGGACTGGGTGGTCGAAAAAGCGGTCGAACTCGGGGTCAATGCCATCTGGCCGCTGTTTTCGGCGAGGTCATTGCTGCGACTGGACGCGGCTCGCGCGGCCAAGCGTCTGGCCCACTGGCAGCGCATCGTGGTGGCGGCCAGCATGCAGAGCGGGCGCGATCGGCTGGCTCAGGTCCTCGAGCCGCGTGAGCTGAACAGCTGGCTGGCGGATACAGGCGATGCACGCCAGGATGACGCGCACACGGTGCGCCTGGTGCTGTCGCCGCATGAAGGCGGCCGTCTCGATTCGCTCGATGCCGGGCACCGGAACGTGTGGCTGCTGGTTGGCCCGGAAGGCGGCTTCAACGAGGCCGAGCTTACGGCTGCAAAGGCGCACGGGTGGGCTGCGCTGCAATTGGGCCCGCGCGTTCTGCGCACCGAAACCGCAGGGCTGGCCGCGATCGCCGCACTGCAGACCCGATGGGGCGATCTCGCCTGAATGCAGGTGGCCAGCGCCGCACGAACCGAATGCGCACGGTTCTGGCTCAGCCTTTCTTCTGCCATGGCTCTGGGTTAGGCTGATCGACCTTCAACCTTGACTGGAACTGACATGGCACTTCTGGACGGACTTCTGGGCGCGCTCACCGGCGCAATGGGCGCACGTGGCCCGCAGGCAGCCAATCCGATGATGGACATCCTGCTGCAGATGATGGCGGGGGGCCGCGGTCCTTCCGGTGGCGGGCTGGGCGGAGGGCTGGGTGGCGGACTCGGCGGCGGCCTGGGTGGCGCTCAGGGCAATCCGCTCAACGAGATCCTCAGCCAGCTCGGCGGCCGTGCAGGCGGTCAGGCCATGCCCGGTGGTGGCGCAGCGCCCCAGATGGGTGGCCTTGGCGACCTGATCCAGGCCTTCCAGCGCAATGGCATGGGCGAGAAGATGGACTCCTGGATTGGCACCGGTCAGAACCAGCCGATCAGCGTCAGCGAAATCGAAAAGGCCATGGGCATCGACAACATTGGCGCCATTGCAAAACAGGCGGGTGTTCAGCCGCAGGAAGCCGCCTCGGGCATGGCGGCTGTGCTGCCCGAGCTGATCAATCGGCTGACGCCACAGGGCCAGGTGCCGCAGGGCGGCGTGGGCGACATCAACTCCATCCTCGAGATGCTGCGCAGACAGTCCTAAGCTTCAGCCCGCGCTCGAATGAAAGACCCGCAGCGCCACGCTGCGGGCAGCGAAATCGGCTGCGGCATCCTCGAAGACTTCAAGCAGGCTCGCCTGCTCGGCGGGACCAAAGGCGCGGCTCGCAGGCAGGTTCTCGATCACGATGACCAGGCCGGCCTGCGCAGCACCCGGCATCGGCTCCAGATCGGTCACGCAGTCGTACAGCGCATCGAGGTTGGCCCCGAAATGCGCCGGCAATTGCAGGCCTTTGGCGAGCGCGGACATCACCCCCGACTTGCCGCGGGCCTTGCGGCAGTCCACATGCAGCCAGCGCTGTCCGTGAGCACGAGCCTGTTCCTGCAGGTCTGAGACGCGCAGATCACCAAGCGGCAAGACCGCCTGCTGCGGCAGTCGCTTCCAGTCGATGGGCATCGGTTTACTCCCGGATCCGGCGAAATGACCGGTAGTGGTCCTCGGTGTACCAGAACTCAGCAGAAGCACTGGCCGCGTCACCACCCGCAATGATCCGGCGCGCGCCGCGGCTGCGGGTTCCGGGCGTCTTGACGGTGTATTCGGTGTAATGGCCGCGCGGCTGTCGTGGCAAATGCCGCTCGCGGTTACCGAACACCGTGCCATCCTTGGCAAACGGAAATGGCCCGCCCCTGCGGATCAGTTCGAGGGTGCGAACCGCCTCGGGTGGCAACTCGGACAGGCTGATCGACTCCGACTGCGCAGCCCCGACGGACTCGCGGGCAACCGAACCCAGCGGCCACACCGCCAATCCGGCCAGCGCGCAGAGAACAAGGAACAGAGGGAGCGGGAGTAAGCGATGAATCAGGCGGGTGACGGCATGCATCACCGCATGCTAAACCAGCTCGGCGGTCTCCGAGCGTGTGACGGTGTCGCCCGCCGATTCGCTGGCCACGCGATCAATTGCGCGCTCCATCGTCATGCCGTCTGCAGATCGCACGATTTCGCCGGTGCGCAGCCGCCCCAGCAGCTCTGATGCCTCGAAGGTCAGGCTTTCGTCCGGATACCGGCTCAGGATAAAGAGCTTGCGAGCCGGGCTAACCCAGGCGAGCTTGAGCGTCCTCACGCCCGAGGCGTCGTGAAGATCGAGGTACTGGCCGCGTTGCAGGCCGGCCAGCAGCGAGTCGGACTCGGCAGGGGCAGGCACCACCACGGGCTTGTCTGCAATCTCCGTCTTCGGCACGAATCGAATCGACCCATCAGGCGCAAGCCGCACCGCCACAGCAGGCCGTGCAGGCGATCCCGGGCCCACCCTGCGCTTCGCCGCCTCGATCTCACGCGTGTGGGTTCGCATGAGTTCCTCGAAAAACGCGGTGCGATCGACCTCTGGCATTTCGATAAGGTCGAGTCCGCGATTGATGCCGCGCATCATGCCGGGCAGCACCGCGGCCAGCCGCGCAATCTCTTCGCTTTGTTTGGGCAGCACGCTCCAGATCAGGTATTCGGCCGCGCGCACGCCCACTTCCCATGCCCGCGCACCCGCCTCGCTGTCACGCGAGCAGCGCGCCCGGGCCATGACATCGACCCACCACTTCGAAAGGAAGCCCCGCACGAACGCCGGCACTTCGCGGTCGAGGCGTCGTTCGACTTCGACCCAGGCCTCGTCGCGTGCAATCGCCAGCGCCTCGCGCATCGCCGCTTCGCGCAGCGCCTGCGCCCGTTTCGCGGTCCGTCGCTCGCCTTCTTCCCGGGCCAGTGCATCAACCTGCAGGAGTGCGTCTTCGAACACCGACAAGTCGGTGACGAACTCGGCAATCACCCGATCCATGACGCACCCCAAGCCGCGCACCAGCGGCGCACCGGGCGCCGTGTCGGCATCCGGGTCGGCACCCAGATCGGAAATCCGGTCGATCAGCCTGCGCAACGGATGCTGCCGACGCGCGAAGAAACCGCGATCGAGCAAGGCCGCCTTGACCGCGACCACCTGCAGTCGAAGCAGCTGCTGCTTGACCGAGTCGGGCAGCCTTCGATCGGAATAAATGTAGTCAAAGACCAGGGCGACGATTTCGCAGGTCACCTGATCGAGGGGCGAGCCCTGAGCCCGGATACGCTGCACGATGGCCGGCAGCTGGGTTGAGCCACCGTCAAGGTCGCCTTCTCGCTGCAGATCGGTCAGGGCATCCACCAGCGGAGCCACCACCGGCGCCAGCGGAATATCGGCCACACCAAAGGCAGCCGGATTCGACAGCATGCGGGCCACCTGTCTGCGGCCCGCAGGCAGTCCTGCGCTGGCGCGTTCCATCGCCTGATTCAGTTCGGCCATCAGGGCGCCCGAATCCGCAGGACCACCACCGGCTCCTGACGGCGGGTGTCCGACCGCGCTCGTACCGGGCGCCACATGCTGGGCAACCCGCTGCGCCCCGTCTTCTGATGAACCCTGCGCAAGCGAGGCCGTGGGCGCACGGCGCGGCACGTCGCCGGTCACCCGCACCTGTGGCCGGATCCGGGGCAACACATGATTGGACACCAGGCGCTCATTGACCGCCTCATAAATGCCATTGAGGCTGCGGGTCACATGCGGCTCGAACGCACTGAGCAGCGCCGAACGGACCTCCGCCTTCGCGGACAGTTCCCCCAGCGAGGCCTTGAGCGCATCGAAGACCGCCTCGGGTGAGACCGGATGACAGGATTCATCGAACCAGTCACGATCGACCAGCGCGGCAAGCCGGGCACGGATGCCCAGCACCTGATCCGGGTCGAGCGCATTGCCCGCGCGCTGTGCGAGCTTGCCGACTTCAATCGAATCGAGCAGCGAATCTTCGGAGAGCAAGGACAGCTCGACTGGCGCATCCGATGTCGGCGGGCTTGATTCAACCCGATCAGGATCGAGCCGTCGAAGAAAGGTGTCGATGAAATGGCGCTGAAACACGCCCTCGAATTCCAGTCGACCTTCGCGCACCAGCATCACCGCATCCAGCAGCAACTCGCGACGCTCTGCCACCTCGGCGCGTAATGCCTGGGCGGTGAGTTCGTCGCTGATGGTCTGCAATGCGTCAGCGATCACCTGGGTCAGGCGCTGCACGATCAGATCACGACACTCACCCACGAGGTCGGGCCGCCGGCGCGACGCGGATCCAAATGACGGCAATGGGGATTCAATGCTGGACATGGCCTGACGACGCGTAAGCCGAGACGGTCGGTCGAAGGACCGGCGCTCTCGAACCCTCAGGGTATCGACTGCACCGGGCCATCTGCTGCAGCGCTGGCTCGAATGCGGGCGCACGCCCGACGAACGGTCAGGCCAGCACCCGCCGATGGTCTGTGCAAGACCCGCCCGCGATCAGCGGCCGGCGTTGATCTCGGACACCGTCCAGGCGGTCATGTTCACCAGGCGCCGCACGGTGGCTGCAGCCGTCAGGATGTGGATCGGCGCAGCCGCACCCAGCAGCACAGGGCCGATCGCCACGCCATTGCCCGCCGCGGTCTTGAGCAGGTTGTAGGAAATGTTGGCCGCGTCGATGTTCGGCATGACCAGCAGATTGGCGTCCCCACTCAGGGTGGTGTCTGGCATCAGCGTGCGGCGATGGACCGCATTCAATGCGGCATCGCCGTGCATCTCACCGTCGACTTCGAGGTCGGGGGCGCGGCTGCGCAAAAGGGTCAAGGTCTCGCGCATTTTGCGTGCCGAAGGCAGGTCCGACGAGCCGAAATTCGAATGCGACAGCAGCGCCACCGAGGGTTTGACACCGATCCGACGCAACTCCTCGGCCGCCATCAGCGTGATCTCGGCCAGCTGTGAGGCATCCGGATCAGCATTGACATGGGTGTCGACCAGCGTCACCTGACGCCCGGGCAACATCAGTGTGTTCATCGCGGCATACACCGAGGCATTGGGCCGCCGGCCGATCACCTGATCGATGTAGTGCAGGTGCTGTGTATACAGCCCGAAGGTGCCGCACAGCATGCCGTCGGCTTCGCCTCGGCGGACCATGAGCGCGCCAATCAGGGTGTTGCGCCGCCTGACTTCGATCTGTGCGTAAGCCGGCGAGACGCCCTTTCTCGCGGTGAGCTGGTGATACAGCCGCCAGTATTCAGCGAAGCGCTCATCCCATTCCGGGTTGACCACGTCGACATCCTGACCGAGCCTGATGCGCAGCCCGAAGCGCTCGATGCGTCGTTCGAGCACTGCCGGACGCCCGATCAGGATCGGCCGGGCCAGCTTTTCGTCGACCGCCTGCTGAGCACAGCGCAGCACGCGCTCGTCCTCACCTTCTGCGTACATGATCCGGCGCGATTCACCGCGACGGGCTGCCGAAAAGATCGGCTTCATGAAATTGCCCGAGTGGTAGACGAACTGCTCGAGCTGCGCCCGATAGCTGTCGAAATCAGTGATCGGACGGGTGGCCACACCCGACTCCATCGCTGCACGGGCCACTTCGGGTGCGATCTTCACGATCAGCCGCGGATCGAAAGGCCTCGGGATGATGTAGTCGGGACCGAAGGCTGCACCCATCGATCCGTACGCCGCCGCAGTCACCTCCGACTGTTCTGCACGGGCCAGATCGGCGACGGCCTTGACCGCCGCGATTTCCATCGCGCGGTTGATTGTCGTCGCGCCGACATCGAGCGCACCGCGAAACAGGAACGGAAACACCAGGACATTGTTGACCTGATTGGGGTAGTCGCTGCGCCCAGTGGCAATGACGGCATCGTCGCGAACGCTGCGGACCTCCTCGGGCAGTATCTCGGGTGTCGGATTGGCCAGCGCCAGGATGAGGGGTCGCGGCGCCATCTTCGCGACCATCGCGGGTTTGAGCACACCCCCAGCAGACAGGCCCAGGAAGATGTCGGCGCCGGCGATCACGTCATCGAGCACGCGCGCGTCGGTCGGCTGGGCAAAGCGCGCCTTTTCTTCGTCCATCAGGACCGGACGGCCCTCCCAGACCACGCCTTCGATGTCGGTGACCCAGATCTGCTCGCGCCGAAATCCGACATCAAGCAGCAGATCGAGGCAAGCCAGCGCCGCGGCGCCGGCGCCGCTGACCACCAGCTTGCAATCGGCGATGGCCTTGCCAACCACCTCCAGACCGTTGAGGATCGCGGCCGAAACGACCACCGCCGTGCCGTGCTGGTCATCGTGAAAGACCGGAATCCGCATGCGCTTGCGCAGCGCCCGCTCGACGTGAAAGCACTCGGGTGCTTTGATGTCCTCGAGGTTGATGCCACCGAAGGTCGGCTCCAGCGCCGCGATGATCTCGATGAGTTTGTCCGGATCGGTCTGGTCGATTTCTATATCGAACACATCAATGCCGGCAAACTTCTTGAACAGAACGCCCTTGCCTTCCATGACCGGCTTGGCTGCCAGTGGTCCGATCGCGCCCAGGCCGAGCACCGCCGTGCCATTGGTGATGACGGCCACCAGGTTGCCGCGTGCGGTGTAACGAAAGGCCGCGGCTGGATCCTCGACGATCATCTCGCAGGCCGCCGCAACCCCGGGGGAGTACGCCAGCGCGAGGTCGCGCTGATTGGTGAGCTGCTTGGTCGGGGTCACCGAAATTTTTCCGGGCTGACCCTGCTCGTGGTATTCGAGAGCGGCTCGGCGCAGGTCTGGGTTCATCGATTGGGGCATGGTTGGACGCTCTCGGAGTGGATCAGGGATTATCGCTCGCACCTGCATCGTTGAGCTGACAACCAACACGAATCATGCCGGGACGATTAAGCTATCCGGATGACTGATGGGATCGAACCGGGTCGCGATGCGAACCTGAGCGCTGGAACAGCCACTGAACTGTGGGCTCAACTCGAGGCGGAGCGCATCGCGCGCCAGACGGCCGAGTCAGCACGCGACGATGCCTTGGCGGCCGGCCGGGCCAAATCCGAATTCGTCGCGATGCTCAGCCATGAGATCCGCACTCCGCTCAACGGCGTGCTCGGCATGATCGAGCTGCTGCAGAACACCCGGCTCGACCCGGAGCAGCGTGAATTCGTCGCGACACTCGTACAGTCAGCCCAGTCGCTGATGGGCGTGGTCAATGATGTGCTCGACTTCACTTCGATCGAAGGCAATCGCGTCGAACTCGAAGTCAGCGAGTTTTCTGCAGCCCGACTGGCTCAGGATGCGGTTGCGCTGATGCGTCCGATGGCCGAGCAAAAGGGCCTCGACCTGTTGCTGTGGGTTGGCCAATTGCCCCGGCGCCTGACCGGCAACCCCACCCGACTGCAGCAGGTTCTGGTGAATCTGCTCTCCAATGCGATCAAAGTCACCGAGCAGGGGGAGGTCAGGCTTGATCTGAGCGCGACCCGCGCTCAGGCAACTTCCTGGCGACTGACCTGCACGGTTACCGACAGCAGCGCCGGCATCGAACAGGCTGCCCTGGCGAGATTGCGGGATGCGCTCGACGATGACCGCCTCATCGACACGAGTGACACATCCGCTGCCGGCATGCGCGTGTCCATCGCCGCACGGCTTCTGAAGCAGGTGTCAGGCGATCTGCGCATTGAAATCGAACCCGGCAAGGGCTGTCGCATCGTCGTTTCGGTGGTACTCAATGAGGCTGGCAGCAATGCGACCGAGCGCATCGAGATGCCGACAAAGCCAGTCGTGCTCGATCAACTGCGGGTCCTGGTCGCTGAGGACAATCCGGTCAACCAGACGCTGGCCATGGCGGTGCTGGGTCGATTCGGCATCCAGGCCGAACTCGCCCGAGATGGCAACGAAGCATTGGCCGCCGTGCGCCAGAAGCCCTTCGACATCGTGCTGATGGACGTGCGCATGCCCAACCTCGATGGCCTCGAGGCCACTCGGGCAATTCGCGCCCTGCCCGATCAGCAGGGTCGACCGTGGATCATCGCAGTGACCGCCAATGCCCTCGATCAGGATCGCCAGCAATGCCTGGATGCCGGCATGAACGACTTCCTGCCCAAACCCTTCAATCAGGCCGCGCTGCGCTCAGCCCTGATGAACGCCCGCCTGCCAGTCTGAAGCAGCGGGCCTGAGCTTTACGCTCAGACCAGCGCCCGCTCCAGCACCCGGGCGACATGCAGGGCTTCTCGTGATGCCCCGTCGGCAATCTGATGTCGGCAGCTGGTGCCGTCAGCCACGATGAGCGTGTCCGGCTGGCTGGCCCGCACGGCTGGCAGCAGCGCGGCTTCAGCCATCCGCATCGAAACCGCCTCATGCTTTGCCGAATAGCCGAAGCTTCCAGCCATACCGCAACAGCCCGACTCAATGGGCGCAACCGTCAGGCCGGGAATCAGGCGCAGTACCGATAAAGTCGGTGTGAAGGCATCGAAGGCCTTCTGGTGGCAGTGCCCGTGCACCAGCACGCGCGTCTGCGGTAGCGCCTTCAGTTTCAGGTTCAGGCGGCCAGCCGCATGCTCGGCAACCAGAAACTCCTCCAGCAGCATCGCCCGGCCAGCCAGGATGGCAGCCGCACCCGGCTCACCGATTGCCGCGTCGAGTCGCAGGGCGAGAAACTCGTCACGCAGGGTCAGCAGGCAGGATGGCTCCAGACCCACCACCGCTACGCCGCGCTTCGCAAAGGGCAACAGCGCGCGAAGGGTGCGAAGCGCCTCGGCACGCGCCTCGTCGACCAGGCCCGCCGCCAGATAGGTTCGACCGCAGCACAAGGCGCGCTCGCCAGCTGCAATGCCGCTGCCGGGGGCGCCGGCCACATGCACGGTGTAGCCGGCGGCCTTCAGCACCTTGAGCGCCGCCCGGGCATTGTCGGGTTCAAGGTGCTCGTCGAAGGTATCGACCCACAGAACCACCTCGCCCACGCCAGTCGGGCCGTCTGCGGACTGCGCACCCAGGGTGCGCAAAAATCCGTCAGCCCGAAACAGAGGCAGGGAGCGCGACTCGCTCAGACCCAGTCGCCGCTTGATCAGTCGGCCCAGACCCGGCAGGTTCTCAGGCAGATTGGCCAGCCACGGCCAGCGCGCAGCCCAGGGCGCCCAGCGCGGCATCTGTGCAATCAGGCGGTCCTTGAGCGACAGCCCATGGCGGGCCTGCCAGTGATGCAGGAACTCGGTCTTCATGCGGGCCATGTCGACGCCGGTGGGGCACTCGCGCTTGCAGCCCTTGCACTGCACGCACAGATCCATCGCCTCGCGCACCGCATCGCTGGCCAGGCCTTCAGGACCGAGCTGGCCACTGACCGCCAGGCGCAGGGTGTTGGCGCGGCCGCGGGTCAGGTGCTGCTCATCGAGCGTGGCTCGATACGACGGGCACATCGTGCCGGCATCGAACTTGCGGCAATGCCCGTTGTTGTTGCACATCTCGATGGCCTTGGAAAAGCCGCCGGCGGGGTCTCCCCCGGTGCCGGGCGCCGACAGCGCCACGCCATTGCCTTCAAGGGTGTAGCCCTCGCGTTGAGCGCCCGCGCGTGAGGCATCGCTGGAACGGTTCCAGTCGGACCAGTCCAGTGCAGTGACCAGCGGCTGCACGGTGTAGCCGGGAGCGAACCGGAACAGGCTCTCGTCGTCCATGCGGGTGGGGCGCACGATCTTGCCCGGATTGAGCCGATTGTCCGGATCGAACAGACCCTTGACCTCTTCGAAGGCGCGCGTCAGGCGCGGCCCGAACTGCCAGGCCACCCATTCGCTGCGCACCAGACCATCGCCATGTTCACCGGAGAAGGCGCCCTTGTACTGGCGCACCAGCGCAGCCGCCTCCTGCGCAATAGCCCGCATCTTGGCTGCATCGCCGCGGCGCATGTCGAGGATCGGACGCACATGCAGGGTGCCAACCGAGGCATGGGCATACCAGGTGCCCTGAGTGCCATGGCGGTGAAAGACCTCGGTGAGGCGATCGGTGTATTCGGCCAGATGCTCAAGCGGCACCGCGCAGTCTTCTATGAAGGAGACTGGTTTGCCGTCGCCCTTCATTGACATCATGATGTTCAGGCCCGCCTTGCGAACCTCCCAGAGCGCCTTCTGGCGTGCTTCGTCGGCCAGATCGATCACACTGCCCGGCAGGCCGAGGTCGGCCATCAGCTCGTGCAGCCGAGCCAGCTTGCGCAACTGAATCTCGCGGGAATCGCCTGCAAACTCCACCAGCAGCACCGCCTGCGGCTCGCCCACCAGCGCCGAATCGATCACCGGGCGAAAGGCCGGGTTCGAGCGCGACAGCTCGATCATGGTGCGATCGACGAGTTCGACCGCCACCGGACCGAGCTCGACGATATGACGGGTGAGTGCCATCGACTGCTGGAAGCTCGGAAATGACACCACGCCCAGCACCTTGGCTTGCGGCAGCGGCGAGAGCTTGAGGCGGATGCGACGCGTCCAGGCCAGGGTGCCCTCGGAGCCAACCAGCAGGTGCGCCAGATTGAGTGAACCGTCTTCGGTGTAGGGGCGCTCCGAGCGCGGCTCGAAGACATCGAGGTTGTAGCCGCCGACACGGCGCATGACCGTGGGCCAGACACGGCGGATTTCGTCGCGCTCGCGATCGGCGATTGCATGCAGGCCGCTGACGATGTCGCGCACCCGGCCCTGGCTCAGCGACATGTCGCCGCCCGAGCCATCCCCGCGGGTGAAAGTGCCCCAGTAGGCCTGCGTGCCGTCGTCGTGGATTGCATCGATGCCCGCGACGTTGTGAACCATGTTGCCGTAGGCAATCGAGCGCGATCCACAGGAATTGTTGCCGGCCATGCCGCCGATCGTGGCCTGCCCGGAGGTGGACACATCAACCGGAAACCACAGCCCATGCGGCTTGAGAAACGCATTGAGGCGGTCGAGCACCATGCCAGGCTGAACCGTGACGGTCGCGTTCGCTGGATCGCGCCGAGCCTGCTCGGCGTCGAACTCGACCACCTGATTGAGCCACTTGGAATGATCGATCACCAGTGCTTCGCCGACCGTCTGGCCGCACTGCGAGGTGCCGCCGCCACGCGGCAAAACAGCCACTTTCAGGTCACGCGCTGCATCCAGCGCAATCGCCAGATCGGCTTCGGTCTTCGGCACGGCCACACCGATCGGCTGCACCTGATAAATCGAGGCGTCTGTCGAGTAGCGCCCTCGCGAGGCCGCATCAAACAGCACATCGCCCTGCATCTCGCGTTGCAGGCGCAGCGACAAGTCACTGCGGGCAAGCCTGGGCGACAGGAACACGCGGCGGGCATTGAGCGATTCATCACGGGCATTCATGGCAGATCCTTGAGCACGGCATCGCGCTTGCTGTCGAGGTGGGCGCGAAGCAGCGAACCGAGGCGGCGCGCATCGCGACGCTCGAGCGCTTCGACCATGGCCTCATGTTCGAGCAGGGCCGCGTCCCATTTGTCGCGGTTCAGGTTGGAGCGAAACCGCAAGGCCTGCAGTCTGGCATTCAGGCGCTCATGCACCGACTGCAGCTCCGGGTTTCGGGCACATCGAGCCAGTGCAGAATGGATTTCTCGATTGAGCCGGTAATAAGCCTGAAGATCGCGCTTTGAATGCGCACGCTTCATCTCGGCCTGCAGGCTGCGAATGGCGGCAATCTCGTCTTCGCTGGCACGCCGGGCCGCCAGCTCACCGGCCATGCCCTCCAAGGTGCGCATCAGCTCGAAGGCATGTTCGACATCGCTTCTCGACAAGGAAGCCACCACCGCACCCCGGTTGGGCAGCAATTCGATCACACCTTCGCCGGCCAGGGTTCTGAAGGCCTCGCGCAGCGGTGTTCTCGACACTCTGAGCTGCTCGCACAGCACCCGTTCGTTCAGATGGGCGCCGGGCGCCAGGGTGCCGTCGATGATCAGTTCGCGCAGCCGATCCGCCACCGCCTCGTGCAGCACACGGCGATCCACCGCGCCCACATCGGGTGACAGTGCCGGTTCGAGGTTCAGGGACATGCGCAATCGACTCAGAAGGGGTTGCGGGTTTGCCCGCTGGTTCAATATCGCATATTGTATGCAAAAAAGGAGCCGTTCATGTCCAGTCTCGCCGCCACCCTCAATTCGCACCCTGCCGGGCGTCACTTCCTGCAGATCCCGGGCCCGACCAACGTGCCCGACGAAGTGCTGCGCGCCATCGACCATCCGACCATCGACCATCGCGGCCCGGAGTTCGCGCATCTCGGTCTGAAAGTGCTGCGCGACATCAAACCGGTTTTCGGCACGACACAACCGGTGATCATCTACCCGGCCTCGGGCACCGGCGCCTGGGAAGCGGCCATGGTCAACACCCTGTCGCCCGGCGATACGGTGCTGATGGTCGAGACGGGTCAGTTCGCCACGCTGTGGAAAAAGCTCGCCGAGCGGCTCGGGCTGGTGCCCGAGATCATCGAGACCGACTGGCGCAGCGGCGTGGATGCCTCGGTCGTGCAGGCCAGGCTGGCCGCCGACACCGCCCATCGCATCAAGGCAGTGGCAGTGGTGCACAACGAGACCTCCACCGGCGTGACCTCGAACATCCCCGCGGTACGGCGCGCCATCGATGCCGCGAAGCACCCCGCCCTGCTGCTGGTTGACACCATTTCATCGATGGGCTCGATTGTCTTCGAGCACGACGCATGGGGTGTCGACGTCACCATCGCAGGTTCGCAAAAGGGACTGATGCTGCCCCCAGGGCTGTCTTTCAACGCGGTCTCCGTCAAAGCACTTGAAGCCTCCCGATCGGCCCGCCTGCCGCGCGCCTACTGGGCCTGGGACGAGATCATCACCGCTAACGAGAAGGGCTACTGGCCGACCACACCGTCGACCAATCTGCTCTACGGACTGGCTGTGGCACTGGACCGCCTTCATGCAGAGGGACTGGTCAATGTCTTTGCGCGCCATGACCGGCATGCAGAAGCCACCCGGCGCGCAGTGCGCGGCTGGGGGCTTGAAATCCTGTGCCGCAATCCGGCCGAATACAGCAGCGCCCTGACCGCGGTCATGATGCCGACAGACGCGAGCGGCAAGGTGCACAACGCCGATGCGTTTCGCAAGACCGTGCTCGAGCGCTTCAACATGTCGCTGGGCACCGGTCTGGGCCGGCTTGCCGGCACGGTGTTTCGGATCGGACATCTGGGCGACTTCAACGACCTGAGCCTGCTCGGCACGCTGGGTGGCGTCGAGATGGGCCTGCAGGCAGCCGGCATCCCGCACCGCGCAGGCGGTGTGCAGGCCGCGATCGATTATCTTGCGCAAGCGCCGCTCGCCCCGGCCACGCTCAAGGCAGCCTGAGCCTGCCAACCGAACCATACAAGGAGACCCCAACATGACCGTTCGCAACTCAAGCCGACGCGCCCATCTCGGCGCTGCACTGGCACTGACCCTGCCGGCCATCGCGCCGTCCATCGCCCGGGCGCAGTCCTGGCCGGGTCGCCCGATCAAGCTCATCGTGGGTTTCGCGCCTGGCGGCGGCACGGACATCGTGTCTCGCATCCTGGCCACCAAGCTCAGCGAGATTCTCGGACAGCAGGTGCTGGTCGAGAACCGCTCGGGCGCAGCCGGTACGATCGCAGCCGATCTGGTCGCCAAATCGGCAGCGGATGGCTACACCTTGCTGGCCGGCCACGCCAACAGCAATGCAATCGCACCGAATGTCATGACCAAGGTGCCCTTCGATGCACTCAACGACTTCACGCCAATCACCTACATCGGCTACACGCCGAATGTGCTGGTGATTCATCCGTCGATCCCCGCGAAATCGGTCGAAGAACTGGTCGCGCTGGCCAAATCCAAACCCGGTGTGCTGACCTATGCCTCCTCGGGCGTGGGCAGCACCCAGCATCTGGCCGGAGCCCTGTTCAACCAGATCAGCGGCACGCAGATGACCCACATTCCCTACAAGGGCAGCGGCCAGGCGGTGGTCGATCTGGTGGCCGGACAGGTCAATGTGAATTTCGACACCCTGCCGCCTGTGCTTGAGCACATCCGCGCAGGCAAGCTGCGCGCGCTCGCCATTTCCAGCAGCAAGCGCATGCCGCAGCTGCCGGATGTGCCGACCTTCGAAGAAAAGGGCATCCGCGGCTTCGATGTGACCAACTGGTATTCGCTGATGGGCCCGAAAGGCCTGCCGCGCGAGATCGTCTCGAAGCTCGATGACGCAATGAAAAAGGCGCTGTCCGATGCCGATGTGCGTTCAAAGCTCGAACCGCAGGGTGTTCTGATCGGCGGCGCTCCGACCCCGGAGGCCTTCCGCGAATTCATCCGGGCCGAAAACGCCAAGTACGCCAAGCTGACCCGCGAACTCAACGTGCGGGCAGACTGATTCGCCATGAACGAAATCCTGATCGAACGCGACGAGACCGGCGACATCGCCACCGTCACGATGAACCGGCCGCACAAGCTCAATGCACTCACCCGCCCGATGTGGAGAGCCTTGGGTGAAGCCTTCGAGATGCTCTCGGCCGATGACAGCGTGCGCTGCGTGATCCTGCGCGGAGCAGGAGAAAAGTCTTTTTCTCCTGGAAATGACATCTCCGAGTTCGAGACCGAGCGCAGCAACAAGGCACAGGCCATCGACTATGGCCATGACATGCACCGCACAGCCGGGCAGATTGCCGATTGCCGTCACCCGGTGGTGGCTCAGATTCACGGCATTTGCGTCGGTGGCGGATTGGAAATCGCCTCACTGGCAGACATCCGGATCTGCGGCGAATCCAGCCGATTTGGTGCGCCAATCAAGAACCTCGGACTGGTCATGGCTTATGCCGAGATGGGTCCGCTGGTCAAGCTCGTGGGGCCGACGATTGCGCTGGAAATCCTGCTGGAAGGCCGGATCTTCGATGCTGCGGAAGCGAAGGAGAAAGGCCTGGTGACACGCATTGTCGCCGACGACCAGGTGGCCACCGAGGCCCGCGAGACCGCCCGGCGAATCGCCGACGGTGCACCGCTCGTGGCACGCTGGCACAAGCGCTTCGCGCGCCGCCTCCAGGACCCCAAGCCGATCAGCGAGACCGAGTCACTGGAGTGCTTCGACTGCTTTGACACAGAAGATTTCCGCACGGGCTATGCGGCATTTCTGGCCAAGTCCCGGCCGGTCTTCAACGGCCGTTGAATCGGGACGATCCAGATGAGCGGACCGCTGTCAGGCTTGAGGGTGCTCGAACTCGCACAAATCATGGCGGGGCCAACCGCCGGCATGATGCTCGCCGACATGGGCGCCGAGGTGATCAAGGTCGAGAAGATTCCGGGCGGTGATGACTCGCGCGGCTATCGCGAGCCACGAGTCAATGGCGTGTCCGCGCCGTTCATGATCCTGAATCGCAATAAGCGCGGCATCGCGCTGAACCTCAAGCACGAGCAGGGCAAGGCTGCGTTGCTGCGGATGATCGACACCGCCGATGTGCTGATCGAAAACTACCGGCCCGGCACGCTCGAGAAACTCGGGCTGGGCTGGGACGTGCTGCATGCCCGCAATCCGGGGCTGATCCTGTGCAGCGTCACGGGCTACGGGCTGCAGGGACCCATGGCGACCTCAGGCGGATTCGACCTGATCGCCCAGGGCTTTGCCGGTCTGATGAGCATCACCGGTGAGCCGGGCGGTGCGCCGGCCAAGCCGGGTAATTCAGTGGCCGACATCAACTCCGGCATCCTGGCTGCGACCGGCGTGATCGCAGCCTATGTGCACAAGCTCAAAACAGGACAGGGCCAGTGGGTCGACACCTCGCTGATGGAAGGCGCCTTGCAGCAGACCTACTGGCATGCGGCCATCTTCTTTGCCACCGGCACCTCACCGACTGCGCTGGGCTCCGGCCATGTGCTGGCTGCGCCTTATCAGGCCTTCCAGGCGCGCGATGGCTGGCTCAACATCGGTGGCGCCAACCAGGCGAACTGGGAGCGCATCTGCGATGTGCTGGGTCATCCCGAGTGGCGCAGCGACCCGCGCTTTGCCGAGAACACCGCCCGCATGGCCAACCTGCCCGTGCTGGTGGAAGCAATCAACGCGGTGATGGGCACGCGTGATCGGGCTGACTGGATTGCTGCATTCGATGCGGCGGGCGTACCAGCCGGACCGGTCCATTCGATCGGCGAAGCGCTCACCCATCCTCAAACACGGGCGCGCAAGATGGTGGTCGACCTCGTGCACCCGGTGGCCGGGCCGACGCAGGCGATCGGCGCGCCGATCAAGTTTTCAGAAACGCCGTGTGAGGTCACGCGCCATGCGCCCTCATTGGGTGAGCACACCCGCGAGGTGCTCACCGAATACGGCTACAGCGTCGCGGACATCGACGCGATGCTGGCCTCTGGCGCCGCGCTGCAGGCGGGCTGACATCCCGCGTTGAATCGAGCGGTCAGCGCACCACGCCGGCGCCCTGGAACATGGGCGCTCACGACATGAATCGATTGACGAAGTCCGCAGGCGTCAGGATGGGATAGGCGTCGGCCAGGGACAGCAAATCCTTGTCACCACTCACCAGGTAGTCGGCGCCAGAACCGATGAGCAGAGCCAGGACAGGCAGATCATTCGGATCACGCAAGCCCGCCGTGCTGGCCTGCGTCACCATGGCCGCATCGATGCGCAGCAATTCGGCCCGCAGGGCGATCGTGTCGATGAAGTCGGCCAGATCGTTCGGAGAAGCCTTGAGCCTTTGAGCCAGGTGCGCCCAGATTCGAGTCAGTTCTTCGATCACAAAGTCGGAGATCACCAGATCGAAAGCGCCCGCACGCCACGCTCTGACCAGGCGCGACGGCGGACCTCCGGGATACAGCAAACCGGAAACCAGCACATTGGTGTCGAGCACCAGACGCATGACGGTGCTCAGCGTGATGTCTTGGACTTTGCCGACACCTTCGTGCGTCGCCCGGCCTTCTTACCGGGAATCGCGGAGCTCGCCATGGTCTTCGAGCGACGGCCTGGCAGCGCGGGCAATTTGCCCTCGGTACGCCAGGCGTCGGCAGTTTCAGCGCGCGCACGAGTGGTCGCGCGCTCGATCTCCGCCAGCGCATCCTCCTCGGAGATGCCGATGTAGCTCTGCTCGAGGCGGTCGCTCAGCGCATCGAAACGCTCCTGCATCCGCCGGATGCGTTCAAACAGACGCGCATCAATGAGGGCTGCGACCGGCTTGCCATCTTTCTTGATCAGGACGCTGTCGTTGCGGTACTGGACGATGTTCAGCATCTCGCCCAGGTTCTGACGGAAGGCGACAGCGCTGGTTTCAGTGATCATGACTAACTCCTATGACCATACTGGTCATGATGGTCAGCATACTACGCTGAAACAGGCGTATCGACCCCTGCAGCTGACAAGCGCTCAGCGCACCACGCCGGCGCCGACCGTACGCTTGGTCAGTTCATCGATCAGGATGAACGCACCGCCGGCGCGGTTGCGAGCATAGGGCTCAACCGGCAGCGGCTGCTGCGTGCGCACCCGCACCCGCCCGATGTCATTCATCTGCAGCCCGCCCTCGCCCGGCGCCCAGCTCAGGGTTTCAACATCGATCCGCTCGCCCGGCGCCGACAGCATCGCGCGCACCTGACGGGCACCGAGCTTGAGCAGGTAAGGACGCTCGGGCACCATCGGCTCGGCATCGAACCAGCAGACCTCGGCATCGATCGATCGTGTGACATCGATGGCATCCCGGGCCGAGCACAGCAGGTCACCGCGTGAAATGTCGATTTCGCGATCCAGAGTCAGGGTGACCGCCTGATCGGCTTGAGCGCTTTGCACGGCGCGCTCGAGCAGCCACACCCCAGTCACCCGGGCGGTTTGCCCGCTGCCTGCAAGCA
>Ga0209598_10000918_pt1 | contig 23929 bp, 18 predicted proteins | sample M_140807_EF_Meta_FD_187317 | JGI IMG/M metagenome (GOLD analysis project Ga0209598, IMG submission 187317) | Freshwater microbial communities from Lake Montjoie, Canada to study carbon cycling - M_140807_EF_MetaG (SPAdes) (version 2) | ecosystem: Environmental > Aquatic > Freshwater > Lake...
CTGATGCGCGGTTCCGTCAGGAACAAGGGAATTCGTAACGATGCAAACCGCAATGCTGAAGCCGCGGATCGTGGAAGTCGAACAACTCGGGCCCTCACATGCTCGGGTTGTCATGGAACCATTCGAACGTGGGTATGGTCATACCTTGGGTAACGCGCTCCGGCGTGTTCTGCTGTCGTCCATGATCGGGTACGCCCCAACGGAAGTTCAGATCGTGGGCGTTGTCCACGAGTACTCGACCGTTGACGGTCTGCGTGAAGACGTCGTCGATCTTCTGCTCAATTTGAAGGGCATTACCTTCAAGCTCTTGAACCGCGATGAGGTTTACCTGACCCTGCGCAAAGAGGGCCCTGGTGAGGTGCGAGCGGCAGACATTGATTGTCCTCACGATGTGGAAGTGATCAATCCAGAGCATGTCATCGGACATCTGACAGCTGGTGGCAAGCTTGACATGCAGATCAAGGTCGAGCGTGGGCGTGGCTACATCCCGGGTACGGTGCGCAATCACGGCGAAGCCAAGACGATCGGGCGCATCGTTCTAGATGCCTCGTTCTCGCCGGTTCGTCGGATCAGTTACGCCGTGGAGAGCGCGCGCGTCGAGCAGCGTACCGACCTGGACAAGCTCGTTCTGGATGTAGAAACCAACGGGGTGGTGGCGCCCGAAGAGGCCGTTCGTTATGCAGCGCGGCTGCTCGTCGAACAGCTTTCGGTTTTTGCCGCTCTCGAAGGGGCGGAGCCCGCGATTGAGGCGGCCCGTACGCCACAAATCGATCCGGTGCTCATGCGTCCGGTCGATGATCTTGAATTGACGGTGCGTTCGGCCAACTGCCTCAAGGCGGAGAATATTTATTACATCGGTGATCTGATCCAGCGCACCGAAAACGAGTTGCTCAAGACCCCCAATCTGGGCCGTAAATCGCTCAACGAAATCAAGGAAGTGCTCGCCTCACGCGGGCTGACTCTTGGGATGAAGCTCGAAAACTGGCCACCGGCCGGTCTCGAGCGCCCCTGAGAGTTCGTCCGCGACTTGTAGACACGCTCCGACAGGACCACAATCATGCGCCATCGCAACGGACTCAGAAAACTCAATCGCACCAGCTCGCATCGCCAAGCGCTGTTGCGTAACCTCTGCAATGCGCTCCTGCGCCATGAGCAGATCAAGACCACTCTGCCCAAAGCCAAGGAGCTGCGCAGAGTCGTTGAGCCCATTATCACCCTGAGCAAGACCCCCTCTTTGTCCAATCGCCGCCTCGTGTTTTCGAGGCTGCGCGATCGCGAGATGGTGGTCAAGCTGTTCGATGACTTGGGCCCACGATTCGCAAGTCGACCTGGTGGCTACACGCGGATCATGAAGTTTGGTTTCCGCCTGGGCGATGCCGCGCCGATGGCCGTCATTGAGCTGACCGAGCGCAGCGAGACCGCAGAAACCGCGGCCGAATAAGGTTCCGCTGGGCCCACCAATGATGGGCCCACCTGCTGGGTCCATTCATAGGGCCCCTTCATAGGGCCCATCCAGACCCACTCTCGTCGGGCCCTCGCTTGCGCTGCGAGTGGGCGGTGGATGGTCATGCTCCAGGTATGAGCCTATCCCTCTTGGGTATCTCCCTTTAGATCTCAGCGCAAGCCCTCTGTCGTTTGCGCGATCTTTCGCACGGCGTTCGTGCGTGGCTCCAGTAGCCTCTCGTTCCCTGTGGTGCGGCCCCGTCTGGGCGCTGCAACGCGACCCAGGTTTCCAAGGACGAGGACATGATTAACGCGATGAGCTTTGCCGTACCCGTGCGTGAGAGTGATCGGCTGAGGGCGCTCTGGAGTTACGAGATTCTCGATACCGAGCCCGAGGGTGAGTACGACGCGCTTTGCCGTCTGGCGTCGCATACGTTCGGCGTCCCAACGTCGCTGATTTCGTTGGTCGATGAACAGCGCGTCTGGTTCAAGTCGCGGCGGGGATTTGCGCTCCCCGAAGTGTCCCGCGCGCAGGCTTTTTCCACGTATGCGGTGCTCGCGCCGCACGAAATCATGGTCGTGACTAACCTGCGTCATGACTCGCGGTTTGCCGGTCATCCAATGGTCGTTGGCAGCCCAAGGTTCCGCTTTTATGCGGCCGTGCCGGTGCTCGACGCCAGTGGACTGGCCATGGGTGCACTCGAAATCCTCGACGTCAAAGAGCGCTCGCTGACATCAACCCAGTACGACGCGCTGCGCGATCTCGGGGGTTTTGTGATGACCGCGATGATGTCGCGTCGCCAAGCGCTCGACCTCACGCGCCTGCCCAATACGGACTACCTCACGGGGATCGGTAACCGGGCCGGATTCGACAAGGCGGTCGCCATCGAAATTGAGAACGCGCGCCGCAGTGGGACGACGTTTGCAGTCTTATGCATGGATCTGGATGGTTTTAAGGCCGTCAACGATCGGTTTGGCCATCCCGCGGGTGATGAGGTCCTGCGTGAGGTGTCCCGACGTCTCAGAGAACTGGTGCGTAAAGGTGACACCTTGGGCCGGCTCGGGGGCGATGAGTTCGGCATTGTGCTGCGCAACGGTGACGAAAGTTCCGCGCAGGCCCTTCTCGAGCGCATTGCTGAGGGGGTCTTGGAGCCAATCGTATTGCGTTGTGGGGCCCACGTGATGGTCGGTATCTCGGGCGGATGCGCCGAATTTGACCAGACCCAGGATTCCGCGGAGCTGATGTTAAGCCTGGCCGACCAGGCCTTGTATCGCGAAAAGAGAAAGGCGGTTGCCCTGCGACTCGTCTCCTGAGCCAGTGTGAGTTCGCGCTTGCGTCACACAAAAACCTTTCCTTGAGGGGATTAAATTGGCTGATTTTTGCGACCTACCGGTGGCGTGGAACCGGATTCTGCAGGGCTTACCCGTCGGACTCGTTCAGATGTCATGCGATGGCGAAATCCTCGCCATGAATACCCCCGCAGAGGCAATTCTGGTGGCTTTAAACGGGGAGCAGCCGACCAACTTTTTTCGCTGCCTCGCGGCCGATGCGCCGACACTGCCGCGTCAGGCCGAGGATCTGGAGTTGAATCAGACGTTGAATCAGTCACCCGATCCGGCTCAAGTGATCTTCAGCTTGCCTTTGCGCGATGAGCAACTTGAGGTTCGCCTGATGCGGTTTGCGACGGGGGGTTATCTCGCGGCACTGAGCCAGGGACAGGGGGTAGGCAGCCTGGGCGGTCTAGGAGGTATGGGTGCTGCGGGGGGTCATCAGGTCGCGCCAAGACGGGCGAGCGAGGCCCAATGCGACCCGTTGACGAAGATGCAAAATCGGGGCGGGATTCGTCAGGCGGTGCAGAACGCCCTTGATCGATCCGCGACCGAGCCGGATCACCGGTTTACGGTCTTCTTTCTCAACTGTGATCGCTTTATGCAGATCAACAACGCGTTGGGGTACGGTGCGGGCGATACGTTATTGCGCTTGGTCGCGGAGCGCCTGCGTGGGACCTTGCGGGCGAGCGGTTCAGCCCCGGAGGCCAATCGGCCCACCGCTGAACTGGCGCGGATCGGCGCCGATGAATTTGTTGTCCTGCTGGACCAGCTCGGCCCCGGTGATGACCCTCAAATCGTCGCGCAGCGGGTGCTCGATGTGCTCGCCAAACCGTATCGGATTGGTGAGCATCAGGTGCGCTGTGCGGTCAGCATGGGCATGGTGATGATTTCACAGCAGGGGTCGCAGGAGGGGTCGCAAAACTCGACATCGATTTCGGTGCTGCAGACTGCCGATACGATCTTGCGCGACGCCAGCATTGCAATGAGTGCGGCCAAGCGGGCGGGTGGTGGCCGTTATGCGATTTTTGATCCGCGCATGGGCGAAGCCGCCGCATGGCGGGGGACGATGGAAGCGGACCTGCGTCGGGGACTCGCCAACGATGAGCTTCACGTGGTCTATCAGCCTCTCGTCGTGGTGCGTGGCGCCGCGGTTCGGGTGCTTCATGGGGTTGAAGCCCTCGTGCGCTGGACCCATCCCGCCCGGGGGCCGATTCCGCCGCTAGAATTCATCGGGGTCGCTGAAGAAGGTGGCTTGATTGATGAGCTGAGCGATTTTGTGCTCAATACCGCTTGCAGTCAGTTTGTTCGTTGGCGCCACGAGCTCGGCGCGGCGGCGCCGGGTTTATTGGCCGTTAATCTTTCGCGCGCACAGCTGCTGCGTCCCGGTTGGATCGAGGTGGTTCGAGCCGCGCTCAAGGATCATCAGATGGCGCCAGAGGACTTGCAGCTCGAAGTCACGGAGAGCCTGGCAGCACAGCATGAGGGGGTCAGCAGCATGCTGCAGGAACTGAAGTCGCTGGGCCTGTCCCTCGCGCTGGATGATTTTGGCACCGGATATTCATCGCTTTCGAGCTTGCACGCCTTGCCGATCGATACCGTCAAAATCGACCGGTCTTTTGTCAGTCAGTCCGATAGTAGTAGCCACCATCGGGCGCTGATCGAGGCGACGGTCCGCGTGGCCAATAGTCTGGGCATGACGACCGTGGCCGAAGGGGTGGAGACGCAGGCGCAGGCCGAGGTGATCACGTCCTTAGGTTGTGACAGCGCCCAGGGTTATTGGTTTAGTAAGCCCCTGCGGGCCGAGGACCTGGCCCTTTGGGCCAATGAATTTCGGGGCGAGCCGGTGGTGAGTGTGGTGACCAAGGTGAAGACGGTGTGCGCGGTGAGCATGGTGAGCATATTGGCTAAGGTGACCCCGGCGGCGTCAGATCGCCCCGAGTTGATCCCGGTCAATCCTTGAGCCAGCGTGCGGCGTCTCGCGCAAAGTAGGTCAGCACGCCGGCCGCGCCGGCACGCCGAAATGCCAGCAGGGATTCAAGGGCAACAGCGCGTTCATCGAGCCAGCCGTTGGCAGCGGCTGCCTTCATCATGGCGTACTCACCGCTGACCTGGTAGGCAAACGTGGGTACGCCAAAGCGCTCGGCGACGCGTCGTACGATATCCAGGTACGGCATGCCAGGCTTGACCATGACCATGTCCGCGCCCTGCTCCAGATCGAGCGCGACTTCGTGCAGGGCTTCTTCGGCGTTGGCCGGATCCATCTGGTAGGTCTTTTTATCGGCTTTGCCCAGGTTCGATGCCGAGCCCACCGCGTCCCGAAACGGGCCGTAAAAGGCCGACGCATATTTCGCGGCGTAGGACATGATCCGCGTATGGATCGCCCGATCGTGTTCAAGCGCGTCCCGGATTGCCCCAATCCGCCCGTCCATCATGTCGGACGGCGCGACAATATCGACCCCCGCGGCGGCCTGAACGCGGGCTTGCTCAATCAGGATCGCGACGGTCTGATCGTTCAGAACATAACCGCGATCATCAAGAACGCCATCCTGGCCATGGCTGGTATACGGATCAAGCGCCACGTCCGTCAGCAGTCCGAGTTGGGGGAAGCGGCTTTTGAGCGCTCGCACGACACGAGGCACGAGGCCATCCGGATCGGTCGCAGCGTGTCCGTCGAGGGTTTTTAAAGCCGGGTCGATGACTGGAAAAAGAGCCAGCACGGGGATGCCAAGGGCGACACAGTCTTCGGCTACTGCGTAAAGCTCGTCGAGTGAGCGCCGTTCGACGCCGGGCATCGAGGCCACGGACTCGATTCGATGCTGGCCATCCAGCACAAAGACCGGGTAAATGAGATTGGCCGCGGTCAGGGTGTGCTCGGCCACCATGCGGCGACTCCAGTCATCGCGGCGGAGTCGGCGTGGACGCTGACGCAGGAATTGGGGGTGGGTGTCAGGGAAATTCATACGGCGTTGTTGGGTTGTGGGTCGGAGTCGGGGTCGTGATGATCAGAATCCTGCGTCAATCGATAAAAAGCTGCAATCCGGTCTGACGCTTCCTCGATACCGATTCGATGGGTGGAGGAGAACAACACGAGATCAAATCGCCGGCTGGGGTGGCGCAGCGCGAGCTCGGCGCGCACTGCTCGCATCGCCGCTTGCTGCTGGTTACGACTGAGTTTGTCGGCTTTCGTCAGGAGCCCGAGTACCGGGATCGTGACCGGTGTCCAGTCGAGCAGACCATGATCCAGTGCGGTCACGCCGCGCCGGATGTCGAGCATGAGCACGACAGCCACCAAAGGCTGACGGGTGCGCAGGTAATCTCCAGCCAAGCCGATCCAGCTTTCTCGTACCGCGCCGGGTGCCGTCGCATACCCATACCCGGGCATGTCGACCAGGAATCCATTGGGTTGATCTTGCGGCCCGATCGCAAAGAAATTGAGCGCTTGGGTGCGCCCCGGCATCCGGCTTGCAAAGGCCAGCCGACGGCGGTTGCACAGCACATTGAGGGCGGAGGATTTGCCCGCGTTCGATCGACCCGCGAAGGCAACCTCGGGCAAGCCCTCGATTGGCAGCTGGTGCATCTGCGCGACGGTCGTTGTGAAGCGGGCACTCACCAGCAAGGTCATGGCCGGCATGGCTCCGAAACTGAAGCCCCTATTGTACAATCCGCCGTGCGCTTGGCTACCGGCGATGAAAGACGCGCTGAGGTGGCTTGGGTTTTTAGGACGTTGTGCTTGGAGCACCGCATGATTCGCCTGAATTTTTTGAAGGTCGTGGTTGCCTTGTCGCTCGGCTCGATGGCGGCAGCGTTTGCTGTGGCCGCGCCCGCTACATCCGCCACAGCGGATCCTGCCGCTGGTCAAAAGGTCGCCGAACAGGTCTGTGCCGCGTGCCACGGAGCGGATGGCAACAGCACTTCTCCAGCGAATCCTAAGCTGGCTGGTCAGCATGCTGATTACCTCGCCAAGCAGTTGAGTAACTTTCGGGTTCAGGCTCCGGCAACCGTGGCAGAACGTCAGAACGCTGTGATGGCGGGGTTTGCGGCCACCTTGTCCGATGCAGATATGCGTAATCTCGCCAGTTGGTTTGAGTCCCAAAAACTGAAGCCAGCCGTCGCACGAGACAAGGCGCTTTCAGACGCTGGCCTGCAGATTTATCGCCGGGGTATCCCCGAGAAAAACGTACCTGCCTGTGCGGGGTGCCATGCGCCCAACGGGGGCGGGATTCCCGCGCAATACCCTCGCCTCCAGGGCCAATGGGCCGACTACACCGAGGCGCAGTTGGTTGGAATGCGACAGGGTGGGGTGCGGCGTAACAGCGCGCAGATGACCACGATCGCCACACGATTGACGGACCGCGAAATCAAGGCGGTGGCGGAATACGTCGCGGGCTTGCGTTGATCGTCCGCCCGCCGGTCGGATCGGAGATTACGCCGAGAGTTGTCGTTGAAGATCGGGGTAAACATCCGATTGAGCATCGGCGTCTGTGGCTGCGTGCGAGCGCTGCCGGACTGGCGACGGTGCCAGCGACCTGGCTTACTGAAGCGTCCGCGCAGGCGCCGGCACCTGCGGGGCACGGATTAACGCCCCTGCCCGCACGGCCAAGCGCGTGGTCGACCATGGAGAAGCCGACCTCGCATCGGGATGTCACGTCCTACAATAATTTTTACGAATTCGGCACCGGTAAGGACGATCCTGAGCGCAATGCGCGCCAATTTAAGACTCGGCCCTGGACCGTGGAGGTCGGTGGTGAAGTTGCCCGCGCAAAGACGTTTGACCTCGATGAACTCTTGCGCCTGGCCCCCATGGAAGAGCGCATCTATCGCATGCGGTGCGTCGAGGGGTGGTCGATGGTCATTCCTTGGGTTGGCTTTTCGTTTGCCGAATTGGCGCGTCGGGTCGAGCCCACTGGCCAGGCCAAGTATGTCGAATTTACCTCACTTGCCGACCCCAAGCAGATGGTTGGCGTCAATCGCAAAGTACTCGATTGGCCATATACCGAGGGCCTGCGACTCGATGAGGCGATGAATCCGCTGACGCTCCTGGGTTTTGGGCTTTACGGCGAGGTTTTGCCGAATCAGAACGGTGCGCCGGTGCGACTCGTTGTGCCGTGGAAGTATGGCTTCAAGAGCGCCAAGTCCCTGGTCCGGATCCGATTCGTTCGCGAGCAGCCCCAGACGAGTTGGCTGCGCAGCGCGCCGCAAGAGTATGGTTTTTATGCCAACGTGAACCCCGACGTGGATCACCCGCGATGGTCGCAGGCCTCCGAGCGTCGTATTGGCGACGATGGTTTTCTGCAAAAAAAGCGGCGTACCCTCCCCTTCAACGGGTATGCCGAGCAGGTCGCTTCGCTCTACACCGGGATGGACTTGCGGCGGCTGTTTTAGGCGTGGTCTCGAACCCGCTGGTCGGGTTGGGAAATCCCCGGAAGCCGTGACCCGTTGGTTAGAAGCCCCGGCCGGTCATCACCCACACTCAGCGGCATCGGCCGCTTCCGCGGTCGTCCTTCTCAAGGAACGGTCGATGGGAATCTTTGCAGACAGTTGCGGACGAGTACTGCTCACCGTTTTCCCGGCTGTCTTATTCCTCTCCGGTTGTAGCGGCGGGGTGTCGGACGGCGGGTCGGCCGAGGATTTGAGTGCCAGCGGCAACGCCGCAACCATCAAAACCGTGACCTATGGACGGGTTACTGACGTGGGGACTGGCATCACGGTCAGCGGCGTTCGCTATGACCACTCGGCCGCGAGTCACTCTGACGATCAGGGCTCGGCGCTGCGTGGGGACGACATTGCGCTCGGGATGATCGTCGCTCTGGAGGGCGATGTCGATGCCACCGGCGTTCGGGGGGTCGCGCGCAAGGTCGTCGTTGTTGACGATATCGTAGCGCCCCTGGTCGGGGTCGACCTTGTCGCCCGAACCGTGACCGTTGCCGGTGCCAGAGCCTTGGTAAGCAACACTACGGTGTTGGTCGGGTTCACCTCTATCGAGGCACTGGCGACCCATCTAGGGGAACTCGTTGTCCTGCATGGCCCGATGGCCGATTCCGGTGTCATGGGGGCGACGCGGATCGAGTTGCGCGGGGTGGCACTTGCCGGCCGTTGGTTCAAAGGGCGCGGTGTGGTGCGCCGGCTGGATGCCACCCTCACCGACTTTGAACTTGGCCCCGAAGGTGCAGTGGCCAAGGTTTGCTACTGCCATAGCCTGCGCAATCCGGCCGATCCGGCGATTGGTGAAGGGCGCACGATCCGGATCTGGTCGCTTACGAGTCCGGTGGCGGGCACGGCGCAACTGTGGGTCTCGGATCAGGCGCGCGTCATCGGGATTCCCACCCTCGCAACGAACGTCCATGTCGAATTGGATGGAATCTGGACTGCGAATGCTGGGACCAGCGGGCAGATCGGCGACTATCCGGTCGACCTTTCGGCCCTGAGTGCTGACCGGATGGTGAAACCCGTTGCCGGTCAGGCCATTGCGGTCAAAGGCACGTGGTTCAACGGGCGGGTAGTGGCCACCCGCGCGACGCTCTGAAGCGGGCTTTTTGTGGGGGCATTGGCTGCGGCGGTCGGTTAATTCGGAGGCAGCGGCTGTTCGCTCGCGAAGAGGTCCTGAACCGATTCGCGCGGCCGCGCCACATGCATGCGGGCACCGTCGATTAGAACTTCAGCGGGCCTCGGTCTGGAGTTGTAGTTTGACGCCATGGCCATACCATACGCCCCGGCACAGCCAATGGCCAGCAGATCGCCTTCGGCCAAGGCCAGCGTACGGCCCCGGGCCAACCAGTCGCCACTTTCGCAAACGGGTCCGACCAGGTCGAACACCTGAGGCGGGCGATCCGTGCGCTCGGTGACGGCTTCGACAGGGTGCCACGCTTCGTAAAGGGCGGGGCGCATCAGGTCGTTCATGGCCGCATCGACGACCGCAAAGTGCCGTGTCCCATTGTCTTTGAGGTACTCCACACGCGTCAGTAACAGGCCCGCTTCGGCGACAAGCGCGCGGCCGAATTCAAAGATCACCTCAACCCCGGCCCGCTGTGGTTTGACCGCGCGCCACCGATCGACGTGATCAAGCAGTTGGGTCAGAAAGGCGCCTCGGTCCGGTGGAGTTTCGGTGTCGTAACGGATCCCGAGCCCACCCCCGAGGTCGAGGTGGTGCAGTGAGATTCCATCGGCTTCGAGCGCATCGGCTAGGGTCAACACCCGATGCAGGGCATCAAGAAAGGGCGCAGTCTCGACGATCTGGGAGCCGATATGGCAATCGATGCCGACGATTTCGATCCCTTCGAGGGTCGCGGCATGGGCGTAGACCGACCGCGCCTGGTCGTGTGCGATGCCGAACTTGTTTTCCCGTAAACCGGTAGAGATGTATGGGTGGGTGCCGGCGTCGACATCGGGATTGACCCGGATCGAAATCGGCGCGCGCCGCCCTAATGACCGGGCGATCGCATCAATGCGGTCGAGTTCGGCCGCGCTTTCGACATTGAAACACTTGACGCCGATTTCGAGCGCCCGGTGGATTTCGGTGTGGGACTTGCCCACACCGGAGAAGACGACGCGGGCGGGATTGCCGCCAATGGCGAGCACGCGTTCCAGTTCGCCGCCCGACACGATGTCGAAACCGGCCCCTTGACGGGCCAGTAGATCGAGGACGGCCAGATTGGAGTTCGCTTTCATGGCGAAGCACAGCAGAACGTTCCGGCCTGCGGCGGCACTGGCGAAACTGGCAAAAGCCGCCTCGATCGCAGCCCGCGAGTACACATAGGTCGGGGTCCCGTGGGCTTGAGCGATGGCGGTTAGTGGCACCTGTTCGCAATGCAGTTCGCCGCTGTGGTGTTCGTGATTTTGGCGGTTCAGGGCAAGTCGATTCATGGACGATTCTGGCCGCTTTGTAAGGAGGGCTCCAGACGCAGCGGAATTGCTTGGATGGGTTGTGGGGGGGTGGCGTTGGGCGCACGGCTGTCGTGCTGGGAGGTGGTCTGGGAGGAGCTCTGGGAGGTTATCGGGGATGTGGCCTGGGAGGCGGGCGCCAACCGCAACGGGCCCCGTTGTCCGCACCCAACCAGACCGCCCACTGAGCCGCCCACCAAGCATCCCACTAAGCACCACAGTGCTGCGGTCGGCCGCAGGGAATATAAGCTGCAAGCTAGAATCGAGCGCACCCTACCGACCATCGATTGAGAATACCATGAGCCAATTCCTGGATGAACCCCGCTTTCTGGCCGCTGTCGACCAGGTCTTTGTGGCGGTCGAAGCGGCACTCGATGCCGCAGGCCCGGATCTGGACCTGGACTGTGCGCGTCATGGCCCGGTGCTCGAGATTACCCTTGAGGATCACTCGAGGGTCATTCTGAATGCGCAGGCCCCTTTGCATGAAATCTGGCTCGCGTCGCGCGCGGGCGGCCGACATTTTCGGTGTGTCGAAGACGGCAGTTGGCGGGATACCCGCTCGTCCGAAACCCTCGAGACGGCGTTGTCGGACGCCCTGAGCCTGCATACCGGCGCGGTGGTGGTCGTTCCTGCGCTGCGGTTGCCTTGATGGTGCGGAGGAGTCGTGGTGGTGCCTCATTAACCCCAAGTTTAATTTCGGGGCGTTGGAGCGGGCGGTTCCGCCTCAATACCCATGCCGGGCAAAGCGCCCGGGTTGCTCTGGTTAGTCCGCGATTCTTGATAGACCCAGTCGTTGCCCTCGCGCACGATCCCGGCTGGAAGCGGCGGTTCAATTTCCGCTTTGCCGTTCAGTGCGCGTTCCATGAAGGAAATCCAGATCGGTAGCGCGAGGCCGCCGCCCGTTTCCCGCTCGCCCAGTTTGCGGGGCTGGTCGTAACCGACCCAGGCGATACCGACGATTTCGGGGTTATAGCCCGCGAACCAAGCATCATGGGCGTCGTTGGTCGTTCCGGTCTTACCTGCCAAGTCTGTTCGCTTGAGCGAGAGTGCCCGGGTCGCGGTGCCAGCCCGCACGACGCCCTTCAGCATATCGTTCATCAAGTAGGCATTGCGCTCGTCAATGACCCGCAAACTCTCGTCACCCGCCTGCTGCGGATGCGATTGGGCGAGCAGTCGGCCCTGTCCATCCACGATGCGTTGCACCAGCCAGGGCTCGACCCGATAGCCGTTGTTGGCAAAGACCGCATAGGCACGGGCCATTTGCCAGAGGGTCACGGACCCCGCACCGAGGGCCATGGTGAGGTAGGCCGGGTGACGTTCGGCATCGAACCCGAATCGGGTGATGTAGTCCTGCGCGTAGCGAGTTCCAATGCCCTGCAGGACGCGCACGGATACCATGTTCTTGGATTTGGCGAGCCCCGTTCGCAGGGGCATCGGGCCATCGTATTTGCCGTCGTAGTTCTTGGGCTCCCAGGGCTGTCCCCCGGTCGTTGCCGCATCGATATAGATGGGGGAGTCCGCCACCATGGTGGCCGGGGTAAAGCCCTTTTCCAGCGAGGCTGAATAAATGAAGGGCTTGAAACTCGAGCCGGGTTGACGCCATGCCTGCGTGACATGGTTGAACTTGTTACGACCAAAGTCGAAACCCCCGACCAGGGCCCGGGTCGACCCGTCTTGCGCGTTGATGGCGATGAAGGCGCTTTCGACTTCGGGGACTTGAACAATTTCCCAAAGCCCACTGCGGTTGCGCCAGACCCGCACCACCGCCCCCCGGCGCAGGCGTTTCGCCGCGGGAACCCGATCGGGCGGTCCCAGCGCGCCGGCGACAAACTTGAGGCCTTCGCCGGTGATCTCAAGGGATTGTCCGCGCCCGCGCGACATCCGAACCGCCTTGGGTGAAGCATCGAGGACCACTGCAGCCAGAAAATCATCGACATCGGGGTGGTCGGTCAGCGCATCGGCGATGACTTCCTCTTGCGCGGCTTGATCGACGCCGAGGTCAACGAAAGCCTCCGGGCCCCGGTAACCATACTTGCGGTCGTACTCAAGAATCCCGTTGCGAACAGCTGCGTTGGCTGCGCGTTGCTCACTTGAATTGACGGTGGTGTAGACCTTCAGGCCCAGACCGTAGGTGTCTTCGCGGAACATCTGCTCGGCGAGATGGCGCGCCATCTCGGCGACATAGGGGGCGTGCAGCGGGGTCTCCATGCCGGTTGCCCGAACCGTTGGAGGTTCAGCAACCGCGCCGCGATATTCGGCCTCCGTGAGGTAGCCCAGTGCCCGCATGCGACCCAGTACGTAGAGTTGGCGGATCCGCGCCCGTCGCGGATTCACCACGGGGTTGAACTCTGAGGGCGCCTTGGGCAGCCCTGCCAGCATCGCGGCTTGGGCCGGGGTTAGTTCACTGAGCGTGCGGCCGTAGTAGATCTGTGCGGCTGCGGCAAAGCCATACGAACGTCGGCCCAGAAAAATATGATTGATGTAGATCTCGAGGATCTGCTCCTTCGTTAAGTTCTCTTCAATGCGCAGGGCCAAGAGGACTTCGAAGACCTTCCGAATATAGGAACGCTCACTCGAGAGATAAAAATTACGCGCGACCTGCTGAGTGATCGTGCTGGCGCCACCTCGTCCGCGGCCGGTGACATTGTCAAACACGGCACGAACCACCCCAAGCGGATCGACCCCGGAGTGCTCAAAAAACCGCTCGTCCTCGGCCGCCAGCAAGGCACTGCGCATCATCAGAGGGAATTCGGACGCGGCCACAAACGAGCGACGCTCTTCGCCGAACTCGCCCATCAGAATGCCGTCGCTGCTGTAGATTCTTAACGGAATCTTGGGCCGGTAGTCGAGCAGCAGGGACATGCTCGGCAAGCGTTCATTGGCCAGCACAACGGCGAGCATCCCCACCATGACGGCCGCCAGGATTGCGGTGACCGGGATGGCCGCGAGCAATAGCAGAAACTTCCAGGGGCGAAAACGAGGCTCGGAGCCCGGTCGGGTTGGAGCGGCGGGCGGCGACGGATTCGTCGTGCGTTCGTTCATACGCGCGGTCCCTGCGTTAGGCCGAAAGGACTCGATTCAAGCTCGGTTCAAGCAACCCATGCAGTATAACGGCCCGCCGATTCTGGTGGAGAATGGAAGGCTGATGGAAGCCTGATGGAAGGTTAATGGAAGGTTCGGGTCACGGAAAAGCGTGCAACATGTTGGAAAGTTTGAACGAAATGAGTGCCCGCCAAACGATTTTCGAGCGGCCGATTGTTCTCGTGGGGATGATGGGAGCGGGCAAATCGACGGTTGGGAGGCGTCTCGCGGGACGCTTGGGATGCGGGTTTCTGGATGCCGACCGCGTCCTCGAAGAGCGCATGGGGGTGTCGATTGCGACCATGTTTGATCTCGAGGGCGAAGCCGTGTTTCGGGACCGGGAAAGCGCCTTGTTGACCGAATTGGTCAACGCGAATTCATCCGTATTGGCGACTGGGGGTGGCGTGGTGCTGCGCGACGCGAATCGCGCTCTGTTGAACGATCGGGCCTGGGTGGTCTATCTGCGCGCGAATGCGATCGATCTCTGGATCAGAACCCGACGGGACACGTCGCGCCCCCTATTGCGGGGTTCGGATGCGCGTGCCCGCGTGAGCGAATTGTTGACGCTGCGAGCGCCCTTGTACGAAGCAGTGTCCCACTGCACCGTCGATACCGGCCGTCAACCGGTCGAACGCGTGGTTGATCAAATCCTGCAACAACTCCAATCCCGTCAATCCATCTGAACATCATGACGACCATCTTGAACCTTGAACTGGGAGATCGCAGTTATCCGATCGAGATCGGCGCAGGACTTCTGGGTCGGAGCCAAACACTTGCCAATCGAGTGGCAGGGCGCCAGGTCGCCATCGTCACCAACTCGGTGGTGGGGCCCCACTATGCGGCGGCGCTGGAGCGCCAGATTGATGCGGCTGCGGCCCAGCGCATCACGGTTGTCCTCCCCGACGGCGAGGCCGCCAAGTGCTGGGAAACCTTGGATCGGGTTTTCACGGCGCTGCTCGAGGCGCGTTTTGATCGCTCGGCGCTGATCGTTGCGCTGGGCGGTGGCGTGGTGGGCGACATGGCGGGTTTCGCAGCTGCGATTTATCAGCGCGGTATTGAGTGGTTCCAGATCCCGACCACGCTCCTGGCGATGGTCGATTCGTCGGTCGGGGGCAAGACCGGGATTAATCATCCCGCGGGCAAGAACATGTTGGGCGCGTTTCATCAGCCCCTTGGGGTGCTGGCCGATCTCGACGTCCTGGCGACCTTGCCCGCACGCGAACTGTCGGCTGGACTGGCCGAGGTGATCAAGCACGGCGCGATTGCCGACGCGCAGTATCTTGATGCCGTTGAACGAGATTTGCCCAAGCTGCGGGCCGGCGATTGGTCCGCGATGGCTGCCGTGGTGAGTCGTTCGTGCGAGATCAAGGCCTCGGTGGTCGCGGCCGATGAACGCGAAGGGGGCTTGCGGGCAATTTTGAATTTTGGACATACCTTTGGTCATGCCATTGAGGCTGAGCTTGGGTACGGGGTCTGGCTCCATGGCGAAGCAGTCGGTGCGGGAATGGTCATGGCGGCCGAGTTGTCGTGCCGTGTCGATGGTCTGGACCGCGCGCATGCTCGTCGGCTGCGTACCCTGATTGCAGCGGCTGGCCTGCCTGTCGAGGCCCCAGCGTGGCCGATCCAGACATGGCTTCACCGCATGAGCAGCGATAAAAAGGCGCAGGCGGGTACGCCTAAGTTTGTCCGGATCCCCCGCCTCGGTGAGGCGGTCGTGGGGCGCGTGCCCGCCGACGATTTGGCTGCAGCGGTGGCGGCCACCGCGACCCTGCTTCAACTCCCGGGCGGTCTTGGGTATATTGGACCGTTTCCCCACCCTCAGACGCGCCCGCAGTGACGGGCATTGGAGTTCGTTGGATGAGCGCGGTGTTTGACCAGGCTTCTGGTTCAGGTGATTTTCAGGAGGCGCAAGCTCGGGATGAGGCGCATGAGCACGGCTTGTATGCGCAAGAGCACGAGCATGACGCCTGTGGGGTTGGATTCATCGCCAACATCGAAGGCCGGCGCAGTCACAGTATTGTGGAGCAGGGGCTACAAATTCTGGTCAACCTAGATCATCGTGGTGCGGTGGGCGCGGATGCACTGATGGGTGACGGCGCTGGAATTTTGATTCAAATTTCAGATCAGTTCTTCCGGGAAGAATTGTCGGCGCAGGGCATCACGTTGCCGCCAGCGGGTGACTACGGCGTCGGCATGGTGTTTTTGCCCAAAGAAAATGCATCGCGTCTCGCCTGTGAACAGGAACTTGAGCGGGCGATTCGGGCAGCGGGTCAGGTCCTGCTCGGCTGGCGCGATGTGCCCGTGGATCACACCATGCCAATGTCGCCCACCGTGCGCGCCAAAGAGCCCGTGATCCGACAGGTCTTTATCGGACGCGGTGCCGATGTCATGGTGACCGATGCGCTCGAGCGCAAGCTGTACGTGATCCGCAAGATGGCGAGCCACGCCATTCAGGCACTCGACCTCGCCCATGGCCGCGAGTATTTTGTGCCCTCGATGAGTGCTCGTACCATCGTCTATAAAGGCTTGTTGCTCTGCGACCAGGTCGGTCGCTATTACCTTGATCTTCGGGACCCGCGGGTTGTCTCGGCGCTTGCCCTCGTGCATCAGCGCTTTTCGACCAACACGTTCCCCGAATGGCCTCTCGCTCATCCCTATCGACTGGTCGCACACAACGGCGAGATCAACACCGTCAAGGGCAATTACAACTGGTTGCGCGCGCGCGAGGGCGCCATGCAATCGGCCGTTCTTGGCGAGGATCTGAACAAGCTCTATCCGATTGTGTATGCCGGCCAGAGCGACACGGCCACGTTCGATAATTGCCTCGAACTATTGGTGATGTCGGGCTATCCGATCGCGCATGCCGTCATGATGATGATCCCGGAAGCCTGGGAAAACCACACCCTGATGGACCCGCGTCGGCGTGCGTTCTATGAGTTCCATGCGGCGATGATGGAGCCTTGGGACGGACCGGCTGCGCTTGCCTTTACCGACGGCCGCCAGATCGGTGCGACGCTCGACCGCAATGGTTTGCGTCCCGCGCGCTATTGCATTACCGATGACGGGATGGTGATCATGGCCTCCGAGGCGGGGGTTTTGCCGGTGCCCGAGAGCCGTATCGTGCACAAGTGGCGTCTGCAGCCGGGCAAGATGTTTTTGATCGATCTCGAGCAGGGTCGTATCATTGATGACAAAGAGTTGAAGGATCAACTCTCCGCCAGCAAACCCTATCGTGAGTGGATCGAAAAGGTCCGGATCAAGCTCGAGAGCATTGGCGATCCGAGCGCGGATCTGGACGGTCGCGAGGCGACGGGTGCCGCAGCCGATGCTGCTTCGGCTGACGTACCGACGACAGCGGCTGATTTCGGGTCTCCGGAATCGTTGCTCGACCTGCAGCAGGCGTTTGGGTACACCCAGGAAGACCTGAAATTTTTAATGACGCCGATGGCGGCGGCTGCCGAAGAGGCTGTCGGTTCGATGGGCAACGACAGCCCGCTGGCTGTGCTCTCGAGCAAGGACAAACCGCTCTACCACTATTTCCGCCAGCTCTTCGCGCAGGTCACGAATCCGCCGATTGACCCCATCCGCGAGCAGATGGTGATGTCGTTGGTCAGCTTCATCGGACCCAAGCCCAACCTTCTGGATTTGAATCACGTCAATCCACCGATTCGTCTGGAGGTCGCACAGCCGATTCTTGACGCGCAGGAAGTTGCCAAGATCCGCGAAATTCATCGATTTACGGGGTCCAAGTTCAAGACCTCAGTGCTCGATATCTGTTACCCGACCGCCTGGGGTGCCGAGGGGATCGAGGCGCGGATTGCGTCGCTGGCGGCGCAGGCCGAGGATGCCGTGCGTTCGGGCTTCAACATCCTGATCCTGTCGGATCGCGCGGTGTCAGCCGATCGGGTGGCAATCCCGGCTTTGCTTGCGACCAGTGCGGTCCATCAGCACCTGATCAATCAGGGTTTGCGCACGAGCACGGGTCTCGTGGTGGAGACGGGCAGTGCCCGCGAGGTCCATCATTTCGCGTTGTTAGCGGGGTATGGCGCTGAAGCCATTCACCCCTGGCTGGCACTGGACACGATTGCCGCGATCTCCCGCGCAATCCCCGGGGCGACGCCGGCTAAAGCGATGTCTAACTACATCAAGGCGGTTGGCAAGGGCTTGTTGAAAGTCATGTCGAAGATGGGGATCTCGACCTACATGTCGTACTGCGGTGCGCAGATCTTTGAGGCGATCGGATTGTCGAGCGCCTTCATTCAGAAATATTTTGCGGGGACGCCCACCAAGGTCGAAGGAATCGGGGTGTTCGAGGTGGCTGAAGAGGCGCTGCGCGCGCATCGAGCGGCCTTTGGCGCTGATCCGGTGCTCGCCACGGCACTCGAGGCGGGCGGTGAATATGCTTATCGCGTGCGCGGCGAAGAACACATGTGGACACCGGACGCGATCGCCCGGCTCCAACATTCAACTCGGTCGAATAATTACAGTACGTATCAAGAATACGCGCGCATTATCAACGATCAGAGTCGGCGCCACATGACCTTGCGTGGCCTGTTCGATTTTCGCTTTGACCAGTGCGAACCGGTCCCCCTGGACGAGGTTGAACCAGCCACCGCGATTGTCCGACGTTTCGCGACGGGGGCCATGTCCCTGGGCTCAATCAGTACCGAGGCGCATGTCACGCTGGCCATTGCGATGAACCGGATCGGCGGCAAGAGCAACACCGGCGAGGGGGGCGAGGACCCGCTGCGTTATCGCGAAGAAGTCCAATCGGGACAGACCTATGCCGCTGGCCAGGGCTTGTTGCGCGCCGGTCAAACGCTCGCATCGGTCTTGGGGGCCGAATCGATCGAAGTGGACATTCCGCTGCAAGACGGGGATTCGCTGCGCAGTCGCATCAAACAGGTGGCATCGGGACGGTTCGGAGTGACTGCCGAGTATCTCGCGAGTGCGGACCAGATCCAGATCAAGATGGCGCAGGGGGCCAAGCCCGGCGAAGGCGGTCAGCTGCCGGGCCACAAGGTTTCTGAATACATCGCCCGGTTACGGTTTTCAGTGCCCGGCGTCGGACTCATCAGTCCGCCGCCACACCATGACATCTACTCGATTGAGGACCTCGCGCAACTCATCCATGATCTGAAGAACGCCAATCCCCGGGCATCGATTTCGGTCAAGTTGGTCTCTGAGATTGGCGTTGGGACCGTAGCGGCTGGCGTGGCCAAAGCCAAGTCCGACCATGTTGTGATCGCGGGTCATGATGGCGGGACGGGCGCGAGCCCGCTTTCGTCGATCAAGCATGCGGGCAGCCCCTGGGAACTCGGCCTCGCCGAGACCCAGCAAACCCTGGTTCTTAACCGATTGCGTTCGCGCATCGCGGTTCAGGTTGACGGGCAGATGAAGACCGGCCGAGACGTCGTGATTGGCGCCCTGTTAGGGGCAGACGAGTTCGGTTTTGCGACCGCGCCGCTGGTGGTCGAGGGCTGCATCATGATGCGCAAGTGCCATCTCAATACTTGCCCGGTCGGGGTCGCCACGCAGGACCCAGTGCTACGCGCCAAGTTCCAGGGCAAGCCCGAGCATGTCGTGAATTACTTTTTCTTTGTCGCCGAAGAAGTGCGTGAGCTGATGGCCAAGCTCGGCGTGCGTCACCTGGATGATCTCATTGGCCGCAGTGATCTTCTGGACATGCGCGCGGGGATTGAACACTGGAAGGCCAGTGGACTGGATTTCTCCCGGATCTTCTATCAGCCCCGAGTCCCGCAGGATGTACCCCGACGGGTCGTCACCACCCAGGACCACGGGCTCGAGGGCGCGCTTGATCACCGGCTGATGGAACTGGCTAGGCCCTCGCTTGAGCGTGCTGAACGGACCTCGTTTATGACTGAGATTCGTAACGTACACCGGACGGCCGGTACGATGCTCTCGGGTGAGGTCGCGCGTCGTTATGGTCATGCGGGCTTACCGGATGACACAATTCATATTCAATTGAACGGGACCGCGGGTCAGAGTTTTTGCGCGTTTCTGGCCCGGGGCGTGACCATGGACCTGATCGGCCAGGCCAACGACTATGTCGGCAAGGGCTTGTCGGGTGGGCGCGTTATCGTGCGCCCGACGCGCGATTTTCGGGGAGCGTCGGCGGAGAACATTATCGTTGGCAATACGGTATTGTACGGCGCTATCGAAGGTGAGGCCTACTTCTGTGGGGTTGCTGGCGAGCGGTTTGCGGTCCGCAATTCGGGCGCCACGGCCGTGGTTGAAGGCACGGGCGATCATGGCTGCGAGTACATGACCGGCGGCACGGTGGTGGTCCTGGGCGAGACCGGGCGCAATTTCGCCGCTGGTATGTCTGGTGGAATCGCCTATGTCTGGGACCCCAAAGCCCAGTTCGCAGCGCGCTGTAATACCGCCATGGTAAAACTCGAATCCGTGTTGGCGCAGCAGGAACAGGTCGACACGATCGAGCCGGCGATCTGGCATCGCGACACGGCAGATGAGGTTTTGCTGCGCGGTTTGATCGAGTCGCACTTCCAGCAAACCGGCAGTGAAACCGCCAAACAGTTGCTTGCTGACTGGGACTTGGCGCGCAGTCAATTCGTCAAAGTCTTCCCGCATGAGTACCGCCGCGCGTTGGGCGAGATGCATGCGGCCAAGAAAATAGTCACCCCTTCGCATTCAGTGGAAAAAGTGTATGGGTAAGGTCACGGGATTTTTGGAAATCCAACGTTTAAGCGAGGCCAGTGATCCGGTCGAATCGCGGCTGCATCACTATCAGGAATTCGTTCATCGACTCGATGATGCCGCCGCTGCCCGACAGGGTGCGCGATGCATGGATTGTGGTATTCCTTTTTGTCAGAATGGTTGTCCTGTTAACAATATTATTCCAGACTGGAATGATTTGGTTTATCGGGGCGATTGGCACCGCGCGATTGAGACACTGCATTCGACTAATAACTTCCCCGAATTTACTGGTCGGATCTGTCCTGCGCCCTGTGAGTCCGCGTGCACGCTGCACATCAATGATGAGGCGGTGGGGATCAAGTCGATCGAACACGCCATTATCGACAAGGCCTGGGAAGAGGGCTGGGTCGTCCCCTTGCCGGCCTCGCAGCCCACCGGGAAGACGGTCGCGGTGGTTGGGTCTGGTCCTGCCGGTCTGGCAGCGGCGCAGCAACTAGCCCGCGTTGGCCATGCGGTAACGGTGTTTGAGAAGAACGACCGCATCGGTGGCCTGCTGCGCTATGGGATCCCCGATTTCAAGCTTGAAAAAGTGCAGATTGATCGTCGGGTCGAGCAAATGCGGGCCGAGGGCGTGACGTTTGTGACCGGTGTGCTGGTCAGTGATCAGTCGCCCGATCAGTGGGACGCACCAGTCCCTAACCTCGCCCAAACGCACCGAACGCCCGCGCAGTTGCTTGAGGCTTTCGACGCGGTGGTGTTGGCGGGTGGGGCCGAGCAGCCCCGCGATTTGCCAATTCCGGGGCGCGACTTGGCGGGGGTGCACTTTGCGATGGACTTCCTGCCGCAGCAGAATCGGCGCAATTCCGGCGACGTGGTGTCCGAGCAAATCCTAGCTACGGCTAAACACGTGGTGGTGATCGGCGGTGGCGATACTGGCTCGGACTGTGTTGGGACGAGCAATCGTCAAGGCGCAGCCTCGGTGACGCAGTTCGAACTGATGCCGCAGCCCCCGGAGTCGGAGAATCGCGCCATGACATGGCCGTATTGGCCGACTAAATTGCGCACCTCTTCGTCCCACGACGAAGGCTGCGAACGGGATTGGTCGGTGACGACCAAGTCGTTCAAGGGCGTCAATGGACGGGTAACGGCCCTGGAGTGCGCCCGCGTCGAATGGGTTCAGGACCCGATCAGCCGGCGCCACGTGATGCGCGAGGTCGAGGGTTCGGTCTTCGAAATCCCTGCAGATCTCGTGCTGTTTGCGATGGGCTTTGTTGCTCCGGTTGGCCGTGTTCTTGACGCGTTTGGGGTCGATCAGGACGAGCGCGGTAACGCACGTGCGTCTACCGAAGGCGCCGCGTCGTACGTGACCCGGGTACCTAAGGTTTTCGCAGCCGGCGATATGCGGCGCGGTCAGTCCCTGGTGGTCTGGGCGATCCGCGAGGGGCGGCAGTGCGCGCGTGCAGTGGATCATTTTCTGATGGGTCATTCGACGCTGCCACGTTGATGGACGTGCTTTGATGGGCGCCTTGCCGGTTCGACTCGACAAGTGGCTTTGGGCGGCGCGTTTTTTTAAAACGCGCGCGCTTTCTCAAGAGGCGATCGACCTCGGACAGGTTCTTGTGAATGACGATCGGGTCAAACCCGCCCGAACCGTCCGGCTCGGCGACTCGGTACAGGTTCGGATCGGCGATCTCGTTCGGATCGTGGTCGTGTGTGGACTTTCGGACCAGCGCGGCCCGGCCCCGGTTGCCCAGACGCTTTACGAAGAAACCGGTGAGTCGGTGCGCCAGCGCGAGCTTCGAGCCGAGTGGCGCCGGGTGAATCCGGAGCCGGCGCACTCAATTCGGGGCGGCAGGCCAACGAAACGTGATCGACGCGATCTGGCGCGTTTGGACGGGCCGATCGAGCACTGACCCCCGAGCACTGACGGTCGTTCCTTGCAGCGGCATCTTGCAACGGCACATTGCAACAAGAGGGTGCGACTTTCCGGTGGCCGGCACTGGCGCTTGCGCGCTGTGGAAGCCAAGATCGCCCTCCGCGGTTCCTGGACCCGCAACTCTTGGCGATGGAGCCGATGCCCCAAGTCCCGATATTCGATCCCGACGACGATGATTTGCATCGGGCCGATGATTACCTGTTGCGCATTGCGGAGGCCGTCGGTGATGGGGTCTTCTACGTCGATTTCGTCACGGGTAAGGTCGGGCTGTCGCGCCATTGGCCGATGGCGGTGGGTTGGCCACCATCGGTTTCGAAAAACGGGTGGGGTGCACTGCGTCGTTTGATCGATCCGGTGGATCGGCGCGAGTTGCTCCAGACCCTCTTCAAAGCGTGGCGCGCGCGCGATGACCGGGTGTGCCAACTCGAGTTGCGCGTGCGCCGGGAAGACGGGTCCAACGGATGGCTCCAGGTTCGTGCGCTCGCGGTTGAACATCGGGTCGGGAGCTGGCGCCTGGCCGGAATCTTTAGCGACATCAGCGATCACAAGGCGCTCGAGGCCCACTTTGCCGAGCGGCTCGAGGTGAGTGCGGCCTTACTGGCGTCGCAGACTGAGCTCGCGCACGCTGCCCAGTCGGCGCGTGACGAGGCGGAAACCAATGTCCGGTTGCGGGGCAGTTTTCTGGCCAACATGAGTCATGAACTACGCACGCCCATGCACGGACTGATTGGGATGGCGGAGCTCTTGTTGGACTCGCCGCTGAACGAGGAACAGTGCTCGACAGCCACGACCTTGCAGCGTTCGGCGGAGGCGCTGCTGATCATCCTGAACGACATCCTCGATTTTTCTCGGCTTGAGGCTGAAGCGATGGTCTTCGAGCACGCCCATCTCGATCCCGGGGAACTCGTGCGAGGGGTGGGCGATTTACTGCGCGCCCATGCTGCGCGCAAGGGTGTGTCCCTGATTGTCGATTGTGGCCCGCAGGCGCTGCCATTCATGATCGGTGATGGCAATCGGATGCGGCAGATTCTGGTCAACCTGGTCGGTAACGCGATCAAGTTCACCGCGGGCGGCGAGGTCAGACTGCACGGGCGTTGCGTGCCCGACGCGTCGGGCAGTGACTGGCTGGAAGTCGCCGTCATCGATACCGGAATCGGGATTGCGGCGGATGCGCTCGCGGGCCTTTTTGATCCTTTTACGCAGGCCGATGCGTCGATCACGCGCCGCTTTGGTGGCACTGGTTTGGGTTTGGCGATTTCGCGTCGCTTCGCCCGTTGCCTGGGCGGCGATGTGGAGGTGCAAAGTACCCTGGGGGTGGGTTCGAGCTTCACGCTCAGGCTCCCACTCGGTGGCCTGGAGAATGCCCTTGTGGCGGGAGCGCCAGGATTGACAACCGGATCGACCAAAGTGTCGACCAAAGTAGACACCGAGCCCCAAGATCGCCTGGGTGAAATGGCGATTCTGGTGGCCGATGACCATCCGATCAACCGGGAGTTGATTCGCCGAATGCTTGCGGGCTTGGGCCAAACCGCATTCCTTGTCGAAGACGGTGCTGCGGCCTTTGCCGCCGTGCGCGAGCGA